>WNFJ01394122.1_pt3 | contig 12289 bp, 11 predicted proteins | sample 5400461 | NCBI WGS metagenome assembly WNFJ01 (sample SAMN13153349, study PRJNA577476) | soil metagenome | isolation source: 115 cm saprolite on Douglas fir-dominated hillslope | place: USA:California | collected 2013-09-17
CTGATTTCGGTCTCGCAGCCCCTTCTTCAAGGCGTCAGCATCCTTTACCATGGTGCGAAATTTGTAGCAGCGAAACGATCTACCTTTGCGTCCGGCGCGCAGCGCCGCATAGAGCACCGGCCCGGCCGAATTCAGTTTGATTAGAATTGCGATCAGGGCAAGCGTTGGCGTCAGTACGACCAGGGCCGCCAGGGCAGCCACAAGATCGAGCGCGCGTTTCAGGAGCAATCCCGCTACGGGTAATCGTTCTTTATGCAGCGAAATCAGCGGAATGCCGCCAATCCGTTCCGTTTCTCGCGCCGCCTCGCAACCAAACAGATCGGGCGCTAGCTTCACGTCCAGACGTAGCTGCTGGGCTGCGCGCAGTACACGCAGGGTCAGGTCACGATCGTGCGGCGCGGCCAGAATTACTTCATCCACGAATCCCGTGCGCGCCAACTGGGCCAGATGGATCGTACGTCCAACTATTCCCTTTCCTAGCGGCTTCCGGTCGTCCAGAAAACCGCAAAACACGCGCTCCATCTCAGGATGCGTTTCCAGGTACTTCGCTATTCGGCGTCCAACTCCGCTCGCTCCTACGATCAGGACATTCCGCGCGCCGCGGTCGGCGAGTAGTCCGCGCTGATGACTCTCCGCCCAGCGTCCGGGCCGTAAAGCCCCAAGGAGGCGAAGTGCAGCGGGGTCGGCTGGCTGAGCTTTCGACCGGTAGGCGAAAGCCGCTCCTGGGATCAACCGCGCAGCCGGCTCGATTCCTTGAGATTTCCGCGGATTGTGTAAGGAAGGAGAAAACACGTCAAACCAAGTCCAACTCGTACCCTTGGATCTCAATCGCCAGCGAGCGCTGAATCGACTCGATTGAGATCACGAGCTTTCCCTTTTCATGTTGCAACAGCACTCCCTCCAACCCGTGCAGAGAACCGCCCCGGATCCGCACGCGCTGTCCAATGTGAGCGAACGGATGCAGAGAAAACAGCACCTTCTTTTGCAAAAGCAATTGCAGATGCTCAATCTGGGTTGGCGGAACTGGTAGAACAATTCCTCCGAAGGTTACAAAGCCCAGCAGACCCGCGGTCTGTAACACCGCCTGCCGCGACTCGAGCGACTGATCGATATGCACGAACGCATATCCAGGAAACAGTGGAATCGTGACCACCTTCTGCCGATCACTCCAGCCGTGGTGTTCGGTCCGCAGCGGGAGGTACACTTCGAAGCTCTTGTGGTGAAGCTGCGCGGCGACTTTTTTCTCGAAGCGGTACCGTGTTTGAACCGCAAACCATTGCGGCAAGTTTCCCCCTAAAGCCACCTGCGGCTGGGTTTGCGTCCAGCGATCATCCGCCGCTGCGATCCCATAGCTACCGCTCATTGAGTCCCATCGCCATTTTCGTTCTCTTTCGCACAACCTGTCAGTTCTTGCAAACAGCAGTAGTTGCGGAAGTAACACGGTTTCGTTACAACAGCTTCCAATAATTGGAGCGTATCCGCGTTGCCTTCGCTTTTACTTGCTTCAGTGCCTATAGCCGTCGATAAATCCGCTCCGGAACAGGAAACGTTCTTTCACTCAGCACGGTTCCGAGAATTCGAGACTGCGTGCTTTCCAGCGTCTCTTTAATTTTGCGGGCAGTCGCTCTCCGCGTGTTATGAGCTTCAAGAACGAGAATGATTCCATCTGCCAGTTGCCCTAAAAGGGCACTCTCGCTCGATGCCCCCGCCACAGGACCGTGTATCACGACATATTCAAAGTTATTTTGTAGTTCCGCCAAGATTGAGCGCCAATACCGGCCCGTCCCCGGATCCCGGCAGAGTTCGCGGAGTCCCGACTGTGGCACGCGCCACAGGTTGATCGCGAGTTGAGTAGACCAGGACCTGATTCCAGCGCTTCCCGAACGCGGGGATTGAATCTGCACTTGGGCAGTCTCAGGCAGCCCCGCATTTCGGCTGACGATCGCAATTTCGGCAGATGTCTCCAAAGCCAGGGCACGTCCCACTTGGTCGCAGATAGGACCCACATCGGTGTGCGGCTCCGCTGCGCAGAATACGACTTGTTTCACCGCTTGCGCTCGATGAGTGAAAAATACCCGCCGAACCAAGCCCCGAATCTGTTCCCGCGCAAAGTTCTCCGGATTCCAATTCCAATCGTGAGGCTCGCCAAAGACCTCAGCCTGCGCTCGCTCGGTTACGTGCGCTGCTGACCCTATCAGTCCAGACCTTGGCAGTACGTTCGCGTTCATGCTCATCTGTATCTCCTTCAGGCGGACAATCGCCTGTCGATTTCAATCGGTAGCGAGGCCAACACGGGAATTTCTAAACAAGCCATGACCTCTTCTGGCGTCCGCAGTGCCGGATCTAGATAGTCAGCTGCGAATGCTGCGCCCGTGCCCGCCATTAGGGCGCCAACGAAGCCCACGATTACGACCGTTGTGGCGGGCCACACCGGCAGCGCCGGCACGACTGGCTGCTCGGCGATGGCCACATCGACGATGCCGCCTTCGTCCAGCGCATCTCCCATCCGGGCTACCTCCCGCTTTTTCACATAGAGGAGGTAGTTTTCTTCCGCCGCCTTTTCACTGCTCGTTAGGTCATCCTGCGTGATCGCCTCTTCCCCTAGTTGGCGAGCTAAGGTACGGTATTCGGCCAAATGCGCACTCGTCGTCGCTTCCCGCGCTCTTAATCCCTTCATCTCAACCCGTGCCTTCTGCAGTTCAGCCTTGGCCCAGGCGTAGTTCGCGTCCTGGTCTGTCGTTTCGTCGCGTACTGGAGCCAGACTCTCGGCTGCGATAGCGGCCTTCGCCTGGGAAACCAGCCGTTCCACTTCTTGCACCAGCCGGTGGCTCGGCTCAAACTTGGTGAGTAGCTGAGTCCTCTTTAACTCGAGATCCAACAGGCTCGCCTTCAACGTCCGCAATAGTTCCGGATTGTCCGCTGTGCGAACCTGGGTTACGGTTCGTTCCGGCAACTTCGCTAACTGCTCATCAAGTTCTTGAACTCGACGCGCAGTGTCCGACATCTCGACCTGCGTCTTCCGGTAATCCGCATCCGTCTCGTCCAGGCGGTGCAACACCAGATCGCGCTGCTGTCCAGCCATTACCACGCCATGTCTGTCCGTAAACTCAATCAATTTTCCTTTGGCCTCCTCCAGTTGCCGTCGCGCCTCTTCGGTCTGCAGATTGAAGAAGCGAAGCTGCCCGGTTGGCCGACTGACTTCCATATGCTTTTCCAGGTAGATGCCAGTCAAGGACTGCAGGACTTGTGCGGCCATTTGCGGGTCCGGCGAGTCATAACTCAGCGCAATCACATTTGTCTTCTTGATGGGCTCGACTCTCAGCCGGCCGGCGAGTTTCTTCGCGGCTCGTTCCATGCGCGCCGCTGGCCGTTCGTGGGGGCGGAGCCACCGCAACCAGTCATGATCCGCCAAATCGTTGGCCTGTACTACGCGGCGCAGAACGTCGTTGTCCTTCAACAGTTCCACTTCCGAATTCAATTCTTCTTCATTCACCTCCACCCGCGAAAAATCAGGAGGAGCATTCTGTTGCGCGGTTACAGGGGGGTCGGCACGACCCCGGCGGACCAACACACGTGCGTGGGCGCGGTACGTAGCGCCCGTGAACGCATAGACAATAGCCAACCCGAAAACCAACCCCCATACGCAAACAAAGAACGTTCCCTGCCGAAACAACACCGCTGCCAGCTCGCGGAGCGTTGGCGATGCGGGCTCTTCTGCTTTGCGCGCTGGATCTTGATCTGGCATGCGGACTGTCTGTCGCCGATTAGAATTGTGAAGAGCTCACGTACATACTTAGGGAGGGTTTGCTGAGAAAACGCTCGATTTTAGAAACAGAATTTTGGGGAACGAACACCAGGTCACCCGGGTGCAACAGGGAGACTTCGCTCAGTCTTTTCTCCTTCAGCATCTTCTTCAGGTTGAAAACCCGCGCCTCTACTAAATCGTCATTGACACGCCGGAATAGAAGAACCTGGGAGTGTCTTGCCTCGTGAGTAAAACCACCTGCGATCTCTACCGCCTCAATAACGGTGGTGTCTCCTCGCAACTCGTACTTGCCGGGCTTTCCCACTTCTCCGCCCGCAACAAAGTAAGGGTGCTCAAACTCCTTCAATGCCACTGCCACTTGCGGCTCGTGCAGATATCCGGTATACGCTTTCCGGACAGCAAGCCGGAACTCCTCCAGCGTTAGCCCTTGGGCGAGCACTGTCCCCGCATCCTTCAGGGCGACATAACCGTCGGGTTGAATTGTGAGCGTCTGATCGAACTCTGGTGACAGCGTGAAACTCAACGTCACCACATCGCTGCGGTTGAGCCGGTAAAGCGGACGGCGTCCTCCGAGCTGGAGGTTTCCCATGCCGTCCGCTTCTCCGGTTTCTGCGACCGCCATTCCTGTGCTTCCCAGCCGAATCCCGGTTTGGCCGGTTTGAGAAGACTCTAACGTTGTTCCCAGGTGCTGCTGCTCTCTGTTCTCCTCCTGGGCGGATGCGGCTACGCAAAGCTGCAATATCAAAACGCCCATCCCCGCAACTCTTGTCCAGCCAACGAAGGGCTTCATTGTGCGCGATGGGCTCTGTTTTCCTGGATTCCGAGTGCCGCTCAGCTTCCCCGGCTCTCTTTGTGCAAGGTATCTCCATCCGGATTTCACGGCAAGACATGGGAAGTGTTGTCTACGAACGTAGTCATGCCGGATTCGTGCGGGCAACTGCGCCCAACCCAGTAGTACCGCGGGTATTCCACCTCACTGGTCTGGTGCGATAGGGGCGCAAGACTGTTCCCTCACAGGCTACCTACCAAAGTAGACTTGCATGTTCATCGAGTCACATAATGCGCAGAGAATGAAGACCCGAAAGTACGGAATAACGCCACATTCCTAGAATGTTCTGACCGACCTTCTTTTAGGATTCCCGCAGGCCAGGCAGATTTTCCACAGCGCTCAAGCCCTTTGTCCCGATTTGAAAGCCCCGCACAAATTATGTGACATGTTTCCTTGAGTACTTCTCGCTGTACCCCTAAGATCACATTTACTACTGGATACCGTTTCGTTTCGGAGCCCTGGTTCATGAATCTGTCCTCAGTCGCGCCTACGTCCGCGATCGCAGTCCTCGTCGCCGACTCCAACCGGATGCAGGCGCAGCTGCTTATAAGTGCCTTGCGCCGGCGCTCAGAGTTTCACATCTCCACTTGTATGGTAGATGTGGGCTCGATTCTTCGCGCGGTCGCTTCCACGCCTGCCAACGTGGTTGTGCTTTCGTTGAATCACTCCGTCGAGGTCGCTGCCCAGATGACGGCAATGCGCCGCATTCATCTTTCTCACCCCGCAATCGCAAAGGTTCTCCTGGTTGAGTCCTACGATCGCGAACTCGTGGTAAGCGCGTTCCGCTCGGGTGCCCACGGGATTTTCTGCATTTCCGACACTCACTTCCGGTTACTTTGCCAACGGGTCGCCGACGGTCAGATCTGGGCCAACACAGAACAGATGACTTTCCTGGTAGACCTGATCTCCGGTGTGCCTTCGCTGCGGGTTCTTAATTCCCGCGGCCGGCAGATGCTTACCCCGCGCGAGGAACAGGTGGTCGCCCTCGTCGCCGAAGGCTTGAGCAATCGCGACACCGCCCGGGAACTGAGCCTTAGCGAGCACACCGTAAAAAAATACCTGTTCCGCATCTTCGATAAGCTGGGCATCTCGTCCCGCGTCGAACTCGTTCTCTACGCTGTCAACCACGGCGCTCCCCTCCAGGCCGAATGGCTTGCCGGTATGAGTCGTCCGACAGCGGACTCCTGAGGGATTCGAAGACCAACGCAAGGGGTATTTGAAAACCTACGCCCGCGCCTGTATAAATCTGGGGACGGAACCGTCGTGCCTGAAGATTCCTCTAACCCCGGCTCCAATCCTCAGCCGCGCAGCCCCATTGTCGCTGCGGGCCTGCTGCTCGCGGCGCTTTCGCTAGTCGTTCTTTATACCGATCGGGGAGCGTTCCTGAGTCCGGTGGCGTTGGTCGTGATCGCTGCAATTGGCGTAGCTGCGTTGCTCTTGCAACTTCGGCTGCGTCCGGGTCTATCTTCTTCAGTTCGAGCTTCTTCTCGAGGTCCACTTTGGCTCAGCGCTCTAGGGGTCATTTTGGCCTTAGGGGCTTTGTTTGCCGATGTGCTTCACTTCAGCGCACCACTTATGCAGATCGCCGCGCTGGCCGCTGTCGTATCCTTTTCGGTCAGCGGCGTCATCCTCCTCAACTCCCTCCGCAAACCTCGCGCGTGACCCCGAAGCCGGACACCGCATCAAGGCTTGAACTCCACCGCCACGGTTGTGTTCACTACCACCGGCTTGCCGTCAACAAGGTAAGGCTCAAAACGCCACCAGCGCAGGGCCTCCATCGCAGCCTTAGCCAGGACGTCGGGACCATTCAGCGCGTGTATATCCACCACGGATCCATCGCGCCCCACCACCAAATCCAGAGCGATCACCCCTTGCAGTTTTGCGCTGCGCCCCGCCGCGGGATACTCAGGATCCACGCGGTGAGTTACCAACTTTTCCATGACCTCGGCTGGAACATGGACCTGGGGCCGCTGCGCCTCGACTAGAGTTTCGTTCTTCTGCAGATTAGACTCCAGATCTCTCCACCCGCGATGCCAGCGCCACCACAACCCTGCCGGCAAAATCGCAACCGATAGCAAGAATATCCATGCCCGGCTGCGGTGCCGATGGGCAGGAGGCTGCGCGCCTCCCGATCCCCCAATATCGGAACCTGCGCCGCTCTCTATCGCGACCTGGCGTACTCCGCGTTCCGGTTCCACCCCTACCTCTCCAGCCCAATCGCGAATCGCTGCCTGCTGCTCCACCGATAGCCCGAAAAATTCCATCCCTGACTGCAGTCTGTCGTGATGCCGCACCAGCGCTCGCGCACGCAAGGGTTCAGCCGCCAGCGGCAGCAGAATCTCAACTCCCACCGTCTCACCCGGCAACAGTTCTCCCGCCAGAACCGCGAACACCCCTCCCTCGCCAAGGTTGACGGAGCGCCCGGGCAAAGTATCTGGGATGCCCGAACGCAGCACAGTTACATCCATGGGGGCCTGCACGCGGTAGCGCAGCCCGCGCCGCCGCGACGGTTGATCCCAATCTCGTTCCCGTGCCGCACCAACCATGCGAAGTCCTGTTCAAGCCACCAGTTAATTGCCACCACCGCGATCTCCGCGGTCTTTCTCAGCGTCCTCCGCGATTAAGGTTCTTGTTACCAGTTCCATCAGCCCGCCAAAGCTCTACAATCTCGCTCCCGTTCGCGACCAGCACCACGCTTGCCATACCAATGAACAATCCGTGTTCTACAACCCCAGGCATATCGCTGAGCTGCCGCGCCAGCCTATCTGCATCCGAAATCTGTTCGAAGCGGCAATCAAGTATGTGATTGTTCTCGTCGGTCAAGTATGGCCTGCCTTCCGCCTCACGGCGCACACTCACTTTCGCGCCGAGTGCCTCAATCTTTTTTACCACCACCGCTTGCGCGAATTTGATCACTTCCACCGGCAGCGGGAACCTTCCCAGCATCGGAACTCTTTTGGTCGCGTCGGCCACAATCACCAACTGCTTCGTCGCCGAGGCCACGATCTTTTCCCTGAGCAGCGCCCCGCCCCCGCCTTTTATCAACCGCAATTCGGGATCGACCTCATCGGCACCATCTACGGTCACGTCGATCTCCTGACATTCATCCAGCGTAGTGAGTGGAATCCCCAGACTCGCTGCCTGCTCGCGCGAACGCACTGAACTAGGAATTCCCCTGACACGCAGCCCGTTCTTGACCGCATCGCCCAGCAGTTGAATAAAGTACGCCGCTGTCGATCCCGTGCCCAGGCCAACGATTTGACCATCCCTCACAAACCGCAAGCTTGCCCGCGCCGCCGCTTCCTTTTCCTGATCATTCGCCACAGTCTCTCCCGGTGTGGGCAGCATTATTCCACAGCCTTCGCCACCAGCGCGCCCGCTCCCGCAATATTCTTGATCAAATCATCGGGCACGCCGTGCCGCTGCTGCAGATATTCTGGATTATTGTAGGAAACCCAGACCTTTCCATTGTCGTCCTCCGCGACCAGCGCCTTCAGCGGCAGATCGATCGCCAACGAGGGAACGGCGACCATCAGCGGCGTCCCTCCCTTAGGACTGCCGAAGATGACCACCTTGGTTGGACGCATCTTCAGCCCGATTTTCTCCGCCTCGCCGCTGTGGTCAATCACGGTGAACACCTGTAACCCTTTCTGAGCAAAAACTGATTCGATGCGCGCTACGGTTTCGTCCACTGAGTAACGGCTCGCGACTTGTTCTAAACCACTTGCTCGCATGACCTCTCCTTTTAAGTGTCATCCTGAGCGAAGGTTGTGCTTCGCGAATGCGCAGCACAACCGCAGTCGAAGGATCCCTGTCTGCAGGCACCATGATCACCGTCGCGAGGCATTTCTATCTGAATGTTCCTGTCTTTCCGGCTAAATGGAACTCTCCTCAGCCGCCTTCGCGGTCGCAATCATCTTCCCCAAAATCTCCTTCAGAATCTTCGCCGCCACCGTCGCCGTCATTCCCGCAATATCGCGCTCCGGGTTGTACTCGACAATATCCGCGCCGACAATTGTTCCCTCAATCGCATGCAGATGCGCAATCGCTTCGCGCACCGTCATCCCGCCCGGTTCGTGATGCGAAATTCCCGGCGCGAACGCCGGATCAAGCACATCCATGTCAAAGGAAATATAAATCGGTCCGCGGAACTTGAGACGGTCGTACGCAGGAAGCGCGGACATCTGCACGATCTCAACCCCGAACTTCTCCGCCTGCTCGCGCTGATGCCGGTTTAGCGTGCGTATTCCAATCTGCACCAACCCTTTGGCCAGCCGCTCCTCCATGATGCGCGCGAACGGGCAAGCATGCGACACCCGACTGCCTTCAAACTCGTCATACAAATCCGGATGCGCGTCGAAATGAACGATGGTTAACTCGGGATAGCGGGGTCCGAAGGCCTTCAGGATTGGATACGTAACAGAGTGGTCGCCGCCTAGCGACACCGGACTCGCACCCTTCTCCAGCAACGCGCCCACCGCCCCCTTAATCTCCGCAAAATCCAGATCAGATTGTTTGCGTAAATTGCTCAACTGCAAATCGCCTGCATCCACAAATGCGCCCGCAGCTCCCACGTCAATGCCCAACTCCGACCATTGATTGGAAGCATCGGATCGCAAAGCCTCGCGAATCTTTTCCGGAGCGCCAGCTGGCCCACGGAGATAAGATGAGTTCACGTCGAGCGGAATTCCGAGAAGAGTTGGCACGTTTTCGTCAGATCCTCCGCAACGGAGGACTTCTGCAAGTCTACATGGGACACACCGCTTTACCCTGTGTTCCCCTGTGCCCCCTGTGTTTAAGGTTCTTTAGCCTGCCCGAATCTCGCCCCGACCGCCCCGCATCCGTTATCCTAGTACCGTACTCATATGGCTATACCGAAATCCAAGGTTTCCAGCGGCAGCGCCGCAGTCATCGACATCTCCGCGAAAAATGGCTCCAACCCCGAGCGCGAAAGCGTCTTCAATGCTTTCCGGCAGTGGGGATATCTCGAGGGCGACCTGGACCCCCTGGGCTTTCTCCGCCCGCGCGCCACTCCCGAATTGCAGATTGAAGGCGAGTACGCCCGCGAGGCCCGCTCTATTTATTCCAGCACCATCGGCATCGAGATCAATCACATTTACTCCCCGGAACGGAGGCGTTGGATTTACGAGCGCATGGAGTCGCCGGCGCCTGAATCCGAGGTTACGGATTCCGAGGTTACGGATTCCGAGGTTACGGATAAAGATCAGCAACGCATTCTCGACCTGCTCATCCGCGCCGACGTCTTCGAGCAAGTCATGCAGCAGCGTTATCTCGGCAGCAAGCGCTTCTCGCTCGAAGGCGTCACCGCGCTGATTCCGCTAGTGGACGAACTTCTCGATACAGGCTCGCGCCTCGGCGCCGCTGAACTCGTCATGGGTATGAGCCACCGCGGACGCCTCAACGTCATCGCCCACGTTGCCAAGCGTTCCCCTGAAGAAATCTTTGCCGGCTTTGAAGATGTCGACCCGCGCAGCGTCCTCGGCTCCGGTGACGTGAAGTACCACATGGGGGCTACCGGCGAATACATCACGCGCAGCGGCAACAAAGTTCACATCCATCTGGTTTCTAACCCCAGCCACCTCGAGGCCGTCGATCCCGTCACCGTCGGCCGCACCCGCGCCAAGCAAGACCGCACCGGCGAAGGCGGACGCGAAAAATATCTCCCCCTGCTCGTCCACGGCGACGCCGCTTTCGCCGGACAAGGCATCCTCGCCGAAACCATGAACTACGCCGACCTTCCCGGCTACACCGTCGGCGGCACCATTCACGTGGTCGTCAACAATCTTCTCGGCTTCACGACGAGCTATCTCGAAGAGCACTCCACGCGCTTCGCCGCCTGCATCGCGCGCCGCCAGTCCATTCCCATCTTCCACGATGCTGTGGTCCGCGTCGCCCGCCTCGCCACCGAATACCGCTACCGCTTCGGCACCGACGTTGTCATCGATCTCATCGGTTACCGCCGCCACGGCCACAGCGAGGTAGACGATCCCACCGTCACGCAGCCGCTGCTCTACAAAAAAATCAAAGAGCATCCGCCTCTTTGGGAAATCTACGCCGACGACATCGGCGCAACCAGCGCCCAGGCCCAAGCCGCCGCCGTTAAAGCCGAATTCGAATCCGCGCAGAAAGACGCCGGCAAGGTCACCAAGAAGCCACTGATGCGCGACCTTCCCAAGTATTGGGACCAATTCTACGGCGGCCTGCACAAGCCCGAATTCGAAGTGGAAACCGGACTCTCAACCGAGGAACTAGCCGAGCTTGGCACTCACCTGAGCACTTATCCCGAAGGCTTCCACATTCATCCAAAAGTGAAGAAGTTGCTGGAACAGCGGGCCGAGATGGGCGCAGGCAAACGGCCCGTCGATTACGGCATGGCCGAGGCCCTCGCCTTCGCGAGTCTCGTAAAAACCGGCATCCCGGTTCGCCTCTCCGGTCAGGACTCCCGGCGCGGCACCTTCAACCAACGCCACTCCGTATTGATCGATATCGAGAACGAAAACGAATACGTCCCGCTGGAAAATATCGCGTCCGGTCAAGCGCGCTGCGGGGTTCACAACTCCACTCTCTCCGAACCCGGCGTTATCGGATTCGAATACGGCTACAGCCGCGACTATCCAGAAGCCTTGGTTCTCTGGGAAGCTCAGTTCGGCGACTTCGTCAACGTTGGGCAGGCTATCATCGACCAGTTCATTTCCGCAGGCGAAGCCAAGTGGAATCTGCTATCTGGCCTCGTGCTGCTCTTACCTCACGGCTACGAGGGCCAGGGCCCGGAACACTCCAGCGCCCGCATCGAGCGCTTCCTCCAGCTTGCCGCCAAACACAATATCCAGATCGCGCAGCCTTCCAACGCCGCGCAATATTTTCACCTGCTCCGCCGTCAGGCCCTTCGCCACTGGCGTAAACCGCTGGTAGTCTTCACGCCGAAAAGTATGTTGCGCCATCCCGACGCATCCTCGCCCATCGCGGACTTCACGCGCTCAAATTTCCAAAACGTACTGCCGGACACCGAAATCGGAGAAGCCGATCGCATCCTGGTCTGCACCGGCAAGATCGGCCATGAGCTGCGCGCCGAAAGAAAGAAGCGGAAAGACAATTCCACTGCCCCGGACAAAGAACTCAGTGCCGAGTTTGCCCGTCACGGCGACGCCGGCGAAATCGTCTGGGTGCAGGAAGAGCCTGCCAACATGGGCGCGCTGTTCAACATGTTGCCGCGACTCCAGCGCATCGCGGGAGACCGCCACGTGCTATCGGTCAAACGCAGCTCTAGCGCCAGTCCGGCAACGGGCAGCGCCAAGGCTCACGAAGTAGAACAGAAAACCCTGCTGACCCTGGCCTTCACTACGAAGGGATAGCGAACAGGACGTATCAACACTTGCCCACCGGACAGTAGACCCGGCTGTCCCGCTAAGCTCGGTGAGTCGGCCAGGCGGGCCGAGTCACTATTGATGCCGCACAAGGCGAAGAGTCTTTTTTCCCCTGACTGTAATAATCCACCCTGGCGGACGTCTTTACCTATGAAAGAGAAGTACAGGAGGCGTACCCTGCTGAGCGTACTAGAGGAACCGGCAATCGCGATTCCCGGCGAACTCGAGCAAGCTTTTCGGGCGCACCACGGTCTTGTATTCCGGACTGCGTACCGCATCACCGGCAATCCCGGGGACGCGGAAGATGCC
>WNFJ01164153.1_pt1 | contig 12288 bp, 15 predicted proteins | sample 5400461 | NCBI WGS metagenome assembly WNFJ01 (sample SAMN13153349, study PRJNA577476) | soil metagenome | isolation source: 115 cm saprolite on Douglas fir-dominated hillslope | place: USA:California | collected 2013-09-17
GTGCTCTCGACCGTTCCGGTGATGTTCAGCTACTGGGCGAAACCAGCGGATGCACTCGATCTTTCACGCCGGTTAAACGATCACATCGCCGACGTCGTCCGAGATTATCCGACGAGATTCGCGGGTCTAGCGACCATCCCGCTGCAAGATCCCGATCTGGCGGCGCGCGAACTGGAACGATCCGTCCGTGAGCTGGGTCTGCGCGGTGCGCAGATCGGTACGCACGTCGACGCCAATCTGCGTTCCGGTCGCATCGACACTTTAAACCTCGACAATGCGTCACTTCAGCCCGTGTGGAGCGCAGCCGAACAACTCGACGCAGCGATCTTCGTTCATCCCTGGGACATGCTCGGCAGAGAGCGTATGCCGAAATACTGGCTGCCGTGGCTCGTTGGCATGCCGGCCGAAACGTCGCTCGCAATTTGCTCGATGATCTTCGGCGGCATATTCGAAAGGTTCCCAAAGCTGCGCGTTGCTTTTGCGCATGGCGGTGGCGCATTCCCCTTCACAGTCGGTCGCGTCGAACACGCGTTTCACGTGCGACCTGATCTGGTTGCCATCGACAACGAGACAAATCCGAAAAAATATCTCGCTCGCGGAGACGAAAATGGCGACCTCACTCCGGCGCGGTTCTACGTGGACTCCCTCGTGCACGACGCCGACGCGCTGAAGATGCTGCTCAAGCTGTTCGGAGCGCAGCGCGTCGCGTTTGGGTCGGATTACCCCTTTCCGCTAGGCGAAGCGCACCCAGGCGAACTCATCGAATCGACGAATGAACTCTCGCCGAAAGAGAAGGCGCAAATCCTCTCCGGGACTGCGCGCGAATTCCTCGGATTAACAGCGTGATGCCGCAGATCGCTTACTGATTTTGGCCACGGACTAACACAGATGAAACACAGATCCGGAAAACTTCGTGGTTTCCTTGGATCCAGATTCCTTTGTCTGATCCGTGAAAATCCGTGTTCATCTGCCTCGGAATCTTTTACATTTCGTGACGAATCGCCCACAGATCGTGGAAGACCGGCTTGAACAATGACTCTTTCAGAAACGGTACGCCCGGCGATCCGCCGGTGCCTTTTTTGGCGCCGATCGTTCGTTCGACTAATTTGATGTGCCGATAGCGCCACTCCTGCAATCCTTCGTCGAAGTCGGTCATCAATTCGAAGAGGATGGAGCATTCGGGTGCGTTCCTGTAGAGCCGGAGAATTTCCTTTTGCACGCGCTCGTCTGGCCCATTCGGTTGCGTCACGTCGCGATTCTTAAGATCTGCGGGAATGTGTGCGCCACGCGTCTCAAGGAAATTGTAGAAGTGATCGATCACCGTTCGTTCGCCGAGCAGCTGCTGAAGCCGGTCGTAGCCCGGAAAATCCGGCTTAACATAAGCGAGCGTGGACGCGCGCTTGTATCCGAGTACGAACTCAATTTCTCGAAACTGCACCGACTGAAATCCCGACGCGGTCTCGAGCCGGTCGCGGAAGCTCGAGAATGACGACGGCGTCATCGTCTCGAGGACGTCCACCTGCTGCACGAGTGTCTTCATGATGGTGCGTGTGCGCTTGAACGAGTGAATGGCGCCGAAGAGATCCCCGGCGGAAAAATCTCTCTTTATTTTCTCGAACTCATGCAGCAGCTGCTTAAACCACAGCTCGTACGTCTGATGAATGATGATAAACAACATCTCGTCGTGCTCGGCCGGCGTGGAGCGCGGGTTTTGGAGAGTGAGCAACTTCTCAAGATCGAGATAACTCGCATACGTTAGTGGTGGCATGTTGGAAGATTACACAAGTTAAGAGGATACAAATCAGGAAGCCAGGAAAAGAGGAACCCGAAACAAGAGGTTTGGACTCCAATAAAGAAAGCAGGAAATGAGGAAGTGTTTAAATCCTGGACTCTTGGCTTCCAGATTGATTTTCCGGCTTCGATATTCGGCGTTGGATATTCGGCGTTTGCTTCCGGCTTCCGTTTTAACGATGCAATGCTTTTAACGAATCACGCGGCGAATACGCTGGGGAGCGCACGCGCCCTCGCGTGCTAATGCCAGTCCGGCTCGGACTCTTGGCGCCTCGCTGAGACGAGCTTGTCCATCAGATCGCTGGCGCTGATCTCTATGCTCGGCTCATATGCCGAAGATATTCTCGATCCCAAGCGGCCGGAATGCTTTCCCGCAGCGAATATGGACCGGGTTGATACGAGCGCGACGCGATGCCTTGCTGGCTCAACTCGCATACGTGCCAGTCCTGCTTGTTCGTCATGTCCCAGAATTCGATCGCGTCGTCCGGATGAAAATCGGCGCGCTCAAACGCTTCCGGATGGAAAAACCAATCACATAGGATGCGTGTCCGCTCCGGAGATTGCGGCCAGAGTTGATGCACCATCACATAATCCGGATGCATGCTCAGCAGCATGTTGGGAAAAGCGGAATAATAGAAAACCCGGTGGAAATCTTCGGCATTCACGTCGCCCACAGGCAACGCGCAGGCATTGCCGCTCATGGTGAGACTGTTGCCTTTCGTGATCGGCATGAACCCGCCGAGGAACGGCCCTTCGGACAGATCGTTCTCCGCTGAATCGTACGGCGTCAATTTCGAGAGTGCCGGATGCACTCCCGGACAGTGATAGCACTCCGAATAATTTTCGAAGATCAACTTCCAATTGGCTCGGACGTCGTACTCAATTCGTTTCGCCGAGCGCAACCGCGGCAGATTCCAGTGCGAAAATTTTCCCGCCAACGGCGCGAACCATTCTTCCAGCGGCGTCGGACTCTCCGCCAGACTAACGAAGATAAACCCTCCCCAAAGCGCGAGGTTCACCGCGTGCAGTGAATAGTCGGCCTTATCAAAACCTGGGACTTGGTCCATGTGCGGCGCGCCGAGTAATTGCCCATCCAGCCCGTACGTCCACGCGTGATACGGGCACTGAATCGCCGACAAATGTCCGTTTCTGTCTTCGCGAAGTCGGGTGCCACGATGACGACAAACATTGTAAAACCCGCGAATGGTCGATCTCTGATCACTTGCCGCGCCGTAGTTGGACGAAGGTGGGCGAATAATCACCAAAGATTCATTCGCGACCTCCGCGACAAAATAATCTCCGGCTTTAGCGATCTGGCTCTGATGCCCAACCAACACCCATTGCCGCAAAAAAATCTCCTCCTGCTCCTGCGCAAAAATCTCCGGGGAAACGAAGTACTTTTGCGCGAGCGTTTTCGCCCCGGCCTCGAAAGTCTCAGCTGTCTTGCGAAATGCCGTGATCATCGGGAGGCATAAATCCTAGCCACAGATCGACACAGATAAACACGGATTCGGAAAATTTCTGATTTCCTGGTTTCCAGATTGTTTTCTCTTATCCGTGAAAATCGTGAAAATCCGTGTTCATCCGTGGCCGAACTGCCTCGGACTTCGAAGTTGAGCGTTGGCCGTTTCTGCTTGCTTGGGTCTCTCAACTCTCAACTACTTCAACACCGCCTGGTGAAACTCGTACCAATCGTCGAGATTGTTCAGGTTCACCGCGTCTTTCGGAGCGGAAGCGTCATCGGCGATGCCGCATGCACTCAGAATACCATTGCGCGTTTCGTCATCATGATTATAGCCGCGCACCGCGGCGTTATGCTTTTCGATCGCCTCTCGATTTAATGAGGTGGCGTTCTGCTTCACCCAGGCTTCGAATTCGGGATAAGTCGGCTTGTTTTGCTTGATGAAATCTTTTACCGCCTGTTCATCGAGTCCGAGCGCGGCAAGAGTCATCGCATCGAAGCCTTTGCCGACCGCAGGATAGCCTGCAGCAAGTTTACCCGTCGCCTCGAGAGAAACCTTTTGCCAAAGACGCGGTAGATGGACAACCCCAAGTGGGCCGGCAACGCCGGAACCGATCAGTGGAACATATGTGTCGCTCATAATAATCGTTCTTCGTGTTAATGTTTGCCTCGCACCCGCCGGAGCCCGGCGAATGCTTGGAGAGAGAATTGTAAACTCTCAACAATCAACCCTCAACTCTCAACCTCACCTTGGAGCTTGCATGAGCCAGAGGCCCGAAGACAATGGGATTCAGGCACCTCCAGTGATGGCTCTAAAGACTGATGTCGATTGAATGGGTATTTTAGTCCGTGGACTGATAATCCGCGTGGACGGATTCTCAGTGCCGTGGCAAGACGTCAATCCGATCTAGTACAGCTCGGCGACCGCATCCGCACCGCCAGAAAGGCGACCGAGATGACGCAAGAGGATCTTGCGGACGCAAGTGATATTGACCGCAGTTACATCGGTGGCGTGGAGCGCGGAGAGCGAAATCTGACCTTCACGATGCTCTGCAAAATCGCGAACGCGCTGAAGTGCGATGTGGCTTCGCTTACCGAAGATTTACCACCGCAGAAGCCATGAAGTTTGTGCGAACGGTGGTTGTGTTTGACCGAGGCAATCTGCTCGGCAGCGAGCAATGGGCGAAAATGCACGAGAGCTACGTGAGTGCCCTGCGCGGTGTCGTCCATCCGCCCGGAAATGATCGATTCGTCATTCGGAAGCGAATGAGAAAGGTGAATGCGGCGGGGTTACCGACGACGCAATGGATGAGGAATGGTGTTGTCCCGATCAAGGAACAATTTCTCACTAAGCTAGAAACCGACAGGCTTGCTGCTCGGTTCGCCCGCGCTCAAGCAAGCCCATGAGAAAGCCGAAGTTCTTATGAAGGAATATCCCGGAAAACGCGACTACCGATTACAGGATCAAGACTGGGCGGAAGTCTTCCATGAGAAAGTTGGGGACTTTGATTTCTTCTCAGAACTAGAGGGTGGATTGCGCTGCGTTATCGAGTGGGAAACGGGGAACATCTCATCGAGCCACCGTTCGATGAACAAACTTTGTCTCGTTATGCTCGCCGGTTTGATCGATATCGGTGTCATCATTCTTCCCAGTAGGGCGCTTTATGCTCATCTGACCGATCGCATCGGAAACTGGATGGAGCTGTCGCCATACCTGCCGCTCTGGCATCACATCGGCCATGGCGTTGAACGCGGACTTCTCGCGGTCACTGTGGTTGAGCACGACGAACTCACTGACGATCCGAGAGTACCATTCATCTCACAAGGTCGCGACGGGCGGAGCGCGGAGGGCGCCGCAAAGTTACTCTAACGCGAAGATCTCCTGTTCGTCGCTCTGCGCTTCTGTTCCCTCCAGGCGATACTGATCGGTCCGAAAACCGTGCTCGGCTCGGAGCTTCAAAGCGCGCGGGGTGAATAGTTGGTTCTTTGTTAAGTGAATGTTTTCTAAATTCTCGCGGTCTTGACCGAGATCTTGAAATCGCGCGATGATCGACCTGCAATCTAACTCCGCGCCAATCCACTGGCGGCCCAACAACTCTGCAGCCACCGAGGTGGTACCCGAACCAGCGAATGGGTCGATCACGACTGAGCCGGGGTCGGACGCCAACGCCAAGATCCGGTCCATGAGTTTGAGCGAAAGCGCGTTGGAATCACGCCGTTTGTATTTTGAGTGTCGCACGGGTGTGATGTCCGTCCATACGTCGGTGAGGTTGACACCTTTCGTTCACCGCCGCAGTGCCGGCAGCATTCGATCGGCAATCGATCAGGATGAAAAACTGCGGGCGAAGGCCCCTTGATGAAATATAGCAATGAGTAATTCGACGGATAAAGGCGCTTGGGAATCGGAAGGGAATATTTCATATCCACCGTGATCCAATGCCGGAAGGTGAGACTCTTCATCAAGAATACACCGAGCGGGAGGTTCCATTTTGGTAGATTGTAAAGAAACAGACTGCCACCGGGCTTTAAAGTGCGAATCAATTGGGTGAGCCACTCGCGGCACCACGTGAGATACTCAGCGTCGGGCAAACTGTCCTCAATCTTCGAGGAGTAATCCTTATTCAAGTTGAACGGCGGGTCGGCGAACGCAAGATCGACAGTCGCATCCGCAATTGCCGTAAGGACCGGTAGGCAATTGCCTTCAAACAAGCGTCCATGTGCGGTCTGTAGGATCGGAATGGGTAGCATAGTCATCATTTAAAGGTTTTGCCTCAGATGTTAAAGAGGCTTCTTAATATGCTCAACCCCGACATCCGATCACGGCTTTTCCACACGGATCTCACCATGCTCCCGCAGATGAACGAGATTTACGAACTTGAGCTCGCGTTTGCAGAATCGCAGATCCTCGATGCCGACGCGCTCGTGCAACGCGGCGCGTATTTTGCCTCGGTGGCGGGTCGCCCCACGCACCACTATCGAATCTGCGCTGGCGATGCGCTCCACCTCCCTGATACCACCTCGCGCAGCCGGAGGCAGTTTTTCGAGCGAAATCAGTTCCGAACAGGCTATGCAACGCACGGATTATTTCCGTATCGCGGCAAATTTCATCCGCAAATGGTGAAGGGAATTCTGAACGCGATTGGCATGCGCCCGGGCGAGCGCGTTCTCGATCCAATGATGGGTTCTGGTACCACACTGATCGAAGCAGTTCTAATGGGCATCAACGCGGTAGGTTTTGATGTGAGTCCGTTTTGCCGATTTATGGCGACAGCGAAGCTCGATGGTTTCTCTGCGCCCTCGCGACCTCTCGAGTGCGCTACGGAACGAAGTACCGAATTATTTCGTTACTTTCGCGAAATCGCCGCTGGAACAATTCGGCTTGCCGATTCAGTCGACTACTATCGTCCGCTTGAGCACCCTGCCGGATTTCCGACGGAGTGGACACATCCACAAATTTGGAGCCTCCTGCTGTTGGCCTATCTCGACAGCGTCGGCTTTGCCGAACGAAGTTCGCGACAATCTCCAGAACACCAATTTCACGGGATCCTCCAGCGATATGGATTTGTGGTGAAGAAACTCCGTGAGGCGCTTACTGCATTAAGCCTGGAGATTGGTGAGGGGACCGCGCATGAGGGCGACGCGAGGGCGCTGCCACTCGTTGATTCATCCGTGGAAGGCATCTTGTTCTCACCTCCCTACAGTTTCGCTGTTGACTACGTCGAGAACGACGCTTCCCATTTGCGACTACTCAACGTCAGTCTCGACGTGCTCCGCGAGAAGATGGTTGGACTTCGTGGTCGCGCGCTCCGAGAGAAGTACGCCAACTATGCTCAGCCGTGTGCTCAGGCCGGGAAGGAGCTGCGCTATTGTGATCGGCACCAACACTCGGCAACTCGGAAAGCTGTTTGGGAAGATGCCGAGTGAAGTAGAGGGGCTGGACGAACTCATGATTCGATTGAATGCTGCCGTCGGCTTGAATTTTGTGCGGAGGTTCGAGCGGCGCATAGTCGGCCTCGCAAATACGATGCGAAATGAAGACGTCCTTTTGTTCACGAAAAGCTGAAGCAGCGGCAACTAAACGCGCGAGCGGTTCAAGGATGCCCATATTCGCCCCGCGTGCCTTAACGCGCAAGGAAACGAAACAGCAAGATCGACAACGCTAAGATCGGCATTGTCAGAACGATCAGAGTTGCGTAGACGATGCGGTCCTGGTGACGCGCGCGTCGCGCTGCTTCCGCGTAGGAGATGCGCGTGAAGGTGACCATCGTGTAAAGCGGCAGGTAGATGCCGGGTAGCGCGGCTTCGAGGAAATGATCGAGTTTCTTTTTTGCCCGGAATGCGCGCGACGCGGTCTTGTCGCGCATCTCGATGAAATTACCAATTGCAAGATCGGCGAGCGCGTCGGCGTTGTCTTTTCGCTTTAGGAAATATTCGGAGAACGCGCGCTCCCGATTGTCCTGGAATTTTTCCAGGCATTCGTCGAGCACGACGCAATCTTCAAACGCGGCGTTCATTCCCTGACCATAAAATGGCACGACCGCATGAGCGGCGTCGCCGACGAGGGCGACCTTGTCTTTGTAATACCATGGCGCGCAGCGGATGGTTACCAGTGATCCGGTGGGATTTTGGCGAAAATCCTCGAGCAGCGTGGGCATGAGCGCCACGGCGTCGGGGAATTCTTCATCGAAGAATCGGCGGACATCGTCGCCGGTCTTTGTGGTCGCGAAACTGCGCGGCCCTTCGAATTCCCAAAAGAGCGTGCACGTGAACGACCCGTCGGGGTTTGGCAGCGCGATCATCATGAAACTTTTGCGCGGCCAGATGTGGAGTGCGTGCTTCTCCATTCGCCACAAACCATCCGGTCCCGGCGGGATGGTCAGCTCCTTGTAACCATGGGCGAGATAACTCTCGTCGTATTCGAAATTTTCTATTTTTTTCTGCATCGATTGACGGACGGCGGAGAACGCGCCATCAACGCCGATCACCGCGTCGCCGCGCGCGGTCAATTGACCGTTTTCTGACTTACCCGTTTCTGTTTCGAAATAGGCGACCGCTTCGTTCAGATCGAAATCCGTGCAGCGATGATTGAAATGCACTCGCACGTTTGAGTAACGCTGGGCCGCCTCGATCACAGTCGTGTTGAGCGCGGCGCGCCCGATCGAATTGATGCACTTGATCGGATCGACATCGTACGGCGCGAAATGCAGGTCGCCGGATTTATCATGTATCATCCGGCCACGCATCGGGATGGCGCGCCGCAACACTTCGTCCGCGATGCCAAGTTGCTCGAGCGCGTAAATCCCGCGCGTCGAAATGGCAAGATTGATGGAGCGCCCGCCGACAATATTGCCTTCGCGCGGATCGGCTCGTCGCTCGTAAAGATCGACATCGTAGCCACGGCGCCCCAAGTAGGCGGCGAGCAATCCACCGGCCAAACCGCTGCCGATGAGAACAAACTTTGTTGGCATTCAACAGAATGGTTAACCGCGGATTACGCGGATATCACGGATAATCAGATCAGATTAAATCAGCTCGCACAAAGTCCACCAGCGACACAAAGTTATTGGGTTACACAGCAAATCGTGAAAATCTTGTCGGTGAATGTTGGATTACCGAGGGAAGTGACCTGGCAAGGTAAGCTCGTCACGACAGGGATTTTCAAGGAACCGGTCCACTGGCCGGTCATGATGCGAACGTTGAATCTGGATGGCGATCAGCAAGCCGATCTCACTGTTCACGGCGGCTTAACCAAGGCGGTCTATGCCTATCCCTCCGAGCACTACGACTATTGGCGAACAGAGTTGCCGGGAGTCGATCTGCCCTGGGGCATGTTCGGAGAAAATTTCACGACCGAGGGATTGATTGAGGACGCTGCTTATATCGGGGACAGATTTAGAATCGGCGAAACGGAAGTCACGGTCACGGAACCACGAATGCCCTGCTACAAACTGGGCATAAAGTTTGGTCGCGCTGACATCATTAAGCGGTTCCTGGCCAGTCGCCGCACCGGTTTCTACTTTGCCGTGATTCGTGAGGGAAGAGTGGGTGCCGGTGATATGATCGAATTTATTGGACGCGAACAACAAGAGATCAGCGTGGCCGACATTACTCGCCTTTACGCTTTTGAGAAAAACGATATAAAAGCGCTGCGCCGGGCGATCGAAGTCGAGGCGCTGCCGGAAAGTTGGAAAGGCTATTTTCAACATCAGCTCGAGAAGCAAATCGGATAGTTCCAATGAGAAGAAACTTCGCCACTCATAAAGTTAATCACGAACCCAGGAACACGGCGAGCGGGGACGCCGCTGGGTATCGCGATTCACCATAAATGCGACGGTCATAGAACGCCGCTACAGAAGTTGATCTATTTCATCCGCGACATCCGCGGTTGGTAACAATCTTACTGATGCTCGGCCAGGATTTTCGCGAAACGCCAAACTTCGTGAAAGGTGTTATAGAGCGGCGTTGGGGCGGCCCGGATGACGTTCGGTTCGCGAAAATCGCACTTCACCCCCGCGTCTTGGAGTCTATTGAACAGTTCCTTCGGATGCTCGTTGGCTAAGATGGACAATTGACAGCCGCGCGCGTTCGCTTCTCGCGGCGTAATAATGGTGAATCGGTCCGAGCCGGACTGGCGGTTTGAGCCAGCGTGCTCGAGCAGGAACTGGAGGTAGCCGGTTAGCTTGATCGATTTCGCGCGCAGTCGTTCCATGCCGCCGGCTTCATCGAAGATCGCAAGCGCGGCGCGTAGCGGCGCCATTGAAAAGATCGGCGGGTTGCTAATTTGCCAACCATCAGCCGAGGGAACGGGAATGAATTCCGGCTCCAGATGCAAACGAAACCGACTATTCGGATCGTTGCCGAACCAACCCGCGAGGCGCGGAAGTTTTGTGTTCGTCGCGTGCCGTTCGTGCACGAACGCGCCCGCGACTGCTCCGGGACCGGCATTAAGATATTTATATGAACACCAGACGGCGAAATCGACGTTCCAATCGTGCAATACCAGGGGCACATTGCCGATCGCATGGGCGAGATCGAAGCCAACGATGATGCCGCACTTCTGGGCCGCGGCCGTGATTTCCGGAATGTTGAACAACTGACCAGTGAAAAAGTTCACGCCGCCGATCGTTATCACCGCAAGTTGGTCGCCGTGCTTTTGAATTAGATCGACAATATCTTCAGTTCGAACGGTGAGTTCGGCTTTGCGCGGCCGCGCGAGAATAAGCGCTTCCTTCGGATCAAGCCCGTGATGAACGATCTGCGATTTGATCGCGTAGGTGTCGGAAGGGAAAGCTGGTTCTTCCATCAGGATTTTGAACCGTGATTTCGTCGGGTGATAAAACGTGGCCATCATCAGGTGCAGGTTCACCGTCAGGCTGTTCATGCAGATCACTTCGATCGGTTTCGCGCCAACCAACCGAGCGGTCGGTTCGCGCAGCGTCTCGTGATACGAATACCAGGGCGTTCCGGTGGCATGATGAGCATCGACTCCAAGCTTTGCCCAATTGTCCAGTTCATCTTCGACGATTGCACGAGCATCTTTCGGCATCAGGCCGAGCGAATTGCCGGCGAAATAAATCACCGGCCTGCCGTTCTTCCCGAGCGGCAGATGAAATTTTTCGCGAAATTGCCGGAGTGGATCCTCGGCATCGAGTTGGAGCGCGAAATCTTCATCAGCGGAGAAAGTCATCGTCATAACAAGCGCTTAGTGGACACAGAGAGGTTCGCCACAGATTAACACAGATGAAACACGGATAGGAAGTTTCCGGGTTTCACGCTGCAGAAAATCAGTGTCAATCTGTGTTCATCCGTGGCCGTTTCATCCGATTAGGGCGGCTGCATGAACTCGATTGTTGTCCCATCCGGGTCGCGAACGTAGACGACTCGCTTCCCGGCGTTCGGTCCCGTTTTCAGGATTTGAGGCTTTCCAACCGCTTTCCAACCAGATGCTGCAATCGCGCTCAACACAGCGTCAAGATTATCTACCGTAAGCGCGACGTGCACCGATCCGACATCGCAAGGTCGAAGATTGACATGTTTTCGGTCGGACGGGGCAAGGTACTCGAGTAATTCGATCTTGTGCCCGTAACCCTTCAGGACAGCAATTGAAATCTCGGCGCCGGGTACACCGGTTATTTCGCTGGCGAGATTGCCAGTTTGGTGCGGCCGGTGAGAAAGCTCAAACCCGAGAACGTCGCGCCAGAAAGAGAGCGATCGTTCGAGATTTGCGACCGTAATACCTGTGTGATCAGCCGCGATGATACGAAATGGCATTATGCTCATGCTCTGATCGTGCAATCTGGAAACCAGGAAACCAAGATCAAGAAATTGAATCAGGAAAGCAGGAACGCAGGAAAGATCTGAATCCGTTTGATCCGCGTAATCCGCGGTTAGGTTATCATCCCACCGCCGCGATCACCTTGAGTTCAATTGCGATCGGCGTAGGCAGTGCATTGACTTCAATTGTCGTGCGCGTCGGATTCGGTTTACCGGATCCGGCGAAATATTCGGCGTAGAGTCGATTGTAGATCGGAAAATCTTTTTTCATGTTCGTGAGAAAGACCGTGACGTCGATGATGTCCTGCCAGGTGGCGCCGGCGTCTTCAAGTACAAGGCGCACATTTTCGAAGACGGCGCGACATTGCGTTTCGATGTCGTAGCCCACAATGTTGTTGTTCGAATCGAGCGTCACGCCGGGAATTTCCTTGCTGCCGCGCACACGCGGTCCGATGCCGGAAAGAAACAAAAGTTCGCCCACGCGCTTTGCATGCGGAAATGCGCCCACCGGCTCCGGCGCGCGTGAGCTTTCAAAGGATTCACTCATTGTGACTCAAGGCGGGTTTTCTTAGCCACAGATTAACACGGATGAACACAGATGTTTGCCTCCTGCTCGTGATCCGTAAGGAAATGAGATGTTTCGTGTCTGATCGAGCAGGTCTTACAAAAGCGCCGGCGTGCCTTGGTTGCATTCGTTTGTGTCAATTCGTGCACATCTGTGGCTGATTCTTCCGGTAGAATTTCTCTCTTACTTTGCGATA
>WNFJ01653255.1_pt1 | contig 12288 bp, 20 predicted proteins | sample 5400461 | NCBI WGS metagenome assembly WNFJ01 (sample SAMN13153349, study PRJNA577476) | soil metagenome | isolation source: 115 cm saprolite on Douglas fir-dominated hillslope | place: USA:California | collected 2013-09-17
TGGCCATAATGCCCTCCGCGGATCAGGTCCCGGTCAATTGCACGCATTCGACCATGCGGTGGCCCGAGTGGGTTGTCCTGATCGCCGGATCGACCGGCTTCTGCATTACGTGCTGTTCGCCCCTCCCAACCGTTCAGATCACGTTAACTGTGCCGACGTGATTTCTTTCACGCCGCTAGTGCGACCGGTTCCTTGTAGCGCTCGCCCCTGGTCATCATCGCCCAGGCCATTCGCGCGATCTTGTTGGCGAGTGCGATGGCAGCGACCTTGGTCGGCCGCCGCGCCAGCAATGCCGCGAGCCATGGCCGATGCCCCGTCCCGTGGAGCTTCGCATAGCGGATCACGGCGAGCGCGCCGGCGGTGAACAAGCTGCGCAGATAGCGGTCTCCTTGTTTGCTGATGCTGCCGAGCGTGTCTTTGCCCCCGCTTGAGTTCTGCTTCGGCACAAGCCCGATCCAGGCCGAGAAATCCCGTCCCGATCGAAATGCCTTGGGATCCCCAATGCTCGCCACCAGCGCAGTCGCAAGGGCCGGGCCGACACCCGGGATGGCGTCAAGTCGCTTGCTGGTCTCATTCGATCGATGCCATGCCATGATGCGGCGATCGAAGGCCAGGATCTGGGCTTTCAGTGCCAGCAATTGACTCCCAAGAGCAGCCACGCAGGCGTTGCGAAATGGCGGCTCGGACGCCGCACCATCGACGCCTTGACGGACACTGCGCCAGAAGGCCTTCGAACTGCAGGCCATAGCCCGCCAGATAGATGAAGGACGCGGCACCTTGGCTTCCGGATTGGTTTCGGGGGGCAGGGCCAATCTAGATCGCCTGAGGCCAAAGCTTTCCTGTTCGAGATCGCCTTCATCATCATCCCGTTGCTGGGATCCGCCTCAACACCGGGTCGCTCGCCAGCAAGGTTGGACCAATGATTGCAAAGATGTTCGCACAGGGCAAATCAGCCCGCGCCGTTGCCTGCATGCTGACGGAGAAGAAGATACCAACAGCACGAGGCGGCACATGGACGGCTGTACAAGTCAACGCGATTGCCCGCCGCCTCGACCCGGACTCTTCGGCAGCGGCACGTCGGGCGGCATGGGATCTTCGAGGCACTTCAGTCGCGGCAGTGTAATGGCAGGTTTCTTGCGCCCCTTCCGGCCCTCTGGTTCGTCGTGACCGAGCACGGCCTCGTGGCCGTCTCCCAATTCAACCTGCGGCCCATGGCTTAGACTCCTACATGCAACGGTTATCGCTTTTCACATATGTAAATGACGTTCCTTCGTCACGGGGCCATGAACCACCTGCCAGTACATCCGTGGTCAGGAATTATGGTTCTTTGCGCCGTCGATCAGACGGCCTGCAGATTATCCGCCGAGGACTTGCCCGGATTCTTTCGATCGGCAACAACGTCGAAAGCGATCTTTTGTCCCTCGTTGAGGGCACTCATGCCAGCGCGTTCGACCGCGTCCTTGCCGCCATCGTCCGGTTGGATGAAGCCGAAGCCTCTTTGGTCATTGAAGAACTTCACGGTTCCTTGCGTCATATGACAGTTCTTTCAGGTACGTGTATAATGAGGCCGCACGTTAGCGCAGCCAGTTCGTTCGAGATTTGGAGAAAGGTCGTCAGTCCGACGCGGGATGTGCGGCGAGGCCAAGTCGTTCGGCCGAAGCTCGATAGACGCTATATGGGCCTTTTCAGTTGGGCCGCAAGGTTAACGGCAAGAGTCTTGAGAAAAGGCTAGGCGCACACGCGCCCAGCCTCACCCGGTCGAATGTCTGTGCTCAGGCCCTTCGCGTCCTGAAGAAGAAAATGCAGCGGGAAGGCATATTCCGCGAAATGAAGCGGCGGCGCTTCTATGAGAAGCCATGGGAGCAGGCGACACGAGAAAAGGCGGAGCGGCGCGCCGCGCCCGCAAGCTTGCCCGGAAGCAGGCGGTACGGGATGGACTAATCGCCGCGCCGAAGAAAAAGCTAGCACTGCTTCGCAAAGGCGCCGCAGCGCTCCCGTTGCGTGCAAATTCCTAGACAAATTGCAATGAGGTGCGCCGGTGCGACTCTTTATCTTCAAATCAGATGCAAACACCAATCTGCGAGCGTTCGCCGGAGAGGCGGCGGGCCGCAATCTACCGGATCGGTTTAGGCCCCGGCAAGAGACCCGCGGCGTAAAGGTCCGGCCGGGCCGGAAGCCTCGATGGAGCCGTGCGCCCCATGGGCTTCAAGTTCTTTGGCTACGTCATAGGTCAAGCCGGAAACCTCATGCCGCCCCCTTTCCGTGCCTCGTCGATTAGACGCATCCGAAGCGACGCCTTCTCGCCCTCGAAGGCTTGGCGCTCATCGGATGTCATCTCGGCTACGCTGCGAACGGGCTACATCGGAAAAGCTATTGGGCGATTTTAGTTCGAATGGGCGTTCAATACCCGTGATAAGTGTTTCATCGGGTTCCCCGAACAAGTAGTGCCGAGCAACCGGCAAAAGGTTCGATCTGGGTAGCCAGCCGCAAAGCGATCGGTCGCCCAAACGATGACCCAACGCAACGAACCGACTGTTCCGATGACGCTCGGCAACATGCGGTCGTACGGGTGCCCCAACCATCCTCGCCTCCTTACCCAGGAGGCCTGAATGGGAATCCCCCAACCGGTTCAACCTTCCCACAAAACGCTCTAGCGAAAAAACTTGATCGTGATCTCGTTCGGTACGATCTCAAGTGCTGCTTGTAAAATCTCCGTGGCCGCTGCAAGTTTGGCGGTATCGAAGCTAATCCCTACCCCGCAACCATTGCAGACTAGTCGCTGATTGCTTTTCAAAAGTCCGATCGTCTGTTGAAGATCGTGACCGCATTTTGGGCACTGAAAGCTGATCACGTTCGCGTCGACATTTGACATCGTAACCTCCATTCACGGAGCTTTATATTACTACCCAACGTCGTGCGCGATGCCAACGGGCCCGGATCGTGGCCGTTCTGCCGCATAGGTTTCCAGTTGCAGCCTGCTTTCAATACGTAACTCCGCGGCAGATTCGCCGAATGACGCAATCGCAATCGAATTGCCAAACACGTCATGGATCCAGCGCACCGACGCCGCGGGTGAGAGATTCAGATTTGATGAGGCGAAGATCGTGGCTGTCGTGCGGCCTCAGCATCAAGCGATGATCGACGAGCCAAACCGGGCGACGGTAGCGATAGACCGTCGTATGTCGCACATTGAGGATGGTCATGGGCCTGTTCCCATCGTTACCGGATGGCCGGCCGTGCCCCCAGCACAATCCAGACGTGACGATTGACGTGGTGCGCCGGCCCCCCAAAATCGGTGCGGTCAAAAATCGCCGGCGATCAGCTCGTATGACCCTTTGCGACCTCGCCCATAAACCTTCGCGGCGGTCGTGTGTATCAAGTCGCGGTGCGAATCGAAGGCGCGGAGAATTCCTGCCTCATCAGACCGCAAGCCCGGTTGAATTCGCTTCAGCGCATCTTCATTCACGTAAAATGATGCTTCCATCGCGCCGTCGTGCCCCCAAAACCGTACGGCGCGCAGCGTCGCATCATAGGAGCGACTTTGGTTAGGGAAATTAAGTGCCATGGTCCATAATATACCGCATCGGAGCCGCAGCAAAGCAACCTACGGCTCGCCGGAGAGCCGCTCGAAATCGGCAAGCACGGCCGCGATGAGCTTTTGTCGGCGCGGATCCTGCGAAATCAGCGTAGCAGCAAAGAGATTGAGAAGATAGCGGGCCTTCTCGGCGGCTTCCTGCCAACTTGCCGCCGGTGCGGCAATCAGATGGGATTCCAATTCATCCTGCCGAAAACGCAAAGACCTTTCATTGGCCTCGACGTCGGCCAGCAGCCGGCGAAGGTCGGTGGCCTTCTGAGCGGCCATCCCGCGGTGCTGATCAAGATCGATCGTTTTGTCCGTCATGACTCGTCTGCCCTATGTTCAGACCCGCATTCGGCAAACCTATGACTTGACGCTCGGCGGGCTTTTCGTCGCGGGCGGCTGATGCGCGCTGGCATCCCGGTCCTGGGCGGCCTGAAGGTCGCGGGGATCGATCGCCACCATCTCGACAGAAGATGCCTGGTGAGATTGCGCCGGAACGATGATTGCCGTGGATACGCGGTGGCAAACTGGAAAGGACAATCCCTCGATTAATTCTTCGTCGGTGACGACCTCATAGTCTCCGGGCGGTCGACCCCCTTCAGCCAGAAAGGATGGCCGAAGGCGACGGTCTTGCGTTGCGTACGTGTGGCCATTGGAACTACGCCGCGGCACGCCGGGCAAGCGGAAAGTCGGTACTGTCGTACAGGCGGCGCATTTCATTGCTGTCGAACCTCTCCTCCTCGACTTCGAGGCAGGCCCCGAGCAACAACTGTGGTGGCAATTCTTCGATTGCAAACCGGAGCGCGTCTGCGGCGCTGTCAAATCGTCGGTATCTGGCGAGTTGACGATTGAATTTTCTGTTTCGAGCCGGAAATAGCTCAGCCACGGCTTCGTAATCGAACGGCTTCGCGGCATCAACGGAATCACATGCGGCCATTCTTGTCTCCTTCCATCGCCGTTGCTGGTCGATAAAATCTGCCGAGACCGTCCTCGGAGGCGGCCTCGGCTCGACCATTGGCGGTTAGCGTCAGATATGACGGCCCTTCAGCAACGCATCAACGTCGCGCTGAGCTTGGGCCTTCTCGAGGCCGTACTTGGCGACGACCTGGGTGACGAGGTCGTCGTTACCCTTCAGCGCGGAGAGATCTTGTTCGGAGAACTTACCCCATTTCGAGCCGATCTCCTTGAGAACGATCTGCTTGGTCTCGGCAGTCATCTCAGGCTTTGCAGCGGCCGCGTTGGATGTCGTGCTTGTCATTGTAAACACCTCTAAAGTACGCGTTAAATATCCTTTGAACGATTATCATTCAAACGACATGAATTACTTAGGATCAAGGCGTGAGAATACGAGTGATGGAACCGGAAATATTTCTCAGAGCACCATATTCGCCGCAACGCGAATGCGCATCGGCGGATTCACACTATCGCAATGGCCAAGCGAAGCTAAGTTCGTGGCCATCCGGATCGATCAGGTGAAAGAACCGCTCGGCCCATTCGGCATCGCGCGGTGCCGTGTCTGGTCGGTAGCTGGCCGCGATCACGGTCGCGTAGAGGGTGTCGACGTCGGAATGGTAGATGATGCTGAGGCCGCAAAAGAAAAGGCGAAGCGAATTCTTATGGAAACCAAGATCGCCGATGCCACGCGCGTCGGGCTCTTGAACGAGGAAGGCGTTGAGGTTTTTGAATGGGGCCCCGAACCGCTGATGCTCCGAGGCCGTGCCCCACGCTTTCCGGCCGCTCGCAATGCCGCTTAGGTGCGGCCTGCGCCGGCCTTCGTGCTCGAACTCGAAACACGAGCCGATCTCATCACGTCTTTTGACGACCCCTGGCGCTTTGGGACTGCCCTAACCATATTCGCGAGTATGCCAATGCCCATCGATAAAACCGATTATTCAGTCGTCGTGAAGCTCAGGGCACCTCCGCCGAATTCGTGGAAGTGGGAGATTTATCGTGCCGGAAGATCAAGCCCGATAGAGCAGGCATCGGTCTATTTTCACACTATGGCGGCGGCCAGTAAGGCAGGAAAAGAGGCCCTCAAGCAGCTGTTGGACAAGCTCCATTCGCAATACCTGCGATGGCCGGCGGCGTGACTCGCAAGCGTTCCGATTCGGCGCTGCGCGCGCCCTCGTCCCTTGCGCTCGATGCTCCCCTAGTCGGCCGCAGTCAGTTTCGATGGTACTGCGCGATCGGCGAGCTAAGATGCGGTCGCCAGACGGCCAAATGAAACGGGGTGGGCATTGCTTCGCTCGGACAACCACGCCGGGGCTTTCCCTTCAATCCAGCACTGCGCTTCGTGCTGCGAGATGAAGCCGGGAATATGGTCGCGCTTGCCGTTGGGCCAAGCGACCCGGACATACCATCCACAAGCTGACTTGAGGCGGCGTGCTTCAAAGGCGGGATTTGAATTCGGTTCGTCCATGATTAGGAACCTTCGCGACAGCACCCTGCACATAACGCGATGCAGTTCTTTTTATTGCGATTTCAATGGCCGACTTGCCCAGCAGGCGGGGATCCATGTGTCACCTCCTAGACCGGTCGAGCAGTTGTCCAATCCGGTAAACCGCGAACGCTTCTGCCCTGAGGTCAGGCAACCTTGTTGTTGAACGCCTTGGTTAGGCCGGCCTTGACCGGCTCAGTAATCTCGGCGTTCACCTTCTGGGCGAGTTCGGTGAGTTCTTTGGTCTGCGCGATCATCGACTCGAACTGCTTGCGCGCATGTGCGGTCGACAGCGCAACGAACTCCGACGGGTGTTTCACCCCCATCAGTTGTAGGGCGTATTCAAAGGCAGTGTTGGTATTGGTACGGGCGAACTCGATGATCTTGAGGTTGTAGTCTGTGGCGCCCTTGGCGGCTGTCGCATAAGTATCCTTGAGGAGGTCGGTTGCTTGCTCTGCTGCGAGCTTCGCTTTCTCGCAGGTGTCCTTGGCCTGAGCGAGGCCCTTCTCGGCAGTCTCACGCAATGCCTCCGGTATTTCCATCCGAGGCAAGTCCCATTTCGGGATCTCGTATTTTGGCGGGCCAAACGCGCGGGCCGCAGGCTTCGCCGTATTGGATTTGGCGGCGGCAGTGGTGACTTCAGTCATGACTCTTATCCTTCAAAGGGGGTGGTTCCTGCTCGGACCTCCGGACCCGTCCCCTCAACGCGGATCGGATGTCGGTAGGGAATCGCTTCAATTCGGCCGTTGATGCACATTGGACGGGGTTGATCCGTTCATCGCCTGAGTATCTCTACAGGCATTCGTGGCGGCTAGAAAACGGCCCCGATGAGAGTTTTCCGTCGTCTTCCATTGCGTACCAGCCTGGCTTGATGCCGCGCATGTCGGATTTGTCTTCGTTTATGTAATGCGGAATGCTCATTGCAACTCCTGTGCGCGGCATCATCGCTCAAGCGATGGCGGTGTTTTGCCATGATCGATCTGACCCCCGAAATGCGTACCGACTTGGTCGGATCGGTTCACCCATGTGTCGGACGTGGTGCGACTGAGCACCACTCGCCCTGCTCTTAATCGTTGTCGCAAGTAGCCGCGGCCATCCATTACGAGGACGGGCCGGGCCGCGCGCAACTTCATTTCGATTGTTATCTTGCCTGCCGACGGCACTGCGCTGCCAAATGGACGGAACGGGGACTTCGGTACGTCACCGATTTATAGGCAGCTCTCGAACAAACCACTGTTTGCCCTCATCAACCTAAATGGGGTGCCGAACGTTAACCACAATGGCGGGTCGAGAATTTAAGTGCTGAAAACATTATTGTCGTCCGGCATCGTTGGACCGGCACCCACGTACCGCCTTGTTGCGACCGCGCCCTTAGCAGAAAGGCACGCGTCGGCGCTGCACCGACATCGGGCAGAATGTTTTCGCCTCGCGACCAGCAGGTGCGGCTTCCGCAATGGGTCAAATTCAGCCGTGGTGCTCGATCGGTCGGGACGGAGCTTACCCTCCGATAGCTTCCGTGCCCTGTTGATGTTGTCGACGGAAGAGTTAGGCGACGATCGAAAGAAGCGCGGCTGGTCAATTCTGAGTCTTTCGATTTCCAGGGCCCGCGTGCGTTTCGTCCTGCAACTGAGCCTGATGCCGCTGGCGTGGGTTTATATTAGTGGTCTTTGAGCTGGTCTTTACGGATGACCGGGAGCTCGAAGGATCGGAGTACAATACGCTCACGCACGGCGCCGATAACCTCGTAGCCGCACCTGCTTTTCGCCGACGCTGAAATACATCAGCTCGGGTCCACGCCATCCAAGCCTCGACATTACGCCCTTGAGGCGCATCGCATCGCCGGTGCTGCGTTTTCTTTGCGAAATCGAGAGCCACTCATCGAAGATTGCGTCAGTAGAGATGCGATACTCCTGCCCTTCGCCTTGCCATACCGGATGTTTGGGGCTTCAGAAATGAATTGCACTCCTTCGAATACGGGAATCCGGACTCTGCGGTCAGCGCAGCCCACTTACCTCAAGCGGGTGGACTGACGCATGGCATCGATCCGCAAACGACAATGGCGAACCAGCAAGGGCGAGCTCCGCACCGGCTGGATCGTCCATTTTGCCGACGGGCAGGGCGGGTTGCCGTGGGCCAAGCTGTTGCAACGCGGAACGATTATACGTTCCGGCGAGGTTCGCCGGCTTGCGAAGCAAACGAAGGATGCAGGGCAGGCTCGGCGGTTGCTGGCGATCGCGGCCGTGCCTGATGGAGTCTCCCGTGCTGAGGCGGTCAATATCGGCAGGATGGATCGGCAGACGCTGCGGGTCTAGGTGATCCGGTTCAATAACCAGGGAGCGGATGGTCTCATTAACGTTCCGTCGCAGGGCGTTCCCCCAAGCTCGATGCCACGCACCGGGCATTTCTCGCGAAGATCGTGGCGCCTCTCATTTCCCCTTCTTGGCGTCCTCGTCGGAGCCCGACGCACGGTCCAAGACGGCGTTCCAGGCGTCCAGCGCGCTCGCCACCGAGCAGGTCAAGCGCCAGGTTAGGCCCGAGGGGGCATGGTCGAGGTCGACCGCACCATCTACACTGTGCTCCGCCATCGCTTCCATAACCATGGTGCCGAACCCGCGCCGCTCCGGCGCCGACACCGGGGGCCCATCGCTCTCGATCCAGCTCATGCTGAATGTGTTGCCCTCGATCCCCCAGCGGACGTCGACCCGACCCTCATCCGTCGAGAGCGCCCCGTATTTCCCGGCGTTGGTGGCAAGCTCGTGGAGCACGAGCCCAACGGCTTGCGCGGAAGCTGCCTTCAAGCGCAGCTCGGGGCCGTGCACGGCAATGCGAGAACCAATGAGGTCGGCGAAAGGAGCGAGTTGGGCGCGAACCAGGTCCTCAATCTCGACGCCATTCCATTCGTTTCGGACAAGCAGGTCGTGATTGGCTGAAAGCGCCTGGATGCGCTCGGAGAAGCGCTTGATGAAATCTTCGGAATTTTTGGCGGCAGTCTGGCGCGCGATCGCGTGCACGACGCTGAGCATGTTCTTGGCGCGATGATTGATCTCGCGCATCAGGAGGCGCTCCTTTTCCTCGCGCTCCTTACGTTCGGTGATGTCCTGTAAGGTGCCGACGAAGCTCACGGCCCGTCGCTTTGGCCCGTCGCCCTCGAAATACGCAAGGCCCAGAGTCTCCACCCAGCGGATCTCGCCGTGGGCCCGCCGGAGCCGGAACTCGGTCGCGGAGCGCCTCGGATCGACAGGATTGAGCGCGGCATCGAGGTTCGCCCGAACCATTGCGACGTCGTCCGGATGCACGAGCTTCAGGATCTCGTCGATACCCGCTTCAGCCTTGGGAAAATTGAAAATCTCCTGAGAACGCGCGTCCCCCGAGAACACCCGGCGGAGCGGATCGTACTGGTACGACCCGAGTTGGGCTACGTTGAGAGCAAGCTGCAGCCGGTCTTTGCTTTTCCGTAGCCAATCCTCTGCTGCCTCGCGCCTAGCGGCGGTCCGTCGAAGCTCCGCCATTAGCGTGGCGACCTCGGCGACCGGGGTGTTGCTCGCCACCAGCAGGCCGCCCTCCCCCATAGCGATTGCAGCGCGAGCAGCGTAACCCACCGAGTGCGCGATAATCCTGCCCAGCCACGAGGCCAAGGCAACCACCAGCGCAAACGCCAGCAACGCCATCACACCAATGGTCCACCAGAGCGCCCGGATCGGGGCATCGAGCGCGGCCTCGGGCGCCCACACTGCGGTTTCCCAGCCGGTCAATTCCGACCACGCGTATGCCTGCAGCGATAGTCGCCCTTGGGAGTCCATAAACTCGAATATGCCGCTGCGTTCTGCGCGACGCCACTGCGTCGGCGGCAGCTGTTGCCCGATGAATGCGTCCACTTGTTCGGACCGCGCGATGATCCGGTGCGCGCCGTCGGCAACCACCGCCAGCCAACTTGGCGGTAGCGCATGTGCGGCGACCAGGCCTTCGAGGGCGTGTTGATCGGGCGATCTGGCGAGAACGTAACGGTTCTCGCCGCCGATCTGCACGGGCACCATGATGCCGAACAAAAGCCGCTTGACCACGGGGGCCATGAACAGGTCGGTTACTTGCGGCCTACCTGTCGCGAGAGCCCTCGTTATAGGTTCCGGAACTAAGGGTTCCGGAACCATAGCTTCCGGAATCGCCGTCGTCGGCAAGGGCCTACCGAAGGGCACCGAGGTATTGACGAACTGCCGCAAGTTGCGATCGACGAGGATGATGTTGCCGCTTTGGCGAAAGGCGAGCGAGGCTTCGGCCTGGCGCTGGAACTCGGCGAAGTCGCCGTCGCGCGGCGACGGTGATGCGGCCAACGCCTGCAGTCTCTCGATCTCGCCAACGATCTCACGGTCAACTTCCGCGGATATAGTACGTGCTTCACTCATGAGGTCATTCCGAACGAGGCGGAGGTGCACGTCGGCGACGCGGGCTCCAGCGTATGCGCCGAACAGCAGGATCGGCACTACGATCGCGCATCCGAGCATGACCAGCAGGTGCCACAACGGTCGCGGCTTGCGGAGCGCGGGTGTCGTTCCAATCTGCAGGACGATCGCGCTGGCGACGCAAAGCACGCCGATAGCGGTGGGCAGCGGGGGCGGTTTTAACGCCCCGTAGCGAATATGGATTCCGGTCAAGTGGGCGAGCACAGCGAACATTGCCATGATGCCCGCAAGGCCGCCGAGCGCGGTCGCGGCGAAGTGATGCCCTTCTAAACGGCTGAGCGCGAACGAGCTGCCTGCGAGCGCAATTGCCAGCGGCATCCCGTTTATCATCTGGAACGAGTTCGCCTCGGGTCCCGGCACCGCAGCCTGCGGCACCAGCCATTGGTTGATACCGAGATCGACGCCGAATAGATCGAGCGCAGCGAGCGCTGCCACCGCGAGGCCAACCGTGAGCGCGAAGCGTGAGCCCTTGCCGGGGTGCGCGAGCGAGAGGCCGAGAGCCGCGAGGCACATGGCTGTCACCGGTTTCAAGATGCCGAAGCTCGAGCCCCAATTCGACAGTAGGGGTAGCCCGACCCACTCGCCGATGAGCGCTGCGGCGGCAATTGTTACCGCGGCAAAACCTGCAGCTTGACTCGCGCGTTTTATCTTCAGGCTGCTAGCCTGCTCGGTAAACAGCATGACGCAGACTCCCAAAAATCAGAACCCCCACCCGGCAGGCGCTCGCGAACCATTGGTCTGGCGACGCAATTATATTTGCTAGAACGGGGGTGTGTCTTTGCGGCCATGAAAATAGGCGGCCCGCTGCCCGCCGGTGCATTGCCGCTAAGTCGGCCTTCTCGGGGCGCGTAGCGGTCGTGCGACCGCTACTAATCCTTGAACGGATTGAATTCGACCGCGCCAGCCATCGCAACAGCAAACGGCCGCAGCGTCTGCAGCACCTTCATGGTGCCGGCATGCTGGGCAATGACCTTCGGTAGGCGCAGATGGGCCATGAGGCTTTCGTCAAGGTCCGTGCCGATGAACGTGACGACCCGGTCCGTCAGCGAGCAGGTTGGTCGCGAGCGGGATACTGCATCCCCGCAACGGGATCGCCCGGGTCTTGTCTGCGCTAGCTGCGACCGGCGGGCCGTTTTCCGGCGTCTAAAATAGATAAGAATAGAAATGCGAAGCTGCATGGTGCAGGGATTTCTGCGATTCCGACAGTCTGGCTGTTAATACAGCCAGAAAACAGCCCGGGCGCGGACATGATACCGGCGCTCTCGAATCGGCACTCGTGACCCGACTCAAACATCCCACTCTTCCCTCACTTCAAAAGTGAATCCGTCTCAGAGCGGCAAATCTTGGCTATTGCGATGGCGGACGCCGATCGCGCATGGGGCAAGTGGTCACCCCAGAGAGCAGCGCTGCCCTGACAGGCATCAGGGTATCAACAACGGTAAGCTGACAGTGCGTAACGCATGGCCTAGATTGTGAACCGCCGGGAAGGCAAAAAGGCCAGCGGGTTTCCGTTCCCGTTGCAGCCGCCAACGGCGAGCGCCCTTTTTACAAACAGGCTTGTTCGGGAGGATTCCATGTCTATTCGTACTGTGCCCTATATCCTGGCGGCGGCTATGTTCGTGGCCTTCGGTTTTCCACCGGCCAACGCCCAACAGAAGCCGCAGCCCCCGCAATCGCTGCGTCTCTATGTGCTCGACTGCGGCATCATTACACCACCCAACGTCGACAACTACGGCTTGAAGCCGAACGAAGTGGCCGACACAAGAATGGTCACGCCCTGCTTCCTGATCGCTCACCCGCGCGGAAGCCTGATG
>WNFJ01696948.1_pt3 | contig 12287 bp, 14 predicted proteins | sample 5400461 | NCBI WGS metagenome assembly WNFJ01 (sample SAMN13153349, study PRJNA577476) | soil metagenome | isolation source: 115 cm saprolite on Douglas fir-dominated hillslope | place: USA:California | collected 2013-09-17
GCAGCTCGACGGCGCGGCCATCCGCCAGACCGCGCCTCGCCGCTTCACCCAGGAGATCTCCAGCTACCTCTACTCGCTGAGCGACCGGCGGGGGAGGCCCCGATTCGCCGGCATCGCCTACCTCTCGCGGTTCGGGGATCGCTTCCGCAACTGGGCGATCTTCGAGCGGCCGGCCGCGCGGCCCGTCATCCGCAAGCCTTCGACGCGACGGATCGATCCGGCGCAGCCCGAGCTCCGGGCCGCGCTGCGGCTGCTGGGGCTCCGGCTCGCCGACTGAGGTGACTAGTCGGTGAGCGACCGGTAGATCTCGACCTCGGCCGGGCCCTCGGTGAGGCCTTCCTTCTCCCGTCGCTCGCGGTACGCGGCCAGGTGCGGCGCCTTGCGGTGCAGGTCGAAGGCCGCGTCGTCCTTGTACTGCTCGTAGAAGATGAAGAGATCGGGGTCCTTCGTCGAGCGGTGCGGGCGGTAGGCGAGGCAGCCCGGCTCCGCCTTGCGTACCACCCCCGCCTGCTCCCTGAGCAGCGCGGCGAGCGCGTCACCCTTGCCCTTCGCGGCCCGGATCTTCGCCACCACCGTGAGCACGTCGGCCATGACTGGTTCTCCTTTGAGGGTTGTGGCTGACTGGTGCCGACTATAGCAGCCGGAGTCGCCGGGAGGCGAAGAGGACCAGCGCGTTGGCCGCGACCAGGGCGCCGCCCACCGTCACCGCAAAGCGCGCGTCCACTGTGGCCGCGAGCACCCCGCCGATCAAGCCGCCGAGCGGGAGCAGGTTCCAGCAGAGCGAGTAGAGGCTCATCACCCGGCCGCGAAGGTGATCCGGCACCGCCTGCTGGAGATGCGTGCTCACCTGGGTCAGGTAGAACGTGTTGCTGAAGCCGGCGCACGCCAGCATCGGCAGCGCGAGTCCCAGCCCGGGCGCGCGCGAGAAGATGACGAGGCCCAGGCCGAGCCCCGCCGCACCGGTGAGGATCACGAGGCCGCGGCGCCGGAAGCGCGCGGCGAGACTGGCCACGATCAGCGTCCCCGCGAGGGCGCCGATGCCGTGGGCCGCATTGAGCAGCCCGTAGCCCGCGGAGCCGGTGTGGAAGTAGACGTCGGAGAAGATCGGCAGCAGGGTCACGTAGGAGAGGCCGAAGAGCGCGTTGAAGAGACGAAGTGGAGACCCACGTAGAGCTGGCGCAGGACGTGCTGGCCGCTGGGCGACGGGGCGTCGGCGCTCACGCGCAGCCGGCTGTACATGACGAGCGCGAGAACGGACGAGGCGGCGGCCAGCCCGAAGCCCACCGTGCCGCCGAAGGCCGCGATCAGCACCCCGGTGATGGACGGGCCGATCATGCGTCCGGCCTGCCAGGGGATGGAGCCGAGCGCGATGGCGTTCGGCAGCCGCTCGCGTCCGACCATCTGCGGCACGAGCGACATGCGGCTCGGCTCGTCGAAGGCGCGGAAGGTGTTGCTGAGGGCGGCCAGCGCCAGCAGGTGCGCGATGTGAATGACCCCCGACACCGAGAGGGCGAAGGCCACCAGCAGCACGCTGGTGGTCAAGATCTGGGTGCCGAGCAGCAGGCGCACCCGGTTGACGCGGTCGGCGAGCACGCCGCCCCAGAGCTGGAACACCACGAGGGGCACGCCCTGGGCCAGCCCGAGATAGCCGAGGTAGAGAGCGTCGTGGCTGACCTCCCACACCATCCACGCGAACGTCAGGTACTCGGCGCGGTGGCCCAGGACGTAGAAGACGAGGCCGAGCCAGTAGAACCGATAGTTCCGGTCTCTAAGGGCTGAGAACGCGACGGGCCGGCCTCTCAGGCCCGCCAGGGCTCGACGAGGATCTTGGCGTGCTGCTCCGGGGAGGCGAGGGCCTCGAAGGCGCCCGCCACGCCCTCGACGCCGACCTTGCCGGTGATGAGCGGCGCGGCGGGGATCGCGCCGTCCGCGATGTGGCCGAGGGTCGCCGCGAACTCCTCCGGGGTGTAGCCCAGCACGAACTGGAGCTGGAGCTCCTTGCTGATGCCGAGCATCGGGTAGATCGTGTCGGCCTCCATGCACACCCCGACCACCACGATGCGGCTGCCCTTGGGCGCCGCGGCCATGATCTGGTCGAGCACGCCGGGCACGCCCACGCACTCGAAGACCACCGCGGGGCGGAGCGGGGGGCCCGGGATCCACGGGGGCAGCGCGGGGGCCCGCGTCGCGTCGCGCCAGACCGCCGCCTCGCGCCAGCTCTGCCACGGGGCGGCCTGCGCGGGGTCCACCACGACGTCGGCGCCCATCGTCTGCGCCAGCTCCCGGCGGCGGGCCGAGAAGTCGGCCGCGACGATGGGGCGGGCGCCGGCCAGCCGGAGCGCCGCGATCACGGCCAGGCCGACCGGGCCACAGCCGATCACCAGTGGCGCGTCGTCGGGCTCGAGGCGCGCCCTGGCCACCGCGTGGACGCCCACCGCCATCGGCTCGGTGAGCGCGGCGTGCTCGGTCGAGAGCCCGCCGGGAACCGGCAGCAGGAGCGCCTCGGTGAGGCGCATGTACTCCGCGTAGCCGCCCGGCGTGTCGTTGGAGTAACCGACCGTCCGGGGTCCGTCGGGGCGCACGAGGCCCGGGCGCGAGCAGACCCGGCTGCCCACCGGCAGCGTCTTCCGCGTGCCCGGCCCGTGCTCGACGATCTCGACGCAGAATTCGTGGCCCATGACCACGTCGCGCGAGAGGTCCATGGTGAAGACGCTGCCCGCGCGGCGCGAGGCCGCGACGAACTGGTCCGCGTGCTTGAGGGCGTGGAGGTCGGAGCCGCAGATGCCGCAGGCGAGAGTCTTGACCAGGACCTCGCCCGGCCCGGGCTCGGGCACCGGAAGGTCCGCCACGACCAGTCCCCGGTTCCGCATCACGGCGGCACGCATGGGCGCGATCCTACCCCGTCCCGCGCCCACCGTCGAGAGTGCGCTATCCTCGGGCCGGAGGGCACCCGGGATGACTCGATCGGCGGCGCGGCTCGCGACGGTGGTGATGATGATGGCGCTCCTGCTGTCGCCCGCGGGTGGCGCCCGCGCCCAGGTCGTCACCTGGGGCATGGCGAACGAGTACCCGGCCACCTCGATCCAGGGTGAGGCGGACGCGCGCTTCGCCCGCGAGGTCGCCGCGCGCTCCGGCGGTCGCATCGAGATCGCGCACCAGTACGACGCCTCGAGCGGCTTCCGCTCGAAGGAGATGGTCGACGCGATCGGGCGCGGCGACCTGCGGATCGGCAACACCTACATGGGCGCGCTGGGCGGCCTCGATCCGGTCTTCCTGCTCCCGTCGCTGCCCTTCCTGGCCACCACGCCCGAGCAGGGCCAGGCGCTGGCCGCGGTGGCGCGGCCGGCCTACGAGCGCGCACTCGCGCGCCACAACCAGATCCTGCTCTTCCAGTCGCCGTGGCCCGCGGCGGGGATCTGGGCGAACCGGCCGGTGGACTCGCTGGAGGCGCTGCGGGGGCTGCGCGTGCGCACCGCCGACGCCAACGGGGTGCTCGCGTTCCGCGCCGCCGGCGCGGTGCCGGTGGCGGTGTCCTTCGCCGACGCGCTGCCCCAGCTCCGCTCGGGTCAGCTCGACGCGGTCCTCTCCTCGGGCGACGGGGGCGCGGGGCAGCGGCTCATGGAGACGTTGCGCCACTTCACCGCCATCGAGTACGCGGTGACCATGAGCATGGTCACGATCAACGCCGACGCATGGCGCCGGCTCGATCCGGCGCGGCAGCAGGCGGTGCGCGAGGCGGCGGAGGAGACCGAGGCGCGGCAGTGGGAGGTGATGAAGACGCGGGTCGCGGCCAACTACGCGCAGATGCGCGCGGCCGGCGTCACCCTCACCACCGAGCTGTCGCCCGAGTACCGGCGGGCGCTCCGCGCGGCCGGCTCGCAGATCCTGGACGCCTACCGGGCGCGGCTCGCCGGCCGCTGACCTCCGCTCAGCGCACCTCGACGACCAGCTCCACCTCGGCCGAGACGTTCGAGGGCAGGGAGGAGAGGCCGACCACGGAGCGCGCGTGGCGTCCTGCGTCGCCGAAGAGCTGCTGGAGGAGGTCCGAGGGCCCGTTGATGATGGGGGGATGAGCGATGAAGTCCTGCCCCACGTTCACGAAGCCGACGACCTTGATCACGCGGTTCACCCGGTCGAGCGAGCCCACCGCCTGCTTCACGCAGGCCAGGCAGTTGAGCATCGCGTCGCGCGCCGAGAGGTAGGCGTCCGCCTCGCTCACCTCCTGGCCGACCACCCCCACGTAGCGGCGCACCCCGTTGATGCGCGCGGTCTGTCCGGAGGTGAACACCCGGTTGCCCACCCGCGCGCGCATCAGCCGATCCGCTCGGCTTCGGCCACCATCGCGTCGTAGCCGGCGATGACCTGCGACGGGATCTCGACCAGCTCCAGGATCTGGTCGAAGTCCTTGAAGCCGGAGCCGGTCAGCACGCAGACCACCGACTCGCCGGGATCGATCGACCCGTCGCGGACGCCGCGACGCACCGCGGCCACCGTGACCGCGCCGCTCGGCTCGATCATGAGGCCGTCCTGGCCGAGGAGGCGGACCGCGTCCAGGATCTCGGTCTCATCCACCGCGATCCCGGAGCCGCCGGAGGCTCGGACGCTGTGAAGGGCCCGATCGCCGAGCAGCCCGGGATCGGCGGCGGCCAGCGCGCTCGCCGCGGTCGACTGCTTCTCGACCGCGGCCACCCGCGGCAGGTCCCGTTTCCATGCCTCGACGATCGGCGCGCAGCGCGCGGCCTGCACCAGGGTCATCTTCGGCACCCGATCCACCCAGCCGAGCGCGCGCAGCTCGTTGAACCCCTTCCAGGTCTTGACCAGCGACATGCCGCCCGCGGCCGGATGCAGCACCCGGTCCGGCACCCGCCAGCCGAGATCCTGGGCGATCTCGTAGGCGTAGGTCTTCTTGCCCTCGTAGCGGAAGGGATTGTCGGTGCCGCAGTCGTACCACTTCACCCGGCCGCTCGCGATGAGCCGCCGGTACATCGCGTTGATCTGCGAGTAGTGGCCGTCCACCCGGATGAGCCGCGCCCCGAAGAACACCGCCTGCGCCATCTTGGGCCGGGGCGTGTCCTTCGGGCAGAACACCACGCTCTGGAGCCCGGCGCGCGCGGCGTAGGCGGCGGTGGACGAGGCCTTGTTGCCGGTGGAGTCGCACGCGAGCACGCCGTAGCCGAACTCCACCGCCTTGGTCGCGGAGACGGTGATGGAGCGGTCCTTGAGCGAGCCGGTGGGGTTGGCCGCGTCGGACTTGAGCCAGAGCTCGCGCACCCCGCAGGCACGGGCCAGACGCTCGGAGCGGAGGAACGGGGTGCCGCCCTCGCCCAGCGTCACGATGCGGGTCGGGTCCAGCACCGGGAGCAGCTCCGTCCAGCGCCAGACCCCGGAAGGCCGGCGGGCGAGGGCGTCGCGGTCCACCTCCCGGCCGAACCGGGCCAGATCGTAACGAGCCTCGAGCAGGTCGTGGCACTTCGGGCACAGCAGCAGGTCCTGGTCGGGCGGATACGCCGCGCGGCAGCCGAGGCAGTCGAAGCCGGTGAAGTACATGGGGCGCCTCATGATACCGCCGCGCCGCCGGTCATGACGACCGCCGCGCGAGCAGGAGCGGGGTGAGCAGGAGCACGCTCGCCACGATGATCACCGCCGAGATGGCGGGCAGGATCGGCGTGATCTCGTAGAGGATCGCGTCCCAGACCTTGACCGGCAGGGTCTTGGTGCGGACCCCGCTGACGAAGAGGGTGATCACGACCTCGTCGAACGACACGTTGAAGGAGAACAGCGCGCTACCCAGCACCGCGAGACGGATCTGGGGAAAGGTCACGCGCAAGAAGGTGCGGAGCGGGTTGCCGCCGAGACTCCGGGAGGCTTCCTCGAGGGCGGGATCGAGCCCCTGGAGCGCGCTGCCCACCAGGACCACCACGAACGGAAAGGCGAGCACGCTGTGGGCCAGGACGAGGCCGCCGAGGGTGCCGACCAGGCCGGTCCGGGAGAAGACGAAGTAGAGGGCCACCGCGAGCACGATGGTGGGCACGATGCGGGGTGCGATGAGCAGCGCCTCCAGCACCGCGCGCCGCGTCCCCCGCAGGCGCCGGAGCCCGAGGGCCGCGAGGGCGCCCATGACGGTGGCGACCACGGTGGTGCCGAGGGCCACCTGGGCGGAGCGCCCGAGCGCGGCCATCCACTCCGGGCTCGAGAAGAAGCGGCGATACTGGGTGAGGCTCGGCTCGGTCGGGATCAGCTCGAAGACCATCGACGAGCTGAAGGACATGGGGATCACCGAGAGCACCGGCACCACCAGGAAGAGCAGGACCCCGCTCCCCAGCGCCGCGAGCACGGTCCGCGCGGCCAGTCGCGTCAGCCGCCGGCGCGACCACCGCCGCGTCACGGAAACCCGGTCCGCGGCATGCGGCCGCCCAGGAGGCGCACGTAGGCGAAGTAGAGCAGCAGGGTCCCCACCAGGAGCGTGTCGGCGAGCGCGAAGGCGAAGGGCCAGTTGAGCACCTGGCGCACGCTGAACTCGATCAGGTTCGAGATCATCATCTGCTTCGGGCCGCCGAGCAGGGCCGGGGTGATGAAGAAGCCGAGGGCCACGATGAAGACGAGCAGCCCGCCCGCGGCGACCCCGGGCAGGCTGAGGGGCAGGGTCACGCGCCAGAAGGTGCGGACCGCGCCCGCGCCCAGGCTGGCCGAGGCCTGGCGCAGCTCGGGAGGGATGGCGAGCAGCGAGCTCAGGACCGGGAAGATCACGTAGGGCAGCAGCATGTTGACCATGGCGATCAGCACGCCGGTCTCGTTGTACATGAGATCGAGCGGCTCGCGGACGAGGCCCAGGCGGGCGAGGGCCTGGTTCAGGAGCCCGGTTTTCTGGAGGAGGATCATCCAGATGTAGTTCCGGACGAGCACGCTCAGGAAGAAGGGCACGATCACCCCGAGGAGCAGGAGCTGCCGGGTGCGGGGCCGCACGGTGGCCAGGAAATAGGCGGCCACGTACCCGAGCAGGACGCAGCCCACGGTGGTGAGGCTGCTGATCTTGAGCGTGATCCAGAACACCCGCCCGTAGACCGGCACCGTCCACATCCGGGCGTAGTGCGCCAGCGTGAAGTCGGGGGCGAACACGCTGCCGTAGAGCACGCGGCCGAGCGGGAGCGCGAACAGCAACGCCAGGAAGGCGAGCGGCGGCGCGAGCAGGAGCGCGGTGGAGAGCCGGGTGCGCGCGACCCGCCGCACGATCAGCCCACCACCGCGCGCGCGTCCGCGATGGCCGCCCCGCGCGCCGAGCAGATCACCGGATTCAGGTCGAGCTCGGCCAGGTCGGGCCGGTCTGAGGCGAGCTCCGAGACGCGGACCAGCAGGTCCACCAGGCTCGCGCGGTCCACCGCGGGGCGGCCCCGCACCGCGCCGAACAGGCGGTGCCCGTGGATCTCCGCGATCATCGCCTCCGCCTCGCCCGCGCCGAACGGGGCCACCCGGAAGACCACATCGTCGAGCGCCTCGATGAGCACGCCGCCCAGCCCGAACATCACCACCGGACCGAACTGCCGATCGCGGAGTACGCCGACCACCGCCTCGACGCCGGGGTCGAGCATCGGGGTGACGAGCACTCGGGCGTCGGTGGCACCCGCCCGCGCCGCCGCGTCCATGAGGTGCGCCCAGCCGTCGCGCGCGGCCTCCGGCCCGCGGATCCCGAGCCGCACGCCGCCGACGTCGCTCTTGTGCACGACGCCGCGGGCCACCAGCTTGAGCGCCGCGGGGGCGGTGAGAGCCTCCACCGCGTCCACCGTTTCCGTCGCGCTGGTCGCCATCCGCCAGTCCGGTACCGGAATCCCGTAGAGCGCCACGAGCTCCCGACACTCGGGCTCGGGCAGCACCTCCCCCGGTCGGGCGCGGGCCAGGAGCGCGGCCACGCGCGCCGCCTCCGGTCGCGAGCGGCGCGCCCCCGCGCCGGCGCGCGCCCGTTGCGCCCGGGCGTGCTGCCACAGCGCGCCCATCGCGCGGGCCGAAGCCTCGAGCGATCGATAGATCGGCACGCCGGCCGCCCGCAGCGGCTCGAGCGCGGGCAGGCGCTCCGCGCCGTAGATGGTGTGCACGATGACCGGCTTGCCCCGCCGCGCCACCACCCGCGTGAGCTCCAGCGCCGCCGCGCATTCGCGCCGGCCGAGCTCCTCGGTGGCGATCTTCACGTAGCCGCCGAAGTGGCCCGCGATGAGGGCCCCGCCGATGGCCGGGTCGCCGAGGGCGATGTCCACCACGCGTGGCACGACCTCGGGCTCCTCCTCGGCCACGCCCGCGAAGTCGACCGGATTTCCGATCCCGCTTCGCGGCGGCAGGATCGCGGCCAGGGCCGCGCGGGTCGCCGCCGATAGGGGCGGGACCGCGAGGCCGACCTTGTCGGCGGTGTCCGCCACGATGGTCGCATGGCCGCCGCCGTCCGAGATCACCACCACCGCGCCCGGGTCGGGGGCGGGGAGGAGAGCCAGCGCCATCGCCGCGTCCCAGGCCTCCTCGCTGTCGCTGACGCGCAGGATGCCGCACTGGCGCAGGGCGGCCGCCACCACGCGGGGCGCACCGGCGAGCGCACCGGTGTGCGAGAGCGCCGCGCGCCGGCCGCTGTCCGTCTCCCCGGGCTTGATGACCACCACCGGCTTGGGATCCGGCCGGCGCCGCATCAGCTCCCAGACCGCGCGGCCCTCGCCGGGCTCGAAGCCTTCCAGGTACGCCACGATCACCCGGGTGTCCGGATCGTCCTGCAGGTACTCGAAGTACTCGGGGAGGCGCAGGTCGGCCGCGTTGCCGACCGTGATGAGCTTGCTCATCCCGATCCCCTTCTCGCGGGCGAGCTGCACGAAGGTCAGCGCCATGTTGCCGCTCTGCGAGACCACCGCGATCGGGCCCGCCGGCACGCCCCACCCGAGCACGTTCACGTGCCCGGAGGCGCTGAAGAGGCCGGCGCAGTTGGGGCCGATCATGCGCCCGCCCGCCTCGCGCAGCCTCCGCGCCATCGCCTGCTCCACCGCCTTGCCCTCGGGGCCGGTCTCGCCGAAGCCGGCGGTGATGACCACCACCGCCGGCACGCGCAGCCGCGCGCACTCGTCGAGGGCGCCGGGAACGAGGTCGGGGCGGACCAGCACCACCGCGAGCTCGGGGGGCGCCGGCACCTCGTCGAGCGACCGATACGCCTTGTGACCCAGGATCTCGCTCGCGGAGGGATGGATCGGGTAGAGCGGTCCGGCGAAGCCCGCCTCCACCATGCTCCGCCAGCGGCGCCCCCCCGCCTTGTGGAGCACGGTGGAGGCGCCGATGACGGCCACGCTGGCCGGGTTGGTGAAGTAGTCGAGGGCGTGCCGCGTCATTTGCCCCGGAAACGGGGAGTGCGCTTCTCCGCGAAGGCCCGCGGCCCTTCCTTGGAGTCCTCCGTCTGGTGGATCAGCGCGGTGACCGCGCCGTAGAAGCGGAGCGCGTCGTCCGGGTGCTGGTGCAGCGACCGCCACGCCAGCTCCTTGGTGAGCTTGATCGCGAGCGGTCCATTCTCGCTGATGCGCTCCGCGATCTGCTCCGCGGTGGGCAGCAGCGCCTTCGGGGCCACCACCCGGCTCACCAGCCCGATCTCCCGCGCGCGCCCCGCGTCGATGCGCTCGCCGGTGAGGAGCATCTCCATGGCCACCGACATCGGCACGGTCGACGGCAGCCGCATCGCCCCGAAGCCGTGGAGGATCGACCAGCGCACCTCCGGGCAGCCGAACGACGCGGTTTCCGAAGCGATGCGGATGTCGCACCCGAGGGCCAGCTCGAGCCCTCCGGCCAGACAGTAGCCGTTGATCGCGGCGATCACCGGCTTGGTGACCTGGAGCCGCTGGCCGAGCCGGTACTGGATCTCCGAGCCCCACAGCTCGTCGACGCCCCCGGCGTGCGAGCCGCCGTGCATCTGCTTGAGATCGGCGCCGGCGCAGAAGGCCTTGTCGCCGGCTCCGGTGACGATCGCGACGCGGAGCGCGTCGTCGCGGTCGAACTCCTCGAGCCGACGGCCCAGCTCGCGGGCCGTCGGCAGGTCGAATGCGTTCATGGCCTCGGGCCGGTTCAGCGTGATCCGGACCACGGAGCCCTTCGGCTCGTAGAGAACCGTGTTCACAGGTAGTCTCCTATTTGAGGCGCCACTCGTTCCACGCCTCGGTGACCTTCTCGAGGTTCGGGCCCCACCAGTCCCCGCTCAGGAGGAACCCCTTCTTCACGTTCTCGGGATCCGAGGAGAGCAGCGGGCGGAGCTTGGGGTTCACGAACTGGGTCGCGTTCTTGTTGGTCGGGCCGAACGCCACGTACTTGGTCAGCTCGGCCTGGGGCTTGGGCTGGAGCGCCCAGTTGATGAACTTCATCGCGTTTTGCGCGTTGGGCGCGCCGGTCGGCACCACCCACGCCTCGTAGGTCAGGGCCGCGCCGTCGTAGCTGACGCCCATCGGTTGGCCCTCGAAGACCGGGGTGATGGAGCGCGTCCACGGGGTCATGGTGATCTCGCCGCTCTGGAGCAGGACCCCCGGCTGCGGGAACTGGCTCCACCACACCTTCACCGCCGGCTTGATGCGGTCGAAGCTCTTGAACGCGCGGGGCACGTCGAGCGGATAGAGCTTGTCCTTCGGCACCCCGTCCGCGATCAGCGCGAACTCGAGCGAGTACGGCGGGGCGTTGTACATGGCGCGGATCCCCGGCACCTTGGCCGGGTCCCAGTAGTCCATCCAGGTCTTCGGCTCCTTGCCGGGTGGATGGGCCTTGGTGCTGTAGGTGAGCAGCATGGGGATGGTCACGCAGCCGACCGCGTACTCGGTGACGAGGTCCTTCTGGATGTCCCGGGCGTTGATCATCCCGTAGTTCAGCTTCTGGAGCAGCCCGTCCTGGACCGCGGTGTAACGCAGGCGATCCGGGATCGAGATGAGGTCCCACTCCACGTTCTTCGACTGGACCTGGGCGCGCAGCTTGGCCAGGTCCACTCCGGTGGTCTGGACCACCTTGATGCCGGTCTCCTTCTCGAACGGCTCGAAGAGCGCCTTGGTCTGGCCCTCCTGGTAGCCGCCCCCGAAGCCGACGAACACCAGCTCGTTCGCGGCTCCCTTGGCGGTGGTGATGATGTGGGGGAACGTCACGCTGGCCGCGCCCGTCGCGGCCGCGGTCAGGCCCGTCATCTTCAAGAACTTGCGACGCGAGATCCGTGTCTGGCCCATCGCGACTCCTTTCACTCGGGTCTATGCACTCACGGTGAGGCTGTCGCCCGGCTCCCAGCCCACCGTCACCCGCTGTCCCTTGCCGAAGCGCTGTCCGGTCGCGGGAGCCAGGGTCTTCGCCCAGAGCTCGTCGCCGGTCTCCGCGACCACCCGGTACTTCACGAGGTCTCCCACGTAGAGGATCTCGAGCACCTCCGCCGCGTAGCGGTTGACCGCCCGCTCCGCTTCCGGCCCGATCCGCACGTGCTCGGGCCGGACTATCAGATGCGTGGCTCCCGCGCCGCCCTCGGTCTGGATCCGAAGGCCCTTGGCGGTGGTGAAGGTGAGCGGCCCGCCCGCGGGCTCGGAGAGCGCTCCCACCAGGAGATTCGATTCCCCGATGAAGTCGGCCACGAACTGGGTCGCCGGGCGCTGGTACACCTCGAGCGGCGAGGCGAGCTGGTGCAGCACGCCGCCGTCCATGACCGCGATGAGGTCGGACATCACCAGGGCCTCGACCTGATCGTGGGTGACCGACACGGTGGTGATGCCGAGCTGCTGCTGGAGCCGGCGCACCTCGACCTGCATCGTCTCGCGGAGCCGCTTGTCGAGCGCGCCGAGCGGCTCGTCCATCAGGAGCACCGGCGGCTCGAAGACGATGGCCCGCGCCAGGGCCACCCGCTGCTGCTGGCCGCCGGAGAGCTGACGGGGGTAGCGCGTCTCGTAGCCCTGCAGGCGGACCAGGTCGAGCGCCGCGCCCACCCGGCTCCGGATCTCGGCCCGTCCGTACCGGCGCATCTCGAGCGGGTAGGCCACGTTCTGGGAGACGGTCAGGTGAGGGAAGAGGGCGTACTGCTGGAACACCACGCCGATGTTCCGGCGGTGGGCGGGCCGCTCGGTGATGTCTTCGTCCGCGACCAGGATCTGCCCGGCGTCGGGGTCCTCGAAGCCCGCGATCATGCGCAGGGTGGTGGTCTTCCCGGAGCCGCTGGGCCCGAGCAGCGTGAGCAGGGCGCCGCCCTCGACGCGGAAGGACACGTCGCTCACCACGCGCGCGCCTCCGAACGCCTTGGAGAGCCCCCGCGCTTCGAGGGAGGCCCC
>WNFJ01210409.1_pt1 | contig 12286 bp, 11 predicted proteins | sample 5400461 | NCBI WGS metagenome assembly WNFJ01 (sample SAMN13153349, study PRJNA577476) | soil metagenome | isolation source: 115 cm saprolite on Douglas fir-dominated hillslope | place: USA:California | collected 2013-09-17
CAACCATAGCAAATCGAATATCGCAGAGTGTTGCAGGACGGACACGCCGCTTCCATCGATTGAGTGTACACTTCTTTATGAAACTGCCAGAAGCGGACTAACCCAGACCGGCACCGTCATTCAGTCACCCCGCGGGGGGCTGGTGCTAATTCTCCGGGCGATCGGTAGGTCGTTGGCCTTGGCGCATTCAGCCAACCCCTTCCGCGCTGGGCCGTCCACCATTTCGACAAACCCGGTTCCGGACTTGAAATGTAACGAGACCAAGGCCGCGCCACGGGGAACATGAGAGGGAGGTGCCGATGAGCGCCCTGCCGAGCACAACGCAATCCGAGTTCTCCGCAGACTCATTACCCCTCACCTCATTGGTCAAGCGAACCTTGCTCACGCTCGTCCGTTTACTGATAACTTTTTGCATCGGTGTCACTGCCACCTTGGCTTGGCAGTCGTACGGCGACGCAGCGCGAGAGATGATCGCAAACTCGTACCCACAGCTTGGCTGGTTGGCGCCGCAAACCGAACCTGTTGCGCACAACGCTTCCGACGTGATCGCCCCAGCCCCCCCTTCTCCCGATCAGCAGCGGTCCAACGTAACGTCGCTCGATCTCGACGCGATGCGGCAAAGCATCGACCAGATCGCCAACAATATGGTCACCAATCAAGAGCAGATTACGAGGAGCGTAGATCGGATCGCTGCCAGTGTCGCCGCTAGTCAAGAGCGGATAACGCGCAGCGTCGACCAACTCGGCGTCAGCCAGGAGTGGTTGACGCGCGAGATCACGCCGCCCTCGCCGCGCCCTGCCTCGGCCCCTGCGCCCAAGCCCGTGACACGGTGCCACCGCCTGGTCCTTTGTGATGTTCAGTTGGCCGGCCAGAAAGTTCATCGTGTCCTGAATGGACCGGCTGTCGATGTTGGCCAACGTTCGAACACAGACGACTCGAACGCCAAGTGGGCTGACCTCGAAGGCGAGATTTTCGGTGAGGTTCTCGATTGCGCCAAATGCCGCCCCAATCGCCGTTGCGCCCTGCACGTGAGCCCGGGCTGGGCTGCCCGTTACCAAAATGATCACGCCGGAGTGCTGCTTGATCATTGAGCGCGCCGCAGCGCGGGCGGTGATAAAGCGCGACCGTACCATCGTCGCCAGCGGCACCATGAACTCATCAATCGGCATGTCCACAGCGATCTTTCCATTCCCGTAGTCTTTGGCGAGAGGCCCGCTGGCATCGAGGACGATGTCGATGTTACCCGCTTGCTTTGCGACGCTGTCGACGTATCGGTTTACGCTAGCGTCATCCAGAGTATCGATCACCGCCGTCCGCGCTTCGCCGCCGCTCGCCACGATTTGTTTGGCCACGGCTTCTAGGCTGGCCTTCGTCCGGCCTGCCAAAAAGACTCGCGCGCCTTCCGCTGCGAACTCCTTTGCGACCGCAGCCCCAATGGAGCCTCCGGCACCCAAAACGACAGCATTCTTGTCCTGCAAAGCGCGAGTATTCATGGTGTTCTCCATCTTTCTTGAAGTGGCGTGGCCGATCCACGCCTTCCCGGTTCTGCAGGACTGAGACGCTCGGGGAGAACGACGGCGGACATTTATCGCTTGGGAGACCGCGACAGGGGCGAGCGCGCTGTGACGCGCCGCCTTCACCCTGCGTCATGCCAACTGCTCCAGAACCAGCGAATGACTTTTCCAGAATTTCCAGTCAGTGCACTACGCACTCTTCCAAGGCGTTAGCTCCGAACTTCGCACCCCACAAGAAAATTGTCCGCCGCATAGTGCCTCAAACGTTGATCGGTCGGACGCAACAAACGTGACGGTCCGCAACGGCGACCGGCCCATGACAGAGGAGAGTTCTGATGAGGCGCACACTCCCACTGATACTCGCTGCCGTGATCACGAGCAGCGCCAGCTCAGAGGCTGCCGACCCAGCCTTCGGAAAGCAGCAACCAGGCCACGAAACGCCACCTCAAGAGAGGACTAACATGACAACTGTATCGTTAGGCGAAAATTCGAAGCTGACTGCCTTGCCGTCGGAACGGGATCGCATTCGGAAGTTCTATCGGGATGTCCTGGGATGCCCCGCGACCAGGGAGTCGGACAAGAGCGATATCTTTCGCATCGGAACCGGCTTCTACCTGGGCGTCGTGTACGACGACTCCGCGTTGAGCGCGTCGGACGCGCTGAAGTCAATCTGGCTCGATCTGCGAACCGATCACCCAGAGGAGCTAAAGCAGAAGATCCTAGAGTTCGGTATCACCGGAATCGCGTTCTGGGACAAGGAGCACTTTTACTTCCAGGCTCCCGGCGGGCAGGTCTTTCGTCTGGTTGGAACCGGTGAAGACATGTCCAAGTGGCAACACTAACCAGAAGATCATACAGGAACGGCGTTCGGAAGAGCCACTGTCCACCCTCGGGTCAAACCCGAGGGTGGGTCTTGTTCCTGGACATGCTCAGTTGGCTTCAGCTACGCTCAATCCTCTTCGCCCGCTTGGCTGAGGTTCGGTTCCCAAAATTCCGCGATCGGCGGCGTGTTCGCGACGTCGCACGCCGCGAGCCGCTGTTCAAAAAAACGTCGCTCCATCGGATTGCGCGCTCTGGCCAATGCCATCCGAAAATGCTCGCGTGCCTGCTCCCCCTCCCCGCGACGCAGCTCGAGCTCACCGATGGCGGCCGAATAGAATGGATAGGTGTCAAGTCTGTCACGGCCCGGAATAGCGTGGATCATTTCGAGACCACGGTCTGGCCCGTCGCACTGGGCCACGGCGATGGCTCGGTTCAATTCAACGATCGGGGATGGATTGATCCGCAACAGTGAGTCATAGAGCGATATGATTGTGTTCCAGTCGGTGTCCTCAGCGCGCTGAGCCATGCCATGGACCAGTGCCATAGCGGCCTCGATGTGATACGCGGTGAGGTCTGCACCCGAAGCCGAAAGCTCAAGAAGTCGCATGCCTTCGCTCAGGCGTGTCCGATCCCAGAGCGTGCGATCCTGATCATATAGCGTAATCAAGTTGCCGGAGGGATCCGTGCGCGCCGGCAGCCGTGCCGCAGTGAGCGTCATCAACGCGGCGAGCGCACAGGTGGCTGGCGTCTTGCCGAAAGGGTGCTGGAGCAGCATCGCAGTCAGGCCAATCGCCTGGTTGCACAGCTCCAAGCGGACCGAGGCTTCAGGCGAGGCGCCGTGATAGCCCTCGTTGAACAGTAAATAGAGGGCGCGCTGGACGACCGGCAATCTGTCGGAAAAGTCGGCGGGCACCGCCGTGTCGAACAGATGCTTCGATTCGGCCAGCACCTTCTTGCCGCGCCCAATCCTCTTTTCGACCGCCGCGTGCCCGCTCAAGCAGGCGCTGGCGATCTCATCGACGCTGAATCCGCAAAGAATGTTGAGGATCAGCGCCACCTGCGCTGGTTCGGACAGTCGCGGATGACAGGAGGAGAACATCATGCGAAGCATGCTGTCCTGGATGGCATCGGCGGCGAGAATCTCGTCAACGACCGGGGCGAGCGTCCATTCGCTCTCCAGCAGCCGGCCCAGTTCGGGCGCAAAGGTGTTGGCAGTGCGCTGGCGGCGCAGGATATCGAGCGCGCGATTGCGCGCCGTGGTCATTAGCCAGGCGGATGGATTGTCCGGTACGCCGCGCATGGGCCACACTTCCAAGGCGCGGCAAAAGGCGTCCTGCACGACGTCTTCCGCCAGCGCGAGGTTGTGAACGCCGAACATCCGCGTCAACGCGGACACCATGCGTCCCGCCTCGCGCCGGAAGAGATGGTCGTTACCGTCCATCTATCGCTGCATGATCGGACGGACCTCGATGGACCCGCCGTCATCGAAGATCGGGCACCCCTTGGAAAAATCGACAGCCTGGTCTATCGTCCCTGTCTCGATCACCACGTAGCCGTTGACCAGATCCTTGGCCTCGGCATAGGGCCCGTCATGGACGTCCTTGCCGTGGCCTCGCACTACCTTGCCTGAATAAGCGAGCGGATTTCCGGGATCTTTGACAACACCCCTCTCATTGAGCTCCTTGAACCAGGCGACCCATTTTTGCATGGACTTCTGCATTTGCTCGGGCGAGCGTGCCGGGAAATTGCTGCCGCGGAATAGGAAGACAAATTCGGACATGAGTTGCTCCTTGCGTTGGCTTGCGAGGTTGGACGCTCGAGAGCTGGTGGAGCGGACATTTTTTTGGCCGAAATGGTCAAAATGTGTCGTGCCGGCCCCGACCTCGGGACCGGCACGTCTTCATCGGCAGCAAGCTCAACCACCGCCAAGCCCCAGGCGCCCTTTGGATCGGCCAGCGGACCGTAAAAAAGAGCTATGCCGGCTTATTGATGATGGTGGCTTGAGCCCATCTGAGCCCCGGGAGAAACTGGCACGATGATAAGGGCATAGGGAGTGCCCTGAGCGGCAACGAAAGCTGGGCCGCCGGCGGCTTGGCCCTCCGAGCCGATCTCAGTGTTTGTGAGGAACGGGGCGTAGAACATGACATGCGGCGGAAAGGGCGCGATGACGCCGTTGTCATCGGGAACAACGTTTTCCGTCGAGACCATGTAATCAATGCCCACTCGCCTTGGGGGTTGAAAGATTCCCTTGGCGAATGCGTCTGCTACAAAACGCTTGATCTCTTTGGGACTCTTTCCCTGAGCGCGCAGCTCCGCGACTTTGAGGATGCGCGGAAGGATGGCGTGCGCACCCTCCGCGTCCATGCACTGTGGCTCTTGCGCGCCAGGCACCGAGTGCTGAACGATGGCGGTGAACCCGTTTTGGCTGTCTCGGACTTTCACGTAACCCGACGCTTGAAGGACATATACGCCGGCTTTTTCGGCAACCGCTGCGGTACAAGCGCTGAGCGCAAGTGCGATTTCGCGTTGCGGATCCATTAGAGCTATCAGCTGGCGAGTAACTGATTGCGCGGCAGCGTCTCGCGTGATCGAGAATTGGGCAGCCAATGCGAGCACAGGCCAGCCGATTGCCAGCTTATTGCAAAAGGTTGCACGTATAGCGTTGATCGCCACGTTCTCCTCCATTTGCCTACACCGCCCACCCTAGCCGGGCGGGCCACGTGGTATCGACGTTCGAAGGGAGCCAAACCGGACAGCTTTGAAACGTTGGAGGGATATACGCCACCCGCATGCGGCGCCTCAGCCCTGCGCAAGCAATAACACTTGTCTCCGAGGGCTTGATTCGCGAACGATTTGCTGCGTCCTCTGGCCAAGGCGACCGCTCATAGTCGCGCCGCAGAGGGCAGGTTTAGTTTACGACCCAGCGAGCGGTTCAGGCCCGAACGTCCGATGAATTCGCGACTCTGTGACGTCAGCAGTTGGCCCTAAGTGCCAGCGCCCGGCACCGCAGCAATACAGTCGCTTTCTGGGGTCTTGCGGACATGCTTGCGGTGGTGCCGACTCGACGCAAATGACCCACAACAGACATGGGTACTCTTATGCGATCATCTCGTCGGCGTGGAGCAGAATCGATGTAGGCATGTCGAGGCCGAGTTACCTTAGCGGTCTTAAGATTCAGCAAGAACTCGAGGCATCCCAAGATTCGATCAGAGGGCCATTTCGGGTCTGCGATCTGATACTTGTCAAGCGTGCAATCGACAGTGTGCGTCTGCAATTGGCGCAGGCTATGTGAAAACGTGCCTAAATGTCCGGCACAAACTGGTAGCGAAGGCCGCCATTCATGCTCCAGCCCTCGATGTATTCTCCCGTCCGGTAGTCGCCGCGCAAATAGCCGACCCAGCCCGTGCTCATAACTTTCGCCGCGACGCCCACACCAAATTGGCCGAAGGTACCGAAGCTGCTTGTAGAGACCGTCGAACTGAGATTCGGAATAGCTGAACCCATCGCTGCGGAATTGCTCAACAAACTCGAAGTGGCCCCCCCTTGGAATTCGCGGATGACGCTGGCGGAGGCGAACGGCTGCCAAACCATACCGCCGGACGTAACAGTGGTGCCGATCCGCACACTCAGACGACCAAGCGTGCTTTCGATGTCATTGACCGTGAAGACCCAAGGAGGGACAAGCCCAGTCCCAACGATACCGGTCCCAGGGACATTTAACGGATCGACACGCGTTCTTGACCAGACGATCCCCGCCGACGGCTCAACGAACCAATGTTTGCTGAGTTTTTGATTATAAGCGATATTTCCGGTCAAACTGATGCCGCGTGCGTCGAATTGCTGAGCAGACAGCCCGTGGTTGTTGTCAGAGACCTCGTTTTGAAAAAAATTCCAGCGAATTTGCCCGTCGACGAGAAAACCTCCGTAACTTGCGGCACCATAAACGCCAACGAATGGGATCTGCAGGCTGTCGCGAAAACTGGGGGCCGGATTGAGGCCGGGCGTGGCCGGAGTGGCATCTTGCGTCTTCGATCCCAAGTAGCCGATCGTCGAACCCGCGTGCAGATTCCACCCGTTCACGTTCAGCCTGGCAATGTCGGCGCCGAACTGAACGCCAGCAAAATCTTCTAGCGTCCGCGTATTGCAAGTGATACTGCCAGGAAGAGGCCCACCAGAGCTTATGTTTGCGGCTGTCGCGGTTGTGCCGGCACTGAGGTGACCGCCAACGCCGCGCGCCCACACGCCACCACCCTGCCGGTCCGGCTGAGGATTGTCCGGACTCCCGATGAAGGCATTCGACTGGTTGAGGAACGCCGTGTTCGCGGAATAGATCGAAGAAACAAGGGCGCCCGCGGATGCCGATACGCCAGCAACCGCCACCGCCACTGTTGAGGCCGACGGACTCGACGCTAGTGGTCCGATCACAGTGCACTGAGCTCGGACAGCCGAGGCCGACGATAGCACAAGCACCAGTGCACCGGCCCCCAAGATCGGACTCTTCGCCCTTACGCCGCAGGCGCAATTCGATCTACTGCCGGCGGCATACTCCGCCCGCATTACGCTGAGCACTACCCATCCCCCTCAACCCACCAGCAATATCATGCCGTTAAAGTGCAATCGCGCCGTGTTGACAACGTAATCAAAGTAGTTGCCCGCATCCGGGCCACGTGACAAACGACTATTTTTCATAATGTTCATGAGCCAAATTCACCCATCTGGAGTCTAAGAGACACGGCGTGTTTCAAAATGAAGACAAACGCGTTCTTGAGATCGCACAATCAAGGGAAGCGGGTCGAGATGCGCTTCGCGCACTTCCAATCTATCTGATGCCTGACACGTCCGGCGGCTCTGTCGACTTTCACCTCTCTGGCGGCCAGCAACCGGCGCAGCGCGGCGACGTTGGCGGCAATAGCGTCTAGAAGCGCCAGCAGATGGCCGGCGCTCTGATTGTCGCGCACCGCCGCCCCCCGTGCTTGTTCCAGCCGTATGATCAGGCCACGCAAGTGGGCGGGATCGCACCTAGCAACCTCGACCGCTTTGCCAAAAGCGGGGATGCCCGCTATCCACCGATCAATCGTCTTGACATCAACATCGAAATGGAACGCCAGATCGACAGTAGTGGCGCCGCGCGCGATGAGTCTTTCGGCTGTCTCGCAGTATTCCGGTTTGTAGGCCGTCGGCTGGCCCGGGCCGCGACGGGGCGATTTCGTATTCATTTGTCGAAAAATCCGTTTGTTCCTAGTGCTGGGAAGCCACCACTAAGGCCGCAATATCGGCAGCCTCAGCAAATGTTGATACTTGCCATGGCGCCAAGTTTCAGATGAAAGAACATTTGCATATTTTCGCGCCCGCCGTCTATGCGACGCTACAGCCGGTTTTGTTATTCTGAGGAGCCGCTTGGGGGTAGTGGCGCTCAGGCCGAAAGCCGCTCCACGAGGCACCAGGGGCGGTGTCGCTCGCGCCCTTACGGCCAGGCTAAAGCGATGCGCTTGCGTTCTTCTGCAGCTGTTGCAAGAGCATCTCCATTTCGTCGACCAACTTGGCGCTCGTTGGCATCGGCGCAGCTGACGGAGAATTCATTGGTCGCGGTCAAGCACGCGGCACGGACAGGCTTACAATCTCGGAAGCGCGCCGACGTTCGAGGCCAAGCCACTCGACTTTCGAAAGAATCAACAGCGATCATCGTCCTCTCTGCAGCTCAATTCGAAAAGTGCAAGCTGCCTTTGCTCATCGTCGCGTTGCTGCCGATTCATTCCGCTGCCTGCGCCGGTACGTGGCGAACGCTCGGACCGCGTCTTTGTGAGCCCGACGGATTGCGGCGCATGTTCTCCAGGAAGAGATAGATGACGGCGTGATGTACAGCGTGAGGAGTTGCGAAGTCAGGCGCCCGCCGACGACGGCAACGCCCAAAGGCTGCCGAAGCTCGGCCCCGACACCAAGCCCAAGCGCAATTGGCAGCCCTCCCATGATCGCCGCGAACTCGGTATCGGTCACGCTGGCACCTATACCACGGGTTCCCGGCAAGGCCCTAGTACCGGTAAGAGGAAGCCGGGCGGAAGGGGCGGCAACAATCGGCGGCTCATTGGGTATCAGCGGACGTGCCGTGGTCGTTCCGTGCGTCCGTCGTATGCCGCGTTGCGAGCTGGCATAGTTGAAAATGAGGGAGTTGGTTATGAGAGCGGCATCTTTTGTGAGTTCTTCAGTTGGAGTCCGCATGATTGTGATGCAGGTGTCGGCTTCGGGTGCGCAGGGCCTCGACGTACATAGGGGCGTCAACGAAACGCATCTCACCTGGAAGACGTCGGATGAGCGCGAAAAGATAATCGAAGACATGCGCCAAGCCGGCGTCGGATCGGTGCGTGTTAGCCTCTCGCCGCCCTACGACAAGAGCATCGATAGTATTGACTTGCTCGCACGCAAAAACCTTTCCGTTCTCCTCGTCGTCGAGATTGTCTGGCCGCAGCTGGCGGCCCAGAATGCCACGCGTCGGCCCGGTCGCGGACCGATCTGGTCAGTGGTACCGCTGTCGCAGCTCGACCCCGCGTTTTTTCGCGAGCAATTTGGCGCCCTGTGGCGCGAGATTGAAAAACGCCACGTCCAACTTGACGCGATCGAACTCGGCAATGAGATTAACTGGGCGGCGCTGGTCGTGGTCAAACAACTGCGCGACGAAAGCGCGTACAATCGCGGCGCAAAAATCATCCCCGCGGGCCTTACCGCCATGCCCGCCACCTTTGCCGCCAATGTCGGGGCTGAGTATGTCGATACCAATGAAACCCTCGACATCCTCAAAGCCGATGGGCTCGATGCGCTGGTCGATGGCTACGGTGTGCACATCTATCCCAATCCCAACCAGACACAGACGGAGCGCGCCCGCGAATTCGAGACCGTACTGCGTTCGTGTGCAGCCGGCGGGCACGGGCATCCATGTTGGCTGACAGAATGGGGCGTGAGGCAGCCAAATCTCGCGTGCCCTTCCGACGAATCCAAACGGGTTCCGCTCATCCGCGAGACACTTGAGCGGATCGCAGCCAATGTGCGCCAGAAGCGCATCGGCGGCTCATACTACTACGACTGGGATGATCAACCGATTGAATATGCGGTCTGGCGTTGCGGCGGACTCACCGAAGACGGCAAAGTTCTGTTCGGCCGCTGACGCGCACGAGGGGGACCAAGCCACGTGTAGTTGTTCCAGGGCAGATTGGATTGGCCGCTGACGTACCTTGCAAAGCCTTGAACGGCTTCTTCGGACCACTTGCCGGGAAGCACCGCGCCCAGTTCGATGCGGCGAAGCTGTTCGGGTGTTTCTGTTGCCATCTCCACGTTGGGCTGGGGCCGTAGAGCGACGCCGACCGTGACGAGCACCGTGCGATCTTCCCGCGCAAAGCGCACTATCGCCTTCGGCGGCCATTTGCCCCCGTCGATCGCGTAGTACTTAGTATGACGGCCGAATACTTTCTCAAGCTGCGAGATCTGCGATGACTGGACCGAAGGCCAGAATTCGTTGTCCTCCCATTTCTGCCAATAGGATTGCGCTTGTTTGAAGCGTTCGAACAGAACATTGTCGGAACCAAGCTCCCACGCGACGGGGCCGTGACCGATATTGTCGCGGGCGTAACCGTGGAAGCCTTTAGTGCCGCTCCAGGGGGGAATGATGGCCAGGATCTCGTCTCGTTCGTAGAGCGCCGCACCGTTGCCTTCCGGCAGCCAGACGACGCGCAGATCTCCTGCAGCGGGTGCAGTTCGGCCTGCGGTATGGCGACAGTGGCAAACGGGGTTCCGTGAGGGAGACCCTGATCGCATGCGTTCAACTTCGATAGCCTCTGGCGCCTGCGTATGATTACGGACCCAAACCGACTTGACCCCTAGTTGTGCGTGAGGAGCAGCGAAGAGATAGAAGTAGCAGGAATCGTGATCGGATTCGACAACCGCTTGAACGTTGCCATTAGGATTGACCTCTTCGAGTAGCGTCTCCGCCATGGCTTACCCTCTCTCTTTCCGGCTGCGCTTAGCGAGGAGTCGAAATTCGCAACCTTGTTCCCTACTCGCTCTCCCCGTTCGGCACAGGTCGCTTCAACCCCCTTCTTCTGATCGTGGTCGATCTACGCGCGGGCGCTATATTCGGTCACCTCCTACTCGATCTGAACAAGGAATATGGTGTTCGCGGCGGGGCACTGAAAGTCGTCCGATAAGCATCCTTCTCTGGCGCGGCTGCTCATGGCCCGACTCTTCCGTCACGACGATCCATCGGGCACGGAAGCTATCGGGGGATAAGCTGCCGTCCACGCCGATGGAGCACTATGGGCGAATTGACCCCGACCTGACATTGCGGCCCACACAAAACTATTCTCCCACATCGCTCAATCCTGCTCGGCGAATCGCGTCCAGTTCGTCGGCATTGAAGACCTTGGCTTGGTAGAGGCTCAGGAACTCCTCCGACACACCATTGCCAAACACCAGGACATCGTCCGTGTTGACGGTCACTTTGACACCAGCGTCAAAGAGCCTGCGGATAGGATGTGTTTCGAGGCGATCGACACGCCCAAGCATCACATTCGAGGTTGGACAAACATTCAAACGGATGTGGTTCTCAGCCAACATCCGCATCACCGCCGACGAGCTAGCAGCAGCGATCCCGTGTTGGACCTCATCAAGCTCCAGTTCCTCGACGGCACGCCAGACGTCATCTGCCGAGCCCCATTCACCCACATGCGCCTTTAGGCGCAATCCATTGTTCTTAGCCATGCGATACAGCGGACGAAAACGTTCTATCGGTTGGGCAAATTCGTCGCCAGACAAGTCAAGGGTCCGATAGATTCCCAGTTCAAGGAACGGCGCAAGCCACCGTGTCAGAGCACTGACCGGACAATGCCGCGAGAGCCCAAGTTGCGGGAGCCATTCGATCGCTGGTGCAACCCGCCCATGCACACCGACCAACTCGCGAGTTAATTTCGACGCATCGTGCTCGAACAAGGTGATCGCCCAAACGTCTTCGCCAATCTCCAGGCGCGTAACGCCATCGTACTTTGCTTGAACGAATGCGGCCTCGAAGGCTCTCAGGCGTCCCCTTGGCCCGTTGAATAGCGAGCCCAACCGATCCTCGACCCATGCACCCATCTCGGCCATCGAGGCGAGTGGCCGATCGAGAGGTGCAATATCCCGTCCAGCCCATTCCGAAACGAGTGCACGGTGCCCGCCGGCAAACGCATGATTGTGCAGATCGCTCTTCGGGATGGTCCGGAGAGCACGAAGGTCGCCAGTCTTCAACGCGTCCTGAAAACTAGTGATCATCCCGATTGCTTCAAAGCTCTCCCAATCAATGCCGCGTCTCGCTACGTGAGGCAACGTCCGGAAGTGGCCGGCCCGGCAGCGCCCACCGCTGGCCGTCGGGCCCGCTTACTGAGGTAGATCTGCCGTGCCAACGAAGTGAGTGACACGGCTCATTTTGACCCTTTGCTGACTCTAGGAGCACTGCATCCAGCAACATCAATCCAACTAGGGTGATGAGCCATAGTGACGAGAGCCGCTTGCAATTCCGCGTCATGTGTGTCGGCGATCAGTCTGGATTGCGTCATCGCTACGCCCGGATATTATTTTCGGGAACGACAGGGTTCGATTTGCGGCCCTCCTCATGGAAGCAAACACATTTTGTTTCAATGGCATACGCTGCTCCCCACCACGGCTTCCGCACGCTTGTCATCGTATGGCTCGCGCAATCGCTTTCGGTCATCGGGAGCGGGATGACGGGATTCGCGTTGAACGTCTATCTTGCCCAGGTGCTCTATCCTGCGCCTGAGCAGAAGCCCGAACTTGCGTTGGCCTTCACGGTCCTCAATCTTGGGTTCACGATCCCCTTCGTGTTCTGTGGCCCGCTTGCGGGCGCTTGGGCGGATCGCCACGATCGCAAACAGATTATGATCGTGACGAACACTGCCAATGGGCTGATCAGC
>WNFJ01235331.1_pt2 | contig 12285 bp, 14 predicted proteins | sample 5400461 | NCBI WGS metagenome assembly WNFJ01 (sample SAMN13153349, study PRJNA577476) | soil metagenome | isolation source: 115 cm saprolite on Douglas fir-dominated hillslope | place: USA:California | collected 2013-09-17
CCTTGCGAAACGCAGACCAAGTCGTCGCCGAAACATGATGTGCTTCGTCGATGAACACGTGGGTTGCCCACTGGGCGATAGCCGTACGCAACTCCGAGCGGCTGTTTGCGGCGATGCTCATGGTTGCTACGACCACATTGCACCGATTCAGCATCAGGTTAAGCGAGTCGCGGTCCTTCGGCATTTTTTTAAGAAGCCCGACGACCGGATATAGTCCGCTGTCCCCCAACAGGCCCAGCTTCTTGAGCCAGCCGAGATTCACAAACTTCCCGCTTATCTGCTCGCGCAGCGCGTCGCTTGGCACCAGAACGAGAAGGCGCGGAATGCGCTGTGCGACTAGCAACGCAAGCATCGTGTCGGTTTTGCCTGTGCCGGTCGGCATCACCACGGTCGCTGGATTCGTTGATACACGCCAATGAGCAAGAGCCGCGTATAGCGCACCCATTTGTGGCGGACGAAGGCCCGGGTAAATCACGCCATCGTCGTCTGTCCACTCTTCCTTGAACTCAAACGAGCTGTTCCAGCTGTTGACAACTCGCAGTGTGCGGGCAGTACTGGATTCGACGGATTCAGCGCCGAGGTCTGCTGCAGGCGGATAAGACCACCGTGTTGGCCGACTCGTCAGGTCCCAGTCCGCGGATGTTTCCGGTAACGCTGTCGCGTCTCGGAGCACCAATACGCGGTCTACCCCCGGTGGGACTGCAATCGTCTTGGTCGCAATGGCGACCCTCTCCCCGGCGATGTCATCCAAGATGACGTAATTACGGGACCGCCCCTCAGGAGCTGAAACCAGGGTCTCACGACTTACTACGTCTCTCGCGAGTTGAATTACCGGGTTACCTTCAATCTTTGAATGAATTGCATGGACTGCTGGAACTGAAACTTCCGCTGTGTTTGGCACCCTTCGGCCCCTCTCGAATATCTTTATTTTTTACCCGTCGCATTTGTCATACGATTCAGCATTCGAGAGGATACGATAGGTTGAGTGGGTCATGCGCCCCTGAAAGCTAGCGTCTTGCACAAAATTCTTAGAAGCTTCCAAGAAGGCACCGTGACGAGAGCTCGTTCATTTTTTCGTCAGAATCGCCTTGATATCACGCAACCTAGCTCGCCCTTCTTCCTGAGGCGTTATCTTCACGCTGTCGGGAAATTCGACCCCCAAGATTCGCGCTACGTTCGAAACGTAGGGTTTTCGATTGCCGGCCAACTGTGTGACGGCGTCACGAACCGCTGCTTCTCCCTTCTGCGACACCAAATATGAAAGGCATCGTTCATCTTTAAGTGTTTCAACCAAAACACCAGTTTTCTCTGCAAGTTCGGAGCCCACGGTAGTCGACCTCGGCTGAGTAACTTGTCAATAATAGTGCCATATCGTCTTCCGTCAAACCGTCGGTGAAAAAAGCAAAAAAAAATATTTCTCACGCATTTGTCTATCAAGCGAGCACGCTTGATAGACGCCGCACCTTGCCCGCAGGCAAGGTGCGGCAAGCTATAATCGCGTCGATGAAGAAGCGTGAACATGAACAACATCAAGTAACAGAAAAGGCAATCCCGGCCCTGGCGGCTGGGGCGCGCTGCTGCGCTTCGGCGATCAGGAAAAGGAATTATTCGGCGGAGAAACGCCGACGACCAACAACCGTATGGAACTGATGGGCGTGATTTCGGCGCTCGAGGCGCTAAAGCGGCCGTGTCACGTGGTCATTCACACGGATTCGCAATATGTCCAGAAGGGCATCAGCGAATGGATTCACGGCTGGAAGAAGAAGAACTGGATGACGGCGGCGAAAACGCCGGTCAAGAACGCGGATCTCTGGAAGCGGCTCGATGCGCTTGTCGGTCAACACCAGATCGAATGGCGCTGGGTGAAAGGCCATTCGGGCCATCCGGAAAACGAACGCGCCGATGCGCTCGCGAATCGCGGCGTGACCTCCCTCGCCGAAGGCTAATTTTTTATTTCTATGCGCCAACTCGTACTCGATACCGAAACCACCGGCCTCAACGCCCGAACGGGCGACCGCATTATCGAAATCGGCTGCGTCGAGCTGATCAATCGACGGCTCACCGGCAATAACCTGCACTTCTACGTGAATCCGGGACGCGACAGCGATCCGGGCGCGCTCGCGGTGCACGGCCTGACCACGGAATTTCTCAGCGACAAACCCAAGTTCGCCGATATCGCCGCGGAGTTGCGCGACTTCATCGCGGGCGCGGAGCTGATCATCCACAACGCGCCGTTCGACGTCGGTTTCATGGACGTCGAGTTCGGTTTGGTCGGCATGCCTTGCGTGAAGGAAGTGTGCGGCGGCGTGATCGACACGCTCGTGCAGGCGAAACAGATGTTCCCCGGCAAGCGTAATTCACTCGATGCTTTGTGCGATCGCTTTGATGTCAGCAATGCGCATCGGACGCTGCATGGCGCCCTGCTCGACTCTGAGCTCCTTGCAGAAGTCTATTTGGCGATGACGCGCGGCCAGGAAAGCCTGGTGATCGACATGCTCGGCGAGATGCCAGCGGCCGGTATCGGTCATGCGCCGCGTATCGCGCTTGATGATTTGCAGTTGCCAGTGCTGGTGGCATCGGCGGAGGAACTGAGCGCGCATCTTGCCGTTCTTGATGATCTCGACAAGGCGGTTAAGGGAACGAGCGTGTGGCGGATCGAGACGGTGATCGCAGCCGAGGTGCCAGCGGCGTCCTGATCCAGGCAATCAAATTATTGAAGCACTCAAAGATTCACTTTACGAGACGGCCAAGCTCTGACATAATCCAAAGCTCTTCGGGTGGTTAGCTCAGCGGTAGAGCACTGCCTTCACACGGCAGGGGTCACAGGTTCAATCCCTGTACCACCCACCAGGATTTCGCGGTTGGGTTTGCATCGCGTTGAAAAAGGCCCTCAGGCAATTGCTTGAGGGCCTTTTTAATGCGCTTGCTCAAATACGCAACCTACCCCGCCCAAATCCCCCGCGCCATTCCCGTTGCCGCGATCACCATCACGATCATCAAGCCTGCCTCCGCGTCGCTCATCGCTGCATATCTGCGCGCTTTTCCAAGGTCGATCGCTCCACCGCGTCCGAGCGCGGCGCGCCATCGGATCAGGGCCATCATCGGTGCGATTTCGATTAGCAGGATCACGACAAGCGCCGTCATCTTCAAGTGAAACAGCGGTTCGTGCAGATAATAAGCGCCGCCCTTTTCGAACCCGCCGAACGCGCGCATCACCCCAGTCACGAGCAGGACCAGCGCGGCGAGTCCCCACATGGCATCGGCGCGAAAAACGTGTTTGAGGCGCGCGGAATTGGCGCTCAGAGAGCTCGCAGGATCGAGTTGGCGCAGCGCCCGCGCCCGGCCGAATACCGATGCAAACGCAAATCCGAACGCCAGCAAATGAATGGCCGCGAGACACCATCGAGCAAGCATGCGCCCTCCTTTGTGCAAAGAAAGTTCGACGATACCAACTGAGTTGCCCGACTCGGGCGCGACTAACTACCTTGAATCCTATCGACACGCCACCCGTGCCATTCGACGTCCGACCAAAGATACCGGCGATTACGACGCCTTGAAACCAGGCGCGACAAAGCGACGCCTCACCTCGAGCGCCGTAGTTTTAACTCTGACTCAACGACGCATCGAGCGCCCGCGCCGCCTTCCGGTCGCCCTCGCTCGTCAACGCGACCCGGAACACGGTCTTGCGATTGTGTCCGGCGGCAGCGGGAGAATCCCACAGCAGTTCCATCTTGGGGCGCGCTCCAAACCCGAACACGGACAGCCCGCGTTTCTTCGGCACGACAGCAGCGGCGCTTTGCAAACCGTCCGAGCCGTCGGACCCGACAGGTTCACCCACCCCATCAGGCCATCTCACCGATAACTCCCGCGAATCGTACTGACCGAGCTTGCGGCTTTCGGCCCAGACAACGGCGGTACGCGTGGTGGTATCGATGGAAATGGCATAGCGGCCGATAGCAAACCGGCGCGCCGCGATATTCGTGCGCCACAAGGCACGCGGCCGGCAGATCCACAGCACCACGCCATACAGCGCAGGCGCGACGAGCAGCCAGCCATTGGTTTCGGCGAGCGCGTGCATGGCGTTTTTCCATCCGGCGGTCCAGGTGAAGAACCCGACCGACCACACCGCGAACACGAAACTCAGCAGCGCAAGCAGCCGCAAAGCTTGCCGCAGCCATTGCGGCAACGGATGCAGCGGCCGTTCCGCGCGGGCGCGGGCGCCGGGAAGGAACAGCAGCAGGAACAAGAGCACGAGCGTGACGCAAGCCCACGGCGATGAAGTCATCGCCCGGATTGAAGAGAGGTAGCCCATCTGCGACATCGAGAACATCCAGCGCGCGGCCAGCACGAGTCCGATCGCCCGCAGCGCGAATACGGTGCCCGCACCCGGTGCCGGGCTCGCGCTACTCTGCTTCGATCTCGCCAAAACTTCGCTCCTGTTCACGACTGTCCTTGTTCGCGCGGTAAGTTCCTCCCGTCGCGCGATGCGATTTTCAAGAGACCTCCACACCCATCCACACGTTCGCTCCGATGCTGCACTGCATCTCACGAGGCCCGCACATTATAGGGAGAATGTCGAAAACGGCATCGGCCCCGCGCGCTCAATCCGACGATAACGTCGCAAGCTTGGCCTCACAGTGTGTCAAAACAACAACGCCCCGTGCGCCTGACGGCGCACGGGGCGTTGTTCTGCCAATTCAGCAAGCTCGACTTCAGGCGACGCTCTCGCGAGCGTCGCCGTACAGGAAAATCAGCCGGCGTTGACTTCGCGAAGCACAGTGCGGCGCTTCGAGCGCAGCAGTTCTTCATACGTCTGGACATAACGTGAGGCCATGACCTTCGACGAAAACCGCGTTTCGAACGCCTGGCGCACCTTGGCGCGCGGCAGTGCGTCGAGGCGCTTCACCGCGGCGATCGCGCTCAGTTCGTCTTCCACGACAAAACCCGACACGCCGTTTTCGATCACTTCCGGCACCGATCCACGATTGAACGCGATCACAGGCGTACCGCAAGCCATGGCTTCAATCATCACCAGGCCGAACGGCTCCGGCCAGTCGATCGGGAACAGCAGCGCGTGGGCGTTGCCGAGGAATTCGGTCTTCTGCTGCTCGTTGATCTCACCGATGTACTCAACGTGCGGCAGCGCGAACAACGGCTTGATCTGCTCTTCGTAATACGCGCGGTCGGCGTTGTCGATCTTCGCCGCGATCTTGATCTTCATGCCCGCTGCGCCGGCAATACGGATCGCCCGGTCGACACGCTTTTCCGGCGAAATCCGGCCGAGGAACGCGAGGTAACCCGGTTCGACGTTCGGGATCGGCTTGAGCAGGTTTTCGGGCAGGCCGTGATAAACGGTCGCGAGCCAGTTGGCTTGATGTCGGAGGTCGACACGACCGGCGCTTCGTTGAAAGTGCTGAAAATCGGCTGCAATTCCGGCAGGTCGAGGCGGCCGTGCATGGTCGTCAGGAACGGCACCGGTTGGCGCGAGAACAGCGAGAACGGGTAATAGTCGATGTGAAAGTGCAGCACGTCGAATTCATCGGCGCGGCGGCGCACTTCTTCCAGCAACAGCATGTGGGGCGCCATCGTGTCGCGGATGGTCGGGTCGAGGCGCAGGGCTTGCGGCCAGAAGGCTTCGAGCTTCGCCGACGTTTGCGAATCACCGCTCGCGAACAACGTGACGTCGTGACCGGCCTCAACCAGCGCTTCGGTCAGATAGGACACCACGCGCTCCGTGCCGCCGTAGAACTTGGGAGGAACGGCTTCGTGAAGAGGCGCGATTTGAGCGATTCGCATGTCGGAAACTCCTAAATATGTCAGGCAAAATTGATGCGCTTGGCATCGGTCGTTAATCAAGCGAATCGCCCTACCCCGGCTCGGCACGATGCTGGTGTCTCCAGCGTAATGGCCGATAGCACGAGAAAAAAATCGCGATGCTTCGCTGTTTGCTTGGGTGTTGCTGATGTTGCGGGTGTCGGGCGTCTGTTTCAGAGCGTGATCAGGCAGAGCAAGATCGATTCCATCTCGTAAATACAGCGCACCCAGCCATAAACGCACAACCCACCGACCCGTTGACCGGAACCTACAAGAACCTGTCAAAAGGTCTAAGGGGAAACCCGCGTGAAGTATCGCGGTTTTTACCAGGTTTCCAAGCTTACATTTCAACTTATTTACCTTGTTACATCGTCGATACACTTTGCAAACCCTTGTTTATCAAGGCTGTTCTACATTAACCGGGCGGGTCGCAGGCATGCTCTAAATGCGAGAGCGTTGCGATGCCATCCGAATCCGGCTGCGCCGCAGTGTCCTGTCCGGCAGCCGGAATTGCCGCCAACGCCGCTTTATCGGCAGCGGGACCGCGACGTGCTCTCACCCTGCACAGGGCGTAATTCCCTGTTCACGTCGAGGTACCGCGAACAGCACCGGATGAACCGCGTGGGGATCGAACAAGGTGCAAGACGCGTCTCCCGAGGGCACTGATTGGCCCCTTCAGACGACGCACTTTTGCGGAATTTCAGCTTGGGCTGATGGATCTTCACCACGGAAAGCATCATGCGAGGCGATTTGGCTCGCTACACTCGCTACAATTCAACAATCGGTGCTGCACGCCATCGCCTCGCCCGGGCCAGACGCGCCGTGCATGCGGCCACGGCGAAGCATCGCGCTCAACCGCTCTACTCGACCGAAAACGACCATTGGAACAACTCACCGTCTCTCAGCGTAACGTGCACAACGCGAAGCTAGCGAGCTATGCGCATCGCCCGCTTGCGTTCCTGTTTCGTTACATCCGCCGTCATCCGGTCGCTCACTCCATCGTGCTGACCAGCGTGCTGGCCGCTGTTGGCTGCGCGCTCGCCTCGCAGTACGCCATCAAGCATCTGATCGATGTGCTCGGCCAAGGCCGCGGCCATCCCGGTCCGCTCTGGTCCGCCTTCATGATCCTGGTCGGCCTGATCGCCGCCGACAACATGCTGTGGCGAGTCGGCGGCTGGGTCGGCGCGCACACGTTCGTCGCGGTGACGGGCGATTTGCGGCGCGACTTGTTTTCGTATCTCAGCGGCCACTCGCCCACCTACTTCTCCGAGAAACAGCCCGGCATGCTCGCGAGCCGGATCACGGCAACATCGAATGCGATCTATACCGCCGAGAACACCACGGCGTGGAACGTGTTGCCGCCGTGCATCGCGGTGATCGGCGCGATCGTGATGATCACCGCGGTCAATCCACTTATGGCCGCGGGCCTGATGCTGGCCTCCGCCATCCTCGCGTTCGTGCTGTACCGGCTCGCCGGCCGCGGCTCGGCGCGGCACCATACGTTTGCATCGAAGGCGGCTTCGGTCGATGGCGAACTGGTCGATGTGATCGGCAACATGGCGCTCGTGCGTGCGTTCGGGATGACGTTTCGCGAGCAGAAGCGCTTCGGCTCGACGGTCAAGGCCGAAATGGTCGCGCGTCAGCAAAGCCTGCTGTATCTCGAGAAACTGCGGCTGTTCCACGCGGTCGTGACTGCGATCCTGTCGGCTGGGCTGCTCGGCTGGGCGTTGTGGCTGTGGTCGAAGGGACGGGCTACTTCCGGCGATATCGTGCTGGTCAGCTCGCTGGGTTTCACGATTCTCCACGGCACGCGCGACCTCGCCGTCGCGCTCGTGGATGTCACGCAACACGTCGCGCGTCTGGCTGAGGCCGTGCAGACGCTGCTCGAACCTCACGGCATGCCGGATCGGTCAGACGCGACCGAGCTCGTACCGCAAGGCGGCCGCGTGGACTTTGAAGAAGTCACGTTCGCGTATCCGCGCCGCCGGCCGATCCTCGATAAATTCAACCTGCATATCGAACCAGGTCAGCGTGTTGGGCTGATCGGCAAGTCGGGCGCGGGGAAATCCACTGTGCTCGCGCTGCTGCAGCGCTTCTACGAGCCGCAGGGCGGCGCGATCAAGGTGGATGGACAAGATATCTCGCTGATCACGCAGGACAGTCTGCGGATGTCGATTGCGCTCGTGCCGCAGGACATTTCGCTGTTCCACCGAACCGTCTACGAGAACATTGCGTACGGCCGGCCGGACGCATCGCGCGAAGAAGTGATCGCCGCCGCCCGCGAGGCGCGCTGCACGGACTTCATCGAAGCGATGCCGGAAGGGTTCGATACGATCGTCGGCGATCGCGGCGTGAAGTTGTCGGGCGGGCAACGTCAGCGGATTGCTATCGCGCGCGCGATCCTGAAAAACGCGCCAATCCTGCTGCTAGACGAAGCCACGTCGGCGCTGGACAGCGCGTCGGAAGAAGCCATCCAGCAGGCGCTCGACCGGCTGATGGTCGGCCGTACGGTGATCGCGATCGCGCACCGGTTGTCGACGCTGCAGGGCTTCGACCGGATCATCGTGATGAGTGCCGGCAAGGTGATCGACGACGGTTCGCCAGATCAGTTGCGCAACCGGCCGGGGTTATATCGCGAGCTGCTCTCGAAGCAACACGGCAAGTTGCCGCCCACGACCATGCCCTCGCAACAAATCGCCGCGAAAGCTGAATCAACGTAACTTTGCTTCATCGCTGCTCGCTTCAAACTGAAAAGCCGCTTCAGGTTCGTCAGACCTGAGCGGCTTTTTTTACGCCTGCAGATCGCGCATGAAGTTGTCGCGCCAGACGGACACGTTGTTTTCGCGAAGTTGCGCAAACATGTCCGCGTGCCGGGCTTGACGCTCTTTCAGCGGCATCGCGAGCGCCGCAGCCAGCGCGTCCGCCATGCCGGCGATATCGAGCGGATTCACGATCAGCGCACCGTTCAGTTCCTGCGCCGCGCCGGCGAATTGTGATAAAACCAGCACGCCGGGATCGTCGGGATCTTGCGCCGCGACGTATTCCTTGGCGACCAGGTTCATGCCATCGCGCAACGGCGTGACAAACCCCACATGCGACGCGTGGAACAGCGCGGCGAGCACCGGCCGCTCATATTGCCGATGGATATAGCGGATCGGCGTCCAGTCGAGTTCCGCATACCGCCCGTTGATGCGCCCCGATTCCGCTTCGAGTTGCAGCCGGATGTCGCGATACGCACGAACGAGACGTGGTTGCGCTGCGCCGGCTGATGTTCCAGCAGCTTTTCGAACGCGCGGAAGCGTTCGACCAGACCCTTCGAATAATCCAGCCGGTCGACGCTCATGATCAGCTTGCGATCGCGCAGCGTCGTCTTGACCGTTTGCACTTCGCGCCCGCTTTCACCGTCTTTGGCGAGAGACGCGATCTCGTCCGGATAAACGCCGATCGGATAAGCCCCCGCCCGCAGCGTCTTGTCGAAGGCGCTCACCACATTCGGCTTGCCCACGATGCGCACGACCGAGCCATTCGCCTCCGTCTCGATGTAATCGCAAAACGCGCGCAAATCGGGCGCGGTCTGGAAACCGAGCAGATCGAAGGAGCACAGTGCTTCGGCCAGCACGCGATGACGCGGCACGCTCAGCAGAACCTGCGCTGCCGGAAACGGAATGTGCAGGAAAAAACCGATGCGGTTCGTCACGCCTTCATCGCGCAATGCCTGAGCAAATGGGATCAGGTGATAGTCGTGGACCCAGATGACGTCGTCGGCTTTCAGCAGCGGCGCCAGTTGCTTCGCGAGCCAGCGATTCACGCGGCAATAACCGTCGAATTCGTCACGGTCGAACTGGATCAGATCCGGCCGGTAGTGGAACGCAGGCCACAACGTGGCGTTAGAAAACCCGCGGTAATACTGGTCGTAATCGCGTTGTGCCAAGCCGATGGTCGCGAACGTCACGCGGCCGCGTTCCTCCAGCGTGATGCCCTCCGGCGGCTCCGCCACCACGTCGCCGCTCCAGCCGAACCACATGCCGCCGGTTTCCTTGAGCGCGTCGTAGACACCCACCGCCAGGCCGCCCGCCGCAGGGCCGCCTTCGGAGATCGGCGCAACCCGGTTCGAAACAATGATCAGCCGGCTCACGAGCGCGTCCCTGTAAAACCTTCGATTCCTGCAATACGCTGCAGCCAGTTGAGCAACTCGCCCACCGATTCGACGCGCGCATGCGCGAGCGTATCGCCGGCGCCGACCTTGATCGAAACCCCATTGCGCTCGTTCACAACCGCGAAGCCTTTTTCATCTGTTAAATCGTCGCCGATAAACACCGGCCTGCGGCCCGCAAATGGCGGCTCATCAAGGAAAGCGCGCACCGCGCGGCCTTTGTCGACGTCCTTCGGCTTGATCTCGTAGACCATCTTGCCGGGCTGCAGCACGTAGGCATCGGCGTATTGGGCGACGAGTTTCTCGGTCGCCTCGCGCGCGGCCGCGCCGCGTTCCGGCGCATTGCGGTAATGCAGCGCGAGCGCCGCACCCTTGATCTCGAGCAGCATGCCCGGATTAGCCTTCATCACGCCTTCAAGTACGTGTTCCATGCGTAGCAGGCGCTCGTCGTTGAAACCTACACGCTGGACATCCGCGTTCGAATCGCGCCGCTCCGCGCCGTGCAAACCCGCCACGGGCAGGTCGGGCATCGACAGGAACGAATCGATGCTGTCAATCCCGCGTCCCGACACGATCGCCACCGCGCCGTTGGTCGCGCGGCGCAACGCGCTGAGGATGGCCGGCACGACCGGTTGCACGATCACGCCGTCGGGCGTGGGCGCAAGTTCGACGAGCGTGCCGTCGAAATCGAAGAAAAAAGCGGTCGTGGCAAGCGGAAAATTGTCTGGGAGGTTTTGCATCTATATCTGCCTTTTAGCCGGAGAAGGACCGGAAAAGTGTGCGCATGTTACCGCGCTTTGTAACCCCGTCTGGGAAAGCGGCGCTGAGGGCTCGTTGGGGGCTTATACGGAAAGCCCGTGTCCGATTTCATGCGCCATGCAGCTTTCAAACCCGCTTCGATGGCCTTTCAGCCTTATCTGGCGGCCCTGCGGCATAACGCCTCGACCGCGTGCCAGCGCCCGTGTACGCCCGGCGTAAGCTTCTATTCTGAGATAGAGTCGGCACCCTGGTGGCATCGTGGACGCGCTGTTTGTTAGATAACCCATCCGCATTGCCGCCTTGATGCACCCTACCCTCGTCCGAGTTGCAAAATGTCTTCCTGGTTCAGTTTTCAACGCAAGGGCTGGTTTGCCGCACTGCTCACCGCCTTACTCCTTACTGCCGGCCTCGCCGCGTGCTCACATCCTGACACCACGCCCTGGAAGCTGACCGATGTCAGCGGCCATCTGCCCGACCTGGACTTCAATCTCACCGACGATACCGGCAAACCCGTCACCGGCCAGTCGTTCGCGGGTCAGACGACGCTCGTTTATTTCGGCTACACGCATTGTCCGGATGTGTGTCCGGAGACCATGGCACGGCTGATGCAAGTTTTGCAGCAACTCGGGCCCGGCGCGAAAAACACGCGCATTGTGTTCATTACCGTCGATCCCGCCCGTGACACGCCGGCCGTGCTGCATGACTACGTGCGTGCGTTCGACGCACAGCATGCCGTCGGCCTGACCGGCGCGGACGGGGCGATTGAAGGCATTGCGAAGCGGTATCGCGTGGCTTACCAGATGGAGAAACGCGATCCATCGGGTGCTTACGACGTCACGCACAGTTCCGCGGTCTATATCTTCGATAGTCACGGTCACGCGCGCCTGCTCGCCACCGAAAGCGATTCCATCGATACGATCACGAACGACGTGCGCCGCGTGATCGAATTGTCTGCTTCCTGAAGTCATCGCCAACATGTCCTCGATTCTTTACTGGCTCGACCCGTGGGAGCCTTCCCCCACGGTCGTGATCGCCGTGCTGATCGCGGCCGTGTTGTTCGCCCGCGGCGCGAGTAAGGCGCGCGTATCGCTCGCGCGGCACCTGTCGTTCTGGCGCACTCTACGTCGCGCTGCATACGCGGCTTGACTTCTTTTTCGAGCACGAATTCTTCATGCATCGGCTGCAGCATCTGGTGCTGCATCACCTTGGACCATTTTTCATCGCGCTCTCGTATCCGGGTGCGGCGCTGCGGGCCGGCATTCCGTTCACATGGCGGCAACGCTGGCTCAAGCCTGCGCTCAATACCGCCCCGGTGCGTTTCGGGTTGAAGGTGATTTTCAATCCGGTCGTCGCGGTGACGCTGTTTGTCGGGCTGATCTACTTCTGGCTGCTTTCGCCGATCCACTTCAAGGCGATGCTCGACTGGCGGCTGTATCGCGTGATGAACTGGAGCATGGTGATCGACGGCCTGCTGTTCTGGTGGCTCGTGCTCGATTCGCGGCCTGCCCCGCCCGCACGTCTCGCGCCCGGGCGACGCATCTTGGTCGTGATCGCCGCGA
>WNFJ01700800.1_pt2 | contig 12285 bp, 5 predicted proteins | sample 5400461 | NCBI WGS metagenome assembly WNFJ01 (sample SAMN13153349, study PRJNA577476) | soil metagenome | isolation source: 115 cm saprolite on Douglas fir-dominated hillslope | place: USA:California | collected 2013-09-17
CACTACAACACCCGCTTCGGCACGGACCATCCCTTCCTGCCCTCGCTCGCGACCACTGACACCGGCGAGTTCATCAACCCCAAAGCCTTCCCCACTGCCAAGTACTGCGGCCACTGCCACCAGGAGGCCCACACGGAATGGCGTCAGTCCGCCCACGCCAACTCGTTCCGAACTCCTTGGTACACCAAGAACGTCAACCTCCTCACCGCCGAAAAGGGCATCGAGTTCACCCGTCACTGCGAGGGCTGCCACAACCCCACCGCCCTGGTCTCAGGCGCCCTCACCAAGGGCTCCCCAGTCAACCGCAAATTCGATGAAGATGGCGTCACCTGCTCCGTATGCCACTCGATCCAGAAGGTAGACACCCGCGGCACCGGAAGCTACGTATTGGCCCAACCCGCCGTCCTCGTCGATGAAAAAGGCGAACCGATCTACGGAGAGGTCTCCGACAAAGAGATCCTCACCCACCTTGACCGCCACTCCAAGGCAGTCATGAAGGACTTCTACCGGACCAGCGAATACTGCTCCTCATGCCACAAGGCAGCCTTGCCGAAGCAACTGAACGACTACAAGTGGCAGCGCGCCATCTTCCTGTACGACGAGTGGCAGCTCTCCTCCTTCGCCAAGCAATCACCGCTTCCCTTCTACGTCAAGGACAAGGTGTCCACCTGCCAGACCTGCCACATGCCCCGCGAGGCCCTCACCACCACCTCCGACTACGGAGCCAAGGAGGGCAAACTAGCCTCGCACCGCTGGCTCGGGGCCAACACCGTCATGTCGAAGCTCTACAACTACGACGTCCAGATGGAGAAGACCATCGCCTTCCTGCGCAACGGAGTCTTCAACGTGGACATCTTCGGCCTCGAGAAGAGCGACGGCAAACTGATCGCTCCACTCGGCACTCAGGACTTCAACATATCTGCCGGCGACACACTAACGGCCTCCATCGTCATCCAGAACAAGGGCATCGCCCACAGCCACGTTCCCGAGCAGCGCGACATGTACGAGAGCTGGGTTGAGTTCGAAGCCAAGGATGCCACCGGCCGCACGCTCACCCACTCCGGACAGCTCCAACCCAACGGCGACCTCGATCCCCGCGCCCACAGCTTCACCAATCGCCTCGTCAACGTCAAAGGCGAGATCAACGACCTCCATCAGGTCTGGAACAACCGCGTCGTCGCCTACAACAACACCATCGCCTCCGGCCGCTCGCAGATAGTGCGCTACCAATTCAAAGTCCCAACAGACGCGAAGAGCCCGATCTCGATCACAGCGAAGGTCAACTACCGCCGCTTCGACCAACATTTCATGGACTTCGCCATGGGCAAGCACTACGAAATGCCTATCGTCGAAATGTCTGCTCGCACCCGCACCTTGATCCTCGGCAACAACCCTCCAGCAGCCGTCGACCCGCAGGACAACAAGGACCCGAAGGACAATCCACTTTGGATGCGTTGGAACAACTATGGTATTGCCATGCTCGACGCGCAGCAGTACTCAGAGAGCGTCCACGCATTTGAACGCGTAGCCCAGATGCGCCCCGACTACGCAGACGCATATACCAACATCGCAATTGCCAACTTTCAATGGCAGCGCTACGACGTCTCACGGATCAGTCTCAATAAGGCACTCGAACTTAGCCCGCACAACGCGAGAGCGCTCTACTATCTCGCACTCGTGGAACGAAATCAGGGCCGGCTAGACGACGCCATCGCGGATCTGCGCGAGGTGACCGCCCAGTTCCCGCGCTCCCGCGATGCCCATCGCGAACTCGGCTTCTCCCTCTATCAGCAGCGCAAGTATGACGAGGCTCGCGTCGAGTATGAGACTCTCCAGTCGATCGATCCCGACGATCTCGCCGCTCACTACATCCTCTCCATCGTCTATCGCAGGCTCGGCATGAAGGAGCAGGCATCCCGCGAAGCAGCAACCTTCGCCGATCAAAAAGACGATCCCACGGCCAGCACCTACGCCCTTGAGTTCCTGCGCAAGCACAACGAGATCGCATCCGAGAGCGTACCCTGGCACACCCATAGCGATTTCGCACCAGAGCCCACCCACGGGAGCGGATCATCGAACCAATGAGTCGGCTACGTTCGGCCCTTCTCCTGTCACTATCAGTTGTGTCGCCCATTGTTGCGCTCGCCGCATCGTCCGGCGACCAGCGCGCCCGCGGGGCAGCGGTCTTTTCTGAAAACGGATGCCAACACTGCCACAAAATCCGGCAGAATGGTGGAACGAAGGGGCCCGACCTCTCCGGTGTAGGACGCAGATTGAGCGAAGGCCAGATCAGGACACAGATACTCGAAGGCGGCCACACGATGCCGCCCTTCGTAGAGATCCTGCAAAGATCGGAGACGGATGATCTCGTCGCCTACCTTCGTTCCTGCCGCGACAAAAAGCGAAGATAGCCCAAACACGGATTGAAGCGAACCTGACTACGATGTCAAGCACGGCAGAGAAGCAATCCGCATGAATCATCCCCTATCGCTCAATCCCGTGTTGCGCTCAGCGTTCCTCTGGACACTATGCGGGATCGCGACCTTCACTGCAGCTGCATATTCGCAGAGTCCCTCCAACCTGGGACACCAATTCTGGTCCACCGAGAACGGCCTCCCACAAAGCAGCGTCCATCAAATCTTCCAGTCCCGGGACGGCTATATCTGGATTGCGACCGAAGGTGGCGTAGCCCGCTTCAACGGCACCGATTTCAAAGTCTTCCATCACGAGAGCAACGCCGCCTTCACCAGTGACGACATCTCCTGCTTCGCACAGGACACCTTCGGTTCGCTCTGGATCGGAACCGCCGATGGCCTCCTGCAGTATGCAGCAGGCCAGTTTCACCGCTACGCTGCAGCCGATGGACTACCCTCCTCCGATATCACCTCCCTTGCAACAAGCGAGGATGGCTCTCTCTACATTCTGGCTGGAAATGGAGTTGCCAGGTTCGATGGGAAGAGCTTTTCGCCTCTCCAACTCTCCTCCCCCAGTTCACCATCCGCAATGGCGTCAGCCGGTGACGGCAGTGTCTTGCTCGCGTCGATCTCTGGCGTCTTTCAGTATGATCGAGGTCGCAGTCGTTCCTCCCCGATGAGCTTGGATATGCCGAAAGAACCCATTCTGGGCATTGGCACTCTTCCAAACCACGGTCTCTGGCTCCGAACCCGCAGCAGCGTCACGCTGTTGGATAATGGCCACCAACGCACCTTGCAGGCCGGCCACGACCTGCCCGCCACCAGAGTTGAATCCTTCCTGGCAGACTCGCGCGGAGATCTTTGGATCGGCACCAACAAAGGCCTCTTTTCCCTTGGCAAGGGCGACAGCCATCCTCAACTTCAACCAGCCATCGGCTCCAGCGCCGTGCTCTCCCTCTTCGAAGACAAGGAAGGAAATCTCTGGGTCGGCACGGAAACCGCCGGCCTCCACATCCTTCGACAGCAGAACTTCCACACACTTCCCGCCCTCGGCGATCACGTCGTCACCGCCATCACGCAAACCACCGATGACGGCATGTGGGTAGGAACCAACGGAGACGGCCTCGATCGCTGGCAGTCCGGCAAGGTCCAGCATCGCTCGACATACAACGGCCTTCTCAGCGAAGTAATCCTCTCTTTGGCTCCCGGCGCTCACGGCAGCGTGTGGGTAGGAACCCCCGACGGCCTGAACCACATCGAGAACGGCAAGGTCGCAACGTACACCTCTGCCGACGGCTTGCCCGATGACTTCATCCGCTCCCTCCTCACGGACAGCGACGGCTCGCTTTGGATCGGCACACGCAGAGGTCTGGCCCATCTGCAAAATAAAAATGTCACGACCTTCACCCGCGCCAACGGCCTCAAAAGCGATCTCATCGGAGCCCTGCTCAAACATGATCGTCTATGGATAGGCACGCTCGACGGCCTCTCCCACCTCCGCGACGGCAAGCTAACTACCTACACAACAAAAGACGGCCTCTCCGGCGATGTCATCACCTCTCTCTTCGAAGACTCGCACAACACCCTCTGGATAGGGACAAAAGGAGATGGCCTCAGCTACTCGACAGCCGGCAGCTTCACCTCCCTGCATCGGCCTGATCTGCCGCAGATAGTCGACTCCATCCTCGAAGACGACCGCGGATACCTCTGGCTAAGCTCAATCCGAGGCATCACGCGCGTCTCACGCTCCGAACTCATCGTCTGCGGGTCGTCGCCCGACTGCAACCCCCATCCGAACTCCTACGGCTACACCGACGGCATGCCCACCGAGGAGACCTCTGCAATCGGCCACCCCGCTGCCTGGAAGACAGCACAAGGAATGCTCTGGTTCGCCACGCGCAAGGGAGTAGCCATCGCGGACCCCAACCACCTGTCGGAAAACCACATCCCGCCGCCAACCGTGATCGAGCAATTTACAGTAGACGACTCCGAACTCACACTCTCCTCCGCCGAGCAGAGCATCCCCCCGGGGCGCAGCCGCTTCGTCTTCGAGTACGCCGGCCTGAGCTACGTTGCGCCAGCCAAAGTGCGCTATCGCTACATCCTCGAAGGCTTCGATAAGCAATGGACGCAAGCCGGTTCACGCCGCATCGCCTATTACACCAACCTGCCCCCTCGCCACTATAGCTTCCGAGTACAGGCCGCAAACAACGACGGCGTCTGGAACGAAACCGGCGCGGCAATCTCCTTCTACGTGCGGCCTCCCTTCTACCGCAGGCTATGGTTCCTCCTGCTCAGCATCGGGCTCCTCGCCGCAGTCGCCGCTCTTCTCTACCGCCTCCGCGTCCGCCGTCTCCAATCGCAATTTGAGGCAGTCCTCGCAGAGCGCAATCGAATGGCCCGCGAAATTCACGACACCCTCGCGCAGAGCTTCGTTGGGGTGTCCGTGCAACTGGAACTCGCCTCTCAGCTCCTCGCCCAGTCGCAGATCCCAGCGGCCCACCAGCAGATCGACCGCACGCGCGACTACGTTCGCGACGGACTGGCCGAGGCGCGCCGCAGCATCTGGGATCTCCGCGCCATCACCGCACAGAACACCCTACCCACACGGCTCACAAATCTCCTTGAGAGATCAAACACCGAGCCGGTAACAACACATCTCAACATCGGCGGCACCTATCGCCCTCTCGCGCCCAACGTTGAAGATGAGGTGCTCCGTATCGCTCAGGAAGCCCTTGCCAACGCCGCCCGTCACGCACAGGCGACTCACATCACCGTCGATCTGCGCTATCATTCAACCCGGCTGACATTGACGATCTCCGACAACGGTCGCGGCTTCCAGACCTCCGACAATTCCCTCCCCGCAAGGGGTCACTTCGGACTCCAGGGAATGCATGAGCGCGCAGCTCAGATCAACGCTCAGCTCACCGTCGAAAGCTCTCAGGGCAAAGGCACCACCATCACGTTGGACGCTCCCATCGTCGCCGAGAAAGGTACAAAAAAATAATGGGTGAACGAATCCGCATCCTGGTGGTCGATGACCATCACGTCGTCCGGCAGGGCCTCGTTGCTCTGCTCAACATCATGCCTGAAATCGAAGTAGTCGGCGAAGCCAGCGACGGGTTGGAGGCGATTGCGCTTCATCAATCCCTGCATCCGGACATCACCTTGATGGACCTGCAACTCCCCAAACTCGGTGGCGTCGATGCCATCATCAGAATCCGCGCCGAGGCACCCACTGCGCGCTTCATCGTGCTCACCACCTTCGATGGCGACGAAGACATCTTCCGCTCGCTTCAGGCTGGCGCCAAAGCATATCTCCTCAAGGGCATGACAGTCGAAGAGCTGCTCTCAACCATCCAGGCAGTGCACAGCGGCAAGACCCGCATCGCTCCACCCATCGCAGAAAAGCTGGCCGAAAGAATGAGTGGCCAGGCTCTCACCGCCCGTGAATTAGCCGTACTGGAACGCATCGTCGCCGGCCGCGCCAATAAGGAGATCGCGTCCGATCTCGATATCAGCGAAGCCACCGTCAAGTCCCACATCAACAACCTGCTCGGCAAACTAGGCGTAAGCGATCGCACTCACGCCGCAACCGTCGCCCTCCAGCGCGGTATCGTACATCTCAAGTGAGACGCCCTCAATGAAACTAATTCTCCTCTCCCTGCTTGCAAGTCTCATCCTGTCGCCGTCACAGTCAAAATCCTCCTGGCGCCCCGCAACGGCCACGGAGTTGGAGACAGCCTTACCCGCCCGCGCTCCCGTAGAAAAGGAGCGGATCGAGACCGAGATGCGCACTGCCTCCGGCATCATCAACACCCGCGGAAAGCTCATCGCTGGAGTCGTGCTCATCACCGCCGGCTACTCCGCCGACGGCAAATACTCTCACTACCTCCTAGTCCAGTCTCCCATCACCATCGGAGACATCGCTCTCGCCCCTGGAGCATTTGTCCTGGGCTGGCAGCGCACCGAGAACGGTCTCACCGTCAAGGTCTACGACGCCGCCTCAGGAGCCGAGCGTGGCACCGCCACCGCTCATCGCCTCCCCACAGGCTCACGTGTCGAATCCTTCCGCGTATGGCCTCCATCAGACCACCAGATGATTCAGATTGGCCGCTTCGCACTCCCCTACACCCTCGGCGAGTAGTTCGCGCAGACGCCGCGCAGCCCTCAAGAACTCAAGCGAGCCGACTTATGGTCCCCATCCGTCTGCCCCTTCTTGAGGTCATCTCCCAGCAGAATCGCCTCGGCAATCTCCAGCATCGACTTGCGCCGCTGCCGGCTCTCACGCTGCATCATCCGATAGGCTTCATCTTCACTCATCCCAAGGTCGCGCTGCAGAATGCCCTTTGCCCGATCGACCGCCTTGCGCGTCTCAAGCCGTCCCGTAAGCTGAACATTTTCGCCTTCCAGCCTCGCCCGCTCAATCTCCGCGCCCACCAGATATCCCAGCGTCGACAGCAGCCTTACCTCATAGGTCGTGTGCTTGTACGATAACCGATGCTGCAGGTTGATCACGCCCACAACCTTGCTGGCGCAAAGAATCGGCGTGCAAAGCATAGCCTCGAAGCGGTCTTCCGGCACGTTTTTGAAAGCCTTGAACCGCGGATCGTCGGACGCATTCGCTTCGATAGCCACGGGCTCGCGATGCTCCGCAACCCAGCCCGTAATCCCCTGTCCAACCTGGACACCCAGATGATCCACCAGATCCGCATGCGGATTCTTCGACGCACGCAGCACCAGCTTCTCTCCCTCCAGCACATAGATGAAGCATGAGTCGCAGGGAATCACCGTCGTCACAAAATCCACGATGCGTCCAAGCACCATATGGAACGAGTCCGCCGCGGCAATGCGACTGCTGATCTCGTGCAGAAAGTCGATCGACCTAAGCCCATCCCGAAACCCCGCCATCGTCGGCGTTGACGCCGCCACTCGGCGCACTCGCTCTGCAGCGGCCGTATCGCTCTGCTCGTCGCCGCCCTTCACCACCCTCAACCCCGACTGCCGCGATACCAGGCTCCGCGCCTCGCCACTCCGCTTCTGCTCCAGAACCTTGCCCGCATACTGCGCAGCCTCATTCACCAGAAAGCCCATCTTCGGCCGCGAAGGCTCGAAGTCCGGGGTAATCCCGTAGTGCGCCAACTCCTCCGATGTCGTCGGCCCAATCGAGATCACCGCCATCGACATCAAGCCAGCGCGCAGATCCTCCTGGCAGTTCATCTGCTCCGCTATCTGAAATAGATGGATCACCTGCACCGCCGTCATAAACAGAACGACATCCACCCCACCGCTGGCGATACCCAGCACGCACTCCCGCAGCGGCCGAACATCCTCCGGCAAAGCCCACTGGTACACCGGAACCTTCGTCACCTCGCTGCACTTCTCCGTCAGCGCCTGCAGAAACTCAGGGTTCGACGCTCCATACTCCTGCACCGCAACCCGAAAGCCGCTCAGCGACTCGCCGAACTCCTCATCGAGCGCCTGCATCACCTCGCGCCACGTGCTTGGCTCCGCAGCCGTAATTGCAACCGGAATCTTCAGATCTCGCAGTGCAGCTAGCGGCTTAGGACCACGCGCCACAACCCGAACCGACCTCAGAGCCTCAAGGAACTCCTCGCGGTCATACTTGGTCTGCACGATATCCAGCAGCGCCCGCACTCCAACCCCGGTCAGAAACAGGACCAGGTCGAACTTCCCCTTCATCAGGTTATCTGCAAACTCCAGGGCCTGCCGGTTCGACTCCAGCGGAACCTCGCGCATCGCAGGCACGACAAAAGGCTCGCCCCCATACGTCTTGATCAGCTTGGCGACCTCTTTGGCACGACGGGACTCCAGCGACAAAACTCTCAGCCCGTCGAAACTCGCGTGTGCCATGTTTATCCCCCTGGCTCGAGGCTGCGACCCGATTGCCAGACACCCATCAAGTGACGCCGCCTAAGAAAGATACTTCGACTCAATTGACCACTCAGGCCAAACGAATGTTTTGCTTCCAAATGTCTGGTCTGTTGCTCATCATTCTACAGGCACGCTACCTCCCGCCCAACACAACCGTCATTCCGGCCCGGAGCGCAGTCGAAGGGCGAGGCCCTCAGCCAGAAGAGAAACCAGCCTCTGGGGCTTGCCGTCTGGGGCTATTTTGTCGCTACCCGCTGTGGCACTCCCCAGCGATAGACCATCTCGACATAGCCATACTGCGCCCGGCGATCTACCGGGTAGATTGCCCCAACCACGCTCTTACCCCAGGCGTGAGCATAGTAGAAGTTAGCAGCCAGAGTCTTCGTGATCTGCCAGTCGGCGCTGAGATCGGCAACCGAGGAAAAGCTCGACTTGCCATTGCTGGGACGCCCCACATAGCCGAAGACCTTGTTGTCGAAGGCCCCGCCACCCAGGTACCACAGGTCTTTGCTCGAGGTGAGCTGCAGCCAATGCAGATCGCCTCTCACCTCAAGCCGCTTTGTGGGCCTGTCGATCACCTGCACGAACTGGTCCTGATTGTTCATCAGGTTATAAAAAGGGAGGCGCGCATAAATCCGTGGAGTCGGCAGGATCTGGAAGAACGTGTTGTGCGTGTTGTCCGTGGGATTGTCGTCGCCGGTGCTGCGGAACCATCCTCCTCGCAGCCAGGGAGCCGTGGCTGCTTTCGTAAGTTGATAGCCGCCTTCTACTGCCGCCGCTCCCGCGCTATGGTTTTGCGTGCCCCAACTGCCATTCTGCAGCGCCCCCCACGCCAGCAAGTCCACCTGGCCGGGACCGGCAGGAAAGGTGGTGAGCAGGTCGCCGCCATAGGTGCCAATGCGGATATTTTTGTGATCTGCCTGCCGTACCGCCAGCGCACGGTTGTCGACCTTCAACACACCGGTCCGGCCATCGTGATAGCTAAGGCCGAAGGCCCTCCACAGAAGATGCTGCTTCAAGGCGCTCTTGCTGAAGGCAAGATATTGCAGGTCGACGTTCAGTTCAGGGTTGCCATTCATGTTGTAGACACCCTGGTCGGCCCGCCCAGCCATCGCCGTCAGGTCCCACGTGCCTGAACCGTAGTGGCCATCGATGCCATCAAAGCTGCGCTGGGCGTTCGAGAACCCAAAATTACCAATTAACCGATGCGAAATACGGTTCGTTTGCAGCCAGCCAATGGTCGCGTTCTCAGGCTGGGTCTCCTGCCCATCGATAAATTCAAACCGTCCAAAACGCAGTTTCTTGTCCGTGCCGGCGAAGCGGTAGCGCACAAAGCCTTGCTTCAAAAACGCGACAGCCGGTTCGGTGTTATTGCCATTCGCCGCATAGTATGTCCCTCCCAGGCCCATCTGTCCCTGCGCCGCGACGGGCGAGACGGCATCCTTCGGTAAACCCAGCACCGCCGGCTGCGCAAGCTCAAGCTGCCAGTCCCAGTGCTTAACTTTTTGGGCAACGCTGAGCCTCACCAGCGATTCAACGTAGGCGTACCTTTCTGACTGAGGCGGTGCCGCGAACCACTGCCAGGCGTTCACGCGCGTTCGGTCATAGACGGAGATGCTGACAGGAAGCGTACTGGATGGCGCGGGGGATGCGGGAGGGGTGGCCTGCGCGTTGGCCAACCCAGTGGCAACCAGAAGTAAGAACAGGGAAATAGAATTGTTTTTCATGAGACCCGCCAGAAAATAGAGATCGACCCACGTCAACGGGCGCCCGGCCCGGGGACACTTACTGGTGCCATATCGTTTCCGAAAGAGGTTGACCGAACGGCGCAGCGCACCATACGGAAAAGCGCCAGCGGACGCGGACCACTCAAAAGCCATTGACCATCGCAGCTATCTATTTGGGTTGAAGGCGCAGCAAGGTCTTCTACCTCGCAGTGACGGTCGCATATTGGCGCAAGTGGGGGCGCTTCCGGCTCAGGCGTCGAGCAGAGAAATCTAGAGCTATAGGAAGCAAGACACGTCAAGGTGTCTCGTGGGCAGGGTACGGATAAGTGTTGTGTAGCAGATCGTCGATTGTGAAGCAAGAGATAATTTTTCACCCCATCACGAAGCCCCGACGCAATTTCTCCGAAATACCAGTCAAATAAGCTCTTTATCGTTTTCTCTTGCCACCCGTTCAAACTGGCGCTACTATCGAGTTACCGGAAGCACTATATCCCGACACCAAGGCGTGTTCGGATAACCTCCTTCCAGATTCCTCACAGTTAAGCTCCAAGAAGAGCCTTGAATCCACTGCGATGTTGCGGTGTCCGATTTGGCCTTCGTTTGTCAGCTTCTGAAAATCGCACAGGCCGATCACCACCCCCTTCAAAGAGATCAAGGCACAACTGCAATCGATCAACCTTCTAAGGATTTCGATCATGGCCTCTCCGGCGATCTCAAACCCGGCATTCACCGCAGATCAGCAGGCGTACCTGCAGGAATTCTTCGCTACCGTCGCACAGCGGCAGACGCTTCCCTTCGTCGCTCACACTGCAGCCGGGCTCATCACCACCAACCCCGCGTCCGGCCTCGCGAATCAAGCCGCCCAGAAACCCGAAGAGACCTTCCACGGAACCCCCGTCTCCGATCTCTGCCGCGAAGAGCGCTGGAAGCACGACGAGAACCCCCTCGACATCTGGGACAAACTCCTCGCACACGCCAGCGAAAACAAGGCTCCCGCCCCGGACGACCTCTTCCGCTTCAAGTTCCACGGCCTCTTCTACGTCGCCCCCGCGCAGGACTCCTTCATGCTCCGCCTCCGCGTACCCGGCAGCATCCTCACCGCCCATCAACTTCGCGGCCTCGCCAGACTGGCCGCTGACCACGGCTCCGGTCGCGCCGACATCACCACTCGCAGCAACCTCCAGATCCGCGAGTTCCAGCCCAAAGACATCGTCCGCGTCCTCACGGCGATTCAATCCCTCGGCATCACCTCCCGCGGCTCCGGCGCGGACAACATCCGCAACATCACCGCCTCGCCCATCACCGGCCTCGACCCAGCCGAGCTCTATGACGTCGCCCCATTGGCCGAGGCCCTCAACCACTACATCCTCAACTCGCGCGACCTCCACGGTCTCCCCCGCAAGTTCAACGTGGCCTTCGACAACGGCGGCTCCATCAGCGTCGTAGCCGACACCAACGACATCGGCTTCATCGCCGTCCGCGTAGCCGAAGGCCACGACGTGCCCGCCGGCATCTACTTCCGCGTCCTGCTCTGCGGCATCACCGGTCACAAGCAGTTCGCCACCGACTGCGGCCTGCTCCTCCGCCCCGACCAGACCGTAGCCGTGGCCGCCGCCATGATCCGCGTCTTCGCCGAAAACGGAGACCGCACCGACCGCAAGAAAGCCCGCCTGAAGTACCTCGTAGACAAATGGGGAGTCAACAAGTTCCTCGAAGAGACCGAGAAGCGCCTCGCCTTCCCTCTCATCCGCTTCTCCGCGGACTCCTGCGAACCGCGCAATCCCATCGACCGCGCCGGACACATCGGCATCCATCCTCAAGCGCAATCCGGCCTCAACTACATCGGCGTCTCCGTTCCCGTCGGTCGTCTCCCGGCAGACCAGATGCTCGTCCTCGCCGACGTCGCAGATCGCTTCGGCACCGGCGAACTTCGCCTCACCGTCTGGCAAAACCTCGTTATCCCCAACATCTCCTCCGCAAACCTCGAAGCCGCAAAGTCATCCATCCTCGCCGCAGGCCTCACGTTCGCGGCAGGCAGAGTCATGAGCGGAACCGTAGCCTGCACCGGCAACCAGGGCTGTCGCTTCTCCGCCACCGACACCAAATCCCACGCCGTCACGCTAGCCGCCCATCTCGACCAGCGCTTCAAGATCGACCAACCCATCAACCTCCACGTCACCGGCTGCCCCCACTCCTGCGCCCAGCACTACATCGGCGACATCGGCCTGCTCGGAGTCAATGTCGACGGA
>WNFJ01173332.1_pt1 | contig 12284 bp, 8 predicted proteins | sample 5400461 | NCBI WGS metagenome assembly WNFJ01 (sample SAMN13153349, study PRJNA577476) | soil metagenome | isolation source: 115 cm saprolite on Douglas fir-dominated hillslope | place: USA:California | collected 2013-09-17
TGATCTTCATCAAAGCGTTTTCGGCAACTCTTCTCGCGTTGTTCGCAGTGAGCGTGCTCTCGCCTGGAGTAGCGCTCGCCCAAGAAGACAACAACTCTCCCCCGCCGCCGCTCCAATGGCCGACGTCCGTGAGCGCTCAGACGAACGGCGAGCTTCCGTTCGGTTTAGCCATCGGCCTCCGTGCACAGATAGAGAACGCGGGCGACGCGGCTCTCTGCCAGCAGCTCCTCAAAAACGCGAACATGCCGATTCCGAATGAAGCAAATTTCGATTATGGCCGTGATTGCCCGGACTCGATCAAATCGCAGATCAACTCCCGCCAGGGCGTGGTCTCTTGGGCCGACAACGCGCGGCCTACGGAGTGCGGGCGCAACTGTATCGGGTCGCCCTTTATGTCACAGACGCAAAATGTGAACCGGCCGAACTCGATCTACTCGCTCGTCTATGGAAATCTCACGTTCCACGTCGATTTGCCGGGGCCGATCAATCGAGACGTCTATTACGGTCTGGAAATAGACGTGAACTGTGATGTTCCCGGAGGAAGCAGGACGGGTGCGGTAAACGTGACGACGCACCTGGACGGGCCGGTGGCCGACGATCCGGGGATCCTTGAAACGATCGTGAACTACCTCTTTTTGCCGATAGAGCTCTCGCAGCGAATCACCGACACTATCAACAGTAATTACGGCGTCTCGACCATACCCGGTCCGGGCCTGGGCGCCTGCAGCTCGATCGGCGCTGATGCCGCGCCCTCGGCGGACTACAAGTTCGACGCTTTCGTGTGGGACGTGCCGCCCAAGCGACGGCCGAGACCGATAGCGACTTCCGCTACGTCAGTATTCAGACCGACAGCCACGATCTACTTCGACCGGATCTTTCGCAACAAGACGATCGAAAACAATCCGACGACGGGCCCTCTTTCTTTTACGGTCTATGTGAGTGGCATGTCAGCACGCATCCCGCGGGACAGCACGGTATCACTCTCGCCAAATGCAAGTTACGACCAGAAGTACTGCAAGACGGTGAGCATGGATGGGGTGAACGGTTTGCAGATCCTCTTCACGGATGATCTTGGCGGAGCGGTTTGGTCGCAATTTACTCCCGGCCAGAACTTCGGGTCTGGCGGCTCGCACAAGATGACGACCGGGCGCACCATTTTGACCCCCGGCCTCCACCCCGGCGACAAGCCGATCCCCAACCTCTTGCGCGAATTCGAGCTTGATTACCGCATCGACTCCCACGGTGCACCGACATCCGTGGCTCCTCAGCCGACCTCTGGCACGGGTGGCAGGCCGAGGCCGCCGGTGAGCGGCGGCGTTGCGACGACCGGCCAGCCGTCGCAGCCGGATTCGAGTTGCATCAAGATTTGAACTGCGCGGGAGGATTATATTTGAGCCCCTGTTTCTCGTTCCGGATAGGCCCCGAATTTCGGCGGCTTAGGGAGCGGATTTTGGATAGATCGCTCTCGTCGTAACGCCCGTCGGGCACTCTCGAGAGCAGCCGATCCATGCTGTCGTAATGTCTTTTACGACCCTGGTCCTTCCTACGCCGGAACAGAATCGAGTCGTACCGGCTCCAGCCGCGGCGCTAGACCTTGAATTACGAGCAATGCAAATATGTAGGCAGAGCCAGCCATGAAAAGGACCACTACATAGCTGTGGGTCCACTGTAAAAGGTGACTCACCAGCCAGGCGATACACAAGCCGCCAACCGCACCGCCGAACCCGCCGATACCCACTACGGAAGCTACCGCACGACGCGGGAACATATCAGAAGCAAGAGTGAATAGATTGCACGACCACCCCTGGTGCGCAGCCGTGGCCAAAGCAATGATTGTGACCGCGGGCCATAATCCCTTGACTTGCGAGACAAACAACACCGGGGCCACGCACAAAGCACAAATCAGCATCGTCCCTTTGCGCGCGCGATTCACGTTCCAGCCACGCTTGAGAAGACTGGAGGAGAGCCATCCCCCGCCAATGCTGCCGAAATCGGCGGCTAGGTAAATAGCAACCAGCGGCGGACCAAGTCCGGCGAGGGTCACTCCGTGTGTTTCATGCAGGAATTTTGGCAGCCAGAATAGATAAAACCACCAAATAGGATCGGTCATCGACTTGCCCAGTGCAAACGCCCATGTCTGGCGGTGCGGCAACAAACGCAGCCATGGAATTCTCGTTTCGGGCTCCAGCGGATCGCTCTGGATGTACCGCAGCTCATTCGAGGAAAGCCGCGGATGCTCCTGTGGACGCCTGTATAGCAGAAGCCATAGAACGAGCCACGTCGCACTGAAAACTCCTGTGAAGAGAAATGCCGAGCGCCAGCCCAGATGCACAGCGATCCATGGGACGGTAAGTGGAGCGACTAAGGCACCGACGTTCGTTCCAGAATTAAAAATGCCCGTCGCTAGAGCGCGCTCCTTCTTAGGAAACCACTCAGTAACGGTTTTGATGGCGGCTGGAAAGTTGCCCGACTCCCCAAGCCCCAACATAAAACGCGCAGTACCGAATCCAAAGATGGATCTGGCAAGCGAGTGTCCCATCGCTGAGAGGCTCCAGACCGCGATGGCTACGGCATATCCAATTCGCGTTCCGACGCGATCGATGAAACGCCCCACCACGAGCAATCCTAGCGCATAAGCGTAAAAGAACATCTGCACGATGTTTCCATATTGAATCTCGCTCCATCCGAAAGTCTTCTGAAGCAAGGGGGCCAGCAGTCCGAGAACCTGCCGATCCATATAGTTGATTGTGGTCGCGAAGAACAGTAAGGCGCAGATAACCCAGCGAAGGTTCCCACCTGCCCGAGCATGCAGTGCCGCATCGACTGCGGATGGAGTTGGCGCACACGATGGCTGTTCGAGCTTAGAGGAACCTTGCTGCACTTTACCTTCCCTCTCCGAATGTCCGGTTATCTGCCCATCCATCCGCCGTCGACCACCAGTACATGGCCGTGAATGTAATCGCTCGCCGTGGACGCAAGAAACACGGCGGCGCCACATATGTCGTCCGGTCCCCCCCATCGCGCTGCGGGGATGCGTTCGAGAATTTGGCGGTTGCGAACTTCGTCGCGTTGCAACGCTGCGGTGTTGTCGGTAACCATGTAGCCCGGCGCGATCGCGTTCACGTTCACGCCTTGCGCCGCCCATTCGTTCGCGAGCGCTTTGGTCAATTGCGCCACCGCTCCCTTGGACGCGGCATACGCTGGAACAGTAATGCCACCCTGAAAGGCAAGAAGAGAAGCAACGTTGATAATCTTCCCGCCCGATCCCCTACTCATAAAGCTGCGGCCTGCAGCCTGGCATAATTTCCAAAGTGAATTCAGGTTTACTTGAAGGACCGCGGTCCAGTCCTGATCGCTGTAGTCTACTGCCTTCGCACGGCGAATGGTTCCGGCGTTGTTGACCACGATGTCCACAGGTGCGAACTGTTGGGCTTTCGCAAAGAGATCCTCTGCCGCTCCGGGGTTTGACAAATCGGCTTGGATCCCGGCTGCACGGCGTCCGGACTTTTCGACCTGCTGACAAGTCTGCTGCGGCGACCGCGAATTTCCGTGGCTGATTACATCAGCTCCGGCTTCCGCAAGAGCAATCGCCATGGCTGCGCCCAAGCCCGCCGAAGCGCCGGTAACCAGGGCGGTCTTGCCATCGAGCCTGAATTGATCGAGGATCAAAGGGTGTTTTTTCTGCTCGGTTCCAGTCCCGATCCCGACTAGCTGGTCAGGCTGACCGTTTACGCGCCGGATTAACTTCACCTTTGGACTTCAGCGCGGGATTCTTGCAGCGTGTTATAACCCGTGTCAAGAAGATTGTTCGTCGCGTCCCACAATGTGGGAAACCACCTCATGGGATGATGTTCTTACTCATCAACGTTAAGGACATAGTCACAGCCATGCGATAGCTGAAACGACAGATCGAATTTCAGCAGAAGCGATGAAACTGATTTCAATTTTGACAATGACTGTTCTTGCAATTTCATGTTATTCATTGGCGGAAAGCAAGACTGAGGTGTTTTCCGGCAATGGCAGCTGGCTAGTCTTGTTTAGGCGGCGAAAGCTTCGGGCAGCAGCGGAGCTACACTCGGCGACTACAAATCGCACGCAATCAAACTTTCCGTCAGGACTGCGAGCGGCGGAGCCGAAGTACACGCACAGTATGATGACATCTTTGTTGTGACCGAGGGAAAAGCAACTCTGGTTACGGGCGGGACCGTTGTAAACCCTAAAGGCGAGAGCGACGGCGAAACCAAGGGAAGTGGCATTCAGAAACGAAAGTCGCAGACCATTGTCCAGGGAGACATCGTTCACATTCCGGCAGGCACCCCGCACCAACTGATGATCGCCGGTGGAGACACGTTCGGCGCAATGGTAGTTAAAGTAAAGGAAGCGCCGTGATGCTTCAGACGCCGTAGTGATTGATAGAACCCGCCGGCACGTGCGATTTTCTGTCGCTGCACTCAGCCCAACCGACGCGGAGATTTCGCGGCAGCCCATTGATTTTCCTTGAAAGATTAACCAAGCTCGTCTTATTTTGAGGTTGCGCATGGCGGTATTGAATCAATTTTCTCTTGACAACTTCCGTTTATCTCGTAATATGGCACGCGTGCCACAATCTAAGACGCACGTCTCCCCGTACCGTGTGCAAGTTGTCGACCGCGTGTTAGCCGCTTTGGACGTGTTGGCCAACCGCTCCAGTGAGTGCAGCCTCGTGGAGCTATGCAGGGAGCTGGATCTGCACAGGAGCACCGTACATCGGCTCATGATGGTGCTGGAGCAACATCGCCTTGTGGACAAGAATCCTGAAACTGGCCGATATCGTTTAGGACTTAAGCTCTTCGAGCTTGGATCCAAGGCTATTACCGCGCTCGATCCCCGGCGGCATGCGAGGCCTCATCTTGATCGCTTGCAACGTGAGCTTGGAGAGACCGTGTTCTTTTGCATTCTCGACGACGGTCAAGTCTTCTATCTTGAAAAGGTAGAGTCGCAGCAGAGCATACGCACTGCGTGCACTGTGGGGAGCCGCGCTCCAGCGTATTGCACGGCTGTCGGCAAGGCTATGCTTGCGGAGCTTCCGGACGCTGAGGTGAATGACATCGTCCGCCGCTGGGGTCTGAAGGCGATCACCGCGAAAACCATCACGAGCGCGACGGCCTTAAGAACTGAGTTGAAGGCGATACGGTCCCGGGGCTACGCCATCGACAACGAGGAGAAAGAAGAAGGTCTTCGCTGCGTCAGCGCGGCGGTGCGCGGTCATTCTGGAAAGCTATTGTCGGCGATCAGCGTCTCCGGGCCAGCGTTCAGGATAACGAAAGAGCGGATTCCCGAAATCGGGCAGGTGGTCATGCGCGTTGCAAATGATCTTTCGGTTGAATTCGGGTACCGAGCCGCTCCGTTGGAATTAGCGCGCACAGCCGCCAGTTAGCGGGGGCGCGAAGGGCCCGGCTAGAGCCGGGCTTTTTGCGCACCTTAAAGAGGAATGAGATAGCGTCTCATAATGTGGGATGAGCAATAAAGCAAGGTTCACCAAGGGAGAGCCCGAAGAACAAAACTTCTATTTTCGACCAGAGGAGTGTCATCCATGAAGATCACACCATTAAGCCAAGTGGTCCGAGGTAGAGAGCAATCTCAATGGTCTGGGTTATCGAAACTGGCGGTCCTCGTCATCGCTCTGTCATTGACCGTGTTTGTCGAAGTGCTCGCGGCGCAGGGCATTTTTGGGCGAATCTCCGGCACCGTCACCGATTCGCAGGGCGGTGCGGTCGCTGGCGCGAAGATCTCTATCGTTAACGAGGAAACCAACCTCGCAAGAGCCGCGACGACCGACGCGAACGGGTACTACGTCGCGAGCGATCTGCCCGTGGGCTCGTACAGCGTGGCTGCCGGACAAGCCGGTTTCAAGACGGTCAGAAGCACCGGAAACGATTTGGTCGCGGGTGGTCGATTGACCGTAGACCTGATCCTGCCCGTGGGCCAGGTCTTCCAAAAGGTCGACGTGGAAGCGGTTGCTGAGAACGTGAATACCACCTCCGGTGAACTTGCGCGCACTATCGATTCGAATGAAGTGAAGGATGTTGCCCTAAACGGACGGAACTACATGCAGTTGCTTTCGCTTATTCCGGGCGTCGCTATCCAGACCGATGACGAACTGAACTTGACCACCAGTCTGGCCACCAACAATCAGTCCGTGAACGGCAATCGCAATGATTCTAACTCTCTCAGCGTTGATGGCGGCTTTAATCTTGACTCGGGATCGAACAGCAGCCAGGTCAATAACGTTGGCATTGATTTCATTCGCGAAGTCGCCGTCAAGTCGTCGAACTTCTCCGCGGAGTACGGGCGCAACTCCGGCGCCTCCGTCAACGTCGTGACCAGGAGTGGCACCGATAGCTTCCATGGTACTGCGTTTGAGTTCATCCGCAACAACGTGCTGGATGCACGAGACCCCACCCCTGGCGCCATCAAAGGGCCCCTGCGATTCAACGACTTTGGATGGGATTTTGGCGGGCCAATCAAGCGCGGGAAGTTGTTCTTCTTCGGCGGACAGGAGTGGAAGAGGATCCGCAGGTTTGCAAACGCGCAAATCAGAACGCTTCCGACAAGCGCGGAGCTCAATGGCGATTTCAGCGCATTACTTGCACTGCCCACCCCGATCAAGCTACACATGCCTGGCCAGCCAAATGTCCTGATTCCGAACAACAACATATCCTCGCTGATCACCACCGACGGCAGAGCGATCGGTGCGGTTTACTCCGCCATGAGGCAAGTGACCAGCAGCGTGGCAGACAACTCGACAGCGACCGCCAGCAATGGAACTTTTCAGCCAACTAATCCGTTCGACTGGCGGGAAGACCTCGTCCGCATCGATTACACCATCAACGGAAAGAACAATCTCTACGGTCGGTATATTCACGATAACTACAATCTGATTGATCCTTTTGGAACTTTCTCGCTCGGCGGCGTTCTGCCGACCACTCCGACCAACCGCCTGCGCCCCGGTTATAGCTATCAGGTGGGCGAAGTGTGGCTGATTACTCAACAGCTAATCAACACGGCTAAAATTAACGTTTCTTGGAACAGCCAGCACATCCCCCCCGTTGGCAATCTATGGAAGCGGTCCACATATGGCTTTGCTTTTCCGACGGTGTTCGGCGGCGGGCTATTTCCAGGTGGAATTCCCGACGTCACCGTTTCGCCGATCACTGGAGTTCCCGGACTTGCACCGTTTGAGGGTCCCGCGTTCTCACTGCTGTCGCCAGTGACAGACATCGCGCCCACCGACGACGTGACCTGGCAAAAAGGATCTCACACTTTGAAAACAGGGGTATTAGTAGCCCGCAACCGTAAGGATCAGAATGGACGCCCCGGCCTAAACGGCGCCTCCTACAATGGCACGGTGCTATTCAACAGCAGTAACACGAATACGACCGGCGACCCTTTCGCCGACGCTTTACTTGGAAACTATCAGCAGTACACGGAGACATCCTCTGATCCTACTGGGCATTTCCGATTCACGGACGTCGAAGCATACGTGGCGGATACATGGAAGGCTGCGCGTCACTTGAGTCTCGAATTTGGCCTCCGGTACCAGCGGCCCGGAGCTACGTACACTCAAGGAAACAACGTTACCAGCTTTGCCCCAAGCCTTTATAGTCCCGCCCAGGCCGTCACCGTCACGAGCAAGAACACCATCGACACAACAAAGGGTGGAAATCGGTTCAACGGATTGGTGCGCCCTGGCAGCGGCGTGCCTTCCGATCAGTTAGTCCGCGTGCCCAACGGAAACAGTCCTCAAGTACTTGCCGTGCCTGCAGGAGCGCCGCGCGGCTTTTACAATACAGAAAACCTTTTTGCTCCGCGGTTTGGATTTTCTTACTCGCCGTTCAACGACGACCGCACCGCGATTCGCGGGGGAGTCGGTATTTTCTACGACAAACCCGAGGGCAACATTATTTTCCCTCTACTCAATACACCTCCATTCCCTCAGGTGGCGTCTTTCCAAAATGGCCAACTATCAAACCCTTCCGGTGGTTCAGCGCCAGCCACGGGCCTTGTGCCTGACATCAACTCCATTAGTCCTAGTCTGAAAGTTGGCCGCAACCTGAATTACAGCCTGGGCGTGCAGCGCGAGTTGCCGCTTGGCGTCCTCTTGGAAGTGTCCTACGTGGGTAATCGCGGGTGGCATTTACTGCGTCAGCCCGACATTAATCAACCGAGCTATGCGGTGCTTGAGGCCAATGCCGCGCTCCCCGCAAGCCAGCAATTGACTACCAATCAACTGCGCCCTTACCTCGGTTATAACCGCATCTTGATGTTTGAAAGCGATTCCACTGCGAACTACAACGCTCTTCAGGCTTACGCCACTAAGCGCAAAGGCGACTTCATGGCGTCAGTCAGCTACACATTTTCGAAGGCGCTCACTGATGCCAGTGTTCTTGGCGCGCATTCCGACAATCCAGTCGATCGTCACTATAGCTACGGGGTTGCGGACTTTGACCGACGCAATGTTCTCGCCGTCACCTACATCTATGACTCTCCGTTCTACCGCAATCGCGGCGGGTTCGTGGGTACCGCACTCGGTGGCTGGCAACTCAGTGGAATAACCAGGGTGCAGTCCGGACAACCGATCACTGTGCTGGCGAATGCCGCGCTCGGGAAGGGCACCTTCGTGAATGGCCGGCGTGCGAACCTAGTCCCCGGCCGGTCGATCAGCGTTCCGCACCAGAGCGCGGCGCAGTGGTTTAATCCCGCCGCGTTTAATAACCCATCTCCCACGAGTCCGGGTACGAGTGGAGTAGGAAGCGTCATTGGTCCCGCATTTTTTGTTACGGACCTTTCCGCGCGCAAAGTTTTCAAACTGCCTAGAGAAGGCATGAACCTGATGTTCCAGGCAGACCTGTTCAACATTTTTAATCGTGCAAACTTCGTGTTAGGAGGCTTGGGCAACGCGACTTTGACCACTGGAACCGCCAACTTTGGAGCCGTTGGAGGCGCTGTCAACCCGCGCAACGTACAGTTCGGGTTGAAGTTCAATTTCTAAGCGAAGCTGCCCCGCGACGGATGCGTCCAGGCACAGCTTCAGTCATGTCGAGGAACGAAAGACCGCATCAAAATGCGGCTGAGATCAACGTGGCTTCCGGCCGCTGAGAGCATGGTAGCCGATTGTCGCGCACACGCCTCAAGTTCACCGTGACCGGCGAACGTATACGCAATCGTACGCCTGGGTAAATGAAACCGTCGCGAAGTTTCAACAACAACGAGCGCTCTTCGAAGGAGTGATACATGAGTACGGTGACACAAGTCGCACTCGAAAGAATGATTTTTAGAAAAACGAATGGGCAAGGTGGCCGTCATCTATCCGTGACGCCACAGAATAGCACCATGCGGCACCTCTCTTACGGGCGTATCACCCTGAATTCTTCGAAGCTTTCAGTTTCTTTCTCGGCGGGAAACCGGGAGACCGCACTGATTTGTTTATCTGGAGAAGCAACGGTGAAGACCGACGGGCGTGAATTCATACTCGGCCGGTACGACGCCGTTTATATTCCACGCGATGCAACGATCGAGGTATCGGCAAGCAGCACAACAGACCTTGCGGAGTTTTCCTCCGATGTCGAAGGCAAGTATCCTCTGCAACTTGTTCGCTATGCAGACGCTAGTCAGGACCCTGGTCTGAAATTCCGCACTGGAGGGCCGGGCTCGTCGCGTCAATTAAATATGTTAATCGCAAAGAATGTGAAAGCGGGCCGCTTGGTTGCTGGGTTTACGCATTCCGATCCAGGCAATTGGACAAGCTGGCCGCCGCATGAGCACGCGAAAATCCTCGAAGAGATGTACGTGTACTTCGATATGCCAGAGCCGGCCTACGGTATTCAGTTGGTCTACAACAACACGGAGTATCCGGAACTGGTCACGGTAGTACGCGACGGTGACGCTGTGCTGATGCCCAGCGGGTACCATCCGAACGTCGCTGTACCCGGACATCGCATGGCTTTTCTGTGGGCCATGGCCGCGCATCGCGAAGTTACAGACCGGCAGTTCGGTTTGGTTAACGTTCAACCAGGATTTGATCAAGGTGGTTCTGGCTTGGAGTCCGGTCGCTAGTACATCTTCGCAAATGGCGCGATTCTCACACCCGTGTTCGCGTCCTGGATCGCCTTACTCGGGGCTGGTGCAGCGCCTTCGTGATATTAGGAGGATTCAAATGGGATTGGACACAAGAACGTTTCCCGATCTGGTCGTCGTTCCACACGGGGCCGCGCGAGAGTCAGAGCCCGAACCGGGACTGGTTCGCAGGGTCATGGCATATAACGACAAACTTTTTCTCGCTGAGCATCGCATGGTAGAGGGATGGGCAGGCAGCGTTCATAGTCATTTGCACGATCAGGTTGTCTACGTAATCCGTGGACATTTGGAAGTCACTTGTCAGCGAAAAACATTCGACCTTCGAGCCGGGGATAGTTTCGTCGTTCGTGGAGGCGTCGAGCATGGGGCGTCCACGGTAGAAGATTCTGTCGTCCTAGATATCTTTACCCCCTGCCGCGAGGATTACATCATTTGAGGGTGCCGAGAAACCGGAGAATTTTCGTGGGGCACGTTCATGCGTGCGCTGGCGGCGTATTCAGAACTTGCCAAGACGCGAACCGTTGCAGGCCGCGACGTCACACCCATCATCGCAAAGATGGGTCTTATTGAGTTGCATCTGGGCGGCAAGACTTGGGCACAGCTTTACGCCGCGCTCGCCCTCCGCCATTTCGGAACAGACCTCAATCACAATGCGTTGTGGCAGAGTCTCTCCCCCGCGGATAGGGCGGCGTGGAAATCCCTTCTCGACCCAGGACGCTTCTACGATGTGCAAACGCACAAACTAATTCACCTTCCTGAAAACTACTTTGGAGTTGCCGCACGGATCGCAGCCATCGGTTTCCAGGTTGGCTTAGTCAACGATCGCGCCTACGTGGACGACTTGATAGACCGGGCAGCACAACAATTTACCAGCGGCGCACTTTTTGCAGACGATGCTCCTCCAACTGGGAGGTATGACAGATATTCGAACGAATACGCGAGAGCTGTTTATGACTCCGCTGAGACGGTGGGCCGCGCAGACATAATGAACGCTGTCGCGCCCTCGCTCAAGGAGCAAATGCGGCTCTGGTGGGAGTTGCTGGCTCCAGATGGATACGGCTACCCCTGGGGACGGAGTCTCGGCGCAATCAGCTATATGGACACGATGGAGATCGTTGCATTTGTCGGCGAACACCCTGAGTTCCGCCCGGCACCCCTCTCGGACTTAGCTTCGGCTTATTACAACGCCTGGCGCTCGCTGCGCAACGATTTCAGCGACGAGGGTCACCTTCTGTCTGTTTTTGAGTTCGGCCGAGGAGAGTACAGCTACATCACCAGGGAACGGGAGTGGCAGCAGACGACCGCTTTTCTTGGCAAAGTCGCGGGCGCCCACCAGACATTCATGAATGTACTCGCGAGAGAAAACGTCACAGCCTTTTCCTCCTACACAAAGCTCGGAGACCTCGCGCGCTTTGTCTATTTCCGCAACCAGGCCGGACGAAAGTTTGGCGTATGGGTGGTGCGCCAAGGAGAGATGCATTTTGCATTGCCGTTCGTAACGGGGCCACGCGCCGGTTTGTCCGACTACCAGCCCGCTCCACACGGTTTACCTGGGATGGCGGTACCGGTAGAGCAGACTTACCCGTGTCTTATTCCATTTCTCGAACTGGAAGGCGGCGCAACCATAGCCGCAGCAGACGGCGCAGATGAAATTCATCCGACTTCCGACGGTCGAAGTGTCACTGCCTCATGGAAACGCTGGGTTGTCGTGGGAGCTAAGGCCGGGGAGACCATCGATCCGGGCTTGACAACGGAAGTGACTTGGTCGGTCGTTGGAAAAAGCCTTCGCCGCACAGAACTGATCACTGCATCGAAGACCGTCAAGGTCCGTCGGATTTGGATGGCGGTTCCCAGCCTGGCCGATCATATCGAAACTTCTCTAACGGGTAGCGTACGAAGTGATCGGCTCATATCAAAAGAAGGGACCCTAGAAGTTCGCGTCCTTCATTCCGATTGGCCAATTCAGACTTCCGCATTTGCAACTGGCGATGGCCCGTTAGGTCGCGGCGCTCGTCGGGCGATTCCCCTGCATCTGGTCCTCGAAGCTAAGAACGTTTCTTTAAGGCCGGGTGTCGAACAGCGGTGGGATATTGAGTTCGAATTACAAGTCGGATTAGGTACACAAACAACGTCAAAATACTCGCCAATCGGGCGTTGCAACGGGTCCA
>WNFJ01244834.1_pt1 | contig 12282 bp, 10 predicted proteins | sample 5400461 | NCBI WGS metagenome assembly WNFJ01 (sample SAMN13153349, study PRJNA577476) | soil metagenome | isolation source: 115 cm saprolite on Douglas fir-dominated hillslope | place: USA:California | collected 2013-09-17
CGTCGCATTCAGGAATGCGATCATCGCAGCCGGCTCGCAGTCGGCGAAGCTCCCCTTCGTTCCGGAGGATCCGCGGATAGTCGATTCGACGGCCGCGCTGGAGCTGCGGCAGCGGCCGAAGCGCATGCTCGTGATCGGTGGCGGCATCATCGGGCTGGAAATGGGAACGGTGTATTCGACGCTGGGCGCCCGGCTGGATGTGGTCGAGATGCTCGATGGCCTGATGTCCGGAGTGGACCGGGATCTGGTCAAGGTGTGGCAAACGTTCAACGCAAGCCGCTTCGACAACGTGATGCTCAAGACCAGGACCGTGAAAGTCGAAGCATTGAAAGAAGGGCTAAGGGTGTCTTTCGAGGGCGACAATGCCCCGGCCACGCCACAGCTCTACGACATGATCCTGGTTTCCGTGGGCCGGACTCCCAACGGTGGGAAGATCGGCGTCGACGCCGCCGGCGTAGCGGTGAATGAGCGCGGCTTCATCCCGGTCGATTCGCAGATGTGCACGAACGTTTCGCACATCTACGCCATTGGCGATATCGCCAAGCAACCCATGCTGGCACACAAGGCGGTGCACGAGGGGCATGTCGCCGCCGAGGCGGCCGCCGGCCAGAAGTCCTACTTCGATGCCCGCGTGATTCCTTCGGTGGCGTACACCGATCCTGAGATCGGCTGGGCGGGCTTGACCGAGGAGGAAGCGAAAAGACAGGGCGTCAAATTCGGGGTTGCCAAATTCCCCTGGACAGCCTCGGGGCGCGCCATCGCCAACGGCCGCGACGAGGGTTTCACGAAGCTGATCTTTTCCGAGGAAACGCACCGTGTGATCGGCGGCGCCATCGTCGGAGCCGGAGCGGGCGACCTCATCAGCGAGATCGCGCTCGCCATCGAAATGAGCGCCGACGCGGTCGATATCGGCAAGACAATCCATCCGCACCCGACGACGAGCGAATCGATTGGAATGGCAGCAGAGCTGTATGAAGGCGTGTGTACGGACCTGCCGCCGTCGAAGCGACGATGACCCAAGACGAGCTCAAGCAGGCGGTCGCCCGCGAGGCGATCAAGCACGTGGTTGAGGATGCCGTGATCGGCGTCGGCACCGGTTCGACCGCCAATTTCTTCATCGACGAGCTGGCGAAAATCAAAGGCCGGATCGCCGGCGCAGTGGCGAGTTCGGACAGATCAGCCGAGAGGCTGAAGGGCCACGGCATCCGGCTGCTCGACCTCAATGGCGTCAACGAGCTGCCGGTCTACGTCGACGGGGCCGACGAGATCACCGAGCATCTCGCCATGATAAAGGGCGGGGGCGGAGCGCTCACGCGCGAGAAAATCGTCGCCGCGGTGGCGAAAAGGTTCGTTTGCATCGCAGACGAATCGAAGCTGGTGCCGGTGCTCGGAAAATTTCCGCTGCCTGTCGAAGTGATCCCGATGGCGCGTGCCTATGTTGCGCGCCAGATGGTGAAGCTCGGCGGCCAGCCCAAGCTGCGCGAAGGTTTTGCCACCGACAATGGCAATATCGTTCTCGACGTTTGGGGCCTGTCCATCCTCAACCCGGTCGAGCTGGAAACGGCGGTCAACAACATCACCGGCGTCGTTACCAACGGATTGTTCGCCCGCCGTGCAGCAGATGTGCTTTTACTCGGAACCAAGGCGGGCGTGAGGACGATCGCCCGGAAGTCGAGCGCCTACTTGTCCGGCGGCACGTAGCCCGAAGCCACGTCGGCTCCGGACCCGAAGAAGTGCTTCTCCATCTGCTCGGCGAGATACTTGCGAGCGCGCGGGTCGGCAAGGTTCAGCTTGTTCTCGTTGATGAGCATGGTCTGGTGCTTGATCCAGGCCTGCCAGGCTTCCTTCGAGACGTTCTCGTAGATGCGTTTGCCGAGTTCGCCCGGGTAGGGCGGGAAGTCGAGCCCCTCAGCGTCGCGGCCAAGCTTGATGCATTTCACCATCCTTGCCATTTTCGCAACCTCGATTCTGGTATCAAGTCGATTTTAAGTCCGCTTCACTAGAATCTTCGAGCGTCGCTGGTAGTTGTACAGCGCTTTCTTTTCCTGCGGCAGCACGGTGATATTCGCTTCGGCGAATCCGCGCTCTATGAACCAATGGGTCGCACGCGTCGTGAGCACGAACAGCTTTTTCAGCTTGCGGGCGCGTGCCTGTGTCTCGATTTGCCGCAGCAGGCGTTCTCCGTAGCCTGCGTCCCGGTAATCGGGACGCACGGCGAGGCAGGCGAGCTCGCCGGCGCGGGCGCCGGGAAAGGGGTAGAGCGCGGCGCAGCCGACGATCACCCCGTCGTGCTCGATCACCAAGAAACGTCCGATCTCGCGCTCGAGCAGTTCGCGCCCGCGGCGTACAATCGTCCCGTCTTCCTCGAGCGGCTCGATCAATTTGAGGATGCCGCCCGCGTCGTCGATCGCGGCCGGGCGCAGCTTTACCACCTTGTCGGCGGTAATCATCGTGCCCGAACCCTCGTGTGTAAAAAGCTCGATCAGCAGCGCGCCGGGGAGTTTCCTGGTGATTACGTGGGCGCGCTGCACGCTTCCGCGCACGGCTTCGACCGCGTGCGCAAGATAGAGCCCGGTGTCAGCACTCAGACGGTTGCCCCGCGCCAGCAACTCGGCAGCTTCCTGCGCGGTCAGCTCAGACAGGAGCTCACCTTTCTCGTCTTCGACCGGCGCATCCGAGAAAAACACCAGTTTCTCGGCGTGCAACGCGGTCGCGGTGGCCACGGCCACATCCTCCATCGCCAGGTTGAACACCTCGCCGGTGGGGGAGTAACCCACCGGAGAGACGATCGCAATGTTGCCTGTATCGAGGCAACCCGAGATCGCCTGCGCGTCGACCTTGCGCACGGTGCCGGTGTATTGAAAATCGATCCCGTCGTGCACGCCCATCGGCTGCGCGGTGATGAAATTTCCGGAGACGGTGTTGATCACGGCCCCCGCCATGGGTGAATTCGGGAGCCCGAGTGAGAGGAGCGCGTCGATCTCGACGCGCAGAAGCCCGACGGCCTCCTTTACACATTCGAGCGCCACCGGATCGGTAACGCGCAAGCCCTTGGCGTAGCGCGAACGGACCTTGCGGTGCTTGAGCTGCGCTTCGATCTGCGGACGTGAACCGTGCACCAGCACCACGCGGATGCCGGCGCTGTGCAGAAGGTTGATATCGTGCGCGAGCTCGACGAACTTGCGTTCAGCGAATATTTCCCCGCCAAAGGCGAGCACGAAAGTTTTGCCGCGAAAGCTGTGGAAGTACGGCGCGACCGAGCGAAACCAGCTGATGAACTGAGCATTGGGATGGGCGGGCATGGTTGTTATCGTTCTGAGGAACCACGATTCTAGCCAGTTGCCCCCGGGAGATACAGTTGCGCCGGGTGCCAAGAGAGACTAGCAGTCGCCCCAGAGCACCTGCATCGCCGCGATTGCGGCGAGCGGAGCCGTCTCGGTGCGCAGCCCGCGCGGCCCGAACGCTCCTCAGGCGCGACCCCTCCTTCCGGTCCGACCAGCAGGGTCACTTCGCGCGTGGGCTCAAGCTGTTTCAAGTCTCGATCCGACCCCGGCGCTAGAAGTAGCCGTAACCCGTCGCCGGCTGCGCCGCTCAGAAAAGCCGCGAAGTCGGTGATCGAAGTGACTTCTGGCACGTGATTGCGCCCGCATTGCTCGCAGGCGGCGATGACCACATTGCGCCAGTGGTCGACGCGCCTGTCGGCACGGTCGCTCGAGAGCCTCACCACCGAGCGCTCACTCGCGATCGGCACGATCCTGGAGACGCCAAGCTCGGTAGCCTTCTGCAGGGTAGTGTCCATCCGGTCCCCGCTCGATACGCACTGGGCGAGCGCGATGGCAAGAGGCGACTCGCGCTCCGGTGTCCGCATCGATATCACACAGGCGCGTACATCGCTGCGGGAGACTCGCATCAGTTCGGCGGAGAATTCCCCGCCCTCTCCGTTGAACAAGATGACCGCGTCGCCGCGGCGCAAGCGCAGGACCGCACAATGACGCGCTACCCTCTCCGGTAGTTCAATCTCGGCACCGGGGGAAAGCCGCACCGGAGCAAAAAACCTTGGGACAACGCGAGATGCAAAGCTTTTCATGCTACGAATTCTATACATATCCAACGCACCCTTAGTCGGACCCTCGGGCTTCTCCCCTCCTGTAACCCTCTGATTTCAAGGAAACTACGGCTTTTTTCGGCGTTGCGCTGTTATAATCGCCGGGCAATAAGAAATGGTTCTGGGGAGAACGGCTTACGTAGGGGAGCGGCCACACCAATTGCTCTCGCCGCGCGGCCGCCCAGGCAAGAAATGGGCGGCTTAGGACTGCGACGATATCGAGCGACCTTGCTTGCACCCAGCTCGCGCTTGCTCCAAGAGTTGCGATTTGCTCAAGCGGCCGCATGATGATCTGGAAAGGAAGCCAAAAATGAAGCTTTGTCGTTACGGCAGGAACGGGTTCGAAAAACCGGGCGTCATCGACGCTCAAGGCCAGCTGCGCGATTTGTCAGAGGTCATCTCCAACATCGACCAGGACACGATTTCCTCCAAAGGGCTGACGAAGCTGCGCAAGATTCGCCCGGAGTCGCTGCCCCTTGTGCGCGGCAACCCGCGTTTCGGTGTGCCCTATACGGGCATCTCCAAGTTCGTCGCCATCGGCCTGAATTACTCCGATCACGCGCACGAAGCGGGTCTGCAAATACCCGCCGAGCCGGTCGTTTTCATGAAGGCGACGACGTGCATCAACGGCCCGAACGACGACATCCAGCAGCCGCGCAACTCCACCAAGCTCGACTATGAGGTCGAGATCGCGATCGTCATCGGGACACGCGCCGAATATGTGCGGGAGGACGAGGCTCTCAACCACGTTGCCGGCTACACCATCGTGAATGACGTATCCGAGCGTGCTTTCCAGCTGCAGTCCTCTCAATGGGACAAGGGCAAGGGGTGTGACACCTTCGGGCCGATCGGGCCGTGGCTCGTGACGACCGACGAGATACCCAATCCGCAGACGCTCGACGTCTGGCTCGACGTCAACGGCGAACGCAGGCAATCGTCCAATACTAAGAACATGATTTTCTCCTGCGCGAAGCTTGTGTCATACGTGAGCAACTACATGACACTGCTCCCCGGCGACATCATTACCACCGGAACACCGGCCGGGGTGGCCTTGGGGATGAAGCCGACCCAGGCATGGCTTAAGCCGGGTGACGTGGTCACCCTTGGCATCAAAGGCCTGGGTGAGCAGCGGCAAAAAGTGATTCCCTACACCGGGAGATAAGCTCCCCCGGCCGCACCGGTATTTCTGCAGCGCCGGCCGAAGAACTCGCTTGCCGTGCGGAGGTCGAAAGGGTAGATTCGTTGCCGCACGAGCGCATTCCTGACAGCCGCGGCTGCCGAAAACGCAATTCGTAGTCGCTCAAACGCTCAAATACACGGGCTCGGGCATGGAAGAGGGGGGAGAAAGCGCAAGCTTTCCCCCTCTTGTTTTTTTGGAGGCAAGTGTGAGAGTGGTCGTTCTCGGGGCCGGGGTCATCGGTACGACCAGCGCGTGGTATCTCGCGCAGAGTGGCCATGAAGTGACGGTGGTGGACCGTCAGCCCGAACCCGCGCTTGAGACGAGCTTCGCCAATGGCGGCCAGATTTCGGTCAGTCACTCCGAACCTTGGGCCAACCCTACCGCCCCTCTGAAGATCCTGAAGTGGTTGGGTCGCGAAGACGCCCCGCTGCTCTTCCGGCCGCGCGCCGACCTCGCCCAATGGCTCTGGGGTCTGCGCTTCCTCTTTGAATGTTTGCCGGGTCGGGCGTTTCGCAACACCGAATCCGCGTTGGTACTTGCGCTTTACAGCCACGAGCAACTGCGTCAACTGCGACGCGATACCGGCATCCGCTACGATCTTGGTACGCCGGGTATCCTGCACCTGTACGAAGACAGCGGCGAATTCGAGCACGCAAAGAAACAGGCCCGACGGCTCAGAGCTCGCGGCCTGGATGTTGAAATGAGGACGCCACGGGAGTGCCTTGCGATCGAACCTGCGCTCGAGCGTTCGATAGGCCGCTTGGTGGGCGGCGCCTACGCGGCATCCGACGAGTGTGGCGATGCGCAGCTCTTTACCCGGGCCCTGTCCGATTTGTGCAGTGCCCAAGGCGTCACCTTCCGGTTCAACGTAAGCGTAAAGCGCCTTGAGGCCGCGCGCGGAGCAATCGAGCGCGCAGTCATCGACGATGAAAAGGGAATCGAGGAATCGCTGCGCGCCGATGCCTATGTGACTGCGCTGGGGAGCTATAGCCCGCTCCTGCTCGCACCGATCGGCGTCTCAGTTCCGGTGTATCCGGTAAAGGGCTACTCGATCACATTGCCCCTTGAGCCCGGTGATGAAGCCCCAAGGACGAGCCTGACCGATCACGCCCGCAAGATCGTCTTTTCGCGGCTGGGCGAACGCTTGCGCGTGGCGGGCACCGCCGAGTTGAACGGCTACGATACCGAGATGAACGAAGCCCGGTGCGCGGCGCTCGTCAAGCGCTGCTTCGAATGGTTCCCGAAGGCAGGGCGCGCGGAGCAGGCGAAATTCTGGACGGCCTTGCGACCGGCCACACCCAGCAATCTTCCGCTCATAGGACGTTCGAAGTACTCCAACCTCTTTCTCAACACGGGGCACGGAACGCTCGGGTGGACGCTTGCCTGCGGGTCGGGCCGGGCGCTTGCCGACATCGTGAGCGGCCGAAAACCGGAGCCCGCGTTCGGATTTCTCGGGTTGGAGGCTAAAACGAAAAGGGTGACCCCCTCGGTCACCCCCCGTCCTATCGGCTGAAGCCCAAAGGCCTACTTCGCGCCCCCGGCGGCTCGCTTTTTCGTCGCCACGAGCCTGGGCTTGGGCACCGCGTCCACGGTGAGTTCGCGCACGAAATTCGGCAACGCGAACAGCGCCTGATGAGCGGCGCCGTTGTAGTACTGCAGATGGCTGAGCCCGCGGTTGCCGATTCGAATATCGATCTCCCCGGCGTTCACGGCAGCGACATCCGTGGAATCGGAGCAGGCGCACATCGACCACAGACAGCCGTACAAGGGAATGAACATCGTGTACGGCCGGGCGATCTTGAACATCTTGGCGAGCCGCCCATAGAGCATCTTCACCCGGTCTGGACGCGACCAGGGGGAGCCCATGTGCAAGGTGAGCACACCGCCCGCGGCAAGCGCGCGCTTGCAGTCGCGGAAAAACGTCTCCTCGTAGAGCGCGGTCGCGGGACCGATCGGATCGGGCAAATCGAGCGCGATGTAGTCGAACTTCTCCTTGGTCTCCGCGACGTACTTGAGCCCGTCCTCGATCAGCAGCTTGAGCTTCGGATTGTCGAATACGCCGCGATGAATCGTGCCGAAGTGCTCCTTGGCGATCTCGACCACTTTTCCGTCCAGCTCGACCATGACGAGCTGCTCGATCGAAGGGTGCTTGAGCGCTTCTTCCGCGGCGCCGCCGTCGCCGCCACCGATCACCAGGGCCCGCCTGGGCGAAGGGTGGGCGGTGAGCGCGGGGTGGATCAGGGTCTCATGGTAGACGAATTCCTCGCGCTCGGAAGTCATGAAGCACCCGTCCAGGCGGAAGAGCTTTCCAAACTGGGGCGTCTCGTGGATTTCGAGGTCCTGGAAGCGCGTTTTCGAGGACTCGATCAGCTTGGAGGAGCGCAGGAAGAACCCGTAATCCCCGTTCAGCGACTCGTACATGAGGCGCTTGTCGCGCGGCACATCGTGCTGCACGTGTTCCTCGGGGCGATAGAGCTCCATCAGGTCGGTGACGACCTGGCGCGCCTTGGCGCTGTTGTCCTGGGTGTAGTTGCACACGTAGACGTCGAGGGTGACGCTCTGGAGCTCCGGCCACGTATGAATCGCGAGATGCGACTCCGCCAGCACCACCGTGCCCGTGACTCCGCCACCGTCGAACTCGTGGAACAGGTCGCCGAGTATCGTGAGACCGGCCCTGTTGATGGAGTCGTGACAAAAACGACGCAGCCCGGCTGCGTCAGTCAAGTACCGTGCATCCCCCCCGCAACGGTACAGATTCGCAACAATGTGCAGTCCGTCCAATTTGCATAAATCCCCACAAGCGTTAACAAATGAGATGCCGAACTATGATGCAAGCATCTCCCCTATTGCCGCATCGATCAGCCTGCGAGCGATGCTGATTCTAGCAGGCAAACGCGGCAAATTTTCAAAATTTCTCACGTCGAACCACTTCGCGTCTTCGATTTCCGTTTCGTCAATGCGAATTTCGCCACTGTAATAATCCGCAAAAAACGCGATCATGAGCGAATGCGGAAACGGCCAAGGCTGACTGGCGAAGTAACGCACTCTGCGCACCTTGATCCCGACTTCTTCATAAACTTCGCGCTCCAAGCACTGCTCCAGTGTTTCTCCCGGTTCGACAAAACCGGCCAAGGCGCTGTACATATCCTTGGGGAACCGCGGTGCGCGCGCCAAGAGCAGTTCCTTTTCACGCCGCACCAACCCCATCACCGCTGGCGCGAGCCTGGGATACACCACCAGCCCGCAACCCGGGCATTCGCGGCTGCGCTCGCTCGTCCGAGCCGCCGTTGCCCTCCCGCACGCACCGCAGTACTGGTGCGTACGGTCCCAATCGACGATCTGCAACGCCCGCCCTGCGAGGGCAAACCGCGCTTCATCCAGCACACCGAACAGCGCCCGCAGCCCTTGCCAAACCCATCCTTGGGGCGCCGCGGTCTCCGCCGCGGCTTCGGCCGAGAAGCAATGTTCTTCGCCGAGAACCCCAAGATATTGTATTCGCTGGGGCATCATACCCAAAGTATTGGGGTGATTGCAATGGGGGAGTGCGATCGCAGGCGCCACGGTGACCAGAAGCTCGGACCCGCGGAAAACGAACCAGAGCGAGCGTTCAGGGGGCTCGACGGGAGGTTGGACGGCCGGCGCGTAGTCCGCCGGCCATTGAAAAGGCATGTTCATGGAAGGGGGCTCGCGGAAAGCGCCCCCAGGTGCAGGGGTCAGGCTCGGTGCAGCCGCCGAATGAGGCTGGAGGTATCCCAGCGGCCCCCGCCCATCTTCGATATCTCGTCGTAGAAGCCGGCGACCATCTGGGTGACCGGGAGCGGAGCGCCGATCTCCCGTGCCGTCTCGGAGCAGATGCGCAAGTCCTTTCTCATCCAGTCCACCGCAAAGCCGAAGTCGAATTTGTCGTCGACCATGGTCTTGCCGCGGTTCTCCATCTGCCAGGACTGCGCCGCACCTTTGGAGATCACGTCGAGCACGAGCTTCGCGTCCAGGCCGGCCTTGATGGCGAAGTTGAGGCCTTCCGATAGGGCCTGCACCAAACCGGCGATGCAGATCTGGTTCACCATTTTGGTGAGCTGACCTGAGCCCGACGGACCGAGCAGTGTCACCGCCTTGGCGAAATGCGCGATGACCGGTTTAGCCCGCTCGAAAGGGGCGGCGTCGCCCCCCACCATGACGGTGAGCTGTCCGTTTTCGGCGCCCGCCTGACCTCCTGAGACCGGCGCGTCCAGGAATTCGAACCCGCGTTTTCTCGCCTCGGCGGCGAGCTCCCGCGCCAATTTCGCCGAGGCAGTCGTGTGGTCGACGAAGATCGCCCCCTTGGCCATTGTTTGAAAAGCGCCCTTCGGCCCCAGCGTGACTTCGCGCAAGTCCGGATCATCGCCGACGCATGAGAACACCATGTCTGCCCCTTCTGCCGCCTTGGCCGGAGTGTCGGCGAGGCGTCCCTTGTGCTTTGCTACCCAAGTCTCGGCCTTGGCGCGGCTGCGGTTGTACACGGTGAGCTCGTGGCCGCCTTTGGTCGCGAGATGGCCGGCCATGGGAAAACCCATCACGCCAAGGCCGATGAACGCCAGTTTTTGTTTGCTCACTGTTCCTCCGAAGGGATTTTCTCTCGCCAAGAGAGCGAGATTCACCGATAATTATAAGGTCTCAACCCATCCTCCCGAATTTTCCGCGTACATGAGCCAGGACTTGACCAACGCGATTCGTGCGTTGGCCATGGACGCCGTGCAGGCGGCAAATTCTGGCCACCCTGGAATGCCCATGGGAATGGCCGAAATCGCGCTGGCGCTGTGGGGGCGGCACCTGCGGCATAACCCGACCAACCCGAAATGGGCCGACCGCGATCGTTTCGTGCTCTCGAACGGCCACGGCTCGATGCTGCTGTACGCGCTCCTGCACTTGACCGGCTACGACCTGCCGATGGACGAGCTGCGACGCTTCCGGCAGCTGCATTCGAAGACACCGGGTCACCCCGAGTACGGCCTTGCGCCGGGGGTGGAAACGACTACCGGACCCCTGGGGCAGGGCTTGGCGAACTCAGTCGGGATGGCGATCGCAGAACGCATCCTCGCCGCCGAGTTCAACCGCCCCGCCTTCGACATCGTCGACCACCATACCTACGTGTCGGTCGGTGACGGCTGCCTGATGGAGGGAATCTCGCACGAGGCCTGCTCGCTCGCCGGAGCGCTCGCCTTGGGCAAGCTGATCGCCCTTTACGACGACAACAAGATCTCCATTGACGGCGAGGTCAAAGACTGGTTCAGAGACGACACGCCCAAGCGCTTCGAAGCCTACGGCTGGCACGTGATCTCCAACGTCGACGGCCACGACGTCGAATCGGTCGACCGGGCGATCCGAGCCGCAAAGTCGCTGACGGACAAACCCAGCCTCATCTGCTGCAAAACCGTGATCGGCAAAGGGGCCCCGAAGCGCGCCGGGACGGCGAAGGCGCACGGAGAGGCGCTTGGGGCCGAGGAGGTCGCGGCAACGCGCGCGGCGATCGGCTGGCCCTACCCGCCGTTCGAAATCCCTCAGCAAATTTACGACGGCTGGGACGCGAAAAAGCGGGGCGCGGCGCTCGAGCGAGCCTGGAATGACAAGTTCGCGGCGTATGAGAAAACACACCCGGAACTTGCGCGCGAGTTCCGCCGTCGCGTCGCGGGCGAGCTGCCGGCGAACTGGAGTGCCCACTGCGTGGTGCTGCTCGAAAAAATCATCGCCAAGGCTGAATCCATCGCTACTCGCAAGGCCTCGCAGAACGCGATCGAAGGCCTCGCGCCGGTCCTGCCCGAGTTGGTCGGTGGCTCGGCCGATCTGACCGGCTCCAACCTCACGCTGTGGTCGGGCTCCAAGCCCGTCGGGCGGGAGGGGGGCGGCAACTACATCTATTACGGCGTGCGCGAATTCGGAATGAGCGCAGTCATGAACGGCTTGGCGCTGCACGGCGGAATCATTCCTTACGGCGGCACCTTTCTCACCTTTTCGGACTACTCTAGAAACGCACTGCGAATGGCGGCGCTGATGAAGATCCGCTCGATCTTCGTCTTTACCCACGACTCGATCGGTCTGGGCGAGGACGGCCCCACACACCAGTCCGTCGAGCACGCTGCGGCGCTGCGGCTGATCCCCGGCATGGACGTCTGGCGACCGTGCGATCCCGTCGAAGCGGCGGTAGCCTGGATGGCCGCCATCGAACGAAAGGAGGGGCCGAGTTCGCTATTGTTCACGAGGCAGAACGTACCGTTTCAAAAACGCGACGCTCATACTGTTTCGGCGATCCGCCGCGGCGGCTACGTTCTCGCGGACGCCCAGGAACCCAAGGCGGTCATCGTTGCCACCGGATCGGAAGTGCAGCTGGCTGTGGGCGCGAAGCAAAAGCTTGCCGAGGAGGGCATTTCGGTCCGGGTCGTGTCGATGCCCTGCACCTCGACCTTCGACCGCCAGCCGCCGATGTACAGGGACGTGGTACTGATCCCGACTTTGCCCAAGGTCGCCGTCGAAGCCGGGGTGAGCGACACCTGGCGCAAGTACGTCGGTCTTGAGGGCGCGGTGGTCGGGATCGACCGCTACGGCGAATCGGCTCCCGGCGCGAAACTGTTCGAATACTTCGGCTTCACCGTGGACAATGTGGTGAAGGCCGTGAAAAGCGTATTGAAATAGAAAAACCCTGAAGGAGCCTGCATGACCATTCGAGTCGCCATCAACGGTTACGGCCGCATAGGCCGCAACATCCTGCGAGCCCACTATGAAGGCGGGAAAAAACACGACCTCCAGTTCAATGCGCACCTGACCCGCTACGACACGGTGCACGGAAAATTTCCTGGCACCGTGGCGGTGGACGGCGAGGCTATGGTCGTGAACGGCGACCGCATCCAGGTGTGCGCCGAGCGCAACCCGGCGGAGCTTCCCTGGAAGGACCTCAAGGTCGACGTGGTTCTCGAGTGCACGGGGCTCTTTACGAGCAAGGAGAAGGCCTCCGCACATCTCGCTG
>WNFJ01719738.1_pt1 | contig 12279 bp, 11 predicted proteins | sample 5400461 | NCBI WGS metagenome assembly WNFJ01 (sample SAMN13153349, study PRJNA577476) | soil metagenome | isolation source: 115 cm saprolite on Douglas fir-dominated hillslope | place: USA:California | collected 2013-09-17
GACTTCCTCAAGAAGAAACCGGACCTTCTAAAAAAGATCCTCGCACAAGCGAAAGCACCACTTAAGGATGCGTCTGCTGTCAATGCGACACGTTGGGAGTTGTTTAGAAGGTTGGAGGTCCTGGGATTACCGATTGAGTGTGGTTCTGGAGGGCTCACGAAGTATAACCGGAGCACAAGAGAACTGTCCAAGACCCATTGGATAGATGCTGCCTGCGTAGGTAAGAGTACTCCTGAGCACATCAAAGTAACTGGAGTCACGCCACTGGCAATTACCGCTCATGGGCATGGCTGTAGGCAGATGTGTTTGATGAACAAATACGGCTTCCCCCGTACTGATCCCAAGGAGAAACATCCTCAGCACGGCTTCAAGACAGGGGATATCGTGAAAGCCATTGTGCCAGCACATCTTAAACGTGGCGGTACCCATGTCGGGAGAATGTCAGCAAAGGCAAGCGGGTCATTCACCATAGCGACTAAGTCTGGGGCGGTTCCTGACATTGGAAAAAAGTATTGCCGCAAGCTCCAACGGGCAGACGGTTACGGGTACTCGACATCGGAGTGCAGGATGAAAGATTTCCCAGCCTGCGGGCTGCTTGCTTTCACCCCCATATCTGAAGATAAGGAGTACCCAGAAAGGAACGAAGATGGTAATGCGCATGGATCAGGAAAAGGTACGTCTCAATGGGTACAGCAAACCCAGAGCCCAAGAACCCGAAAAGAAAGTTGATTATCCCAAGTTGCTAGAATTGGGACGAGAACTGCTAGTCGCTATCGGCGAAGATCCTGACCGTGAAGGACTGCTGGATACCCCCCGCCGCTGGGCAGACTGGTGGCGAGAATTTATCGAATACGATCCCGGAACAACTGATACTGTTTTCTCGGCTGTCTCGACAGATCAGATGATCTCTGTCTCTGGCTTGCGCGTCTTCTCGCTCTGTGAGCATCATCTCTTACCTATGTGGTGTGACGTTGCCATTGGGTATATCCCAACAGACAAGATACTCGGTCTTTCGAAATTTGCACGGGTCGCCCAGAAATTTGCCCATCAGCTCCAAGTCCAGGAGCGACTGGGAGAACAGATTGCCGATGAGATCAGTTGCCTCACTAGCACTGAGAACGTTGCAGTTGTCCTCAAAGGCGAGCACTTGTGCATGTCCTCACGTGGCATTCGTACTCCCGGTGTTATGACTACCTCGGTTATGCGAGGCATTTTCCGCGAGGAGTACGAGACACGTATGGAGTTTTTGCGCTTGATTCAAACATCAAAGTGAAGCATCTCTATGCTGTGTTAGTTTCACTTCATGGCGTCAAGGCAAATTAGGACTACCAGTATAATGAAGGCGAAAAAACCGACAATATAGATGATGTCCATATCAACCTCCTGCTTTCCCATTCCAGGAATGTATCAAAAACAGTGAGGGTATTTCCTAACTCAAAGCCCTCCCATAAGTGGTCTTATTCCTTAACGATACCTTATGAGAGAAGTTTTTTCTAGGGCAAAAAAGGGACAAATTGAGGATAAAAAAGGGACAACTTGGAATGGGACAGATGAAGGAAGTGCCTATTGGAAACATCCCGCCATGCTAGACTGGCGCGAAGGTACCATTCGCATTGCGAAAGATGACCTGTATATCCCCTGCCTGCACGAGCATGTCGGGATGATGGTCGTGGCGAGTATCGACGAAATGAATAGTAGCGGGTACGAGATCAGCATTTGGCCCTATCAGTTGCGGACCAAGATAGATATGTGCATGCGCAGCATCTCCTCCGGGCAGCTCAATAACTTCGAGGCGACCCTGGATATTCAACGCAATGAAGTGACTGGAGATTTTACCGGACTCATGACCAACATAGGCATCAACCTGGAATGTACGTGGTCGGCCGTAATGCAGGTCATCCCACGTTGTCATCAGCCAACTAGTGGCCAATTGTCCTACCAATACCAACGCCAAGGCAATCATCATCCCCAGCCCAAGCAGGACAAGCCAGTGCAGACGAGGCTGAGAATGAGACTCCGCCACGGGCTGGGCAACTGTGGATGGAGTAGGCTTGGGAGCCTTTGGTCCGGGCTTCTGCGTCTGAGTCAGGGTCTGAGTACGTGATGCGCGTGGGACACGAGGTAGCTCTTTAGCTGCAATGTCAGAACTAATAGAACGATGTCGAAGAATGCTACGAGGACTGGTGGACTGTAAGGAAACAGATTGCATAGACGACGAAGCAGACAATTGAGACACTTCGCGTGAAGCCTCTGTTACTGGCATAAGTAAGCCTCCTTGACGGGCTAAGACAACACAACTAAAAACATCGATTAACAGAGAAATATCGATCAGCACCGCCTGAGGAGACAAAAACCAGATGAACAACTCACGAGAGAGCAGAGTTGTTGATGTGACCACTGTTAGTATACCAAATAATTGCTCAATTTACTAGTGGGGTAGGAAAATTCTCCACCTGTGTGCTCTTGTCAATCCTATCACGACTACTCTTCCTTTATTTCCCATTTGTACCAATGGATCATTACTTTTGCAAACTTCCTCCACTTCCTCTGGTATAACATCGTGCTCTGCTATATGTGCTATATCCCAGCAATCCCAAATTAACTTATTAACAGCAATTATTATAAAATACTCTATATATAAACATATTAGTATAATTGTTCATATTTGTCAACAAAACGTAAGCACCAGCATCAAGGCTGGATAAAAAACTTCTGCTAAATAAACATAAATCTGCTATACTTTCTTCAATTTCTATGTCTTACCCACGAATACCCTTCAAAATAAGTGAAATCACGTAACAGGTCAGCTTAGCGGGTTCACCATTGATCGCCTTATGCACTATCTCACTGCTCTTGATGCAGAAGTAGAGATAATTGTACGTGATAAGCAAAACACATCTCCTTTACATGTGGCACTAGGATAGAAACCCGTCGGTGCAAAATCAGCGTCCTGTCCTGTAAGCTCAGATCGCAAGTGCCTTGTCAAGCTCAGTGAGTCGTCTCTATTGCACTAACAGTATTCAAGAAGCCATTACTCGTATCAAAAAATATACCAGTCAAGGCCGACAGCCCTTTTTCCCGGGGTGGTTTTGAGGTGAGAGGGCTTGAGAAGAGGGCTGAGGGGGTGAACTAGCAAGAATATTCTGAACCGAGGGCCTCAAAGTGCCGAAGAAAAAGAAGAGATCGTTGTTATGAAGATCCTCACAGGAGGATGCGATGTCTTCTTCTATGGCCAGTATAGCAACGCTGCAAAAGCGTGTCGAGGAGATGCTGCCGAGTCTGTCAAAGGCGGATGCGCAAGTGCTAGGATTGCTCACCTATGGGATCTTGATGCTGGGTGAGTGCGGGATCACGGGACTCAGTCATGGGTTAGCCAAAATAGAGCAGGTGCCAGCGGAGCGGCTGCGGCAACGATTGCGAGAATTTGCCCGACGTGGGCAGAAGCCAAGCGAGGCAAGAAGCGGCGAGAAGTGCATGTGCAGCGCTGCTTTCCAGATCTTCTGCGCAGTGTGCTGCGGGGCTGGGAGGGGAAAAAGGAACTGGCCTTGTCGATGGATGCGATGACGCTTGGAGAGCGGTTCACGGTGCTCAATATCAGTGTGATGTATCGGGGATGCGGAATATCAATTGCTTGGAAAATCATTGAGGCAGGGCAAGAAGGAGCATGGCGTCCGCATTGGGAAGGACTGCTCGCAGGATTGGAAGGGGTGGTGCCGTCGGATTGGAAGGTGATCGTGATGGCCGACCGTGGACTGTACGCGGCTTGGCTCTATCAAGCCATCCAGAGGCTGGGATGGCACCCGATGCTGCGGGTGAATGAGGACCTGAGTTTTCGGGCGACGGGAGAAGAGAGCTTCAGCCCAATGAGGCAGCGGGTGAAGAGGCGTGGTCGGGGCTGGAAGGGCAAAGGAGAATGGAGCGAGCATGGAGAGCAGATGAGCGGAACCGTGCTGATGCGTTGGGAAAAAGGGTATGAAGAAAAGTTAGTGGTCGTGACGGATCTGGATGAAAAGGAAGCCAATGCGGCCTGGTACCAAATGCGGTTTTGGATCGAAGACGAATACAAAGATCATAAAAGCGGGGGATGGGGATGGGAACAGACGAAAATGACCGATCCCAAGCGGGCCGAAAGGCAATGGCTGGCCAGGGCCGTGGCGATGCAGATCGCGGTGCTGGTGGGAGGGCAGGAGGAGGCAAATGAACAAGAGCGCAAACGCAGGGCAACCAAAAAACTGAAAGGGAAACGACGGGTGGGAAGACCACCCAAACCCGTGTGTCGGCCACGAGGACGCGAACAAAGCGTGCTGGTGGCAGGCCAACAAACGATCCAGGCGGCAGTGATCCGTGGGCAAGAGGTCCCCACAGGACACGTGGTGGCAGAAGCATGGCCCAAACAGACCTATCGCGTGGGCAAGCCAACCAAGAGTTGGGCAAGCAAATGCAAAGAGAAGGAGGCGAAAAAACGCTATCACAAGAACAAGCAAGCCCGAACGTGTCGAGCAGAACCCGGGGAAACTGGAACGGCTGCGGCTCAACCAAAAAAGAAGGACCAATCTGCCAAGTCTCCCAAGCATGTCCAAAGAAGGGAGCGGGGCAAGCAAGAACGGGAAGCCGAACGCAGGCTTCGGCATGCAGAGCGAGAAAAGCGCAAGCTGGAACAAGAAGAGCACCGAGTCCAAAAGCAACGGGAGCGAGAAGAGCGAAAACGGGAGCTGGAATACAAACGCGAGCGTCGCCTCCGAGCCAGAGAAGAACGTGAGCAAGAGCGTCTGCGGCGCTTGCAGTGGCATGCAGAGGTCAAGTGTGAGCGAGAACAACGCTTGGCACGCAAGCTCGAACGGATGGCGAGGCGAGCTTCTGCTGTTGCAGCCACCTCATCGGCCTTGTCCACGATATTGGCTGACTCTCAGCCTCTCGCATCCCTTCCCAAGCCGCCTTAGCTACAAACCTACCCGGGAAAACCGACAGCCCTTCGATCAGAAGGATCCCCCCTCAAGCGGCTTCGTTGACGCTTGAGGAGAAGAAATGTTGCTTGCCTATGCTGGCTGATAGTAAAGTCCAACTACCCCTGAAGGATGCGTCTTGGTTTTTACAAGTTTCAGATTCACTCTGTCCTTGATGTCTTTAAATAGAGGCTTTCCATCCCCTAAGACAACGGGATGGACTAGAAGCTGATATTCGTCAATCAAGCCGAAATTTGTTAACGCTTGTACAATGCTAGCACTGCCGTATATCACTATATCCTTGCCGGGCTCTTGCTTCATTCTCTTGATTTCTTCCGGAATAATTTCTCTCACTAGCCTTGAGTTGTTCCATTCAGCCTTTTCGAGCGTCTTGGAAAAAACTATTTTGCGCATCGCATTCAATTTGTGAGCGTATTCTACCTCGCCCTTTGAGGCTGAGGGGTTTTCAGGCACCTTTGGCCAGGCACCTGCAAAACTTTGATACGTTACTCGCCCTAATAAAAGTGTGTCCGCCGTGCTTACCAGATCGTCCTCGTATTTCCCCATTTCTTCATCGAAGAGATCCGTCACCCAATTCATTTCTCCGTTCGGTCCTGCAATGAAGCCATCAAGGGTTACCCACATTGTCACAATTACTTTTCTCATGTTATTTTCCTTTCTGAATCTCTTTCAAAAGTTCAGCGAAATGATCCATGGTCTCAGATGCGACGACGCTAGCTCTTACTAACATCTGGACAACTGAAAGTTCGTCAGCACTGCTAGGTCTGCTACAGCTCTCAATTGGTACCGCCGTCGGGCTACTGATTGGCCTCGGTGGGATCACGACTGCCATTGGATCGGAATGGCAGTCGTGGTACCGCGTTCAGCATAGCAACCCTAGTCGGGTTCATTGTCTTCTGCCGTCTTGCCCAAGTGCATGCAAAGGCATGATCATCCCTTGTCTGCACCTAAAGTAGCAAAACATTGCATCGTGGATGGATCTCTCTTTGCTTACCCGATGCGCTCCAAGACGACGACTGGGATCTGGCGGCTGGTCTTCTGCTGATACTCGCCGAATTGTGGCAGGCGTGCTACCATCTGAGCATACAGACGCTCACGCTCCTGGCCCTCAGCAATCGTTGCTCGCGCTTGAAAACGCTCATCTCCTCTCTCAACAGTAACGGTAGGATTGGCAACTAGATTGTGGTACCAGTCAGGGTTGGTAGGCGCCCCCGCTTTGGAAGCAATGACAACCAAGTGGTCACCATCAGTAGTATATGCCAAAGGTGCAATACGGGGTTGACCACTCTTAGCTCCGACAGTGGTTAGCAGGAGCAAGGGGGTATTGGCAAACATACCACCAGCCTTGCCACCATTGGCACGAAAATCGGCAATGATGGTTTGATTGAAGTTGTTGAAATTAGCCATGAAATTTCTCCTAAGGGCAAGTCACGGTCATTTACAGGACCACGACTTGCCCGAATCTTACTGATGATTGCGCTTGAATAGGTTTTTCATCTACGCTCTACAATAGTATAGGAGTCCCGACTGTGTCAAAATTTGAAGCTAGAACATCGCAGTAAAAGACCTCGCGCAAGTTATGTATGGCAATCACTCTCCGAGAGTTCTTTTTGGCACAGCAAGACCGTACGCCCATCCTGAACAGTCATCATCTCAACTTCCAGGAATCCAAGTCGTCTGTGAAAGTACAGCGATGCTGGATTAGGCGGATCAAGGTTGACTTCGCACACCAAGGCTGGAATATCATGGGTACACGCATGAAAAGTTGCATGTGCGTACAATTGTGCACCAACGTGGAGGCGACGGGCCATCGGCATCACGGCAATCTGGTCGATATACAGGAATTGGGGTACATGTGCTTGAAACCAAGCGAATTCCTCGCCCTCACAAACATCATTGGTTGTATAGCCAATCACGTAGCCAACTACTTGGCCGTCCAGGTCGGCAACCATAACATAGGACGCACTGACGAGCGTTTCGGCTACTATCTCTGGCGTCAAGGGATAGACACCGGGGCGACCAGCCGCATTAATCGTAACGATAGCAGGAATATCAGTATAGAGGGCCGGACGTATCGTCAGAACAGCCATCATTAGCTCCCACAAATCCGCCTAATCCAACCAGCATGCTCTCTTTTCTAGAGCAGAATATACTACAAGCGTTCTGGAAGTCAACCTGCAAGGAAAAACTCCTCTAGATGAACTGCGGCATCGCATCCAGTTTGAGGCTCTGGCTTTCGGCGCCAAATCACAACATGATGGAACTGGAGGAACTTTTGGGCTGTAAGGTGGATGTTATATAAAGAATTCTTGTAGACTGCGAGAGGCTCTGAAATATTGGTGAGTCATGGACAAGAGCACATGACAACGATCTGGAAAGATAGGAAAAATCGTACTATGACCGATACATCTATCCTCGCATTCATCGCAGCACCAGTTGGCATAGCGCTAACCTGCCTCCTCTTCTCTCTATTTCGTCGACAGGCAAACCGCTATTTCTGGCAACGTCCTACATGGGTAGGAATGAGTTTGCTGCTTATGGTCCTTTCTGCCTGCAATAGTAGCGCAACAACGCAAACAAAACCGACCATCACTCCCCTGGCATTGACACAAACTGCACAGCAGATAGCAACACCAATGAAGGACACCGATTGGACTACGTATCATCGTGATAATCAGCGGACAGGATATATCGCAAGTACTCCTGATCCGCACAGTCTGAGCAAAATCTGGGGGGAACAATTGGACGGAGCAGTCTATGCGGAACCTCTGGTTGTTGGCAATCACGTCATCGTCGCGACAGAGGGAGACACCCTCTACGCACTCGATCCCGTGAGAGGCAGTGTGCAGTGGCACACGAATGTTGGCTCTCCCGTGCCCCTATCCTCGCTCCCTTGTGGGAATATTGATCCGCTGGGCATTACTGGCACACCTGTGTACGATCCTGAGACTAACCTGGTGTTTGCGGTCGCAGAGGTCACCGGACCAGCACACATCCTGGTAGGATTGGATGTCTCTACTGGACAGGTGAAAGTCCGCCGCTCAGTTGATACTGATGGCATGGACCCACGAGCACATCAAGAGCGTGGTGCCCTCACGCTCGCCAATGGGAGAATCTATATCAATTATGGTGGCCTGAATGGCGACTGTTCCGACTATATCGGTCGTGTTGTCGCTTCACGAACTGAAGGCCAAGGGCCGCTGCTGGTATACCGCGTCCCAACAACACGTGAAGCAGGGATCTGGGCACCGCCGGGAGCAAGTGTGGATGCAGCGGGCAATCTCTACGTCTCGGTGGGCAACGGTGAGGTTACTCAGGGCCAATGGGATCACAGCGACTCGATCCTGAAGCTTTCTCCCACGTTGCAACTGGAAGATGGGTTCGCGCCTACGTCCTGGGGACCTGAAAACGCGGACGACGCCGACATGGGATCACAAGGGCCAGTGCTCCTCCCCGACAATTTCGTCTTCGCGGCAGGCAAATCCGGCAAGGGATATGTCCTACATGCGAATGCACTCGGAGGTATCGGCGGACAGATCGATGTACAGGACGTGTGCGACTCCTATGGCGGGGCAGCCACAGTCGGCTCGACGACGTTTATTCCTTGCACAAATGGTGTACTCCAGATCACCGTGGATGCAAGCGGGCACATGCACCGGGGCTGGCAGGCCTCTGAGGATATTGTTGGCTCGCCAGTGGTTGGCGGTCATACGCTGTATAGTATCTCCAAAGGTACGATCTATGCGCTCAATAAGGACACCGGGCACGTTGTCACTTCGCTAAACGTCGGACAGGGGAATCGCTTTGTGACCCCAACAATCTCTGGCACCAGTATCTTCATCGGCACAAACACAGGCATCACCGCCGTCAAAATTGCGTGAATGCTTCATGTGAAAATATCCATAATCACGCAAACAGGGCTGGCTACAATTGCATCAAATAGCGAAAGTTTTGAAGTAGAGTTTGCATCTATAGTGTAACCCTCAACGTAATTATTATTGTAGCTATTCAAGAGGGATGCGTTGCAACCAAACAAATTGGATCTGCATTCCTCCCAATTTCCTTGCCCTACGCTGCAGGCGGCAGGAGCCAAGTAGCTGAATAGTCACCTAGTGCAGAGAACTGTCATGCTTTAGAATAAGAGAGAAAGGTTACTTTCTATGGAGCCTCGTATCACACCGACCACTCAAGATGTATCAGAGCCATCACTTCTAGGGTGGAGCGTTGATGCTATTGAGTTGACTGACAAAGACCTAGAAAAGGTCACAGGTGCTTATTGGGGGAGACACCACTTCCACCACGGTGGGAGTATAGCACTTAACCAAGCAGCTATCGCTGGCGGTGGAGGAAGTGTGGCGCTTAACCAAGCGGCTATCGCTCGTTAATGCGTGGACATAAGTGCGTATTGTGGGTAGAGTTGGATGAATTTCCAATAATTTGATAAAGCTATCACCACCCAGTTAGAATTCAACGCTATCAGGGGTGGTGATAGCTTTATTCTTGCTAGCACACACTCGCATGCAGACCTATAGAGGAGAGCCAGTTTTTTGTTGTACCCCAAATTGCGGCGAAAAGGTTTTGCATATGACGTAACGTCATAGCTTATACTTCCAAGCGATAAGGAGGTAGCACTTGGATCGCCAGCATTATACAACTAGTGGGTCAGTTGCCAAATTCAGTGGCATTCCACAACGGTTGCAAGTCCCTCTCAGGCGGCACTGTGACTTGCTAGGGATGACAACTGACCCACTAGTCAATTTGCGCAGAAGGCTGCGGTGACTGCGCGGACCTTGCGCTTTTACGACAAAGTGGGTCTACTCTCGCCCTCTGGGTATACGGAGGCGGGCCATCGGCTCTACTCGGACAAGGATCTGTGGAGCTTGCAGCAGATTCTGGCACTGAAATTTCTAGGCTTCTCATTGGAAGAGATCAAAATTTGTCTGCAGACACATCCGGAACGTTTGCAGGAGACGCTGGCTACGCAGAAAGCAATGATGCGAGAGAAGCGTAGCCAGCTGAACTTGGTGATTCAGGCGATTGAGAAAGCTGAAACATTGCTACAGAGCAACGAGGGGGATTGGGAATCTATTGTCAATGTGATCCAGGTGATGCAAATGGAACAGGATAAAGAGTGGGTTAATAAGTATCTAACCCCGGAACAACAGCAGAAAATGGCAGAAATTTCCGGTAAGTCGTACAGTCCTGAAGCGGCGCAGAAGCTAGCAGAGTGGGGCAAGAACTGGACGGAAGAGGATCAGAAACGCGTAAGCCAGCAGTGGGATACGGTTTTCGCGGAACTGAGGCGGTTGGTAGCAGAGGGGAAAAATCCTACAGGTCCAGAGGGCCAGGCATTGGCAAAGCAGCATAGTGAGCTGATTGGCCAGTTTACCCAAGGTGATGCCGATGTAGAGGCTGGTCTGAAGCAATGGTGGAAAAACCACAACGAGCTACCCGCAGGAGAGAAGCCGTTAGGAATGTATAGTTATAGCGAGGAGGAAGCAGTGTTCCTGCAGAAAGCACTGGAGCACTATAAGCAGGGATCAAAATAAGAGATGAAAAAGGTTCTGGGATAGGATCTTCATCTTATCTCAGAACCCGTCGCAACCACGGCGAGTGCCGTGGTCGTTTTGCTAATGCCGGGCGAGGAAAGATGCCAGAGTCTTGGGACCAAGATCGGCTCCCTTGCTCTATTTAAAGGTCTAGCCAATCATTGCTGTTGAGACTGCTGCCATTGAGAACCATCTTCGTGCTCATGCTCCTCAGCCAGTACTGGTACCCAGCTCGCTTCGAGTGACAGCTCAATATCAATGGAAGGTGCCTCCGCTGGTAATACTTTGACAGTGACTGCTAACTCGCTATCCGCCTTTCCACGAAACACTCCTCGTGTTGGCGGCACGTCTGCATAGTCGCGTCCAACCGCTACACGAATATGACGTTCAGCTGCGATAGTATTGTTTGTTGGATCAAACCCTACCCAGCCGAGATCCGGCAATAAGGCTTCAACCCAGGCATGGGTAGCCCCACCTACCGAACGCTCACGTTTATCAGATTGGTGAAATAAATAACCACTGACATAGCGGCAGGGGATGCGCAACTCGCGTGCTAGAGCAATCATAACATGGGCAAAGTCCTGGCATACCCCCCGACGTATTCGTAAAGCATCATCAATAGGCGAGTCAACACGTGTGTTCTGCTTGACATACTCAAAGTGCTCATAGATTGCTGTATTTAGACTGCGTAGGACAGTCAAAGGGTCATCACGTCGCTGTACATCTAGTTCGCGTACAAGATCATGCAATAACTCACTGGGATGCACAAAATGGCTTGGACTGAGTAGATCCCAATACTCATCATGAGCATTCATAGCATCAAGCCTATCCCAGGCATCGGGAGTGAGTGCAGCGGGAAGCTGCGGTGCCTCAGTGATCTCTACCATAGCCTTGGCCGTGATAGTCAGATGAGAATGACGGTTAGGGATATCAAAGTGATGCACCTTATTACCCAGATCATCACGATAGGACATAATCTGAGACTTTGGAGTAGTGGACAACTGAAAATCGAGACAACGCTGAAAGCCATCACTACGAGGTTGAAGGCGGACCTGCATGATGCTTTCTGTGATTGGCACACTATAGCGAAACTTGGTGACGTGATGGACGGTATAGTACATTCCTAATCGGCCTTTCGAAACATTTGCGCACAACAAGATGGGACAGCACATCAGGACTGCGCTGCTCCCTCAGAGATCATAGCTCCATCGATCGGGTAGAAAACATAGGTCTGATAGATGGCGTTATGAATATGAATACACTGCTTCTGAATATTATCCAGGTAAGAGTGTATATTCTCTATGATATCTTCGATCTGATCATAATCCAGTGTTGCACGCATGCGCCCAGCAAGACGCTCAACACGCGGAGTATGCCGAACACTGCTCGCCTTAGCGATAGCTTGCAGAGCACTTTGAATCATCGCAGCAGCAAAGCGTATCGAGCGAGGAGATTCAGCATTGAGCAGGAGAAACTCTGCAATGCGATGAGAATGAATACTTGCTGCCGTGTAGACCCTACAATATGCTTCGAAGGCACTGCACGAGCGCAATAGGCTAACCCACTCCAAATACTCCAGGTGATCAGACTGTACAGCGTCTGTTGGCTCCTCTGGTGCCTGCGAAGAGGTAAGGAAATGGACATCTAAAAGAGCTGCTGTCGCCCAAGCACGCTCAATGAAGCGACCGACGCGAATAAAATGCCAGCCCTCATCATAGATCATAGTAGAATCAGTGAGACCTTGAAAAAGCTGGACACCCTCTTTT
>WNFJ01037420.1_pt1 | contig 12276 bp, 13 predicted proteins | sample 5400461 | NCBI WGS metagenome assembly WNFJ01 (sample SAMN13153349, study PRJNA577476) | soil metagenome | isolation source: 115 cm saprolite on Douglas fir-dominated hillslope | place: USA:California | collected 2013-09-17
GCGGATCGTCGTACACGATCGTTTCGAGCCGCGGGCAGCGGGCACGCAGCGCGAGGAGCTTGTCGACCTGCTCCTGGTCCTCGACGATCGCGAAGCGCGCCTCCGCGTGGTCGATGATATATTCCATCTCCTTCTCGCTGGAGTCCTGGTAGAGCGGCACCGGCACGCCGCCGAGCGCCTGGGTGGCGAGCACGGCCCAGTAGAGCTCGGGGCGGTTGTCCCCGATGATGGCGACCTTGTCGCCGCGGCGGAAGGGCAGCGAGGCGAGGCCCAGCGCGATCGCGCGCGCCCGGGCGAGATAATCGCTCCACGTGGACGACTGCCAGATGCCGTAGTCCTTCTCGCGAATGGCCACGCGGTCCGGCATCCGAGCCGCGTTGGCGCGGGCGAGCTTCGGAAACGTGTCGTGCTCGCGCGTCGTTGCGTCCGCCGTCAAGTCCACTCGCCTCCGCCGGTCACGAGAATGGGTCGAGAACTCCGCTGAATCGGGAGGGCGCGAAAGTGGCGAGAGTTTAGCCAAGCGGCGAAGGGCTGTCAAGCAAATCGGGACGTGATAACAAATATTTACGATGCGGTGTGACGCGTCGTAAACGCGGCTCGGCGCTACCGTTCCACGCTGAACGTCACCGGCCCCGTCACCGCGCGCTGCCCCGCGGCGCCCGCGGCGCTGCGCGTCTCGCGCGCGATCGTCAGCTCGGCGTCGGTGCGCCAGTAGGAGACCGGCTTGAGACGCAGCGTCGTCTCCTCCCACTGCTCCGGGACGCCGGGCGCGGCCACCACCACCACGCGGCGCCCGTCCAGACCCGTCGCCGTCGGTGTCACCAGCTCGAGCACTCGTACCGTCTCGCCGCGCAGGTTCTCGAACTCGAGCGCGCGCGCCCCCGACTCGGCCTTCGCCGCCTCTGCGAACTCGCCGGCGAGCAGCCGTCCGAGCGTCCGCCGCGACTCCGCCGTCTCCGACACCACGCGGGTCGCTCCCGCCGGCCGCGTGACGAGCACGTCCTCGAGCCGCCGGGCGGAGCGGCGCAGCGTTGCCTCCTCCAGGCGGCGCGTCGTCTCGCCGTATGCGGCCGCGGTGGCGGCGTCGGCGGCGAAGACCTCCACCCCGAGCGAGCCGTCGGCGCGCAGCCGGATGACCCGGAACACATCTTTGGCCGGTGAGTCCACCACGGCGTCGATCCGCCCCTTGCCGTCCTGGTCGAGCAATCCCACCTGGCTCGCCGCCTCGGGCCATGCCGCGAACTGAGCCGCGAGCTCGCGTGAGACCGCGGTCGCCGTCTGACCGCGCAGCGGTGTGAGCGGAATCGCGCCGGCCTGCGCCTCGCGGGCGCCCAGCTCGCGGCGCCGCGCGCGCAGCGCGGCATCCAGCGTGGTCGCGACGTCGCGACATGGCACGCGGTCGGCATCGATGGCGCCCGTAGGCGTCGCCGCCGGCGGCGGACTCGGCGCCGGGGCCAACGGACTCTGGGGCAGGGTCGCGAGCTCGCGCTCGAGGCGGCGCCTTTCCAGATCCAGGGTCTCGAGCTGGCCCTGGGCCTGGGCGGCGCGCGCGAAGTCCAGCTTCACCATCGCCCCGACACGGACGTCGTCCACCCGCTGTCGCGGAGCAGCGGAATCTCCCCGAGCCGCGTGCGGATCTCCGCCGCGCGACCACCCGGCGCCGCCGCCGTCGGCGTACCGGCTGCCGGGGCCGTGCCCGCGCGCGCCGCGAGCACCTTGCGCGCGGGCTCCGACGCGCGCGCGTGCCCGGCCTGCCGCTCCCGGCCAGCCTGGCAGTCGGCGTCCGACGTCTGCGCCGACGCGGGCGCCACGGCCGTCGCGGTCAGCGCGAGCAGCGTGAGCGCGATCCGGATCTGCCGCATCCCTCAGCCTCCGAGCGCCCGCTCGACGAGCGGCAGGGCGAAGTAGACGACGAACGCGAGGGAGGCCGCGTACACCATCCAGTGCACGCGACGGCCCTGCCCGCCCAGCAGCTTGATGGCGGCGAACGTCACGAAGCCCGCGCCGATGCCGTTGGTGATCGACCACGTGAAGGGCATGACCAGCATGGTCACGAACGCGGGAATGGCCTCCTCGTAATCGTCCCAGGGGATGTCCCGCGCCACGCTCATCATGTAGAAGCCGACGATGACCAGCGCCGGCGCCGTGGCCTGCGCCGGGATCACGCTGGCCAGCGGCGAGAGCCACATGGCGCCGAGAAACAACAGACCGGTCACCACCGGCACCAGACCCGTGCGCCCGCCCTCGGCGACGCCCGCCGCGCTCTCGATGTAGGTCGTGTTGCTGCTCGCGTTGGCGAGACCGCCGACGGCGGCGCCGAGCGAGTCCACCAGCAGCACGCGATCCGAGCGCGGCAGCCGGCCATGGGCGTCGAGGAAGCCGCCCTTGCCGCCGACGCCGATGATCGTGCCCATGGTGTCGAAGAAGTCGCTGAGCATGATCGAAAAGGTCACCAGCACTGCCGTCACCACGCCGAGCCGGGCGAGCACGCCGAAGTCGAGGCGCCCGAAGGTCGAGAAGTCGGGCGCCTGCACGAGTGCCTGCGGCAGCGTCGCGGCGCCCGGCGTGGGAAAGCCCTTGAAGCCCGCGAGGGCGCCGTTGAGGGCGATCGCGAGCACCGTCGTGACCAGGATTCCCAGCAGCAGGGCGCCGCGCATGCGCCGCGCCATCAGCCACGCCGTCAGCACGAAGCCGAACAGGAAGACGACGGCGGGCAGGGTGTCGAAGTGGCCGAGGCCGACGGGCAACGGGCTCTTGTCCGGCTTGACCACGAAGCCCGCGGTGAAGAACCCGATGAAGGCCATGAAGAGGCCGATGCCCACGCTGATGGCGCGCTTGAGCCCGAGCGGCACCGCGTCGAGCATCGCCTGGCGGAAGCGCGTCAGCACGAGCAGCGTGATCACCGCGCCCTCGAGGAAGACGATGGTCATCGCCTGCGGCCACGTGAGCCCGCGGCCGGCCACCAGCTCGAAGGCCACCACGGCGTTCAGCCCCATGCCCGGCGCGAGCGCGAACGGATAGTTGCTGGCGAGCCCCATCGCGATCGACAGCACGCCCGCGGTGAGGCACGTGACGGTCAGCGTCGGCGAGAACGGCAGCCCCTTGCCCTCGAGTCCCGGCACGCCGGCGTAGCCGAGGACGATGGGATTCACGAAGATGATGTAGGCCATGACCATGAACGTGGTCACGCCCGCCCGGACCTCGGTCGCGAGGTCGGTGCGACGCTCGGTGAACCCGAACCACCGCTCGAGGGAGACCCCGGCCATGCGCGCGGCGGCAGTGTAGCACCGCCGCGCGCATAGCCGGGGCAGCTTACAGCGACCGGAGGAAGTTCAGCAGATCCTGCTTGCCGCTCTCCGGCAGCGCGTTGAATCGCTCGACGACCGCGTTGGCCTCCGACGCCCTGAACTGCGTGTTCCCCGCGCTCTTGTGGGCGCGGATGGCCGCGATCAGTTCCGACGTTCGCCCGTCGTGCAGGAAGAAGATCCGCTGGCCGAGCCCCCAGAGCGGCGCCGTCCTGAACTCGTCGCCCGTCGCCCCACCCTGGCTCACCTCGTCGGCCAGGGCGGGCCCCATGTTGTGCAGGAGCAGGTCGGAGAACAGGTTCACCGGTTTGTTGCTCAGCGCCGCCACGCTGGACGCCCCGGTCTGGAGCGTCGGCGTGTGGCAGAGCGCGCAGCCGACCGCGCCGAAGGTCGCGCGACCCCGCCCGATCGACGGCGCCCCGCCCGGCGTCTGCATGGAGGGCTGCGGCGGGGCGAGGAGCCGCATGAAGAAGGCGAACTTCTCGATGGCGCTGATCGTGTCGGTGCCGATCGTGCCGTCCGTGTTGGTCGTGTTGTTGGGCGTGGCGACGAGCTGGCAGCTCGCCGTCTCGTCACGCTCGGTCTGGAACAGCTCGTTGGTGATGCCCATCTCAGCAGCGACTTGTTCTGCGCCTTCCAGCCGAACCGCGCAACGGTGCCGTCGTTGCCGTTGTTGTTCGGCTCCCCGGTGACCCGGATCCGGTGGGGACGTCCGGAGATGCCGAGCGCGGCCTTGACGGATGCGCTCACGTTCTGGTTGGCGAGGATGGTGGCGTCGGGAATCTGCTCGATCAAGCCGGCACCGAAGACGGGCGTCGGGATCCGGAAGATGACGTTGCCGGCCGCGAGCTGCCGATCGAAATTCGGCTGCGGAATCCTGCACCCGGTGGCGTCACCGCCGTCGTCGACGCGGCCGCTGATGACGAAGAGCGCGTGCACGCCGCCGTCCGGCGTGCCGTCGGCGTGCCGCTTGAAGCGCGCCTCCCGGATCGGGCCATTGAGCGTGACAAACGACGGGACCGTATTGCGGGCCCCGAACGCGGTGGCCACCGCGATCTGCGGATTCGTGGCCGGGCTCGTGCCACCCATCGCCGGCTGGATGTGACACCCCGCGCAGCTGTCGAGGTTGAAGCGAGGCCCGAGGCCTTCGGCGAGGCCGTCGGTGTCCTGGAACTCCGTGGCGCCGACGTCGAAGAACGCCTGTTGCGACGCCGAGAGACCGTCCAGCGGTGCGCCGGCGCCCGCCGCACCGCCACGGCCGCCCGGATCGCGAGCGACGAACTGCTGCGCCGCCGCCGCGCCCGCGGCCGCGACCACGAGCAACACTCCCGCAACGACGAGCTTGATATTCGTCATGTGCATTCCCCTTCGGTGCCAAGCAGCCCGACCTCGGCCACGACATGCCGATGGTCGTCAGGGAAGGGATGGGGCAACCTGGGTGCCACACGTCGAGGGCTGCGCAACCGGTGGGAAATGCTCGCGGGGCGCGGCGCCGCGATCGTCAGCGGCGCGACAGTGTCGTCAGCGGCGCGACGTCAGGGCGCCACGTGGCGGTCGGTGACGCGGGACCGGGCGCGCAGTGGCACGGCCCCGCGTCACGCTGACCTCAGCGCTTTTCGGCGGTCGTGGGATCGATGACGCTCTTGATCTCGGAGATCTTGTTGGCCGGGAAGCCGCCCTCCTGCGCGTGCTTGCGCACCATCTCCTCGTTCGGCGCCACGTACACGCAGTAGACCTTGTCGCCGGTCACGTAGCTCTGGACCCACTGGATCTGCGGCCCCCCGAGGCGCTGGAGGACGCTGCACGACTTCTGCGAAACGGCCTGCAGCTCCTGCGCGCTGAGCTTGCCGGCGCCGGGGATCTCACGCTCGATGAGGTACTTGGGCATGGAGGCCTCCTCTCTCTCGGCATACGGTTGAACGCCGTATGCCACGTCGGGGGATCATACACCGCGGTGCGGTGGCGCTGTATCGAGTCCGCCACGTTGACCCGTCCGTGCGCGGGCGCGTAGTCTGGCGCCATGAGCTCGATGATCGAGCCAGAGCTCAAGACCCGGCGCTGGCGCCGCGTCGAATATGAGCGGCTCGTGGAACTCGGAGTGTTCACCGGCGAGCGTCTCGAGCTCCTCGACGGTCTCCTCGTCGTCCGCGAGCCTCAGGGCAGCCTGCACGCTTCGACAGTCGCGCAGGTCGCCAGGGTGCTGGAGCGAGCGTTCGGAGCCGGCTGGCACGTGCGACAGCACGCACCGCTGGCGCTCGACGACGCGTCGGAGCCGGAGCCGGACGTCGCCGTCGTGTCCGGAGAACCAGCGGCCTACCGCGCCGCCCACCCCGGCACCGCCGCCCTAGTGGTCGAGGTCGCCGACTCGAGCCTTCGGCTCGACCGTCGCCTCAAGGCCGCGCTCTACGCGCGAAATCGACTCCCAGAGTACTGGATCGTGAACCTCACAGACGCCACGCTCGAGGTAGCTCGTGATCCGCGCCCGACGCCTGAGGCGCCGGAGAGCTGGCGCTACGCGGTCGTCGAGGTCTTGCGAGCGTCCGCGAGCGTGAGTCCGCTCGGCGCGGCGGGCGCGGTGGGCCCGGGGTGCGACCTCTTGCCCTGACGCGGGCAGCGCCTCACAACGGCCGCCGGAGCAACCGCCCCAGCTCGCCGATGACGCCGCGGCGGAAGATCAGCACGCAGACGACGAAGATCACGCCCTGCACGATGGTCACCCAGGCGCCGAGCGTCGCCAGGTAGTTCTCGAGCCCGATCATGATGAAGGCGCCGACCACGGGTCCGAACACGGTGCCGAGGCCGCCGAGCAGCGTCATGAGCACGACCTCGCCCGACATGGTCCAGTGCACGTCGGTGAGCGAGGCGAGCTGGAAGACGATCGCCTTGGTGGCGCCGGCCAGGCCCGAGAGCGTGGCCGACAGCGCGAAGGCGATCAGCTTGTAGTGCTCGGCACGGTAGCCCAGCGAGGTCGCGCGGGGCTCGTTCTCGCGGATCGCCTTCAGCACCTGGCCGAACGGCGAGTGGATGGCCCGATACACGATCAGGAAGCCGAGCAGGAAGATCGCGAGCACCACGAAGTACATCGTGAGCGGCCGGCGCAGATCCAGCAGGCCGAGGAAGACGCCGCGCGGGACCGACTGGATGCCGTCCTCGCCGCCCGTGAACTTCGCCTGCACGGCGAAGAAGTAGATCATCTGCGCGAAGGCGAGCGTGATGTTGGCGAAGTAGATGCCGCGGCTGCGGATGGTCAGGGCGCCGATGACCACGCCGAGCGCCGCCGCCACCAGCGTGCCGAACAGGATGGCCGCCTCCGGGGGGAACCCCCAGACCTTCGCGGCGTGCGCCGAGCCGTAGCCGGCCCCGCCCAGGAACACCGCGTGGCCGAACGACAGCAGGCCCACGTAACCGATGAGCAGGTTGAAGGCGCAGGCGAACAGCGCGAAGCAGAGAGCCTTCATCAGGAACACCGGGTAGACGAAGAACGGCGCCAGCACGAGCAGAGCGACCATGACCCCGAAGGCCACCAGCTGGTGGATCGGCGTGGACATCGGAACGGCGACTCGGGGTGGTGTCGGAGGGGGCGCCGCGCCCCCTCTGACATCCATCGTCCTCACGTGGCGCGTCCGAACAGACCGCTCGGGCGGAACAGCAGCACGACGGCCATGATCACGAAGATCACGGTGTTGGAGGCCTCGGGGTAGAAGAACTTCGTGAAGCCCTCGACGACGCCCAGGGCGAAGCCGGTCACGATGGAGCCCATGATCGAGCCGAGGCCGCCGATGACGACCACGGCGAAGACGACGATGATGAGGTCGGCGCCCATCAACGGGTTGACCTGGTAGATCGGCGCCGCCAGCACGCCCGCCAGGGCGGCCAGGGCGACGCCGAAGCCGTAGGTCAGCGTGATCATGCGCGGGACGTTGATGCCGAAGGCCTGCACCAGTGCGGGGTTCTCGGTGGCCGCGCGCAGGTAGGAGCCGAGCCGCGTGCGCTCGATCACGTACCAGGTGGCCAGGCACACGGCGAGCGAGAACACGATGACCCACGCGCGGTAGGTCGGCAGGAACATGAAGCCGAGGTTGTAGCCGCCGCTGAGCTGCGGCGGGATGCCGTAGGGCAGGCCCGAGGAGCCGTACTCGTGACGGAACACGCCCTGGACGATCAGCGCGATGCCGAAGGTGAGGAGCAGGCCGTAGAGGTGATCCAAATGGTAGAGACGTTTCAGCATGGTGCGTTCGAGGACGATCCCGAACAGACCGACCGCGATCGGCGCCAGCAGCAGCGACCACCAGTAGCCGAGGCCGGCCCACTGCAGCGCGAAGTACGCGACGAAGGCGCCCAGCATGTACTGCGCGCCGTGCGCGAAGTTGATGATGTTGAGCAGGCCGAAGATGACGGCCAGCCCGAGGCTCAGCATGGCGTAGAAGGCGCCGTTGATCAGCCCGATGAGGAGCTGACCCATGAGCGCCTGGATCGGAATGCCGGACACCCGCTACTTCTTCACGAGCGGGCAGTCGCCCTGGTCGATCGGACGGAAGGCCTGCTCGGCCGGAATGGTCGAGCGCAGCTTGTAGTAATCCCACGGCCCCTTCGACTCCGAGGGCTTCTTCACCTCGAAGAGATAGGCGGGGTGAACCTTGCGGCCGTCGGCCCGGATCGTCCCCTTGCCGAAGAGCGGGTCGTCGGTGGGCATCTCCTTCATCTTCGCGATGACCTTGGTGCCGTCGTCGCTCTTGAGCGCCTCCACCGCCTTCAGATAATGGAGCGTCGCCGAGTACACGCCGGCGTGGATCATCGTCGGGTGGATCTGGCGGTCGCGCTCCGCGAACTTTTTCGCGAACGCGCGCGTCTTGTCGTTCATGTCCCAGTAGAACGTCTCGGTCATGATGAGGCCCTGCGCCTTGTCGAGCCCGAGCGCGTGCACGTCGGTGATGAACACGAGGAGGCCGGCGAGGTTCTGGCCGCCCTTGACGATGCCGAACTCGGCCGCCTGCTTGATCGCGTTCGTGGTGTCGCCGCCGGCGTTGGCGAGGCCGATGATCTTGGCCTTGGACGCCTGCGCCTGCAGCAGGAACGACGAGAAGTCCTGCGTGTTCAGCGGATGGCGGACCTTGCCGAGCACCTTGCCGCCGGCCTTCGTCACCACCGCCTCGGTGTCGCGCTCGAGGGCGTGGCCGAAGGCGTAGTCGGCGGTGAGGAAGAACCAGGTATCGCCGCCTGTCTTCACGATGGCATTGCCGGTGCCGTTGGCGAGCGCCCACGTGTCGTACGTCCAGTGGATCGTGTTCGGCGAGCACGCCTTGCCGGTGAGGTCGGCGGTGGCGGCGCCGGAGATCAGCAGCGCCTTGCCCTTCTCGCGCACGATCTGGTTCAGGGCGAGCGCGACGCCGGAGTTCGGCACGTCGACGATGACGTCGACCTTGTCGACGTCCAGCCACTGGCGCGCGATCGACGAGCCGACGTCGGGCTTGTTCTGGTGGTCGGCGGACACGATCTCGACCTTCATGCCCTTCTTGTCGGCGCCGAAGTCCTCCACCGCCATGCGAGCGGCCACGACCGAGCCCTGCCCCGCCAGGTCGGCGTAGAGGCTCGACTGGTCGTTGAGCACCCCGATCTTGATCACGCCGTCGGACACCTGGGCGTGGACGGGGCCGGCGGCGACGGCGAGCGCCGCCACCAGTGTCGCGATCCCAAGCACCTTCATCGCTGGCTCCTTTCTAGACCCCGAGATACTCGTGCAACTTGTCCATGTGGGCGTCGAGCTCCGCGTTGACGATGGCGTCGACGACGCGCCCATGCTCCATGACGTAATGCCGGTCGGCCACGGTGGCCGCGAACCGGAAATTCTGCTCGACGAGGAGGATCGTGAAACCCTCCGACTTCAAGCGCCGGATGGTGGCGCCGATCTGCTGGACGATCACCGGGGCCAGGCCCTCCGTCGGCTCGTCCAGCAGCAGCAGGCGCGCGCCCGTGCGGAGAATGCGCGCGATGGCCAGCATCTGCTGCTCGCCGCCCGAGAGCTTGGTGCCCTGGCTGCCCCGGCGCTCGCGGAGGTTGGGGAACAGCGCGTGGATGGCCTCGACGGACAGGCCACCCGCCCTTACGTGGGGGGGCAGCATGAGATTTTCCTCGACGTTGAGGCTGGCGAAGATGCCGCGCTCTTCCGGGCAGAAGGCGATGCCGAGCCGGGCGATGTGATTGGAGGGCCGCGCGATCAGCTCGTGGCCCTCGAAGCTCACCGAGCCACGGCGCCGGCCGACGATGCCCATGATCGACTTCAGGGTGGTCGTCTTGCCGGCGCCGTTGCGGCCGAGCAACGTTACCACCTCGCCCGGGCGCACGTCGAAGGCGACGCCGTGCAGGATGTGCGACTCGCCATACCACGCGTGCAGGTCGCGCACGGCCAGGAGCGGCGCGCGCTCAGGCATGGCCCGAGCCCATGTACGCCTCGACCACCTCGGGATGGCGCGAGACGCTCGCGTAATCGCCCTCGGCCAGCACCTCGCCGCGCGCCAGGACCGTGATGGTGTTCGACAGCGTCTCCACCACGCTCAGGTTGTGCTCCACCATGAGCACCGTGCGGTTGGCGGCCACGCGCCTGATGAGCGCGGTGATGCGCTCCACGTCCTCGTGGGTCATGCCGGCCGTCGGCTCGTCGAGCAGCATCATCTCCGGGTCCAGGGCCAGCGTGGTGGCGATCTCGAGCGCGCGCTTGCGGCCGTAGGGCAGCTCGGCCGCCGGCATCGCCGCGAACTCGGCCAGCCCCACCGCGTCGATCAGCTCCAGCGCGCGCGCGTTGAGGCCGTCGAGCACGCGCTCGCTGCGCCAGAAGTCGAAGGAGGCGCCGCGCCGGCGCTGCAGCGCGATGCGCACGTTCTCCAGCACCCTGAGGTGCGGGAAGACGGCCGAGATCTGGAAGGAGCGCACGAGCCCCATGCGCGCGATGGCGGCGGGCTTGCTGCCCGTGATGTCGCGCCCGTTGAAGCGGATGCGGCCCGCCGTCGGCGTGAGGAAGTGCGTCAGGAGATTGAAGCACGTCGTCTTGCCGGCGCCGTTGGGCCCGATCAGCGCGTGGATGGAGCCGCGCCGCACGCGCAGGCTCACGTTGTTCACGGCCACGAAGCCGCGAAACTCCTTGGTGAGCCCCTCCGTCTCGAGGATGACGTCGGTGCTGCTCACTGTAAAGGAGCGCGAGGCCGGCTCATGCCGTGGGTGGCCTGTTCGAGGTGCGTGCCGGCGGCGGATGGAACACGGGCTCGCGCTTCTCGTTCCACGCGCGATTGGCCTCGCCCGTCTCCCACGAGCGCATGCAGTCGTCCTGCGCGCGCAGCACGTCCTCGACGAGAGCGCGCGGGTCGGCGTGGAACGACGCCTGCAGCAGCCGCTTGATGTGGCCGTTGGCCGTGGGCGCCTGGTGGCGCAGCCGCTCGAGCAGCGCGGCCAGCGCCGCGTCCACCTCGCCCGGAGCGCAGACGCGCGAGACGAGGCCGATGGCGCGCGCCGCCTCGGCGGAGATCTCGTCGTTGAGCAGTGACAGCTCCTTGGCGCGCGCCAGCCCGATCAGGCGCGCCAGCCGCAGCACGGAGCCGTCGGGGATGATGCCGTGGCGCGAGGCGCCCAGCCCGACGACGGCGTCGCTCGTGGCCAGCCGGAGGTCGCAGGCTACCGCAAGCTGCAGGCCGCCGCCGATCGAGTAGCCGTGCAGGACGGCGATGGCCACCTTCGGCATGTCCTCCAGCAGGTTCAGCGCGCGGATCCAGTGACGATAGAACGGCTCGTCGATGACGCCGGCCGCGAGCGCGGTGCGGTCCATGCCCGCGCAGAACGCGCGGCCCGCGCCGCGCACCACGACGGCGAACGTGGCGGCGTCGCCCGCCGCGCGCTCGACGCAGTCCACGAGCGTCGCGGCCAGCGCGGTGTCGAGCGCGTTGAGCACGGAGGGTCGGTTGAGAGTGATCCAGCTCACGCCGTCCCGCGCCTCATAGATGACGGGAGGGGACGTGCTACGATCTGACTGCTTCGCAGCCGCGGGTTCAGCCATGGAGAGTGCGGCCTAACGTATGGAGAAACCGCGATACTGTCAAGGAGACGGCCGATGGCGCGAGTGAGCCGACGCGAGTTCCTCACGACGTCCGCGGGCGCGCTCGCGGCCGTCGGCGCGCCGCGCATCGGTCACGCGCAGACGGCGGTCAAGGTCGGCACGGCCGTGCTCGGCGACTACGCGCTCGCGGGGCCGTTCATCGTGGCCGAGCAGAAGGGCTTCTTCAGGACCGAGGGCCTGGACGCCGAGTTCGTCCCGTTCCGCGGCGGCCCGAACCTCGTGAAGGCGGTCATCGCGGGGGAGATCCTGCTCGGCGCCGCCGGCGCAACCGACATCCTCGTCTTCCGCGAGGCGGGCATGCCGCTGAAGATGGTGGCCACCCACACGGAGGGCAACCACTTCACGCTCAACGTCGCGCCGGACGTCCAGTCCGTCGCCGACCTGAAGGGCAAGGCCATCGGCGTCACGTCCGTCGGCGCCACCACGTGGGTCTTCGCGCGGCTCGTCGCCAAGCAGCAGGGGTGGGACCCAGAGCGCGACGTGAAGATCGTCGGGCTCGGCGGGCTCGACGCACAGCTGGCCGCGCTGACGCGCAAGGAGATTCACGCGTACGTGTGGGGCGACGGCGGCGCGGTCACCCAGCTCGCCGGCAAGAGCAAGGTCCTGATGCGGCTCGACAGCGTCACGCCGCGGTGGATCAGCCAGATCCAGTACGTGTCCGAGGACGGCATCAAGAAGAACGCCGACCAGATCCGCAAGGTGCAGAAGGCCATCTTCTCGGCCGTGCGCTTCATGAGAGACCAGACGAGCGAGGCCGCCAAGATCGTCGCTGCCAAGATCGGCTGGAGTCCCGAGGCGGTGCTGGCCGCGCACAAGATCTCGAGCCCGCTGTTTTCGCTCGACGGCCAGGTGAGCATGCAGGCGCTCGGA
>WNFJ01158788.1_pt1 | contig 12276 bp, 9 predicted proteins | sample 5400461 | NCBI WGS metagenome assembly WNFJ01 (sample SAMN13153349, study PRJNA577476) | soil metagenome | isolation source: 115 cm saprolite on Douglas fir-dominated hillslope | place: USA:California | collected 2013-09-17
CCGCATCGGCCAGGGCATCGAGTTCGACTATTGCTGCGTCCATGCCGCCTACAGCCTCAAGGAGGCGGGCATCGAGACCATCATGGTCAACTGCAACCCCGAGACCGTCTCGACCGATTACGACACCTCCGACCGGCTTTATTTCGAGCCGCTGACGGCGGAGGACGTGATCGAGCTGGTGCGCGTCGAGGAGCGGCGCGGCACGGTGCTCGGCGTCATCGTCCAGCTCGGCGGGCAGACGCCGCTCAAACTCGCCGCCGCGCTCGAAGCGGCAAAGATCCCCATCCTCGGCACTTCGCCCGACGCCATCGATCTCGCCGAGGATCGCCGCCGCTTCCAGGAGCTGCTGCAGCGGCTCGAGCTCAAGCAGCCCGACAACGGCACCGCCTATTCCGCCGCGGACGCCGACAAGGTCGCGGCGCGCATCGGCTATCCCGTGGTGATCCGCCCCTCTTACGTGCTGGGCGGCCGCGCGATGGAGATCGTGCATGGGCCTGCGGCGCTGGCCCGCTATATGAGCAACGCGGTCAAGGTCTCCGGCAAGAACCCGGTGCTGATCGACCGCTACCTCCAGGATGCAATCGAGGTCGATGTCGACGCGCTCGCCGACGGCGAGGACGTCGCCATCGCCGGCATCATGGAGCATATCGAGGAGGCGGGCATCCATTCAGGCGACAGCGCCTGCTCGCTGCCGCCCCACTCGCTGCCCGCCGCCGTCATCGCCGACATCGAGAGGCAGACCGCGGCGCTCGCCAAGGGGCTTGGCGTGGTCGGGCTGATGAACGTGCAATACGCGGTCAAGGAAAGCACCGTCTACGTGCTCGAGGTGAACCCGCGTGCCTCGCGCACCGTGCCCTTCGTCGCCAAGGCCACGGGCGTGCCGATCGCCAAGATCGCCGCCCGCGTCATGGCCGGGGAGCGGCTGCGCGCCTTCTCGCTCGACCGTTCGCGCGTGCGGCATGTGGCGGTGAAGGAGGCGGTCTTCCCTTTCGCGCGCTTCCCGGGCGTCGATCTGATCCTCGGGCCGGAGATGAAGTCGACCGGCGAAGTGATGGGGCTCGACGTCGATTTCGGCCGCGCCTTCGCCAAGTCGCAGCTCGGCAGCGGCGTCGAGCTGCCGCTTCAGGGCACGGTCTTCGTCTCCGTGCGCGATCGCGACAAGCCGGCCATGGTCGAGCCGTGCCGACGCCTGATCGAGATGGACTTCCGCCTCATCGCCACCCGCGGCACGGCCGAGCTCCTGCGCCAGGAGGGACTGTCGGTCGAAATCATCAATAAGGTGCTCGAAGGCCGGCCGCATATCGTCGACCGCATGCTGTCTGGGGGCGTGCAGCTGCTGTTCAACACCACCGAGGGCGCGCAGGCGATCGCCGACAGCTTCAGCCTGCGCCGCACCGCGCTCACCAATACCATCCCCTACTACACCACCGTCGCCGGGGCGCGCGCCGCTGTCCAAGCGATCGCCGCGCTCAAATCCGGCAGCCTTGAAGTCGCCTCGCTTCAGTCCTATTTTGTGGGGTCGTTCTAGGCGCCCCGGCCCGACAGGGCCGGGCGGGGACGTATTTGTCGCTCTGGAATGACTCTAGCCTTCTGAGGGTACGAAGCTTCTTCCGATGACGAAGATCCCGATGACCGCGACCGGCTACACCCGGCTGCAGGATGAGCTGAAGCGGCTCAAGACCATCGACCGGCCCGCTGTGATCCGCGCGATTGCGGAGGCGCGGGAGAATGGCGATCTGTCGGAGAACGCGGAGTACCACGCCGCGCGCGAGCGTCAGAGCTTTATTGAGGGCCGCGTCCTCGAGCTCGAGGACAAGATCGCGCGCGCCGAGGTGATCGACGTGTCCAAGCTGTCCGGCAAGATCGTCAAGTTCGGTGCCACCGTGACCCTGGCCGACGAGGAGACCGACGAGAAAGTGGTCTACCAGATCGTCGGCGAGGACGAGGCCGACATCAGCCAGCGGCGGCTGTCGGTGACCTCGCCGCTCGCCCGCGCCCTCATCGGCAAGAACATCGGCGACAGCGTCGAGGTGTCGACGCCACGCGGCGCCCGCTCCTACGAAGTGGTCAAGGTCGCGTTTCGCTGAACCGGTGATCGCGCGCAGCGATCAGGCCGGAAAGCTCCCGCATATCGCTGAAGACGAGATCGGCGCCGGCTGCAAGGAGCCGCGCATCATGGCCGGGGCGGCAATGGCTGCCGCCTGCGAAGCCGAGCGCCGTCATGCCCGCCGCCTTCGCCGCGGCGATGCCGGGCGCGCTGTCCTCGATGGCGATCGAGCGCCGGGGCGACGCGCCCATCTTCGCGGCGGCATAGAGAAAGATGTCGGGCGCGGGCTTGCCGCGCGCCACCAGCGCCGTGCTGAAGAGCGCCGCCGGCGAGAACCAGCGCAGCAGATCCGTCCGGCGCAGCTTCCACAGGAGATCGTCCGGCAGGCTGCTCGACGCCACGCATTTGCCCATCGCCAGCCGCGGCAGCACCGTCTCGAGGCCGGCAATGGCGTTGAGCTCGCGCTCGAACAGCTCGAGCGCGCGGCGCTTCATCGCCGCGTCGAAATCGTCCGGCAGCGCGCCGCCGATCGCCGCGGCGAGGGCGGCGTACATGTCCCGGTTGCTCACGCCGGTGAAACGCTCGGCGATGCTCGCGGCGGCAATGACGTGGCCGAAGGCGGCCAAAGTGTCGACGACGGCCCGGCAGGCGATCACCTCGCTGTCGACCAGCACGCCGTCGCAATCGAAGATGACGAGGTCGATGCCGGGGTGCGCCGCGCGACTATTCCTTGGCATCGACGTCGATGGGCACGCCGGGATCGTATTTGGATGCGCGGATGGCGAGCGACGAGCGCACATGCGCGACATTGGGCGCCGCGGTCAGCTTGGTGGTGAGGAACCGCTGGTAGCTGTCCCAGTCGATGGCGACGATCTTGAGCAGGAAGTCGGTCTCGCCGGCGAGCATGTGCGCCTCGCGCACCTCGGGCCAGGTGAGCGCCAGGGTTTCGAACGCCTTCAGGTCCGGCTCGGCCTGGCTCGACAGCCCGACCTGGGCGAAGACGGTGACGCCGAAGCCCAGCAATTCCGAATTGATGTCGGCATGATATCCGCGGATGAAGCCGGCCTCCTCGAGCGCGCGCACGCGCCGCAGGCAAGGCGGCGCCGAGATGCCCGCGCGCTTGGCGAGATCGACATTGGTCATGCGGCCACTGGCCTGCAGGTCACGCAGGATGCGTCGATCGATCTTGTCGAGCTTGATGCGGCGCATCGTCGGATCTCTGAGGAAAATCGGCGGAGGGCGGCATGGTATTACACGGTAATAATATTGCAAGTTACGCTGGCGGCGGCAACGCGCTTGCAAGCCCGCGGGGCCGCGGTTAACACCGGGCGGCGCTTCGATTGGGGCGAGCGATGGCAAGCACAGGCCCCACCGTGTGGGTGGTGCATGACGGCAAGATCGGCATGGCCAACCAGGTGATCGGCCTCGCCGAGGCGGTGGGCTTTCCCTTTGCCGAGAAGCGGCTCGACATCCGAGCGCCGTGGCGCCATCTGGCGCCGCAGCTCTGGCTGCGGCCGCTGGCGGCGCTCGGACCGGCGGGCGACCGGCTGCAGCCGCCCTGGCCCGATCTGCTCATCGCCTGCGGCCGCCTGGCGGCCGCGCCGGCGCTCGCCGCCAAGCGCGCCAGCGGCGGCCGCGGCTTCTGGGTGCAGGTCCAGGACCCGCGTTTCGCCCGCCGCGAGGTCGATCTGATGGTGGTGCCCGAGCACGATCCGGCGCGCGGCGACAATGTCTTCCCCACCATGGGCGCCGTGCACCGCGTCACCGCGGCGCGGCTCGCGGAGGGCGCAAGGCGCCTCGGGCCGCAGCTCGCCGGCCTGCCGCGGCCGCTGCTCGCGGTGCTGATCCTCAGCAAATCGCGCTTCGCCGCCTTCATCGATCAGCTTGCCGTGCTGGCGCGCGCGGGCTTCGGCATCGCCGTGACGCCCTCGCGCCGCACGGGACCGGCAGCCGAGGAGCTGTTGCGCGATCGGCTTGCGGGGCTGCCCGCCATCATCTGGGACGGCGCTGGCGACAATCCTTATTTCGGCCTGCTCGGGCTGGCGGACGCCCTCCTGGTGACCGCGGATTCGGTGTCGATGGTGAGCGAGGCCGCCGCCACCGGCAAGCCGGTGCATGTCGTCGATCTCGACGGCGGCTCCGCCAAGTTCGCCCGCTTTCACGCGGCCATGCGCGCCGCCGGCATCACCCGCCCCTTCGCCGGCGCGATCGAGGATTGGCACTACGCGCCGCCCGACGACACCGCGCGCGCGGCCGCCGAGATCCGGCGCCGGGTGGCGATGCGTCGCGCCGAGGTTGCCTAGATGAGCCGCGGCGTTGCCGCCTACGCTGCGGCGCTGGCGCTGGTGGCGGCAATATTCCTGCTCTTTCCCGGCATCGATCTGTGGGCGAGCGGGCTGTTCTATCGCCCGGAGAGCCGGTTCTTCCTCGCCGACTGGGCGCCGGTGCGCGGCATCTACCGCGCTGTGCCCTATATCGTCGAGCTCGTCGCTATTGGCGTGCCTGCGCTGCTTCTCGTCTCGCTGCTGCGCGGGCGGAGCTTCGGACAGCTCGATATCCGCGCCGCCGCCTTCCTGCTGCTATCGCTCGCGCTCGGGCCGGGGCTGCTGGTCAATGCCGCGCTCAAGGACCATTGGGGCCGCGCCCGCCCGGCGCAGGTGACGGAATTTGCGGGCCCACAGCATTTCACGCCGGTCCTCATTCCCGCCGACCAATGCGCCCGCAACTGCTCGTTCCCTGCAGGCCACCCCGCGATGGGATTCTACCTCGTCTCCTTCGCCTTCCTGGTGCGCGACCCGCGACGGCGCCGCATTGCCGAGGGGGCGGTGATTGCCGCGGGCGCGCTGCTTGGTGTGGCGCGAATGGCGCAAGGCGGCCATTTCCTCTCCGACGTCGTCTTCTCGGGATTCCTGGTCTATGCCACGAGCTGGCTGCTCTATCGCGCCATCATCGCGCACGACGCGCTGGGCCCGCTGCTGCGGCGGCCAGGGCTGCTCGCCTGGGTCCTCAGCAGCCTGGTCGCCGCGGCCGTATCGATGGCGTTCGTCGATCGGCCGGTCGCCCGCTTCTTCCACGACGGCGATGCACGCGTGCACGCTGCCTTCGCGTTCATCACGAAATTCGGCCTCAGCGGCGGCTACCTGATCGCCAGCGGGCTGCTGTTCGTCGGCTTGCGCGTCGCCGCGGCCAAGGTGCGCGATGCCGTGCGTGCGCGGCGATTGCTGCTCAATGCCTATCGCGCGCTCTTCGTCTTCTTCGCGGTGGCCGCGTCGGGCCTCGCCGCCGACCTCATCAAGGTGATCTGCGGCCGCGCCCGGCCGAAACTGCTGTTTAGCGACGATGTCTACGGCTTCGTCTGGGGTGCGACTCAGGCCGATTACTGGTCGTTCCCGTCGGGCCACGCGACGACTATCTCCGCACTGGCGACGGCGCTGTTCTTGCTCTGGCCGCGCGGGCTGCTGCTCTATGTCGTCGCCGCGCTGCTGGTGATGGCGAGCCGCGTCGTTCTCGACGCGCACTATGTGAGCGACGTGATCGTCGGCGCAGCGATCGGCGGGGCGGTCGCGTGGGCGGCGTGGCTCGCCTTCGCCCGCGCCGGGCTGCCGCCGCGCGCTGGCGGACCAGACCCGGCGGACGCGCCCGCTCAGCGATATCCCCTGAAGCCGTGAAGCCAATAGACCTGGTAGTGGCGCGCTGTCTTGCGGTCGAGCGGGATGATGATGTCGTCGGGCGGCCGGTCGAGCTGGGCGAAGCGCGAGAAGATGCGCGCGAGATTGTCGGGCGAACGGCTCACCAGCAGGAAATCGCCGCCGACATAGCGTGACGGCTGTGCCGTCAGATCGAACTCATCGTGGATGCCGCCTTCGCCGTTCCATTTGAGCGCATCGAAGGGATGCGGACGAACGTAGTACATCAGCGCCGCCATGTCCTCGCGGTCATCCGACAGCAGGATCGTCCCGGGATACCGCATCAGCATCTGGCTCACGCTGCGCCCGAGCGTGCTCCAGCCGCGCAACCGATGCAGCAGGTCCAATTTCGCGGGCAGATCGACCCGCAGGGCAGTCGCCGCGTCATGCGCGCCGAAGATGACCGCCGCGACCAGCAGGTGCAGCGCCAGCGAAGCCGCGACGAGGGCGGTGCGGCCGCGCGCGAGCAGCCACGCCACTACCAGCACGACCGCGGCGACGAAAGTGGGCGCCGACCAATTAGGCTGCGCCCGCGAGAGAAAGCTCACCACCAGCATCATGGCCAGGGTCGGCAGCGCGAAGCAGGCGAGCAGCGCCGCGCGCTGATCCCGGAAGCTGCGCCGCGCGGTCAGCGTCATCAGGATGAGCACGGCGAAAAAGATCGGCCCGAACACGCCGAATTGCGAGCCGAGGAATTCGAGGAAATGCGCGGGATGCAGCAGCGCTCCGCCCAGCGCGGCATTGTCGCGGGTATGGCGGTAGCTGACGAAGCCGTTGAGCGCGTTCCAGATGAAGTTGGGCGCGTAGATCACCCCCGCGATCGCCGCGGCGCCGAGGAACCGCGGCAGATGCCGCCGCTCGTCGCGGAAGAGCAACAGGAAGAGCAGCGCCGAGAACAGCCAGTACGCCATCGCGTATTTGGCGAGCAGGCCGACGCCGGCGGCGATGCCGACCGCGATCCACCAACGCTCGCCGCCGGGCTCGCGCGCGCGGATGAAGGCGTAGAGCGCCACCGCCCAGCAGAACAGCAGCGGCGCGTCGGTCGAGATGAGCGTCGCCGAGGCCGAGACGCCCGGCAGCGTCGCGTAGGCGATCGCCGACCACATCGCGACGCGCGCATCGTAGAGCCGGCGCGCGATGGCATAGATGACGAGGCTGGCGCCGAAATGGAGCAGCGGCGCAGCCAGGCGGATGGCGAGCTCGTCCTCGCCGAACACAGCGGTGGTGACGGCGATGAGCCAGGCGACGAGCGGCGGCTTCGAGTAGTAACCGAGCGCCGGGTGCAGCGACCACAGCCAGTACACGCCAGCCACACCAGCCGCGCCACCGTGACCGCGAACGCTGCCCAAAGCGCCAGACGCCAGGACCGTTCCTCGACCGCCGCCGCTGGCGTCAACCGTTCTCCCTGGACCGTCATGGCGGCGAAGCCTAGCGACGGTTCGCCGCTGCCGCCAGCCCTTTGCCCGAAAGCCTTAGGGAATACGGTCTAGCATTCGGCGGTGTCCGTTGCTAAGTGATGGTCACGGCTTTCGACCGGCAGAATCGCGCGCATGCAACTCAGGATCGAGACTTTCAGCAACAGCCGCGGCGGCAACGCGTTCTTCAAGGCGGTGACGCATCCGCTGGCGGCGCGCGCCATGGGTGAGCTGACGCGCCGACTCGACCGCGGCAAAGTGGCGATCTACGACCCGGACGGCTGCGTCGACGGGCTTTCCGACCTCTACGACCTGTCGCGGCTCGATGTCGCAGGCTGCTTCGTCCAGGACGTGACAGCAATCGGCCGACCGGTGCTGGGACGCCCCGCACAGCCAGTGACCGAGGTCGGCGAGAGCGGCGCGCGCCTCGTCTTCGTCGTCGCCTTCGACGCGGCCCGCATCGTCGATCATATCCGCCACCTGCTGCCGCCGGGCGCCGAGGTGGTGAGCCTCGACGCGATCCGGTTGCCCGACGCGCTGCTGTCGAACATGCGGCGTTATCTCGATCCGCTCAATTTTGCCACCAACTTCGTCTTCTTCCGCGACCAGGACGGGCTGCACACGCGACTCGTCACCGCGAATTACTGGGCGGGCTATGGCGCGCGAGAGCTGGCGCTGTGGCTCCTGCTCTATGACGAAGCGGGCAAAGAACTCGCCGAGTGGCGCGAGGCGGTGCCCCCCGGCAGCGCCTCGATCGTGCTCGACAGCCGCGCCATCCGCGCCCGCCTCGGCCTGCCGGCGTTCACCGGCCAGCTCTTCATGCATGTCGTCGGCGCCGTCGGCCACGATGTCGTGAAATATGCGCTCGATACGTTCGGCGACAGCGCCGATGCGTGCCTCTCCTGCACGCATGACGCCAATTCCTGGCCGGCCGATTTCTATGCCGGGCTACCCGCGCCCGCCGCGGGCGAAACCGTCACGCTGTGGGTGCAGAACAGCCAGCCTTGCGCGATCCCCGCCGGCTCGATCGGCCTCAACCTGATGGGCGACGCGGCGGTCAAGGCCATCGAGCGGCCGATCGCGCCCTTCGCGAGCTATGCGCTCGATATCGCCAAGCTGCTGCCGCAGGCCCGCTGGCCGCAGCAGCTCGAGATTCGCGCGGGCAAATACGTGGTGCGGCCGCGCTACGAGGTGACCGGGCGCGGCAAGCGCCGCATCGCCCATGTCAATGTCGAGCGCACCGACCTGAAGCCCGACCCGCGCATCGGCGAGCTCGGCAACATGCTCGGCAAAGGCTTCCTGCTGCCGGCCCCGGTGCTGCCGCGCGACACCTGGCGCTCGCTGGCGCTGCCGACGCCGATGGCGACGACACAAGAGGAGCTGCCGACCGAGCTCATCCTCTATGATGGCACCGGCCGCGAGACGGCGCGCCGCCGCTTCGGCCGGCTGCTGCGGCGCGACTCGGTGGCGGTCGATATCGACGACGTCATCGACGGCGCCGCGTTGCCGTCGGGCTACGGGCATTTCGAGCTGGTCTACGATTTCACCGCCGGCGACGGCGCCGATGGCTGGCTGCACGGCCTGTTCCGCTACGAGCACCGCGCCAGCGGACACACCGCGGAGACCAGCTTCGGCGCGCATGTCTTCAACACCGCGCTCACCTACAAGGGCGAGCCGCAATCCTATGCCGGCCGCCCGCCGGGCCTCTCGACGCGGCTCTTCCTCCGCCTCGGCGAGCAGCCGCACGACACTTTGTGCCATCTGATCTATGCGGCGTCGACACCGTGGCACGCCAAGAGCACCACCGATCTCGTGCTGCACGATGCGGGCGGTACCGAGGTGGCGCGCGAGCGTGTCGCTATCCCCTGCTCGGGGTCGCTGTTCTGGCGCTACCACGAGGCGTTCGACCGGGCCACGCGTGACCGGGCGGGCGCCAATCCCTATATCATTGTCCGTGACGCGACGTGCCGCCTCTTCGGTTATCACGGCCTCCTCGCCGAAGGCGGCGCGTTCAGCCTCGACCACATGTTCGGCTTCTAGTCGGCGGTATTCGCGGAACCTTCGATGACCCAGCGCCATCACACAAAATTTTTGATCATCGGCTCCGGGCCGGCGGGCTATACCGCGGCGATCTATGCCGCGCGCGCCAATCTGCAGCCGATCCTCGTCCAGGGCCTGGAGCCGGGCGGGCAGCTCACCATCACCACCGATGTCGAGAACTACCCGGGCTTCGCCGACGTGATCCAGGGCCCCTGGCTCATGGCCCAGATGGAGAAGCAGGCGGTGCATGTCGGCACGCGCCTCGTCAGCGACATGATCGTCAGCGTCGACCTCTCGCGGCGGCCCTTCACCTGCATCGGCGACACCGGTGACGTCTATATCGCCGACGCCCTCGCCATCTGCACCGGCGCGCAAGCGCGCTGGCTCGGCATCGCCAGCGAAGAAAGGTTCCGCGGCTTCGGCATCTCGGCCTGTGCCACCTGCGACGGCTTCTTCTTCCGCAGCCGCGAGGTCGTGGTGATCGGCGGCGGCAACACCGCGGTCGAGGAGGCGCTCTACCTCACCAACCACGCCACGCGCGTCACCCTGATCCACCGCCGCGACCAGCTGCGCGCGGAAAAGATCCTGCAGACGCGGCTCTTCGCCAATCCGAAGATCCGCGTCATCTGGGACAGCGTCGTCGAGGAGATCGTCGGCGACAAGGAGCCGCCACGCGTCACCGGCGTGCGCATCGTCAATGTCAGGACCGGCGAGAGCGCGATCGTGCCGACCGACGGCGTCTTCGTCGCCATCGGCCACACGCCTGTCACCGGCATCTTCGCAGGTCAGCTCGCGCTCGACGCCGAGGGCTACATCATCACTCGGCCCGAATCGACCGCGACCGACGTGCCCGGCGTCTATGCCGCCGGCGATGTGAAGGACAAGGTGTTTCGCCAGGCGGTTACCGCCGCCGGCATGGGGTGCATGGCGGCGCTCGAGGCCGAGAAATTCCTCGCCGCCGAGGAAGCGGCGGCGGCGCTCAAAGCGGCGGAATAGCACCGGCCCGAATCGGCGGCCGGACACCTGGCGCAGCGCGCTGCGAAGGACAACGACGCATGGACTGGGACAAGCTCAGGGTGTTTCACGCCGTCGCCGAAGCCGGCAGCTTCACTCATGCCGGCGAGGCGCTCAATCTGAGCCAGTCGGCCGTCAGCCGGCAGATCAGCGCGCTCGAGGAGAGCCTGAGCGTGCCGTTGTTCCACCGCCATGCGCGCGGCCTCATCCTCACCGAGCAGGGCGAACTGCTCTACCGCACCGCGCGCGAGGTCTTCTCCAAGCTGGCGATGACCGAGGCGATGTTGTCGGAATCGAAGGAACGCCCCAAGGGCCCGCTCAAGGTGACGACGACGGTGTCATTCGGCTCGGCCTGGCTCACGCCGCGCATCCGCGAGTTCGTCGATCTCTATCCCGAGATCCAGGTCAGCCTCGTCGTCGACGACAGCGAGCTCGACCTATCCATGCGCGAGGCCGATGTCGCTATCCGCATGTCGCCGCCGCGCCAGCCCGATCTGGTGCAGCGCCATCTCATGACCGTGCGCTACCACATCTACGCCTCGTCCGAGTATCTGAAGCGCTTCGGCATGCCGCAGAAGGCCGAGGACCTCGACAAGCACCGCTTCATCATCTACGGCCAGGACGGGCGTCCCGTGCGCAACATCAACTGGCTCGCCGAAGTCGGCGCGCGCGCCGGCATCGACCGCCAGCCGATCTTCATGGTCAACAACGTCTATGCCATCTTCCGCGCCGTCGACAGCGGCCTCGGCATCGCCGCGCTGCCGGATTTCATGGCGCAGGAAACCGCGAACCTCGTGCGCATCCTGCCGGAGCTTACCGGGCCCGAAGTCGAGGCCTATTTCGTCTATCCGGAGGAACTGCGCTCGTCGAAGCGCATCGCGGTATTCCGCGACTTCCTGCTGCGCAAGGTGACGGAGGGCAAGAACAGCTGACGGCGGGCGGGCGCGTCAGAACAGCCGGCCGTTGCGCAGCAACGCGGCGAGGCCGGCGATCAGCGCCGCGACCATGCCGAGGGCAAAGCCCAGCGTCGCGCCCCAGTCGAGCCAATTATGCCGTGGCTCCGTCTCGGAGAGCGGCGGCGTCTCGCTCGGCACGGCGATCTCGCTGTCGCGCGTCGCCTTCCCTGGGGCCGTTTCGACACGCGCCGGCGCCGCCAGGACGATCCCGCCGCCCGCCTTCGCGGGCGTCGGAACGTCGCGCTGCGGCGCCAGGAGCCGCGGCGGCGCTGCGGTCATCGCCGGCTCTGCTGCCGCGGTGAGCGGGAGCGCCGATACGACCTTTTCTGGCATCGGCTCGTCGCGGCACGGCGCCAGCAGCCGAGGCGCCGCGGGCGCGGCAGAGGGCCGCTCCGCCGCCACCCGCTCGGCGAGCCAATCGATCCAGCCGGCCGGCAGCGTCGGCGCGGACATGCCCGAGAAGGCATGCTCGACGGTCGCGGCAAGCTGCGCGAGCGCCGCGCGCGGCACCGGCAACGCGACGATGGGGAGCTCGCCGGGAAAGCGCCGCTGCAGCCCCTCGTCGCGCAGCATCGTGCGCAGCGCGTCGCGCGCCTCCTCTGGGCTTGCTTCCTGCCCTTCGTCGAGGAAAGCGATCAGCGCCACACCGCGGGCGGCGTGCAGCGCCGCGAGATCCACCGGGTCCTCCTCGCCACCGGCGCGGATCACCGCGCCGGGAAGGCAGCGCCAGCCGGGAATTAGCGCCGGGGCGGACGGCACCAAGCCGTTGCCGATCTCGCTGGCAGCCCGCCGCTCCTCCGCGGGACGATCGAGAATCTGCTCGACCATGGGGGAACCGTCGGTTGATGGCATCGCCTCACCAACGCTCCACGCGCGATTTGGTTTCGCGCTTTGGTGGCGCGGAAAAGGGATGCAGTTTTTGCAACCGTGCCAGCGCAAATTTCCGGTGGCCTTTCCGCCGGACCGCTTCATCGTCGCCTTAGGAATTTCGCCGCGGTCGAACGCGGCAGCCGTTTCCGGGCGTCACAGCCCGGAAAGAGGGTCTTCGGATCCTCACGTCTCCCAGACGTGAAGCCTCTCTGTTCGACTTCGGCGGGAAACTGCGTTTTCCCGCCTTT
>WNFJ01670065.1_pt3 | contig 12272 bp, 11 predicted proteins | sample 5400461 | NCBI WGS metagenome assembly WNFJ01 (sample SAMN13153349, study PRJNA577476) | soil metagenome | isolation source: 115 cm saprolite on Douglas fir-dominated hillslope | place: USA:California | collected 2013-09-17
AAGGTAGTCTGCTGGGTGGAAACGGTGCTGAAAGGGACGATCGCCGAGACCGTGTCGCCAGCCGGATCATAGGTCGCACCCGGCACGAGTACGATCGCATTGATGCCCGCCGCCCACGCGTTGGCAAGCTCCGTACTCTCCGTCACGTCGGAACCGAGACCCACGGCCAACGTCAAGGGCGCCTTGAAGGCGCTCTTGACCCCGCTCAACGTCGCAGAGCTGGTGACCGGAGTCACCGTCGTTGGCGTGATCACGACCAAGTCCTGAATGAACGTGTCGAAGGCGCTTGCCCACTTTGCCGCCGCATCCGACGCCGATTGTGGAAACGCTCCAAACTGGGCGAATTTGGGATCCTGAAACTTCCGAATCTCCGTCTTTAGCTTGTCGCTCGAGAGGGTCATAGCTACATGAGCTTCGCGGACGAGGACCGGCGCCACCCCAGGATCAGACTGCATCGTCCGAGAACCGAACACCTCTTGTCAAGGTGCAACCGGGCGCTCCGCTCGAGCGCAGGTAGGCCATCAGGGTTGCTCCGCAGCGATCACCCGCGCACGCCACGCGGCCGCGTCGGCCGGCGGCAGGCGGTCGGCTACGGAGAGAATTACCAGACGCGCCCTGCCGCGGGTTACGGGCGAAGGGGCGGTCAGGAGGTCTGCGACCCGCGGCAGCACCGACTCGCCCATGGCGACCAGCGCATCGGTCGCCAGCGTGCGGTGCACCATGGTTGCGTGGGGGAAGTCGTCGATGGTCTTGATCAGCGCGTCGAGCGCTCGCGCATCGTGCATGAGGAAGAGACCCCACGCCGACTGCGAGCGGACCTGGGCCTCGGGATCGTCGAGCAGGTGGAAGAGGCGATCGGCGGTCGTCGGGTCGGCGATGTACGACAGCCCACGCGAGGCTTGCGCCCGCAGTTCCGCATCGTCGCTGTCGAGTAGCGGGACCAGGGCCGCGGTCGACCGCCTCCCGTAGGATACGAGCGCGCCGAGCGCCTGGTCGCGAACCACGCCATCGGGCGACGACAGATCGGCCAGCAGCTCGTCGACGGTGCGAGTCACGGACCTCCGGCCGCCGCTGCGGGGGCGGGGTTCGGACCAGTGCCCGCCGGGTGGCTGAACGTGATGGTCACGCGGCGGTTGAACTGGCGGTTGGCCTCGCGGTTCTGATCGGCTCCGGTCGCTGCGACGCCGCCCGGCTGATCGCCGGTGCCGCCGGGTTGCTCACTGGTGGCATCGGTGGCGGCGGTGGAGACCCCGTGGCCACCGCCGGCGACAACGGCGTTGCCCGCAACGTGCGCGGCTGGGAAGTGAGCGAGGATCGCGGTGCGGACCGATTCGACGCGCCGCTGCGACAAGCCGACGTTGTACGCCGCATTGCCAATCAAGTCGGCGAAGCCGTCGAGGGTCATCTGCACCGCCGGGTTGCGCCCGAGGTACCCAGCCAGGCCCGCGATCTTGGCGTCTTCCGCTGGCCGGACGTTGTCGCGATCGAAATCGAAGTAGAGGGTCATCGGCTCGTGCACGTAGAAGTCTCGGTGACGCTCGATCGCCTCCGCGAAGGAGGCGGAGGCACCGGCGGCCACGGCGAGGTGCTCGTTGATCACCACGGCGGCCCCGCCGGGGCCGGTCGTGCGCGTGCCGAAGCCCCAGTCGACGCTGCCATAGTCGACCTGGGTGTCCTCACCCCGGGCTACCGCCTGGAACTCGAAGTCGGCGTTCCCCGCGAAGCCGGGCTGGTCGTACATGTTGGCCGAGCGGATGTCGGACGGATCGTCGGAGCGCTTGAATCCCGGCGTGGAGCCGGTGGGCGTCTGAGGGCCCACGCCGCCGACGGTACCGCTCGGGTTCGCGGTCGTGCCAAACGCGGGTACACCTCCCACTGGCGTCGGCTCGTCGGGGAAGCGCGCTGACGCCGCGGTGCCCGGCGCTTGGGCGGTGTGGACGATATCGGTGGCGAAGCCGCCGACTATCCCGGTGGCTGGATTGTCGGCGGTGGATAGGCCCGGGGTGCCGAGCGCGCCGCGCGGTGCCGCCAGCGGCGTCACCGACCCGGGGGTGATGTCGGTACCGGGAGCACCGGGGGCCGTGACCTTGAAAATATTCCAGAACGCGATGGTGTTGGAGTTGGGCGCGCCCTTCTCGGGAGTGAACCGAATGAAGCCGTCCATGGTGGCGTTCCCCCCAGGGGCCGCAGCGTTGGAAGTTACCCAGTTGATGTTGAAGACTCCCATCCCGGCCACCGCTTCGGCGGGGCTGGTCAGGTTGGACTGCACCCGCTGTCCTGATCGAGCAGCGACTCCGCGGACTCGCCGCGTACTACCCGGTCGGCGACCGCGTCGGCGTGGCGTTCGTACGCGTCGCCAGTTTCACCGAGGCCGTCCTTGAGGTGGACGCCGGCGCGCTGTTGGATCACGTGCGCCGCCTCGTGCGCGGCGGTGCGAAGATCCGGTTTGCCGCCGAACGCCACCGACCTGTCGCTCGTGTAGCCCTGGGCGCCGAGCGCCTCGCTCGCCTCGCTCGCGGCGCCTCCCATGTGGGCCTCGATGCTGCTCACGTCGTGGCGACCGAAGGACCCTTGGATCTGCTCGCGGAACGGCAGTGGCTGGGTCGAACCGTTGACGCCGCGGTCGGCGATCTTCTTAGCCGCCGCCGCCACGTGCCCCGCGGGATCGCTGGGCGAGCTCGCCGCGGGCCTCGCCCGCATTTGCAACAACGTGAGTACCCCCCGGTTGCCGAACCGATTCTGGAAGGCCGACGTGTGGTCGGGCTTATCGTGGCTGCACGACGCGGCCCGCCTGTCACCGGGTTCGAGGCCTTCCCTCGATTTCGCGGCTCGTTCCATGAGTACCTCCAAAAGCAGGCGAATCGAGCTGCCTCTCGACTCGCTGGTGGTGCACGGGCCACCCTCGAGGCTGCCTCGATCGCCTTCCGGCCGTCAAGTCGGGCTCGCAAGCGCGCTCATCGATGATCCCCCGCCGCCAGCGCCCATAGCGCGTCACTGCCGGGGTAGCTGCTGACCCCTCGCCACCAAAGACGCCCAAGGCCCGAACTCCGCCGCGTCGAGCACCCGCCCTCCTTTGCGGAGTTCGCGCCAGAGGCCGAGCGCGAGGTGGCGCATCGACAAGCGCCCGCCATCTTCCGCCGACAGAAACGCGGCCGTCACCACCGCGTTCCGGATCTCGCCGCCGGATACCGTGAAGCGTTTTGCTACCGCCTCGAGATCGAGGTCGTCGCCGCACAGAGCCGCCGGGGGCATGTGCCGCTGCCAGATTCGCAGCCGCTCGGCCTCGCCGGGCATCGGGAACTCGGCGATGATCTGCAGGCGCCGAAGAAAAGCCTCGTCCATGTTGCGGCGCAGGTTCGTGGCGAGGATGCATATGCCGTCGTGCTGCTCGATGCGTTGGAGCAGGAACCCCGTCTCGACGTTGGCGTAGCGATCGTGCGCATCCTTCACCTCGGTGCGTTTGCCAAAGAGAGCATCCGCTTCGTCGAAGAAGAGAATGACGCTCGCTGCACGCGCTTCGTCGAACAGGCGCGACAGGTTCTTCTCGGTGTCGCCGATGTACTTCGAGACCACCTGCGACAGGTCGATGCGATAGACGTCGAGATCCATCTGGCGCGCGAGCACCTGGGCGCTCATCGTCTTGCCTGTTCCGGGTGGACCGGTGAAAAGGCACGCCAGCCCTCGGCCCGCAATCCTTGGCCCGTCGCTCCACTCCCTGAAGAGCTTGCCGCGGTTTCGGTGCCACGCGAGGGCGAGGTCGAGCTCGCGCGCGGTCTCGATCGGCACCACGAGGTCTTCGCGCGTGAATCGGCAGTTGAGACGCTCTGCCAGGGACGACATCCGAACCTCGGGCAGCCCCCGGCAGGCCTCCTTAAGGTGGCCCGCGCTCACGCGGCATTGGACGCAGCCACCCTCGCCACGGTTTCGATTCTCCCGGGCCCGAAACGAAAGTGCGCGGCAGTGGTAAGCAGATCGACGTCCTGCGCGCAACGCTCGACTGGAAGAAACTGTCGCAAGAGTCGCGTGCGTAGGTCGACGCTGAGTTCGTCCAGGACGAGCTCTATCGACGCGCGCTGCGACTCGGCAAGGAGGGTTTCTCCGCCGTCAGTGCAAATCCAGACGGCGGGGGCATCGAGCTCCCGAAGCGCGAATGCCGCAGTGCGGGCGGCTGCTCCTGTTCCCGCCAACACAACGAGGGCCGCTCCGTGCCAGAGCGTTTCACGCCGAAGGATGGAGGCTACCGAGGGGGAGTCCAAGACCTCCCGCTGGACGACGAGCGCCGCACGGCATGCCGCGTGCGCAATAGCGCAGGCCAGCGTTTCGCGGCCGCTCCCCTCCGGTCCCTTGAGCACCACAAGGCGCGGCCCGGCGCTGCCTGCCGACACCCACGCCGCGGCAGCTCGGGCTCGCGCGCGCAGCGTCTCGGGCAACACCAAATAGTCCAGCCGATCGCGGTCTTCGAGGCGGATCTCGCCAAAGGGCAATGGGGCGTCATTGCCAAGGAGGCGCGGCCAGAACGACTCGGGAACGCGGTACGCACGACCCGAGAGCGGACCGTCCCCCTCTAGCTCTATGAGTCCGAATCGCTGCAGACGCCCTCCCGGCAGAAACGGCCCGATCCCCGCGCTGCGGTCCTCGCCGCGAACTGCCAACAGAAGGCCGACCGTGGGGCGCGCGCGCTCAGCGTGGTCGTTTAGGTACGCGACGAGCCGCGCGTAGCGGCTGTCGATCTCCACGGCGAGTCCTAGTAGAACGGCGTCTCGTTCGAGCCCCGTGAGAGCGAAAACGCGAACGGCGCGATCGAGCGACGGCAGTCCACCCGCGGTTGGGAGATCGCCTTCCTGGGCTACGGGTGGGCCGTCGCGGTGGTCCGCCGCCAGCTCTCGCAGGAGGCCCTCGGCCTCTCCGTCTTCGATAACCGCGCCCTTGACCAGCTCGCCCAAGCTCGTCCGGCCGCGCTCGCGGAGGGCGCGAAGATGGGCGGCGAAGAGGGCGTCGAGCCGGCGGAGCTCGCGTCGGAGTCCGTCTCGAGGGAGCCGGTCCGGAGGTGCGGCATGGGCGTCCTTTGACAAAGGGGCGAGACCCCTCGCGTCAAGATGAATTCCACTCACCACGGCGGGAAACGGTAAGCCGTCGACGGCTTTCTAGGCAAGCCTCGGGTACGCCGCGTGACAGGCCCAGAGGCTGAAGACGCTCCGAGAAAAATGTGTACGGACAGCGACCCGGCTTTCGTGCGAAGGAGCAGAAAAGGGCGAGGTGCCCAACGGGGGTAGCATGAGACACACACGTCTTCCGACGATCTCATTGGCAATCGCGCTCCTCGGCGTGCTGGGCGCGCCGATCAGCTGCAACCGGAGTTCGGCGCCCGCGCCTACCGAGCCGTTCGTGAGCGCAGCCACCGCGCGCGAGCCGTGCACCTGTTTGTTCGTTGGTGGCGACGCGCGGGACGATCGCTCTCATGTCGTGCAGTGGGCCTTGCGAAAGGCCAGAGAGCAAAACGCCTGCGCCTTTGTCTTCCTGGGCGACATGGAGCTCAATCCGCAGTTGGACGTACACTTTCAGAAAGAATTGGCGGAGCTTGGCCAGATTCCATTTTATCCAGTTCTGGGAAACCATGAGGTAAAACTATTCGGGATATTCGGCATTGATCGCAAGGAACACGTTGAAAAATTCAAACGGCGATTTCTGGACAATGTCCACACACCCATCAAGAGCGAGCTACGCGATCGTGTGGCCTATTCCGTGGACTTGAGTGGGGGCGTTCATTTCGTCGCCCTGGACAACGTAGCGGAGCCCGGTTTCGGCAAGCAGCAGCTTGCGTGGCTGCGGAAAGATCTGACGGCGGCGCGCGCGAATTCAGCGACACGCCACATTGTTGTCGGCATGCACAAGGCGCTGGCGGCCAATGGAGTGACGAATCACTCGATGGACGAGGACGGCGAGATTGGCAAACAGGATTCGGCGGCTGCGCTCGCTATTTTTCGCGAGAGTCGTGTCGATCTCGTCATCGCGAGTCACCTTCATACGGGGATTTCTTATGTCCAGGGCGGCATCCGGTCGTACATCACCGGGGGCCTCGGCGCTCCCATCGCACGCGAGACGCCGAGCGGGGCCGATAGACGCCATCACGTCCTCAGGATGGACTTCACCGATAGCTCACTCAACGTGACTCTGCTCCCCTTCGAGGGGGCCACCGTGGTTGCCGACAAGGACGAAGACGAAGGAAAAGAATAGCGGTAGTCTCGCACTCGATGCCGCTCGACAAGGACACGCTACAGAGCGATCTCGAGTCTCTTTTCAAGAAGCCACCAGTTCGGGAATCTGACTGCGCGAAGAAATGGGCGAGCGCCATGCAGGACTACGCTACGGCGATCGTCCCCTCGGCCTCTGCGGCCGTCGCGACCGCAGCCAGCGCGCTGGAGGGGGCCCTGGCCGGCATCGCGGCTCCGGGCGCTGCCGCGGCGATCATGGAACTGGCATTCACTGCTTTTGCCACTGCCGTCGGTGGGGTTTGTCGCTAAGCCCCCGACGGCGCCCGTCGGATTTGCCGCTGGCTTTGCGACACCTACGGCGGACGCCGCGGCCCGCGCGAAGGATCTTGCGAAGGCAATCCACTCGTGGATGATCACCGGCACTGCTACCCCGGCGTCGGGTACAGCAACGAACTGGTCCTGATCGAGGACCGTCGTCCAGATCTGTCGCGTGGCGTCGGAGCAGGCGGCACGGTCCCGAAGGCTACGCAAGCTTGCATGCGAAGGCAGCCAGCACGCGCCGGATGGGTGTGCAGATGCTCATGCCGTCCGCGGAAGCGAAGTGCATACCGACGGCACGCTCATTTTCGTCGAGCACGAGCGAGCCTGAGTCGCCCGGCTGGGTGAAACTCGAGATGCCGATCTGTTCGGCGAATGTCGCGACATCGTCGCCGTATGGGACCTTCACTACGAGTCCGACGGCTTGCACGACGCCGTGCGTCGTTTCGGAGACCGCGCCGACCTTGTGCACATGAAGGCCCACCTTCACGTTGTCGTTGATCCCCTGCGGCTTGACGCCGACATCCGCGACGGCCGCATTCAGCGACTTGGGATCGTCGGCTAGGAACACTGCCGCGTCCAAATTCGTCGATACATCGCTCTCGTCGAAGCCTGGTGTGCGTATCGCGACGAGCGTTCCGATAGGTGCTTGAGCCAAAACGTCGAGCGTTTCGGCGTTCGTCAACGATGGGCACAATACGATGCTGCCCGACGGCGCGCCTGGATCGGTTGCACCGTTCGGGGCGATCACATGCGCGCAGGAGAGCCCGAGTCGTCTACCTTCGGCGTCCAGTGCCACGCAAGTCAAAGTGCCCGAGCCGCCAAGCTTGTTGCCTATGTCGAACCCGGGTTGGGCGGGACGCTGAACGGTGACGAGCGATTCCAGGCGAACGTGGCTCACCGCGCGCACGTCGGTGCGAACCGGCCGCGTGAAAACAGGACTCTTGAATTCCAGCGGAATTCGGTGTTGCGGCTCCAACTTGTGAGAGGCGACCTTCGTTCGCACGAGCACTTGTACGCAGTGGGTGCCGAGCTTGCCACCACGTCTCTTTCTTGCGACGCACATCCCCACGACATTTTCGTGCTGCCACCAGCTCTGGTGAGCTTTACCCAGGCGCCGCAGATGGCCGACGTAGGTGCGATCGGTGCTCACACCTTCGAGGTTCGACGAAATCGCGCGAACGGCGTGCCGGAGAGCGCGCATGGTTATTGACAGCTCGGAATCTCGTGGTCGTCCGGGTGGCAGGCGGAGAGAGGTTGAAAGGTGGCTTTCGCTTGCTCGACGGCAGCGTCTACGGTCATGCCGCAGGCGTAGTTGGCCGATCGAACACGCGACGGGACATTCATCACCTGCAGCGCTTCCTGGCAGCGCGCTTGAAATGTGCGCACGCCGTCAAGGAAAAGAAGCCGCATCTGACGCGGATCGAACGTGTATCCGACGGCGCCCGCCGCTCCGTTCTCTGGGCGGTTTACCCATGCGCTCTTCCATGTCCTGGCAACCTCGGGAAAGAGTCCAGGGCCGATATACGTAGTCACGGCGGCTTCGGGTTCATCTTTTGGCTGCGGACAAAGAGCGCTGCGTCGACAGAACGCCTCACGGTCGATGGCATCGACCGGAGCGATGCGATCCTTGCATAAATGATACTCGCTGAAGCGCCGTGCCGCCGCTTCAAACTCGGCTTCCTGTAGCTCACCAACGAGGTTCTGGCTGGTCGCGAGATCGAGCGTGCGCATAAGAATCGGCAATGCGGATGCCGCGTGCGCGGTCGGACCGACATCGATACCCGACGTAGAAACGACGAGCGTTCGCTCGGCGCCGCGCCAGGCTGCCTGGAGCATCGGCAGGCCCGAGCGAACACCGGCATCGATGAACGTGCCCGACTGCCTCTTACCGTTGCTCATAACGTAGTCGACTGGGTCCGACAGCACCGGTTCCACGATGGAGGCAAGGACGGTCTGCACCCGGTCGGGTCCCACCGCCTTGTCAGCGGGATCCTGGTCGCTTTGCGCGAAGATGCTCCCAGTATCGTAGTCGACGGTGAGCGTGACGAACTCAGTCGCGTTCGTTTGCATCTCGGGCGAAAGCGTTTCCGCCAGCCTCCTCTCGATGCCATTGAAGTGCATCAGCCCCCGCAAGTGCTCGGCCAGGTTCCAGTCCCACTCGTCGTGCTGGCAGTAAAGGTCCTTCTCGGTACGGCACGTATAGTTGTCGATCAGCGTTTTCTCGGCGCGTGCTTCTTGACCAGGCACCTGAAAGAGATCGACGGTAGCGCCCACGAGACTGCCAGTGCTTGTGCCCACGACGAGATCGATCTTGGCGTCCGGGCACGCATCCCCGGTGGGTAGATGATGGCAGGTACGAAAAACGTTCATGAGGCGGGAGACGAAACCTGCCGTAAAGGCCCCGGTCGCACCGCCCCCACTCATGACCAGAGCGGTCGTTGGTCGTTCGGCGTACCGATTCCAGCGCCGGGCAGCGAGGTACGCGCCTGCCCGCTGCATCCCCTTCTGGATCCCCGTTTTGAAATCGTCCGCCGTCAGCTGAACACCCATCGAGTTCTCGAGGACCAACAGCGACGACGCTATCCACCCAACGTTGGCGACGTATCGCTCGACGTCGATCTCGGTCAAATACGTGGGATCCGTGCTCGCGGGCAACGTCACTCGACCCGTGCCCTTCGACAGTGGCGCCTTCGGAAGATTCCAGGTCGAGGGCGCATCGTCTTTCAGCGCATTGTAACAAGGGGAGGGATCTGCCGGCCGGCTCCGCAAGCACCCGAGCTCGACGGAAATGGGGTCGCTCGTCGTGCCTGCGGCCTGCGCCCAGCCCGCGACCACCTTCGGGTAGAAATAGCTGTCCTCGACGTGCGCTCGCACGAGACTCGCGACACGTTCAGAAGGGCTCGCACGCGCGGGCGCGGCACCCGAACCTGCGCCGGAGTTCAGCGTCTTTAGCAAATAGGGCGTGCGCATGTAGCTGCACGCCGTCAGAACGAACACTGTAAGCACCGCTGCCCAACGAGAAAGAAGCGCCTTGGTCATCCGTACCTCCCCCGGCGACTGAGAGCGCCAGCATCCACCCTTGGTATTGCGCCCGCGCGCCGTCGACCAGCACGTTTAGTTCCGGTCGAAGCGGGAGTCCATGCTCATTAGAACGAGGCCATTCTGGGAAGAGGGTACCCATCATCGGGTCCTGCAGGCTCGGTGCCAATGGAGCGGAGCCCATCGAGACCTTGCTATGGACGCTCGAGACGCTGTTTCAAGAGCGTGCGCGCGATCTCGGTGGCAACACCCACGCGATCGATCACCTTGAGAAGTCGCGGTCCTTGGGTAATCGGCACGTAGGGAGTCGTCCTCTCGAGAAGAAGGTACACGCCCAGCGGATTCATCGGGCCGTTCCACTCGACATGCGTGCGATCGAGTTGTGGCACGTGGTCGAGAAGCCACTGCTTCGAGACAAGGAATCGGAGCGCCTCCTCGCCTCCTGGACGCTGCGCAAACTGGCCCACAAGGGCCGCGAGGACCGTCCCGGCGTGTGCGGTCGGAGTCTCGGTGGCTCCCCAAGGGGGTAAGTTCAAGCGACGGTAGTCTTCTTCGAGCTCCGGTTGCGCCGCGGCGAGAGCACGGCGCACGTCGATGGGCCGAGCCATTCCGATGTGGGCGGCTCCTTGCTCTACGAAAAGCAGCCAGTCGACTGCCGTGAACTCCTGGGCAAGGGTCGCCAGGCTGAAGAGACGAGTGGACCACCAGTAGTCGTTCTGTCGGAGATCGATCGTCAGGAGATGCATTTCTCCCGCCTGCGCCAAGCGCTCGACCAAGTAAGGTACGTAAGACTGACTGAACAGCATCTCCGGTTGATCGATGACGTCTGCACCCACGATGCTCGCAAGGTCGAGCGCGACGTCCGATGCATCCGCCATTGTCCCCGCGACGTGGACTGCGGCTCCCACACGCCCAGCGAGATCTTCAGGTGACGTGAAAAAACTAACCATTCGATCGGCGCTGAGTTCCTTCCGCAAGGCGCGAATTTGGGCACCGCTGTCGCCATCTCCGGTGTGAGAGTCCATGTTCGCAGGCGGCCACGATGCCTCCTGATCTACGAGAAAGACGAGTCGAGGTATTCCAGCTCCGGCGGCAGCGCGGTATTCTATTTCGGTTACGGAGCGGCGCTCTGGGTTGTCTTGTTCGGGAATGTAGCCGTATCGCCACGCAAAGACGCCCACGTAGAGGTCGCATCCGAGGACGTCGGCGATGCAGCGATCGGCCGGGCGATCATCGCGCGCCACGTAATCCTCCATTGCAACGACCTGATGCTGCATCCGTTGGAGCTGTTTGTATGCAGCTTCTCGATGACTCTCCAGGTCGCGATATGTCGAGGATAGATAGATACGGGCCATCGCCGGCTCTCCAGGATATCAAAACGGTGTCGCGCTGAGGAACCGCGGTCGCCCAGCTATGCGGGTAGGCGGTCATAGGCCCATTCGCGGAGCAAGCCGTGCGGTGCGCTCGATTCCTGTCACGTGCCAGTCGGCCGGTCGGTACGTGACAACCTGCGGTCCTAGAGCATTTCCAAGGCACACCTTGGCGCCAGGCGCCGGTTCGCCCCGTCTGGTGGCCGGCGCCGCTCGCCACACGTCGCGCCGGGCGCGGCCGGCGGTCTACGCGAGGCCGTCTCCTCGGCGTCGTCGGTCGGGTCGCGCGCTCGCGCGACGGGCGGCGGCTCAGTCGGTATCCCTAGGTGCGTCAGGATGCGGCGCACGGGTTCGCGCTCGGTGATGACGGCGACCATGCGCATCCGGCCGTGGCACTTGGGGCATTCCAGAACGTCCACCGAGAAACTGCCGCGGAGCAGTGTCGCCCAGTCCACACGCGGCTGCACCGCGTAGAGCAACCCGCCGAGCAGCCGATCCCAGTGCCGCGCGGAGATGATGTTCGGCGCGAGCCTGATGACATCGGCGGGATCGGGCCGGGTGCCCGCGGCCGCCCCGCTCGGCCCAACCTCGGTCATCGGTGTCGTGGGCACGTTGGGGGTGCCGCCCTCCCTCGACGAAGACGGCCGCGGCGTCGGCGTGTCGCGCACGTTGCTGGCCTTCGGCGTGGTGCGCTCGGTCGTTGTCGCCGACTTCTCCGCACACGCGGCATGGGCGGCGTCGCAGCCGTCGCGTCGCGCGCGCGGCTTGGGTATGACGTCGCGGCGCCAGGCGCTACGAGGTGCGAGTACCCCCGCGTATCTGAGCAGGGGGTACCGTGGGGGCGCGATGATCGCCGCGAGCCTTGCCATGAATTCTACGCCGTCCCGGTGCGCTTCGCTTGGGCACGGTAGCTCGCGAAGACCGCCTCGACGAAGATGCGCGCGAGCGCGGTGAGCACGTCGCCCTTGAACGCGGCGAGCCGGCGAAGCTCGTACAGAAGCGAGAGAACGTACTGCCGCAAGGGCACGTCCGGCAGGACTCGATCGACCAAGAACGCCGCCACGTTTGCCATACGCCGGCCACAGCAGCTCGGGCAGATGCTTCGACCGTGGCACGAGAAGGCCACGAGCAAATCGTGGCCGCACGCGTCGCACCGGACCCTGGAGAAGCCTTCCGAAAAGTCGCCGCACTTGACGTAGGCCCGAAACTCCTGCTCGACGTAGCGGGGCAGCCCGCCTTCGTAGTTTGCGCGAGCGTAGGCGATGAAGCTTTCGAGATTCGCCCGGACAAGCTGATGGAGAACGGTCTCCGTCGGCTTGCGGGGGACGTA
>WNFJ01444121.1_pt1 | contig 12271 bp, 8 predicted proteins | sample 5400461 | NCBI WGS metagenome assembly WNFJ01 (sample SAMN13153349, study PRJNA577476) | soil metagenome | isolation source: 115 cm saprolite on Douglas fir-dominated hillslope | place: USA:California | collected 2013-09-17
CGACGATCATCAGCTTGAAGGATCGTTTACCGTTGCCGTTCATCGCTGTTCCGTCACGGTTGGGCATGAGCGTCGCCTCAAGCGCCTCAGGCGACCGCGGTGCTGACCGCCTGGGCGGCCGGCAGCACGATCTTGAAGCGGGTGAAGCGCCCGGGGTGGGTGCTCACGCCGATCTTGCCGCCGAGCGCGTACACGCTGCGCGCCACGACGTCCATGCCGACCCCCCGACCGGCATCCATCGACACGTCCTCCTGGGTGGAGAAACCCGGACGAAAGATCAGGGCCATGGCGGCGCGCGTGTCCATGCCGCGGGCCTCCTCTTCGCTGATCAGCTGCCTGCGTACCGCGGCGGCCTTGAGCGCCTCGGTTGCGATGCCCGCGCCGTCATCCTCGAACACCAGCTCGTAGCCGTCGCCGGCCTTGCGGAAGTGCACGCTCACGACGCCGACGTCCTGCTTGGTGTGCGCACGGCGCACCTCGGGCGGCTCGATGCCATGCACGGCCGCGTTACGCAGCATCTGGATGAGGCAGTCCTTGATGATCGCGGCATACGACAGCGGCACCTCGCCCAGTCCCGCCACGGTCAGCCTGAAGCGCTTGGCGTGGTCCTGGGCCAGCCGCTCGGCCATCGCCTGCAGCGCGGGTGACAGATCCTCCACCGGCCGGTAATGCGGCCGCTCGCCGCCGGCGCCGTTGGTGGCGGCCCGGGCTGCGGCGGCCACGGCCCCCGCACCGGGAGCGGTTTCTTTGAGCGTCGTGAGACGCGCGGCCATCTCGCGCACGCTGCGCAGGTGCGCCAGCAGCTCATCGAGCTTCAGGACCAGCGGCAGGAAGTCGCTGCCCGTCAGCGCGGGCTTTTTCTTGCAGTCTGACACCATGTCTTCGAGCGCGTGCACACGGCTGGCAATGCTCTTGAGGTTGAGCGCCGAGGCCTCGCCCTTGATGCCGTGCAGCTCGCGGAACAGCCCGCCGAGCTTCTTGCGGAATTCGGCGTCGGTGCGCGCCGGCTCCTTGAGGATGGTGTTGACGAGCTTGAGGCTGGTTTCGGCGGTGTCCAGGAAGGACAGCAGCTGCAGCGGGTCGACGTGCAGCATGCTGAGCATCATGTCGACCTGCGCGTTGGCGTTGTCCTGGGAGTCCTGCAGCTCGCGGGCGAGCAGCACGCTGGAGGTGATGTCGCCGACGGCGCACAGCACGTGCCTGATGCCTTCTGGTCCCATGACGCGGTGGAAGTCGAACTGCAGGTAGCGAGTCTCCTTGCCGCCGTGCCCGTTATCCGCGGTGATCTCGAGCTGGCTCAGCGGGTTGATGCTCTTCATCAGGTTCTCGTGGGCGCGATCGCCCCACAGGAGCTTGATGTACTTGGTGGCGGTCGCGAGCGTCGCCGGCGCCACCAGGTCCTTGAGCAGTTCTTCGAAGGACAGGCCCGCGAAGTCCTGGCGGCCGAACATACGTGTCAGGGCCTCCGACCAGACGCTGCCGATACGGTAGTCCGCATCGAGAAGGAAAAAGCCCTCGCGCACGGTCTTGAGGATATCGCGCGTCTGCTCCTGGGCCTCGCGCGCGGCGCGCTCGTGGCTCGAGCGCGTGAGCCGGAAGTAGCCGGCCGCGGCCGCCAGCGCCAGCGCTGCGAGCACACCCGCCAGCAGCAGCGTGCGCAGCCGCGCCGCGGCGTCCGAGCAAGTGCGCTGCAGCGTCGCGGCCAGCGCCGCAAGCTGCGCTTGCAGCGGCCCGGCGCTGTCGCTCGCGAACAGCTGCGCCCGTTTGACCTCGGCGTAGTGCTGGCGTCCCTCGCGCGACAGCGAGCTGCCGGCGGTGTCCGAGTCCACGTAAGGCTGGCCACTGAAGGAGACGACCGGTTCGAGCACCGGAGTGTACTGGTGCCACAGCAGCAGCGCCCGGTGCAGCTGCGGCGAGTCGAGCTCACCCGAGACGCTGAGCTCGGTCAGCTTCTGACCGAAGCGCTTGACCGTTCCCTGCAGGTCGGCCAGCGCCTGGCCTGAGTAAGCGCGGACCTCGAGGCGATCGCGCAGCGTGTTCAGCTGGTGGGAGATCTCGAGCGGATAGGTCTGCACGGTGCTCGCGGTCTGCAGCGCGGCGATGTTGGCGCGCATGTGCGTGGCGAGCCGGAATCCCATGATGAGCACCGCGCCCATCACCAGGGTGAGTGCCGTGCCCAGGCCTGCGGTAACGAGTTGGCGGCGGCGGCGTTCTGTGCCAGCGAGAGTCATTCCTAAGGTCTCCTGTCTACTTGGGCAGCTCGAAACGCATCCGGGTCCTGACCGGTACCTCGACGGCGGCGCCGTTGAGCAGCGGCGGCGCGTAACGCCAGTGCTTCACGGCGTTGACGGCCGCCTGGTCGAACACTCCCGGGGGCGTTGCTTCGATGACGTGGACATCGCGCGTCTCACCGCTGCTATCGACCGTGAACTCGAGAGTCACGCTGCCGGCGATGCGCTGCGCCTGCGCCGTCGCGGGGTACTGCGGTGACGGGGCCCGCAGACGCTTCAGACTCGAGGCGAGCGCGGCGGAGTCGAGCCCCTTGGACTTCGGAGCGGCGAGCTGCTGCACGGCGAGCACGTCCTTCGGATCCGCCCCCCAGCGCTTCGCCTGCGCGAGATCGGCGTCGCCGGACTTGCCGGCGAGCACCGCGGCCCTGGCGCGCTCCAGGAGCTTGCCCGAGAGCTCACGGCTCGCCTCAGCCAGGGCAGCATTCCCCGGATCGCTCGACTGCAGCTGCCCGAGGTACCAGGCGGCACTGTCCTGCGCCGGATCCGTCAGCCGGCCGTCACGCAGCGCCACGCGCGTCAGCTGCAGCGTCCGATCGGCTTCGGCCTGGGCGGCTTTCTGCCGCGCGCCGACCAGTTCGCGCTGGAACGCCGTGATTTCGGCTGCCTTCATCCCCAGGCCGCGCGCCTCGTTGAGCCAACGCTCTTCATCGGCGTTGTTTTTTGCCACGGCCGCTTCGCGCGCCTTCTTCAGATAGGCCGCAGTCAGGGCGTGCACGGCGCGCTGCGTGTTGGCATTGGCTGGTGCGATGGAGTGCAGTTGTTGCACGTAGCTCTTGGCGCCGTCGTCCGCTTCGGTGAGCCGGCCGTCACGAATACGGTCCTCGACCAGACCCGCGAGATGCTGCAGCTTGGCGTCTTCCTGGTGCCGGGCGACGTCGCTGCGCCAGCGGGCGAGCTGATCGGCGGCTATGCTGCCGGATTGCTGTGCCTGGCGCACCAGGGTTGCGGCGCGCTCGAGATTGCCGTCGGCGAGCGCCTTGTACACTTGGGCCGAGTACAGGCGCTGCTCGAAGGACGCGACGCGCGCGTCGGCGGACGAGGCGGCCTTGAAATTCGCGAGCGCGAGCACGGCTTCATCGAGCCGGCCGCCGCTGAGTGCTTCCTCGAAGCGTGCGGCCAGAACGGCCGCCACGCGCTGCAGCCCGTCCTGCGCCTCGCCGTTGACGGCATCCGCGGCCGCGGCAGAGCGGTAATACAACAGCGCATTGTCGCCGGCCGGCTCCGCATAGCGCCGCTCGTGCATGGCCAGGCGGGCCTTCTCGAGCAGGTCGTCCACCTTGCCCTCCACCAGGAAGTTGGTGGCCGGCGCCGCCGCGGGAAGTGCGTTGTCGGCGGGGCTGGTCGCGGCGGCCGGCGCCGGTGCGCTGGCGGCTGCGGGTTGAGGCGCATGAAAAACCAGAGCCCGCCCGCCGCGACGCCCGCTGCGGCCAGTGCCGCCCCGACCAGCACCACCCGGGGCCTGCCGGCGCGCTCCTCATCGGGCGACTGCGCCGTGCGCTGGGCCCGGAAGGCTCCGATGGTGAGCTCCCTTTCCGGGGCAGGAGTGGCGCGGGATGTTGGTGCAGCCTTGCTCGCCAGCGCTTCCGCCATGGCGCCGGCGAACACCGCCTGGGTCTTGCGTAGCTCGATCGAGGCCGGCAGCACCGCGAAGGCCTTGCTGCCCTTGAGCGCAGCGCCCAGCTCCTTCTCCGCCGGCCCGTCCGCGAACACCAGCACCACGGCGCGCGGCACCTGCGCGTGCGCGGCGTCGACGGCCGCGCGCACGTCGGCGACCTCGCGCGCGTCGATCACCAGGACCTGGCCGCGTTTGCCGCCCGCCATGCTCTGCAGCGCCTCGTCGAGGGAATCGACCGGTCGCACCGCGGCCTGGCCGCCCAGGGCCTGGCCCAGTTCGAGCAGAAAATCATCGCGGGTGGTGATGGTGGTGACGTCCACCGCCGGCTGAGAGTCCTGGGGTGCGCTGCCGGGAGCGCGGGTCGCGGTTTCGGGACTGCGGGACGCAGTCGAGGGTGCACTGGCCACGTGAGGTGTCTCCAAACAAAGACGGCCACTGATCGCGCGAGCTCCATCCATGGAGCGAGGTTGGCCGCGACAGGCAAGTGCAGGACGCGGAACCTCGCCGTAGCAGGATATGTGGCCGTCCGGGCAGCGCAGTGCGTCAGTTCACAATAATGAGAGCTTGCGTCGGGAAGCTGCGACGTTGATCATCAAACTCTGAAAAGTTGCCTTTACTTGGTGTGCGGCCGCCTGAGGCGAGGCATGAGCCGTGCGGGCCTTAAGGCCGCGTGGTGCTTAAAGTCAGGGCAGAGGTTTGCCGGGTGCGTGTCTGTGGTGACATCGGGCTGCGGTCCATGGTGCGCAAGCCACTTCTCCTGGGCCGGGTCGCGCTCGAGGGTCGTACCATCGAACCAACGCTCGCCGCCGCGGCCCCGGCCGTGAGAATCGCGCGCTGCTGCTGTGCACCGCCGCGGCGCGCGCGCGCCGCGCTTTGCAATCAGCCACTTAAGCTGCTCACCGCCGTGGGCGGCGACACGCTCAACGCGACGCTGGCGCAGCCGCAGCGGTCGGTGAACAATCCGTCGCTGTGACCGTCTTAACGTAACAAGTGCATCAGGATCTGAAGGCCGTCACTCATTGTGCGAGGCGTTGGGACTAGCGTAACGATCACGTCGGCGTCGCCGGTGTCACCGGCACCGCCGCCATCGGGTTCGAGACCGATGAGCTCAACGGGAGGGAAGGATGATGCGACCGCTCGCTGCTGACCAGAATTCCCACGGCACCACCGCCGACTTCATCGCTACCTTGAGCTCCTTCAGCAAGCTGCACCGCGCGCAGCGCTGGGAAGGTACCTTCGGCGAGTTTCTGGCCAACATCCTGCCCGGCAATGCGGTGGCGCTCGCCCGCACCAGTCATGAATACATCTGGGACATGCTGCGCTGGTTTGGGCGCGCCGCGCAGCCCGACGCCGCCGAGAACGTGCGGGCGCGCGAGCTGTTCAGGCGCGAGCTGTTTGGTATCGACGAGCCGCTGTCGCGGGTCGTCGACTACTTCAAGGCCGCGGCCGCCGGTTCCGATGTCGGGCGGCGGCTGCTGCTGCTGCTCGGTCCGCCCTCCGGTGGCAAGTCGACGCTCGCGATCCTGCTGAAGCGGGGACTTGAGGAATACAGCCGCACCGACGAGGGGGCGCTGTACGCGGTGCGCGGCTCGCCGCTGCGCGAGAACCCCCTGAACCTCATTCCCACCAGCCTGCGCGCCGAGTTTCGTGACCGCTACGGTGTGCTCATCAGTGGTGAGCTGTCGCCCTGGGCGCGCGATTTCGTCGAGCGCGAGTTCGAAGGCGACTTCGTGCGGGTCCCGGTCGAACGCGTCTTCCTGGCCGAAGCCTCGCGAATCGGCATCGGCACCTATGCGCCGCACGATCCTACCACCGCCGACATCGCCGACCTGGTCGGCTCGGTGGATCTGGCCAAGGTCGCACAGATCGGCGACGAGGGCGACCCGCGTGCCTGGTCGTGGTCGGGTGCGGTGTACTCCGCGAGTCGCGGCATGCTGGAGATGATCGAGATTCTCAAGGTGAAGCGCGAGTTCCTGTATCTGCTGCTCACCCTGACGCAGGAGAAGAACGTCAAGGTATCGCGCTTCCCGCTGATTCACCTCGACGAGACCATCCTGGCGCATACCAACCTCGCCGAGTTCCACAAGTTCCTGCAGGAGAAGGAGAACGAGGCGCTGCTGGATCGCATGGTGATCATCAAGATCCCGTACGCGCTCTCCTACCGCGACGAGTCGCGCATCTACCAGAAGCTGGTGTCGGGTGCGCCGGCGTTCCGCAATGTGCACCTCGACCCGCACGTGCTCAATCTCGCGGCGGTGTTCGGCATCCTGACGCGCCTCGGCAAGTCGGAGCGCGAGGGACTGGACCCGCCCAAGAAGCTGTGGGTGTATGCCGGCGAGGCGGTCGAGGGGGTCCCGGAGACCGAAGCGACGCGCCTGCACGCCGAGACGCCCGAGGAAGGCATGACCGGGGTGAGCCCGCGCTTCGTGGTCAACGCAATCTCCAACGCCATCACCCGCGGCAACACCCACAGTCTCACCAGCATGGAGCTGCTGCTCGCTCTGAAGGACAGCATCGAGAGTGATGCGCGCATGGACGCGAAGCAGAAGAAAGCCTGGATCGATCAGAAGACGTGCACCGCGCCATGTTCGCCTCGTTCGAGGAAGAGGCGCAGCAACTGCTGGAGAAGTATCTCGACGAGGTCGAGGCCTCGCTCGATCACCGCCAGGTCACCGATCCGATCACCGGCGAGAGCCGCCCCGCGGACGAGCGCTTCCTGCGCTCGGTCGAGGAGAAGATCAAGGTGTCGGACTCGGGCAAGATGTCGTTCCGCCAGGAGGTGGTGCGCAAGGCCATGGTGGCCTTCAAGACCGGCGAGAAGTTCAAGCTCGTCAGTCACGCCCGCATGCGCGAGGCCATCGAGCAGTACCTGTTCGAGGAGCGCCGCGACGTGCTGCGACTGGTGACCTCCACTGCGCGCCCGGACGATGACGCGCGCCAGAAGATCTCCGTGGTGCAGCAGCGCCTGGTCAGCGAGTACGGTTACGACGAGCACAGCGCCAAGGAGGCGCTCAGCTACGTCACCACGCTCCTCGCCCAGGAGTAGCGGCGCTGTCCGAAAAGGAGTACCACTAGGACATGAACGAAGACAGCGGCAAGCGCGGCGAGCCATCCGACGCCGCGAAGTGGTACGAGCTGTTTTCGCGCGGGGCGCGCGACTGGCTGCGTCACGACGAGAAAGTCCGTGAGGCGGTGCGCGCCAATCTCCCCGAGATCATCGCCGGCGGCGACGTCATCAACGGCGGCGCCCGCACGGTGCGCGTGCCGGTGCGCATGCTCGAGCACTATCACTTCCGTCTGCGGCGCCCGGAGGAACAACAGGGCGCGGGCCAGGGCAAGGCCAAGCCCGGCGATGTGTTTTCCGCTCCCGGGCGCGAGCAGGGGCAGGGTCAAAAGGGACCCGGAGGGCGCGACGAGGGCGAAGTACAGCTGCTGCTCGAGTTCAAGATCGATGACATCGTCGACTGGCTGTGGGAGGCGATGAAGCTGCCCAACCTCAAGGCGCGCGTGGGGCCGTCCGAGGAAACCGACTGGATCCGCGAGGGCTGGGACCGCCACGGCGCACGCTCGCGCCTCGACCGGCGGCGCTCGTTCAAGGAGCTGGTGAAGCGGCGCGGGGCGCCGGGCGCCACCCAGACCTTCATCGACGAGGATCTGCGCTATCGCCAGCTCGCACGGCGCCGTCAGCCGGCCCTGCACGCGGTGGTGTTCTTCATGCTGGACGTCTCGGGCAGCATGTCCGACCGCGATCGCAAGCTCGCCAAGACCTTCTTTTTCTGGGTGGTGCAGGGGCTGCGGCGCGAATACCGCTCGCTCGAGACGCTGTTCGTGGCGCACACCACCGAGGCGTGGGAATTCAACGAGCCGGACTTCTTCCAGGTGAGCGGCACCGGCGGCACCGTGGCCTCCACCGGGCTCGCCAAGGTGCGCGAGATCATCGACGCCCGCTACAACCCCGGACGCTGCAACATCTATCTGTTCTACGCATCCGACGGCGACAATTCCGTGAGCGATGCCGCCGAGGCACGCACCGCGCTCACCGCCATTGCCGCGGATACGTGTTTCACCGGCTACGTGGAGGTGTCCTCGGGGCTGTCGCGGCAGCTGGCCACCGAAACCGGCAAGCTGTTCGCCGAGCTACAAGCGGCCGGCTGTGCGGCCGGCAGTTACGCGCTCAACGACTTCGAGGACGTCTGGGGCGCGGTGCGTCACTTCTTCACCGCCGAAGCCCAAGCGCCCGAGAGCCCATGAGCGAAGGCTGGCAGAGCTACGTTCGCCGTATCGAGGAGCTGGCTGCCCGCTCCGGTCTTGAGTTTCACCGGGTCGATTTCGAAGCGGTTCCCGACAGCTTCATGATGGAGATCGCCGTCTACGGTCTGCCGGTGCGCATGCCGCACTGGTCATTCGGCGTGCGCTATATCTATCAGCTGATCCAGCGACACATGGGGCATTCACGGCTGTTCGAGGTGGTGTTCCCCGGCAACCCGGGCCATGCCTACCTCGCCGAGAGCAACGGGCTCGCGGAAAATATCCTGGTGACCGCGCACGTGCTCGGGCACGCGGATTTCGCGCGCAACAACCTGCTGTTCCGCCGCTGCCAGGAGCAGGTGAGCGAGCACATCGTCGAGCACGCCGCCAATCACGCGCGCCAGATCCAGCAGGTCATCGAGACTCACGGTGCGCAACGCGTCGAGGCCGCGCTCGATGCGGCGCTCGCCCTCGAGCAGCACGTCGACATCGACCAGCCGCTGCGGCGCGAGCGCTACCCGGAGTACCTCGCGGAGCCGAAGGCGCTGGTCGACGACCAGTTCCGCAAGCGCCTCGAGCCGCTCACCGGCGGCAGCGCCGTGGAAGTGAAGAAGCGCGCACCGCTGCCGCCGCATCCGGAGCGCGACCTGCTGTGGTTCGTCGCCAACTACGGACCGGAGATGGAGAGCTGGGAGCGCGACATCTTTCTCGCGGTACGCGAGGAGTCGTTCTATTTCTATCCGGTGTTCGCCAGCCAGATCATGAACGAGGGCTGGGCTTCCTACTGGCACGCGCGGCTGCTGCGCGAGGCGGACTTCATACCGCAACAGGCTTACCTGGACGCCATCAAGTGCCACTCGGACGTGGTGCGGCCCATCGCCGCCGAAGATAAGGTCGCGCTCAGCATCAACCCCTACCACCTGGGCTTTGCGATGTGGGAGAAGATCGTCGAGAAGAATGGCCTGCCCGCGGCTCGCGCCATCATGCAGCAGGACGACGACTTCAGCTTCGTGCGCAATCACCTGACCCGCGAGCTCGCCGACGAGCTGGGCCTGTTCCGCTACAGCGCGCGCAGCGACGGCCAGATCAAGGTGCTGGAGCACGAGATGACGGCGCTGCACGAGGCGGTGCTCGCGCCCAAGTACAACTTCGGCGCACCGATCGTGTCTGCGTCGCACGTGCGTAACGACGGCACGCTCGAGCTCACCCACGACAGCACGGTCGACGGTCGCGGTCTTGACCTTGAGCGTAGCCGTAAGGTGCTCGATTACCTGCAGCGGGTGTGGCGCCGGCCGATCGTGCTGACGACGGTCAATCAGGCGGGCTCCGCCCTCGAGCTGACCGCACCGTGAGCGGCGCCCCGTAGCTCCCTTCGGGGATTGCGGGGCGGCACGGGCTTGGCCGGCGGCTCGGGCACCGCCGGCTCCGAGACCGGATCGCTCGCCGGGAAACCGGCGTCGAGCGCCTCATCGAGCTGGCGCTGAATCTTCTGGGATCCGCGGCGCTTGCGCTCCTCATCGGGCGGGGCCTCACTCATCTGAACCTCCTGAGCCCTGAGCCGGCTAACGCCTCGTGGGCTCGTTGCCTTGCACCGTACGCCCGCGAGTAGCCGCAGGCAGGCTCTCCGGAGTACGCTTTTGCTCTACCGGTGATGCTCGTGCGGCGCCGGTCCATCTCGCCGGGGGAGCATGCGCCATGGGGTACACGACGTCGGGCATCCGTAACATCGCGCTGGTCGGACAGGCCGGCGCGGGCAAGACCGCGCTCCTGGAGACGCTGCTGCTGCAGGCGGGCGCGATCCGCGCTCGCGGCAGCCTCGCGCGCGGCACCACGGTGTCGGATTTCGACCCGCAGGAGCGGCGCTTGCAGCACTCGCTCGACACCGCGATCTGCAGCTTCGACTGTGACGGCATCCACATCAACCTCATCGACACGCCGGGCTATGCGGATTTCCTCGGCAAGGCGCTGTCGGTGCTCGAGGCGGTGGAGGCGGTCGCCATCGTCGTCAGTGCCGTCAACGGCGTCGATACGCTGACGCAGCGCCTCATGGAGTTTGCGCGCGAGCGCGAGCTGTGCCGGTTCATCATCGTCAACAAGATCGACAGCCGCGACGCCCATTGCGCCGACGTGCTGCGGCAGCTGCGCGAGGCGTGTGGCCGCGAATGCCTGCCGCTGAATCTGCCCGCCGGCGGCGGCGACGGCGTGGTGGACTGCTTCTTTCAGCCCCACGGACGCGCGGCGGATTTCTCCTCGGTGGAAGCCGCGCATACGCAGATCATCGATCAGGTCGTCGAGCTGGATGAAAAGCTCATGGCCCTGTACCTCGAGCAGGGCGAGGAGCTCTCCCCCGAGCAGCTGCACGATCCGTTCGAGCAGGCGCTGCGCGAGGGGCATCTGGTGCCGGTGTGCTTCGCTTCCGCCGAGAGCGGCACGGGAATCCCGGAGCTGCTGCAGGTGTTCGAGCGGCTCATGCCGAACCCGGCTGAAGGCAATCCGCCGCCGTTTCTGAAGGGGACCGGAGAGAGCGCCGAGCGCGTGCCGGTGACGCCGGATCCCGCCAAGCACGTGATCGCGCATGTGTTCAAGGTGAGCATCGACCCTTACGTCGGCAAGCTCGGCGTGCTGCGCGTACACCAGGGCACCGTGCGGCCGGGCAGCCAGCTGTTCGTCGGCGACGCGCGCAAACCCATCAAGATCGCGCACCTGTTCCGCCTCCTGGGCAAGGAGTCCACCGAGATCACCGAGGCGGTGCCCGGCGAGATCTGCGCCATCGCCAAGGTGGACGAGCTGCACCTGGACGCGGTGCTGCATGACTCGCACGAGGAGGACCAGTACCACCTGAAGCCGGTGGCGTTTCCGCCGCCCATGCTCGGCGTCGCTATCGAGCCCGAGCGGCGCGGTGATGAGCAGCGTCTCGCCGACACCCTGCACAAGCTCACCGCCGAAGATCCGTGCGTGCGCATCGAGCATCACGCCGCGGTGAACGAGACCGTCCTCTACGGCATGGGTGAGTTTCACCTGCGTGTGCTGCTCGAGCGCATGAGCGAGCGCTACGGCGTGCACGTGAAGACCCACCCGCCCAGCATTCCGTACCGCGAGACCGTCACGCGAGCCGCCGACGGACACTGCCGCCACAAGAAGCAGACCGGCGGCGCCGGTCAGTTCGGCGAGGTGTACCTGCGTATCGAGGCGCTGGAGCGCGGCGCCGGCTTTGAGTTCGTGGACGACGTCGTGGGCGGCGCGATCCCCGGGCAGTACATCCCGGCGGTGGAGAAGGGCGTGCGCCAGGTGCTCGCCGAAGGCGCGCTCGCCGGCTTTCCGATCCAGGACGTGCGCGTCACGGTGTACGACGGCAAGCATCACTCGGTGGACTCGAAGGAGGTGGCGTTCGTCTCTGCAGGCCGCAAGGCGTTTCTCGACGCCTTGCAGAAAGCCACGCCGATCGTGCTCGAGCCGATCATGCGCCTGGAGATCACCGCGCCCGCGAGCGCCATCGGCGACATCACCGGCGACCTCGCCACCAAGCGGGCGCGCATCAACGGCAACAGCTCATCACTGCCCGGACAGCGGTCCGTGCTCATGGCCCTCGTGCCGCTCGCCGAGGTGTCGGAGTACCAGTCGCGCCTCAAGGCGCTCACCGGGGGGCAGGGCGCCTACACCATGGAGTTGAGTCACTACGATCCGGTGCCGGCGCGCAAGCAACAGGAGCTCGCGCAGGCCTGGCGGCCGCGCGCCGAAGAGGACACATGAAGGCAGCCGTGCTGTGTGTGTTGGCGCTCGCGGGGCTTGCGGCATCGGCGACCGTAGTTGCGCGGCCGGCCGGGGCCCCCAGCTGCACCAAGCCGCCCGCGCCCGGCGGCACCACCCGGACGGTTCCGGACGGGCATGCGAAGCCGAGCGCCTTCGCCCCTCATCCTCGCTCGCGTCACCGTGCTTACGGCGCGCCGATCCCGCGCCCGATCGTCCCCAAGCATGCGCGACGCCCGCGCCGCGCGGGCAATTCGCCGCCCAGATAGCCGCCCGCTGCGCGCTCACCGGCGTGCACCCCCCTCGGCGTCGGGCAGGCGTGCGCGCCTCACTTATAGCGCGGGTTCCAGGTGACCGTATCGCCTGCGCG
>WNFJ01346813.1_pt1 | contig 12270 bp, 9 predicted proteins | sample 5400461 | NCBI WGS metagenome assembly WNFJ01 (sample SAMN13153349, study PRJNA577476) | soil metagenome | isolation source: 115 cm saprolite on Douglas fir-dominated hillslope | place: USA:California | collected 2013-09-17
AGGCGCGGCCAGCATTTCCAGCGCGCTGGGCTGGGCCGACTCGGAAGATGCAGTCGGGATGGCCTCGGACGGGGTAGGCTGCCGGGGCTGCGTATCTTGTTGGGCGCGAACGTCTGCGCCTGACGCGGGTACAGGGTCTTCAGGCCACGCTATTTCTTCACCGGCGGAGACACCAGGAGTGCGGAAAGAAGCCAGCATTAAATCCAGCGAAGGTATCGTGGAAGGCGCAAGAGGCGAAGTTGCGCTGATCGGCTCTTGTGCGGCGCCTACGCTTGCAGCATCCTGCCCTGAAGCCCTGGCTGACAACTCCAGCTGCGCCCGGTACTGCGTATAATCAGCGTCATCTTCTGCGATAACGGCATTCTCGTCGATACCGTTACGAATACCATCAACCAGGCGATGGATGCGCTGAAGAGTGCGCTGCAGAAGGCCGAGAGTAGGTGGATTGAGCGTAGCCACGTTGTCCAGCACATCCCCCAGAATATCCTCCATACCATGGGCAACATGAGACAGGCCCGGAAAATCCATCATAGAGGCAGAACCGCCAATGGTGTGCGCGCGGCGATAAGTCTCCTCGAGAGCTTCCATGTCATCCGTTGACAGCGCCAACCGTCCGAGATTCGCTTCGATTTCGGGCAAATAACTGTTGACCTCTTCGATGAACGAGTCGAGGACAGAGAGTTTATCAAAAGTATTCGACATGATTCGCGCACCCACTCATTCTTTTTACTGTCCCAGATAGCCACTATTCGGGAACGGTACCTGGTCCTGACTAAATCCTGATTGATTCTGTCCGGGGTTTCGCATATGCTGACGAGGGTTGGGCCCCGTTTGTGAACTAAAGTTCTGCTGTGGAACTCCGGGCGTCTGATTGGAAGGCGGGAAGTAGGGCTGATGCTGGTTCCCAAAACCCGGCTCGCCAAAATCAAATTGCCCATCAAAATTTTGCTGGTAGTCGAAGCCGCCCATGTCGCCAGGGTGTTGCCCCATGCCACTATTATAGGTCTGCATCCCTGGTTGGCTGGCAAACTGCTGCCCACTAAAACCCTGCTGGCTGCCAAATGGCTGCCCGTCAAATCCTTGCTCGCCACTATAGGCTGACCCGCTGAACTGCGGGGCAAAGCCAGGCTGAGAGTTAAAATCTTGCTGGTTGTTAAATGCGTACTGGTACGCGCCAGCGTTATCGAACTCCTGGGGCTGAGGCAAAGAGAGGAAATCGGATGAAAAGCCCTGATTCCAATCGTTGTTGTTCATGCCCATATCCTGCTGGTAGTAGTGGTCGCCATCGCTCCCCGGCAGAGCTTGCATGGAGTTCATTTCCGGGAAGACATCCACCATTTGATGCGCTCGTTCCGGCAAACGGAAGGTCGAAACCGAGGCGCGCAACTGATCCGCGAGTTCGGCCAGGTAACTGACGCTCATCGATGCTTCCTGCGTGCCGCTATTGGTCTGGCGCGTGACTTCAGAGATCTCGCCCATTGCAATCGCCACATTCTCTGAAACCTGCGCCTGCTCGTTGGCGGCGCGCGCGATGTCTTCGATCATCTGCGCCTGTCGTTCCACCGCGGCATAGATGAAGTTCAGCGCGCGGCCCGCGTCATCAGCGAGCGACGACCCCTTCACCACTTCCTGGGTGCTATCTTCCATAGCGACAACGGCTTCATACGTATCGCCCTGAATACTCTTGACGAGGGTCTCGATACGCTTTGTCGACTCGGTTGAACGTTCTGCCAGCAGACGAATCTCATCGGCCACAACGGCAAACCCGCGCCCATGTTCACCGGCCATTGCTGATTGAATGGCAGCGTTGAGGGCCAGCAGGTTCGTCTGGTCGGCGATATCTTCGATGATACGAATGATTTCACTGATCTCATTGGAACGCTCGCCCAGGCGTTTGATCTTTTTGGAGGTTTCCTGCACGTTTTCGCGAATGAGTACCATACCCTCAATAGACTGGCGCACCGCATTTTGACCGACATTGGCGTTGCGCAGGGCATCCTGGGCCGCTTCCGCGCTCAAACGAGCGTTATGGGCGACGTTCTGGATGAAGGTTGCCAGTTCTTCCACGGCCTGGGTGGTTTGAGAGATCTGCCCCACCTGCGTCTCTGTAGCGTGCGCCAGTTCGGCGGAACGATCAAGAATACGCCGCGTGCCGGTGGTCACTTGCACAGCCGTTGCCTGTACACGCCCGACGACTTTCGCCAACTCCTCAATCATATAGTTAAACGAGTCGGCCAGCACACCCAGCGTATCCGGCGTGACCTCCGCCTGGACGCGCAAGTCGCCATCACCCACCGCGCTTACTTCCTGAAGCAGTTTTTCGATCTGGGCCTGGAGGGCTGCCGCATCACTACCGCTGCCGCCGCTACCTGGAGAGCCGCCCGCTGTCGAGAAGTGAGTTTAGCGACATGGCAAGCATGGCAAACTCATCATCGCCGGTGACGGTTGCGCGAACCGCTCGATCTCCACCGGCGAAATTGCGGCACACATCCACCAGGCTCAAGAGCCGATTCTGGATAGTGCGCCGTACAAAATAGTTGACCCCCAGCACTCCCACCAGCACCACGAGCGCGGCCCCGACCACCACATACGTGAAGGACGGATCGGCGCTTCCTTTCAAGACACCCAGGATCAATAAAGCAATCTCGGGTACGGCAAGTGAGACAATAAGGCTTGTCAACAACAATGAGCTTACTGTCATACCACTTCTATCGGTATCATTCATCCGCCAGGCCTCCTCTCCTGTGAAGCAGCTTTTGTATTGAGGCATGCATAATTGCGCCTCTTGATGACAGGTGAATCGCTTTCGAGATCGCTCTCGCTCTCGATGCACCCTACACGTCATTTCATTCTATCGGCACACTGTCCCACTCTCTCCTTCCTGGCTTATGCATAGTGTTGCATCTTCTCAGAGAACAGCAAACGAGAGGCATCCAGTAGAATGACGCTGCGTTTGCCCAGGAGAGCAGTACCTTCAGCGAAAGGCGTCAGCCGTTGGGGGATCGGTACACGACGCCTATCGGTTATGATGGCTGCGGGTGGAATAGATATCATCTCACTCACGCTATCAACGACCAGGCAAATAACCATCTCATTGAATCTGACCGATAACAGCCGCGTGCGTGGATTTTCGGGGAGAACTTCCATCCCCAGGAAAGCTCTCAGATTTACCACTGAGGCAATCGAGCTGCGCAAGTTGATGACGCCGACCACCCAGGGGGCAACATGCGGCAGAGGAGTCACGTCCGCTAGTCGTTCCACACCCTGAATGTGTTCGGCTTTAAGCGCCAGTTCGCGTTCCACTAACGAAAAAATCAAATAGTTTTCGCCAACCATCGTGGCTTCTGATGGAACATTTGCCAGGTCTTGCGGGTTTGTCAAATTGGCGGGCAAGACACGCGAAGCAGCGAAAACGCCGCTTCCCCCCTGCACGAGGGGAGGAGCGCTTCCGTCACGCCGCAATGCGCCCGGAGGTGATTGTGGCTGCACCCTTGCATCGCGTTGAACCATGGTCAGACTCCTACAACTGCATACGAACTAAACAAGACGACGCACATTACTGATCAGTTCATCTTCGTTAAATGGCTTGGTCATATACATATCCGCGCCTTGCCTCAACCCCCAGGATTTATCCAACGGGGTATTTTTATTCGTCAGCAGGATAATGGGTATATTTTTACTGGCCTCGAAACTCTTGAGTTTGCGACACAATTGAAAGCCATTTTGCTTGGGCAACACCACATCTAAAACGATGCATTCCGGTTGTTCCCTGAACACTTTCTCAAGAGCTTCGTCGCCATCTACAGCAGTGACAACGTCAAATCCGCTATTGCGAAGTGGCGTTGCGATCATAGCCAATTCTGTCCAGCTATCGTCTACGACGAGTACTTTACGTCCTGGCATCTAAGTATACCTTTCCTTTGGAATGGCGCAATAGTTTGCGCCTGACATATGGGAAAGAAGGGCTACCAGCAAGGTTGATTCTGCAAAAAGTGAGGTGTAATACTTGCCAGACTGCCCTGTTACCAGGCATTAGTGGACAAGCCCTACCCACGCCGTCTGAGTCGTGTGCGCATCCCCTCATATTGTTGCGCTGGCATACGCTGCCGCCAACCGGCAAGATGCTTCTTTACGGTCTGCACCAGTTCCACCGAATCGAACGGCTTAGTTAAATATTCCGTTGAACCGGCCAGGCGACCGCGCATCTTATCGAACAATCCATCCTTCCCACTCAGCATAATAATAGGTATTGCGCGAAACTGCAAGTTTTTACGTACTATCTGGCAAATGGTATAGCCATCCATGCGAGGAAGTTGAATATCAAGTAAAATAAGTGCGGGCATTTCATCCGCCACCGAGGTCAACGCGCTGAGCCCATCACCAGCAGTTATGACACGTATATGCTCGCGTTGCAGGGTCATTTGCACAATTTTCCGCACCGTAGGACTATCGTCCACCACTAAGACCGTTGGTATCGGTTCCATCATCTAGATTGACCTCCTTTGCCATTCAGACGACCAGAGAGCAGTACTATCGTTCTGTGCCGCGCCTCTGCGGTTGACATCGCTTTGATACAAGGAATCGGTGAAGCGATTGCGCGAAGCATGTTGGCCGGCGCGGTAAAGCTGGTACTGTTGAATCTCCTGGTCAATTTCCGTCAGAAATGCTTTCCAGACCACATTCAGTTGTCGCCCTGTGTATGAATTCCCCACTTCATCGTTCAACAAGGTGGTAAACACCGTCCGTAAGAATACCGCCAACCCCCGCACCGCTTCCCAGTAAAACTCTTCCAACTGCTCTCCGCGCACCAGGCGGTCCAGGTTAAATATTTCGCTACAGTCTAGCTGCCCATTGACAAAACTGGCCGTTTCCAGAATAGGGAATTGCTGTGTCGCCATCAGATGTAATGGCCCGGCAAAACGCTTCTCCAGGTAGCCCACGATATCGGCCACCGGAAGCTGACCACGGCCTCGCAGCGCTTTCGCATACGCGCCGTGATGAATCAACAGGCCATTGATGCATCGAGAGAGCGTCGTAATCAATCCGAGGAGGTGCTGGTCAGGGGCGGAGTTCTGGCGTTGCTGCGCGAGCGTATGCTGCGACATGATGATAATGTTGGTCAGATCTTGCTGGAGTTCGCCTTCCAGGGCCGTGTCCACCATTTCTACCAGGCGCAACTCAAACAAGCGGGCAAGGATACGCGCCACGCGCGCTTCGGGCAGCATCAAGGCCATGGCCATCGCTTGCAGCGGCACCTCGCCATTGGCAAGACAGAGCACGTCGATATGATCCTGGCTCAGCCCCAGGCTGCGCACATCGTTGCTCACTTCGGGAAGCCAGCGCGCCATAGTCGCGCGGGTCAGGGAATTTTCGCCCATCTCTTCCCACTCATCGGCCTGGCGCAGGGCCTCTAGCAACACGCTATCGACATCCAACGGCTGCATTCTTCCATCCAGCGAGACAACGCGGCGATGGAAAGAGAAACGTCCGTTGACCCAGCGTAGAGCATGGCTGATCGACTGGGTTATAGCAAATTCCAGGCGCTGCTGCATCTCGGCAGCGCTCATCAAACGCTGCTCGACCAGAAAAGACAGCGCCACCTGCATATTGCCCTGCGCGGCCTCACGCACCGCCTGCGCTCGTTGTGGATCGAGCCGATTCATTAGACAAAGCATGGTGAGTAAGTCGGGCTGGTTGACCCCTTCCTCGCGCAAGGCCACAATCTGGCCCTTGCGCAGGCTGATTGAAAGCGTCTCCCGCCCCGACTGTATGAATAGCGTGCCTGTTTTCCCGCTCAGGGCGAGCATTTTCAATATAGATTGGAGACCGAGTGTCTGTAAATCTCCATCCATGATGAGGTCTTGCGACTCCATTATCTCTCGATCCTTTTACTTTTATGTGGCTCCGACCGGCTCGCTTGCCATGCTATGGAGCGCAGCCCGTCGGTACAGCAAATGACCCGTTTACTATGCCAGCGCTCGCTCTACAGCGTCCTGTAAGTTTTCAATCTGAAACGGCTTGTCAATAAAAACAACGTTCTTTCCATGCGGATATGCGTGGCGTTCGGGCAATTCACGCTGCGTGAGCGCGCTAATTACCACAAAGGCGGGCATTTGCCGCGTGATCGCCGCCGCTAAGGTACGCATCACCTGGTAGCCATCCATATAGGGCAAGAGCAGGTCGGTCACGATGCAATGCGGTCTCCATTCAATACACTGTTCAAGGGCGGTCAGGCCATCTCGCGCAACTTTGATAGCATAGCTCGGCTCGAACTCCAGGCATTGACGGATGGCATCAGCCACATGCGGATCATCCTCAACGACCAGAATACGCGCCGACCGCTTACAGTTCTCCTGTGTTTCCTCGCCCACAAACGCGCTGGCGGCAGCCGGTGACAATCCCTCACCATTGCTGCTTTCCAACGCCGTCTCATCAAGTAAAACTTGTTGAAAGACTCGCAAGTAGCGTTGCAAGCGTTCCACCTCAAATGGCTTGTAAAGCAGAGCCACCGCTCCGATTTGTTCAAGTGTGAAACGCGAAACCGAGCGACTGCTCAACGCAATCATGAGTCGAACACGCGGCCATCCTTTATCCGAACTCGTCAGGAAAGGAGCGGCGTAAGATACGCTACTGGCAGTTTCCCTCACCTTCAACGTTGACATATGTAGCGCATCATCCAGATCGTATACCAGAATATCCCCCTCTTCCTCGGCTTTACCCTGCATTCCTCCCAACACCATGCTAGCAGAAAGTATACTGGCTTCGTAACCCCACTGCCGAACATTTGCTGCCAGGATTTGAGTAAAATGGTCTTGACGACCACCAGTGCCCAAAATCAGCACCTTCAAACGTTTACTAGTTTGAGTATCTGAGCCAGGCACAGGCCAGCGAAGGTCTGTGTTTGAATTTTGCCTGCCTGCGTGTTCCCTTTGATACATAACACCTCACCCCTGTATAAACGAACCACATACAATCCCATAATGCAGTGTACGACAAATGGATGAGAGCACACCATAAAAAAGCCGTAAAAACTCGTTAAGATTACATTAAAATCCCTACTCTGCGCTACGATGTTTCAGGATGTTACAAGACTTACAGGCCGCCGCCCGATTCCTGCTGGAATATCACCTGCTCATTAAATACATAACCTACGCCTGGTTCGGTGATAATGTAGTGTGGCTGCGAGGCATCGGGTTCCACTTTGCGCCGCAGTTGTCTGACGTACACGCGCAGGTAATCGGCCTCGTCGCCATATTCCGGCCCCCAGACTTCGCGCAAGAGAACGCGATGGGTCATTACTTTGCCTGCATTCGCCATGAGTTGGTGCAACAGTTCATACTCGGTGGGGGTGAGATTGATTTTCTGCTCAGCCGCGAAGACCTGGTGGCGCATCAGGTTCATGCGCAAATAGCCATCGGTAGTAGCGATGATGTCGGGTTTAGAGGGGTTCTCAGCGTCTTGTGTGGCGGCCCGCCTCAAACAGGACCGCACACGCGCCAACAATTCTTCTGTATTGAAGGGTTTGGTCTGATAATCATCAGCGCCCAGGTCGAGCGCCTGCACTTTCAAAGATTCTTCCGAGCGGGCCGACACAACGATAATGGGAGCCTGCGACAACTCGCGCACCCGCACGCACACTTCCATACCATCGATATCACCGACTAAACAGAGATCCAGCAGGATCAAGTCGGGCTGTTGTGAGCGCACCAACTCCACTGCCTGTCGTCCCGATTCGACCACCGTTACCTCATAGCCATTAACCAGAAGGCTGCGTTTGAGGATACGCTGGATAAACGGATCGTCTTCGACAACCAGTATGCGTTTCTCTTTTGTTTTCACGAAGTCAGAACTCCTTCACGAGGCCATAGGAAGAACGAAGACTAAACAGGCTCCGCCTCCCGGCGCCGGTTCTACCCATATACGCCCATGATGCGCTTCAACGATACCACGACAAATTGCCAGCCCCAGACCGGTATGACCATCAAGGCTGTAAAACGACTTGAAGATGCGGTCGCGCTCCTCTTCTAGCACTCCAGCCCCGTGATCTATCACCTGTACCCGCACGCCGCGTAACGCGCTATCGGATGATTTTTCACCCGACATTTCCAGCGAGATGGTTTGCGCGAAAATCTCTATGCTTTCTCCGGGGGGGCTATGACGAGCAGCATTCTCCAGCAGATTATACAATACACGTTTCACTTGCAGGTAATCAACGTAGATGAGCGGTAAATCCGGCTCAAACGTCACATGGATGCGGCGTCCGGCGAAGGTGTGTTTGATGCGCGAGAGGGAACTATGGATTATCTCATGCAGGTCGCACCATTCCTTTTCCAGCGCGAGCGCGCCCATGTCGATGCGCGACATTTCGACCATCGCGTTAATCAGTTCATCCAGGCGATCTGATTCGGAGTCGATATCTTCTAACATTTCACGGCGCAACTTCTCGCTCCATTCAACTCCCGGCTGCAACAGGCTGCTGACGGCGGCCTTGATGGCGGTCAAGGGTGTGCGCAGATCGTGGGACACCGAGGAGAGCAGGGTCGATTTATTGCGTTCGTCGCGCATCTGATCGGTGATATCGTGAATTTGCAAAGCGTGCGCGATCAATTCGTTATGGCGGTCATAAAGGGCATAGCGCATGAGTTGATAGTGACGATCACTCGGAGCATTGTCAAGCAGCATGGCAAACATTCTTGTGGAGCGCGAGCCGCCCGCGCGTTCTCTGGAAACTGGCAAACCACGCTGGTACTGCGCAACGGGCTCGCTCGTACTCGTACCATCGCGCAAGGGCTGAGTTTGCCTTTGCAACGGCTCGGCAGCGATCACACAGCGCATGGTGTTTCTCGGCAAAGGGTTGAGGCGCGGCAGATTTTCTTCATCTTCGCCCATGTGCTGTAACTTTTCCGCGCTGTGCTGGTCAGATAGATCAGGCGAGATAAATTCCTTGAGATAGAACTGCACGTCATCCAGGTTGCGTATGCGCGGCAGCAGATTTGCCAGGGCATCGGTCAGCAAAAGTTCTTGAACTCGCGGGAAAACAGATTCCTGCTGTGATGCTAAATAGGGCGCTTCGAGGATAATATTGCCGGTTGGATCAAGGCGCGCGCCGCACAGGGCTTCCGCTGCCGGGTTGATGTAAATGCAATGGCCTTGCAGATCGACGATAAACCAGGGGTCCTGAATATTGCGCGTGACACGCTCGTAGAGGTGCGGCATAGAAAAGGCTGTCCTGCCGACGGCCCGGCCCGGGTCCAGCATAGCGGTGAATGCCGCGCTCACATTGCCCAGCAAACCGGCTCGTTCGAGAGCCGCTTCTGCTGTGCGCATGAGCGCGGCGGCCCCCTCCTCTCTGGCAACGTCGCTTGAAGTTATGGAAGCGCTCACCTGCAAGTCGGTTCCGGGCGGCTGTTGCGCGTAATCGGTTGCCTGCATACCAGCCTGGCCGTTATCGCTGCGCAGGTCTTGCAAGATAGATTGGAAATCGCGTTCGCTGCGCGTCAGAAGATGATCGCTGATGAAACGTAACAAACTGGTGAAATTTATGCCAAAGGTACGTTCGGTCTCGGCGCTCACCTTTTCGAGTAAAGCCTGTTCCTCTTGGGGATCGAGCGCGTCGTGACGGGCTATTTCCAGGCGTTCGATGGTGCGTTGAAAACGCTGGCGTTCGCCCACAGCTTCGAGCAGCATACCGTTATGGATAGCGATCATCGCCTGGCTTGCAAAAAGCGAGAGGATATCGGTCTTCAAGGGAGTAAAGCCGCCCGGTTCAGGAGAGAAAAGCAATAACGCTCCGAAGACGGCGGAGCCGACGATGAGCGGATAGCTAAAGACCGAGTGCATCCCAAGTTCGATGGCGAAGTCCTGGCTGCCCGGAAAATGCTCGTCCTGCGCAATATCATTGGAAACACCCGGCTGGCGGCGGTGCAAGGTATAGCCAATAATGGTTTTATCACTCAGAATGCGTCTACCCCCGACGATTTTTTGCAGCGTGTCGGCGGGCAAGCCATGTTGAGCTTCGAGGCGCAGGCTGCCAGCTCGCTGATCGAGCGTGACGATTGCGGAAGCGACGTGCAGGGCCGTGGCGATGCCTTCGACGATGCGATGCAAGATGGTGGCCAGGTCCATCTGCGAGGTAAGAGCGCTGGAGACCTTGCGCAGTTCCTGGCGCTGGCGATCCTGAATCTGGACATTGCCTTCTGCCTGGGCGCTTTCGATGGCGGCGGCCAGCACCTGGGCAGCGGCTTGAACAATGCGCAGCGTCTGTTCTGACTGGTAAGCCTGCAGAGAGAAGCTGCCAAGTTCGAGCGATCCAAGCAAACGGCCATCAACAAGCAGAGGCGCTATCAGCGTAGCGTGTAGTTGCGGGTGGCCGCTGAGCGCGTCTCCACACTGGGCAGGCGTTCCATCCAGGCCGGTCGGATAGGTGCGTATGAGCACAGAATGCGCCTCGTCGTCATCATCGGTGACGCTGGCAGTACCATCTATCGACGTCGATGGCTGATCCTGGGGCACCTGTGCCTCGTTTGAAGCAAACTCGCCTGCCTGTTGCCCCGTTCTACTTTGCAAAAGGTATGCAAGCATGGAATCTTGCAGGGGATGCTGATGATAATGTGACACCCACTGGCCCACCTCCTGCGTGCAGACAGTGACACGCAGGGCCAGGCGATCATGCCGCAAGAGCACAACGCCAAACAAATCAAATGGTATGACGGGCGCTAATTCCGAGGCGATCTGGGCATAGTCCGGGTGCGGGCCGCGTACGCTTGAGACGATGCGCGCCAGCCGCTCGACGATTGAATAAATATCTTCCTGTAGTGGTGTCTGAATATTCGTTTCCATGCAGGCCCTCTGCTCCGCCGCTTTAACTTACCCCCGACATCCCGAAAGAGTCTTCCAATAAATTAGAAGAATAAACGCAACAGCACACAATAGCACATTGTAACATAGAATGTCTTACAATGTTAGTACATCCCTCTCATTGCTTCACTGTTACGAACTTCAGTAGCCCAAAGGTACTGAAACGTAACACATTTGAGAAGTATACCGCAATTTTCTCTTCCTTGCTAGCGTATTCCAACCTCATCCACCTCCATGTTGATGCAGCCAGCATAAAGAGAGGGCCGCTTCTGAGAAGCAGCCCTCCTTCTAAACGAACCCATCTGAGATCAAGGTATACCCACATCTCTCAAGAAGCCAACGACCATCTACACAGCAGCATTCACTATAGGTCGTTTTTCGCCGCAGCCTTGAAGATAGCGACGTTAGTACGAGCGAGAAGATGAATCAGGAGGCCGCGTACCCCGTCAGCTCCACATAGCCCTCGCCGCTGATACTCTTCCCCTGACTGCGGCCCCCGATATTGACCGCGCCCTCCCAGTAGCTGTTGCCGGTGGATTGATAGACGACCAGTTCCTGGTTCTGCAATTCGGGTTGGAGGGTGAGCGAGGCCTGCAACTGCGGGCTGTTGATGGCGAGTTGCCAGCCGGAGGGATAGTTTGCGTTCGTGATGGGGCTTTTCCAGTGGCTCAATATAGTGACACGCAGGGCGCTGGCCGGGAGCAGTTGCTCCTGGGCGCTGGGCAGAATATAGCCAATATAGGTCGAGGTGATATTGCCCAGGGCATCGCGCAGCAGGTAGATCATCATCTCAGTGTTGTTGCTCAGTTGGATGCTGAACCAGTCCCAGCCACCGCCGCCCAGCGAGATGAAGTTGCCCCACTGGTGATCCATCCAGGCCACGCCCGTTATTTTGAGCGATTGACCGTGATCGACGAGAGTTCCGGTCAGGGCCATGCGGGTGCGCGAGTAGTAGTAGGAGAAGCCGCCAATGCCAAAGGTAATAATGCCGTTGCCATTATGCAGCGTGGCGGGTTTAAGTCCCTGCAAATCGACGCGCAGCGTGTACCCTGGCATGGAGGCAGCCAGGTGATCGAGACCATTGACTCCTTTGACGGACCAGTCGTTGATAGCTACATTGATCCCCGAACTGGATGTGCCGTTGGGAAGTACGGCGTCAGGCTCGGTCTGGCGGCGCTGATCAAAGTGAAACGTGCCACCCGTAATATCACTGATGGCGAAATGCGCCGCGTACACGGGCGGAAAGGTGCTGCGCAGGCCCTGGAAGAAGACCAGTTCAAAGCCGTAGTGATGAATCGCGCCACCGGGTATCATGGCACTGAAATGCCCGGTATAGTACCACCATTCGGTGAGATCGCGGTGCGCCGCCTCATCCTGGGGGAAGCGAACCAGCGGCAAAACAGTGGGCTTCGG
>WNFJ01576911.1_pt1 | contig 12268 bp, 12 predicted proteins | sample 5400461 | NCBI WGS metagenome assembly WNFJ01 (sample SAMN13153349, study PRJNA577476) | soil metagenome | isolation source: 115 cm saprolite on Douglas fir-dominated hillslope | place: USA:California | collected 2013-09-17
CCTTTCCGAGCGAGGAAACCACGCCGCCGGTGATGAAGATATACCGCGCCATGGGACTTAACCTTTAAGGCCACCGGCGCGATTCGCCAAAGCGAATCGCACGCCGCAAGCAAACCTTCTGTTGGGCTGTGGGTGAGGCGAAAACTATAGTGTTATCAGCCTATTGATGGAGATTGTTGATGCAGAACGCCAGACCAGCATCCTGCATGGCCACCCTGCTTTATTGAGATTGCGGCGCCTGCGGGCCCGATGGTGCCGGCTGGTTCTGCTGACGCTCGTCCGATTTCTTCAGCGAATCCAGAATGCCCCCGCTGGTCGGCGGGGAAACCGGCGTTGCCGGTCCCGCCGGCTGTGACTGCGAGGCTGGATTGATGATCGAATTCGGCTTGCGGTCGTAGCTTGCGTACCAGGACAAGAACAGGCTTGTCAGGAAGAAGCCCACCGCGAGCACCGCTGTTGTCCGCGTCAGCAAATTGGCGGTGCCGCGGCTCGACATGAAGCCGGCGCCCCCGCCGACGCCAAGGCCGCCGCCCTCGGATTTCTGCAGCAGCACGGTCGCGATCATGGCCGCAACGATCATCAAATGGACTACGATAACCACAGTCTGCATTTCTACCTTCCGTCGCAAGCCGGGAAGCGCCGGTGTCCGGCTGCACAGGGGCTTGCGGGGTTTGAAGTTGCGCGGTGTTACACGATTGGACGGGGCATTGTCACCCCCGCACCGCCTCGCGTTAGTTAGGGGCAACCACGCGCAATCGCAAGGAAATCGGCCGCTTTCAGGCTGGCACCGCCAACCAGCGCGCCATTGACGTTCGCGACTGCCATCAATTCCCTGGCGTTCGATGGCTTCACAGAGCCGCCGTAGAGGATGCGGATCCTGGCCCCCTCGCCGTTAAATCGCGCAATGAGGAGTTCCCGGATAAATTTATGAATTTGCTCGACATCTCGGGCCGTCGGGGTCAGGCCGGTGCCAATCGCCCAAACCGGCTCATAAGCCACCACCAGATTGTCGGCACGCGCGCCATCCGGCAGCGAGACATTGAGCTGTCCGCGGCAGATGTCGAGGGTATGCCCGGCATCGCGCTGGTGCTGGGTTTCGCCGATACAGACGATCGCGGTGAGGCCGGCGCGCCAGACCGCCTCAGTCTTTTGCCGAACCAGAACGTCCGTTTCGCCGTGGTCGGCGCGCCGCTCGGAATGGCCGACGATGATGGCGCCGGCACCGGCATCCGCCAGCATTTCGGCTGAAATATCGCCGGTGTGGGCGCCCGAGGCTTTGGGGTGACAGTCCTGCGCGCCGACCGCGATGGATCCTCGCGCTTTTTCCGCGAAGGCCGCAATCAGGGTCGCCGGCGGGCAAACCAGAAGGTCGGCTTTGTCAGCGACATCGGACGCGCCGGCCAGCATGGCCTCGAATTCACCCAGGGAGGCCCTGAGCCCGTTCATTTTCCAGTTGCCGGCAATCAGCGGCCGGATAGCGTCGGTCATGGCGCGATTCTCGTGAATGTCAGGTCAAGCATGCGCTAGCAGAGCAACGGGACCAGTTCCAGATACCGCACCTGCTATCGGCCGCTTCAATTGGCCCCTCCCCGCCAAGGTTGCGACGAGGAGGCTGCCACTTTATGATGCTTAATCAACTCGGTGGCGCCCTTTTGCGGAATTCGATAGCGAATTCCCCTTGGGCGTGATCCGGTTCCCTCCTGCAAACAAGTTGGACCCATGCTTCGAGGAATGCGGAAAGCCTCATCAAACTGGCTCGGCAAGACAGTTATGGCCGTGGTGATGGGGGTCTTGATTGTCAGTTTCGGCGTCTGGGGTATCGCCGACATCTTCCGGGGGTTCGGTCAGTCGACGCTGGCCACGATCGGCCGTACCGAGATTTCGATCAATGAATTCCGCCAGCTCTACACCGAGAAGCTGCAGCAGATCGGCCGCCAGTTCGGCCGCCCGCTGACAGCGGATCAGGCCCGTGCTTTCGGCCTCGACCGCCAGCTGCTGCAGCAGACCATCGCGGAAGCCGCCCTTGACGAGGAAGCGCGGCGGCTCGGGCTCGGACAGTCCGACGCCGAGACCATGCGCATGATCTTCAGCGATCCCAATTTCAGGGGTGTCGGCGGCGCATTCGATCCCGGACGCTTCCAGGCCACGATCCGGCAATTCGGCTTCACCGAACAGCGTTATGTCGCCGACCAGCGGCGGGTCTCGCTGCGGCGTCAGATCGCCGGCACGATCTCCACCGGTCTCGAACCGCCGAAAGTGCTGATCGAGGCGCTCAGCCGTTTCCAGAATGAGCAGCGTTCGATCGAATACGTCAAACTTGATGCCACGCAGGCCGGGTCGATTGATCCGCCATCGCCGGAGACGCTGGCCAGCTATTTCGACGATCACAAAACCCAGTTCCGCGCGCCCGAATATCGCAAGATATCCTTTGTCGCGATTACGCCGGAAGATATCGGCAAATGGTCGGAAGTTTCCGACGAGGATGCCAAAAAAATCTTCGAGCAGCGCCGCGGCAAGCTTGGAACGGCGGAAAAACGAGAGGTGTCGCAAATCGTGTTTCCGAACGCGGACGAAGCCGCGGCGGCACGCAGTCGCATCGCGTCCGGCATGTCATTTGAGAATTTGGCCAAGGAGCGCGGGCTCAACCCGTCCGACGTCGATCTCGGCCTGATTGCGAAATCCGCTGTTATCGATCCCGCGATCGCGGAGGCAGCCTTCTCCCTGCCGTCCGGCGAGGTGAGCCAGCCGGTGCAAGGCAGGTTCGGCGTTGCGCTGGTCAAGATCGGCAAGATCGAGCCGGGGGTCGAACCGACCTATGAAAGCATCGCCTCCAACCTGAAGAAAGAAATAGCCACCGAACGTGCCCGCACCAAGGTTGCGGAGCTGCGCGACAAGATGGAGGACGAACGCGGTGGCGGCGCCAGCGTCGTCGAGGCCGGGCAGAAACTCGGGCTCACCGCCGTCACCATCGACGCGGTGGACCGCTCCGGCCGCCTTCCCAACGGCCAGCTCGTCGCCAACATTCCCCGCGGTCTCGATGTCGTCTCGCAGGCGTTCAACAGCGATGTCGGCGTCGACAACGACCCAATTTCGTTCAACGGCGGCTATGTCTGGTACGACGTTGTCGGCATCACCCCCTCGCGCGAGCGCAACCTCGATGAGGTGAAGGACCAAGTCGAGGCGCGATGGCGTGACGACCAGATCGCAAGCCGGCTGCGCACCAAGGCGACGGAGATGGTTCAAAAGCTCGAACAAGGCGGCAATCTCGCCGATGAAGCGGCAGCAGCGGGATCGAAAGTCGAAACCGCCAGCGGATTCCGGCGCGATGCTTCGCTGCCCGGCCTGCCTGCCGCTGCGATCGCTGCGGCGTTTCGCACCGCCAAGGACGGCGTCGGGCAAACCGCCGGCGCCGACTCAAGCGAATGGATCGTGTTCCGCGTAACCGACATCAGCGTGCCACCGGTCGATCTAACCTCTGACGACATGAAGAAGCTTAAGGAGACGCTTGAGCGCGGCCTGACCGATGAGCAGATCGCGCAATACGTCACGAAGCTTGAGACCGATATTGGCACCACAATCAATCAGGCCGCCTTCGCGCAGGTGACGGGCGCGAACAATTGAGTACCCCTGAAAGCACGCGATGGACGACCTGAAATCTATCATCGGAAAAGTCGCCACCGGCGCAACGCTGTCGCGCGACGAGGCGGCATCCGCTTTCGACAGCATGATGTCCGGAGAGGCGACGCCCTCGCAGATGGGCGGATTGCTGATGGCGCTTCGCGTGCGCGGCGAAACCGTCGACGAAATCACCGGTGCGGTGTCGGCGATGCGCGCCAAGATGCTGCGCGTCAAGGCTCCCGCCGATGCCGTCGACGTGGTCGGCACCGGCGGCGATGGCTCCGGCTCGGTCAACGTCTCGACCTGCGCCTCGTTCATCGTCGCGGGCGCCGGCGTGCCCGTCGCCAAGCATGGCAATCGCGCGCTGTCGTCGCGCTCGGGCGCGGCGGATGTGCTTTCTTCGCTCGGGGTCAGGATTGACATCAAGCCCGAGCATGTCGGCCGTTGCGTCGCCGAGGCCGGTATCGGCTTCATGTTCGCGCCATCGCATCACCCCGCGATGAAGAATGTCGGCCCGACCCGCGTCGAGTTGGCAACCCGCACGATCTTCAATCTGCTCGGGCCGCTGTCCAATCCGGCCGGCGTAAAACGGCAAATGGTCGGGGTATTTTCGAGGCAATGGGTGCAGCCGCTGGCGCAGGTGCTCAAAAACCTCGGCGCCCAATCCGTCTGGGTGGTGCACGGCTCCGATGGGCTCGATGAAATCACCCTCACCGGCCCCAGCTTTGTCGCAGCGCTGGAAAACGGCAATATCCGCACCTTTGAGGTGACGCCGGAGGAAGCCGGACTTACACGGGTGAGCGGCGAGGCGCTGAACGGCGGCGATGCCGATGCCAACGCGATCGCGTTGAAGAGCGTCCTCGACGGGATGCCGAGTCCTTTTCGGGACGTCGCACTGCTGAACGCCGCGGCGGCGCTGATCGTGGCCGGCCGCGCGAAGAATTTGAAGGAAGGCGTCGCGCTCGGCACCAACTCGCTCGATAGCGGCGCTGCGGCAGCGCGGCTGAAGCATCTGATCGCGGTCTCCAATAACTGACCGAGGGCGCCCTGGCGATGTCCGACATTCTCACCGAGATCGAGGCTTACAAGCGCGAGGAGATCGCTGCCGCCAAGCGCGCGCATCCGTTTTCAAGCATCGAAGCCTTGGCAAAGACGGCGCCCCCGTCGCGCGGTTTTGTCAGCGCCATCCGGCAAAAACTCACCGGCGGCGAGTACGCGCTGATTGCCGAAGTGAAGAAGGCTTCACCCTCCAGGGGGCTCATTCGCGCCGATTTCGACCCGCCGGCGCTTGCGAAGGCCTATGAAGCCGGCGGCGCGGCATGCCTCTCGGTGCTGACCGACACGCCGTCGTTTCAGGGCCATCTCGATTTCATGGTGGCGGCACGCGCGGCGACCGCTCTGCCGGTACTGCGCAAGGATTTCATGTACGATACCTATCAGGTGGTCGAGGCCCGCGCCCATGGCGCCGACTGCATTCTCGTCATCATGGCGGCGCTCGACGACGGTGCGGCGCGTGATATCGAGGACGCAGCAATCGCCCACGGCATGGATGTCCTGATCGAAATCCATGAACGCAGCGAGTTGGATCGGGCCCTGAAACTTCGCTCGCCGATGATTGGGATCAACAACCGCAACCTGCGTACCTTCGAGACCACGCTTGCGACCAGCGAAGCGCTGGCGCCGCTGATCCCCGGGGATCGCCTGATGGTCGGCGAAAGCGGTATTTTCGCTTCCGCCGATCTGGCGCAGCTGGCGCGTCTGGGTATCTCGACATTCCTGGTCGGCGAAAGCCTGATGCGTCAGGCCGATGTAGCGGCGGCGACCCGTGCGCTACTGGCGCGTGACGACACCCCGCGCGCGACGGGAACGCGCTAGCCCATGGCGCGCAAATCCTCCCAAGACGATCCCGTCCTCACCCATATCGACACGAGAGGTGAAGCGCGGATGGTCGATGTGACGGCCAAGCCCGCGACCGAACGCACGGCGGTCGCGGAAGGCCAGGTCGTCATGAGCAAGGCGACGCTGGCGCTGATTATTTCAGGCGATGCCAAAAAAGGCGACGTGCTGGGCACCGCGCGCCTCGCCGGCATCATGGCGGCCAAGCGCACCTCGGACCTGATACCGCTGTGCCATGCGCTGGCTTTGTCGAACGTCATGGTCGACATTACCCCCGACAAGAAGCTGCCCGGCTGCATTGTCCGCGCTGCCGTGAAGGTCACCGGCCCGACCGGTGTCGAGATGGAGGCGCTGACGGCGGTTTCGGTCGCCTGCCTCACGATCTACGACATGATCAAGGCCGTGGAGCGCGGCGTCCGCATCGAAGGCATTCATCTGGTCGAGAAAAAAGGCGGCAAGTCCGGCCACTATCGCGCCTGAGGATTCGACCGTCCACATTCGCCTTCACGGCGGAGTGATCGGCGAGCATGGAAGAGCGCATCTGCTTCGGTGTTATTGTCCAGGTGCCCTTAGCGCGTGAACCAAAGCGGAGAAACGCAATGCCGATTTTCAAGCTTCTTGGCGCGGTGGCCATCTTGTCGACCGCGATCGCAACACCGGTGCTGGCGCAGCAGGTGATTTCCGAGCCAGGCTATTGCGCTTTTTTCTACCCCAATGCGAACTGCCAGAATAAGGGGCCGGGCAACCCCTACACCGATCCCAATGCCCGGCGCGGCCCCGCGCAAATTGACCGGACGTGGTCAAGCGGTGAAACCGTCGGAATTGCCACGAAGCGGCCGCGGATACATCGTTCGACGATGCGCACGCAGTAACGGCAGCGAGATGGTCTAGCCCGCGCTGGCACGCCGAAGGCAGTCGCACACATGGCAAGTGGGTCAATAGAGGCCGGCCGCGGCGCGCATCATTGAGGGGGCCGGTTAATCCCTTATTAACTTAGATTCCTAACGTCACTTCCACATCGGCATCGTACGCATGTGCTAGGCCGGGGCGTGAGAAAACTGCTTCTGGCGTTATAGCCTGGGCAGCGATCTAGACCAATGACGGCAGAAAGTACCGCCTCGTTCCGCGTCCGACGTTCCGCCGGTGGCAATCCGATCCGCTGGCTTATCCTTGGCGGCGTATTCCTGATTGCGGCGATCACGATCGGCACGACGATCATGGCCGGCAATTTCCGCGAGCGCGCGCTGGACAGTAGCAAACGCGAACTGGAAAACACCGTCTTGTTATTGGCCCGCCACTTCGACAAGCAACTCGAAGATTTCACGGTCATTCAGAAGGACACCGTCAAGCAAATCGAGCTAACCGGAATCACTTCGCCTGACATTTTCAGAGGAGAAATGGCCACCCTTGAATGGCACGAAGTGCTGAGAGTGAGAGCCGAAGGATACGCCGATGTCGCTGGCGTCAATCTGTTCGACTCAGAGGGAATTCTGATCAATTCGTCAGAGACTTGGCCGGTCCCGGATATCAAGATCAGTGATCGGCCCTACTTCAAGGCCTTCAAATCAGGATCTGCGGTCGTGCCGGTTTTGGTCGAACTGGTGCAGAGCCGATTCTCCAGCGGCTGGGCAACCGTTTTCGCTCACAAGGTGACTGGGGCGAGAGGCGAGTTCCTGGGAGTCGTCACAAGAGCGACCACGCCAGCCAGCTTCGAAAAATTCTTCGCGTCGCTCGCGCTTGGCGAGGGCGCGGCGATTTCCATGTATCATCGTGACGGAACGCTGCTGGCGCGTTATCCGCATGTTGAAGCGATGATCGGGAGGAATTTCGCAACCGGCCAGATGCATCGCGAGATTCTATCCAAGTCGGACCATGGAACGATGCGTTTGACCAGTCCGCTGGACGGTCTGGACCGGTTGGCTTCGGTTCGTGCATTGACCGATTTTCCAGTTTCGATCATTGCGACCACCACGGTCGCGGCGGCGCTGGCCGATTGGCGCGCGCAGACCAGATCTCTGGTCGCCGTGGCCGGCTTATCCGTGCTCGTGATCACGGTCATGCTGTTTCTCGTCGTTCGCAAACTGTCGCAGCAGCATCAATTGGAAAAACAGCGCCTCGACACCGCCGTGAACAATATTCCGCAAGGCCTTGTGGTTTATGATAGCCAGGCGCGCGTTACCGTTTGCAACCGGCGCTACATCGAGATGTTTGGATTGTCACCGGACGTGGCCAAGCCCGGCTGCACCATGCAGGATCTGATCTTGCATCGCAAAGAGACCGGATCCTTTGATGGCGACGTTGGCGAATTTTGCGCCGCCATCATCCGCAATGTGCGGCTTGGGAAAGTTACGCATCAGATCACGGAAGCTCCGGGCGGTAGATCGATCCTGATTATAAACCAACCGTTGGAAGCGGGTGGCTGGGTAGCCACGATAGAAGATGTCACGGAACGCAGACGCTCCGAGGAACGCATCATGCATCTCGCGCATTACGACGCGCTGACCGACCTGCCCAACCGGGCTCTTTTCCACGAGAAGCTGAAACAGCAACTGGCCCGCATTGCTCCGGGCCAACAACTGGCGGTGCTCTATATCGACATCGACGAGTTCAAGAGCGTCAACGACACGCTTGGACATATGATCGGCGACGAATTGCTGAAGCTGAGCCAATGCGTCTCAGCCACCGACTTCGTCGCCCGCCTCGGCGGCGACGAATTTGCCATCGTTCAGACCGCGGTCAAAACTTCGGCTGACGTCATTGACCTCATGACACGGGTTTTCGATGCGATCCGCGATCCCTACGAATGTCTCGGCCACCAGGTAACCACGGATGCCAGCATCGGCATTGCTCTGGCTCCGCAGCACGGTTCCGATCTCGATCAAATTCTGAAGAATGCAGACCTCGCGATGTATGCCGCCAAGTCCGCGGGACGCCGGACTTATCGTTTCTTCGAACCGGACATGGACGCGCGGGTAAAAGCCCGCCGCATATTGGAAATGGACCTGCGCCAGGCGATAACGGACGGTGCATTGGAGGTTTACTACCAGCCCTGCATCAGTCTTCAAGATAGCAAGATCACCGGCTGCGAAGCGCTGCTGCGCTGGCGGCATGCCGAGCGCGGCATGATTTCTCCCGCCGAGTTCATTCCGATTGCGGAAGAGACCGGCCTGATCGATCAGCTTGGCGAATGGGTGCTGACGACGGCCTGCGCGGAAGCCGCGACTTGGCCCGACGATATCAAGGTCGCGGTCAATGTCTCGCCGGTCCAGTTCAAGAGCGGCACGCTGGCATTGAAGATCGTTGCAGCACTTGCGGCGTCCGGCCTTGCGGCAAACAGGCTGGAGCTGGAGATCACCGAAGCGGTGCTGATTCGCGATGATGAAGCCGCGCTCGCCGTTCTGCATCAGCTTCGCGACATCGGGGTGCGGATCGCGCTCGACGATTTCGGCACCGGCTATTCTTCGCTCAGCTATCTGCAGCGCTTTCCGTTCGACAAAATCAAGATCGACCGCTGCTTCGTCGACGACCTGGGAGAGCCGGACGGGTCGTCCTGCATTGTCCAGGCGATAGTGAATATCGCTGCCGCACGCCACATAACGACGACGGCGGAGGGCGTTGAAACGCAACCGCAACGCGAATTGCTTCGCGCGCTCGGCTGCGCAGAAATGCAGGGCTATCTGTTCAGTGCGCCAAAATCGGCTGCCGAGATCAAACGGCTGTGCTTCTCGCATCGCGACGGATCAGCCACCGTGGACATGCGCGAGGTCCGAAAGCGTCGGCAAACCACGCCCTAAATTCAAGATACCTTGCCGGGATCGTGGAGGCCGCTCTGCCAGGTCGAGGGCTTTGTGCCGAAACCGCGCTTGGCGCGGGTGCCGAGCCAATAGCCGAACTGCGGCGGAACGTTGCGGAACGGACCCTCGACGCCCAGTTTCAGCGCGGCGTCCATCGGCCAGTTCGGATTGTTGAGAATTTCGCGGCCGACCGCGATTAGGTCGGCCTGCCCATCACGCAGAATCTGCTCGGCCTGGTCGCCGTGAATAATCAGGCCGACCGCCATGGTCATGATGCCGGCGTGGCGGCGGACGTATTCCGACAACGGCACCTGGTAGTTGTATTTGATTTCCTTGCCGAGGATCGGCGCGGCTTCCGAGATGCCGCCGGACGAGCAGTCGATGACATCGACGCCCTTCCCTTTGAGGATTTTTGCGAGTCGCGCGCTTTGTTCCGATCCCCACCCGGCGTTGTCTTCCACCGACAGCCGGACGAACAGCGGCTTCTCGTCGGGCCAATGCGCGCGCACCGCTTCAGTGATCTCGGTGATGAAGCGCATCCGGTTTAATTCGGAGCCGCCATATTCATCGGCGCGCTGGTTCGATCGCTCGGATAAAAACTCGTGCACGAGATAACCGTGCGCGCCGTGCAACTCGAGTACGTCGAAGCCGGCCTCATGGGCGCGGCGCGCCGCGTGGCCCCAGGCTTGCACGAGATCCTTCACTTCGTGGCGCTCCAGCGCCTTCGGCACCGGCCATTTCTCGCTGTGGGCGATTGCGCTCGGCGCCACCGGCGTCCACGCGTCCCAGTCGTCGATCTCCGGCGTTGGCGGCAACGGCCCGTCGCCTTCCCACGGACGCCTGGCGCGTGCCTTGCGGCCGGAATGACCGAGCTGGATTCCGGCGACCGAGTTGCTGCCTGATGAATTTGACCAGACGGTTCAACGGCTCGATAAATTTATCGTCCCAAATTCCGAGATCGCCCACGGTGCCGCAGCCGCGCCGCTCGACTTTTGTCGACTCGACGACGACGAGGCCAGCGCCGCCGGCCGCGAATTTTCCGGCATTCATCAGATGCCAGTCGGTTGGAAATCCCTTCACCGCGGAATACTGGTGCATCGGCGGCACCACGATGCGGTTGCGCAGTTCGACGCCTCGGATGCTAAGCGGTGAAAACAGCAGCGTCCCGTCCCGGGCATCTCGTGATTTCCTCGTTTGGCGTCGAACTTCGTCATCCCGGCCTCGTGCCGGCGGTCTTCTTTCGAATAGGCGACGATACAGGGGCTGCGCTGCTACGGCAAAGCCGGAATCCAGGAAGATTGACGTCCTTTCACAATTGGCGGCCTTCGAATCGCACGCGCGCTCGATCGCGACCGCTGAACGCCGGCGATCTCGAAGCTTCGCCGGCACAGAACTTTGTCGCTTCGCTTCCCGCAATGACATCAAATCCAGGCGCGGCTTCGCTATCTCGCGGCGCGATGCGCCCGAGTTGTGCACAAATTCCTTCACCCCGAAACAAGGGCGTGGGGAATGCCGGGTGAATGGGGCTAGGCAGGAAAATCACCTGACAGCCCGTCGGGTAAATCAGATTGATCCGGTTCAACAATTTACGCCGAGCGCGCAGCGCGGGTTAAGTTAACTAGTCGGCCCTACGCCGTCCCGCACTAGCGGCCGTAGAGACCGGTCAACGTTGCCTTCGCTAAAGTGTGCGAGCGCAGATCGGAGCCGACCAGCGCCGCGGAAGCCGCATCGGTGATCTGGTAATGGTGCGGCTTGTCGCCGGCCGGCGGACACGGGCCGCCATAGCCGTAGGCCCCGAAATCGTTTCGGCTCTGGATTGCGCCCTTTGGCATCAGCTTCTTCTTCACGTCGCCAGCGCCCTTGGGCAACGACGTCGTATCACGAGGAATGTTGAACACGACCCAATGCCGCCAGCCGCCGCCATCCGGATCATCGATGCTGATGGCAAAGCTCTTGGTGCCGGCCGGCGCTCCGTTCCAGCTCAGGCTAGGCGAGACGTTGCCGCCGTTGCAGCCGAAACCCCTCAACGCCTGCTCGTTGGCGATGGCGGCGCCGTCTTTGAGGTCGGCGCTGGTCAAGGTCATGCTTTGCGCGTCGGCCGCGCTCGCGTTCAGCGCGCTAATGCCAAGCGACGCAATCCAGAGACCCAGTCTTGCCACGGCAATGCCTCCGCTTCGATCGATGCCGGGATTATTGCTCGCTTCCTGCTGATACCAGCCATAGCAATTTTCGGGATGGCGCGGAAGCGCAGGACGCGATACGCGAAAGGCCACAGCGAAGCAGTCAAGCATTCCTAGGGAGGACACTATGAACGAAGCGACCCGCATCCCGCCGGCGGCCGCCGAGCTCGGCGCCAGCGGCGAAGAGTTCCAGAACCTGCACGAGTTGGTGCGGAAAGCGCGCGCCAACCTCAACCAGAATGCCTGGGACTATATTGTGGGCGCTGCCGAGACCGAAACCACCATGCGCCGCAACCGCATGGCACTCGACGAGATCGCGTTCCGGCCGCGCGTATTGCGCAACGTTGCCAAGGTCGACGCGTCAATCGAAGTGTTCGGCCGCAGACTGCGCTTGCCAGTGATGCTGGCACCGGTCGGCGCGCTGGAGATGTTCGATCCCGGCGCCGGCGCAAGCGTCGCGCGCGCGGCCGGCAGGTTCGGCGCCGCGCATATGTTGAGCTCAGTGACCCAGCCCGGCCTGGAGAAAGTTGCCGAGGCCGCGCCTGGCGCGTTGCGGATTTTTCAGCTCTATGTCCGCGGCGGCGACGACTTCGTCGAGGACCAGGTCAGCCGAGCGATCGCCAACGGATATACCGCGTTCTGCCTGACCGTCGACACCGCGCATTACAGCCGGCGCGAGCGCGATATCGCCAAGCGTTATGTCCGCGAAAGCCGCACCCGCGCCACCGGCGGCGATTTCCAGAAGGGACTGGAATGGCGCACGGTGAAGCTGATCAAGGA
>WNFJ01445552.1_pt2 | contig 12265 bp, 12 predicted proteins | sample 5400461 | NCBI WGS metagenome assembly WNFJ01 (sample SAMN13153349, study PRJNA577476) | soil metagenome | isolation source: 115 cm saprolite on Douglas fir-dominated hillslope | place: USA:California | collected 2013-09-17
CAGCGTCGAGGCTGCAGCAGCACCAGCGGCGGCAAGCATATTGCGTCGAGTAAGCGTCATGGACAGTCCTCCCTTTGGATAACCTTGATCTGACGCCAGCTCTGTTGGCCAGCTTACGATCTGTCGCGTTGAATTGATCCCCTCGAAAAAAGAATGCCGATTATCGCCCCACTGCTTTACGCCACGCCGCGAAATCGGCAAGCGTCTGCTCGTCGGTCGCGGGATAGAGCCCGAAAATCGAGCGGCCTTTCTGCACCTGTTCGGTGACAAAATCCTCGAACGCGGTCATCTCGAACGCCTCATTGGCGATCTCGTCGGGAAGGTGCGCAGGGATCACGATCACGCCGTCGCTGTCGCCGAGAATGACGTCGCCGGGAAACACCGGCGCGTCGCCGCAGCCGATCGGAACGTTGATCTCGATCGCCTGGTGCAGCGTCAGATTGGTCGGCGCACTCGGCCGATGGTGATAGGCGGGAAAGCCGAGTTTTGCGATCTCGGCCGAATCGCGGAATCCGCCGTCGGTAACGACGCCGGCGACGCCGCGCTGCATCAGCCGCGTCACCAGGATGGCGCCGGCCGACGCGGCGCGGGCATCCTTGCGGCTGTCCATCACCAGCACCGCGCCAACAGGGCAGTCTTCGATCGCCTTACGCTGCGGATGGGAACGGTCGCGAAACACATCCAGCTTGTTGAGATCCTCGCGCGCCGGCATGTAGCGCAGCGTAAAGGCCTCGCCGACCAGCGTCGGCTGATCCGTAGCGAGCGGATGCACGTCCTGAATGCATTGGGTCCTGAAGCCGCGCTTGAACAGCGCGGTGGCAACCGTCGCCGTGCTGATGGTTTTTAGCTTGCTGCGGGTGGCGTCGCTTAGTTTGGTCATGGAAAAATCCTAACTGTTTGTCATTCCGGGACACGCCTCTTGGCGTGGGCCCGGAATCCATACTCCCGATCGTGGTTATGGATTCCGGGCTCGCTCGCTCAGCGCAAAATTGACGCTAAGCGTCAATTTTGTCGCAGAGCTCGCGCCCCGGAATGACGGGGGCATCAATAAATCGACGGCTCGCCGACCGGCGCGCCGAACGAGGTTTCGAGAAAATCGAAGTCGCAGCCTTCATGGGCCTGCCTGATGTGGCGGGTGAACATCCAGCCATAGCCGCGCTCGAACCGGGTCTCGGGTTGCTTCCATTCGGCGCGGCGTTTTGCCAGTTCCGCTTCCGGAACATCGAGGTGGATGGTGCGCGCCGCAACATCGAGCGTGATACGGTCGCCGTTCTTCACCAGCGCCAGGGGTCCGCCGACATAAGATTCCGGCGAGACGTGCAGGATGCAGGCGCCATAGCTGGTGCCGCTCATGCGCGCATCCGACAGCCGCACCATGTCGCGCACGCCCTGCTTCACCAGCTTGGTCGGAATCGGCAGCATGCCCCATTCCGGCATGCCCGGTCCGCCCTGCGGCCCGGCATTGCGCAAGATCAGGACATGATCGGCGGTCACGTCGAGATCGGGATCGTCGATCGCTTTCTTCATCGCGGGATAATCGTCGAACACCAGCGCAGGCCCAGTATGCTTAAGGAAGCGCGGCTCGCAGGCCGAGGGTTTTATCACGCAGCCGTCCGGGGCGAGGTTGCCCTTGAGGACCGCCAGCGCGCCCTCGGCATAGATCGGATTTTCGATCGAGCGGATCACGTCATCATTATAGACTTCGGCCCGCGCGATGTTCTCGCCGAGCGTCTTGCCGGTCACCGTGATGCAATCGAGATGCAGATGATCCCTGATGCGGCTCATCAGGCCCGGCAATCCGCCGGCATAGAAAAAATCCTCCATCAGATATTTGTCGCCCGAGGGACGGACGTTGGCGATCACGGGCACCTTGCGGCTGGCTAACTCGAAATCGTCCAGCCCGATGTCCTGGCCGGCGCGGCGTGCCTGCGCGATCAGGTGAATGATCGCATTGGTCGAGCAGCCCATCGCCATCGCCACGAGAATCGCGTTTTCGAAGGCCTTGCGGGTCTGGATCTTCTGCGGCGTCAGATCTTCCCAGACCATCTCGACGATGCGCCGGCCACTTTCCGAACTCATGCGGATGTGGCCGGCGTCCGCGGCCGGGATCGAGGAGGCCCCCGGCAGCGTCATGCCAACAGATTCGGCGATCGCGGTCATGGTCGAAGCGGTGCCCATGGTCATGCAGGTGCCGTAGCTGCGCGCGATCCCGGCCTCGACATCGACCCAATCCTTGTCCGAGATTTTTCCCGCCCGCCGCTCGTCCCAGTATTTCCAGGCGTCGGAGCCCGAGCCCAGGGTCCGGCCTTTCCAGTTGCCGCGCAGCATCGGCCCTGCGGGAAGATAGATCGCGGGCAGGCCCATGCTGGTGGCGCCCAACAGCAGCGCCGGCGTGGTCTTGTCGCAGCCGCCCATCAGCACCACGCCGTCCACGGGATGGCCGCGCAACAGCTCCTCGGCGTCCATCGCCAAGAGATTGCGGTACAGCATGGTGGTCGGCTTCAGGAACGATTCCGACAGCGACAGCGCCGGCAATTCCATCGGAAAGCCGCCGGCCATCAGGATGCCGCGCTTGACGTCGTCGACCCGGCTCTTGAAATGCATGTGGCAGGGCTGCGCGTCCGACCAGGTATTGAGGATCGCGATGACGGGGCGGCCCTTCCACTCCTCCGGCGCATATCCCATCTGCATGGCGCGCGAGCGATGGCCGAAGGCGCGCAGATCGTCGGGTGCAAACCAGCGCGCGCTGCGGAGCTGGTCCGGGTTCTTTTTCCTGTCGGTCATGTCGGCCCCACTTGGTAGGATGGGTTGAGCGAAGCGATACCCATCCTTGTTCTTGATGTTGCGATGGGTTTCGCGAAGCGCTCAAACCATCCTACGGGCTGTTCGAGAGGCGAAAGTGTGAGAGCGATGGCGATCACGACTGGGTGCCCCATTTTTGCACGGTGTTGCGCTCGATGGTGCGGAAGATCAGGTTCTCGACCACAAGGCCGATCACGATCACCGTCAATAGCCCGGCGAACACAGCGGGAATATCCAGCAGGTTGCGGTTCTCGAAGATGAACCAGCCGAGGCCGCCCTGCCCCGACGACACCCCGAACACCAGCTCCGCCGCGATCAGGGTGCGCCATGCAAAGGCCCAGCCGATCTTCAATCCGGTCAGGATCGATCCAAACGCTGCGGGGATGAGAATTCGCGCGACATAAGGCAATCCGCGCAGGCCGTAATTGCGGCCGACCATGCGCAGCGTGTTCGACACGCTCTTGAAGCCGGAATGGGTGTTGAGCGCCACCGGCCACAGCACCGAATGGATCAGGATCAGCGCCAGCGGCAGCAGCGCGATCGCCGGCAGCGGGTTGAACATGGCCGTCATGGTTTCGAGGAAATCGGTGCCGATTCGGGTAGAGATGGCAAGAATGGTGAAGATGGCGGCGAGCACGATGCCGGCGCCGTAACCCATGAACAGCACCTTCAAGGACGCCCACGCGCGCAGTGGAATGGTGCCGTCCTTGACCTTGGCGAACATGGTCATGATGGTGTCGTGGAAGGTCGGAAACAGCAGCGGATTGTCGAGAAAAGTGCCGTAGGCTTCCCACGCCGCCGCCAGCAACAGGATGATCGCGGTCTTGCGAACAAAACCGTCGTTCCACAGCAACTCCGGCACGCTCAGCTTGCGCTCGATTTCCGCCGCATCGCCGGATATGACGACGGCGTCGCTGCGGAGCAGAATTTTCGCCTCGCCCATCCTGCGCTCCCTTCAGTGTGCGGTTGCGGTCTCGGCGAACAGCAGATCGTGGATCTGCTGTTCCAGCCGGCCGGCGCTGCCGTCCTCCGATGACACCTGGTCGACGTCGACGATCTCGGCCTTGACCCGGCCGGGATGCGGCGACAGCAGCAGGATGCGATTGCCGATCTTGATTGCTTCCGCGATCGAATGGGTGACGAACAGCACCGTGAATTTGGTCTCTTCCCAGAGCTGCAGCAGCTCGTCCTGACAGGTCCGCCGCGTCAGCGCATCCAGCGCGGCGAATGGCTCGTCCATCAGCAGGATGTCAGGCTCCATCGCCATGCCGCGCGCGATGGCGACGCGCTGCTTCATGCCGCCGGACAGCGTATGCGGATAGCTGTCGAGCACCCGGGTGAGGCTGACCTTCTCGATATAGGCGCGGGCGCGCTGCTCGGCCTCCTTCCGCGGCAGCCGCCGCGTCATCAGCAGCGGAAACATGACGTTTTCCAGCACCGTCTTCCACGGCAGCAACTGGTCGAATTCCTGGAAGATCATCATGCGGTCGGCGCCGGGTTCGGTGATCTCGCGCCCGTTGATCCGCATCTTGCCTTCGCCGGGCTTCATGTAGCCGCCGACCGCCTTCAGGAGCGTGGACTTGCCGCAACCGGAGGGGCCGAGCAGCACGAAGCGATCGGAGCGGTCGACGCTAAAGCTCACCTTCTCGGTCGCGGTGACCACCACGCTTTTGGTCTTGTAGCGCAGCGTCACGCCGCTGACGTCGAGAAGCGCGGACATCCGGCTCAGCCGCCCTTCAGATCGTGCGCGACCGGCAAATAATAGTCGGTCCAGGCCTTCGGCTGGGTCTTCAAGGTGCCGGTCTTGAACAGATGGCTGGCGAACTTCATGGTGCCCTGCGGCTCCAGATTCCATTCCATCATGCCGGGCTCCTGGAGCCACGCCAGCAGGTCGTCGGCGCTGGTCTTGTCGCCGGTGACTTCCTTGTAGATGTCCACCGCGGTCCTGGTGTCATTGCGGATCAGATCCTGCGCCTCTTTGGTGGCATCGCGCACCGCCTGGATGATCTTCGGATTGGCGTCGGCGAACTTGGTGGTGGTGAAGAACTGGGCCTGGCTCAGCGGCCCACCCATCACATCAGGTGACGACAGAACCACATGCGCGCCCGGCACGTTCTTCAGTTCAAGGAAGGTAAAGGGCGGAATCGAGAAGTGGTTGCGGACCTCGTGCTGGGAATTCGACAGCGCCGCATAGGCATCGGGGTGACCGAGTTGCACGGTGTTGGCATCCAGCTTCGACCACTGGTCGGCACCGAACATTTCCGCGGCCGCTATCTGCAGCACGATCGCCTGCGTCGAGATTTTCACGGTCGGCACCGCGATCTTGTCGTTGGGGCCAATGTCCTTCAGCGACTTGATGTTGGCGTCGCGGCTGATCAGCGTCATCGGCTGCGCCGAGGTGGCGACGATGCCCTTGACGCCGCCGCGGGTGCGGTCCCACAGCAGCAGCAGATTTCCGGTGCCGGTGTTCAGGATGTCGACGCCGCCGGCCAGCAGCGCGTCGGTCTGCGCGCCGCCGCCGCTGAAGGTGATCCATTTGGTGGTAACGCCGGGCACGCCTAGCGCCGCCGCGTGCTTTTCGATCAGCTTCTGCTTCTCGATGATGTGGGTCGGCATGTAGAAAATACCGGGCTGCCGCGACAGCGAGATCTCGGTCTTTTGTTGCGCGAGCGCCTGCGGCGCTGACGCCAGCATGCCGAGCAGCGCCAATGCGCCGGCGCATCTGTTTCGGATTGTCCTGTTCACAACATAACCTCCACCGCCGCCACGATCCTGTTGACTGCCCTGGGGGGAGGCACTAATACATTAGTGCATCTGAGGTCAAGACGCTCCTCGAGAAATTCGACTGGCGATCAAAATGAGTTCCTCGCCGACCATTTTACGCCGTTCGGCGGCCCGATCCGCCGACCGGCTTGATCGTGACCGGCAGGCGGCGCCCCAGGTATTCGAGCGGCTGCGCAAGCTGATCACCTCGCTGGCGCTGCCACCGGGATCGCCATTGTCGCGCAATGACCTGGCCGAGCAGTTCGGCGTCAGCTCAACGCCGATCCGCGATGCGTTGATGCGCCTCGAGGAAGAGGGACTGGTCGAAGTGTTTCCGCAATACGCCACCGTCGTCAGCAGGATCGACATCGCGCTGGCGCAGCAGGCGCATTTCCTGCGCCAGGCGCTGGAGCTGGAAATCGTCAAGGCGCTGGCGCTGAAACACCCTGAGCAGCTGATTGGCGAGTTGAACCGTACCATCGCGTTGCAGCAGAAATTCGCCAAGGCCGGGGATTTCGAGAAATTCATGTCGGCCGACAACGACTTCCACCAGCAGCTCTATGCCGCGACCGGCAACCAGGGGCTTTGGGATCTGGTGCGCAGCCGCGGCGGCCATATCGACCGGCTGCGCCGGCTCCATCTGCCCTCGCCGGGCAAGGCGCAGGACATCGTGCGCCATCACAAGCTGATCGTGACCGCCATCAGCGCGAACCAGCCGGATGATGCCCAGCGCCACCTTCGAAAACACTTGTCGGGAACACTCGGATATCTTGCCGAAATTCGCGCACGTTTTCCCGAATATCTGAGCGGGTGACGACAGGCAAAATGCCAGCCGTTGAGCGGCCTGCTGCAAACTTCGCCTTGCTGTGACATATCACTTGTTTAACGGGCCTATCCTCTTTGAGGGTTAATTTTTTACTCAGTAAGACTACGGTGATCTCGGCAAAGCCGCGAAAGCAAGAGCATCGCTGTCGCCGATGATTTGGCGCGAATTGCCCGTGTATTGGGGTGAATTTTGCTACAACGGACCGAATCTCCGTAGTTCTACCTACCGTGGAAAAGCTTCCGGCGTGAGCGAGGGTGCCCGTAGTTTCACGGGCATCAGATTTACTTCTTAATCTACCCAAAACAGTTTTCATGATTCGATGCACGCACGGTCACGCCCGCACGCGGCGGACCGATCGTTGAATCAAATTTCGGAAAATTACGCTGCAATGATAGAGGCCCCCGACCGGATTCAGGAGTTTTTGAGGAGGCTGACGCCGTTGGCGCGCGGCAACCTCCTGATCGAGCTCGAGCGGTTGGAAGTCTGCGGCAGCGAAATGCCCGGCTCCGCGGATATCCTGGCCAGACTGCGCGCGGAATTCCGCAGTGACGGGTCAACCCAAAATCGCGCAGGCAATCCCTCGCGGTATTTTTTTGCACCGCTGGAGCCACTGCTCATCGACGGCGCGCCCGAGCATGCCAATTCCGGTCGCATACTGCGCGGTTCGCTGGCTCCCGTCTGGGAATGGATCAGCCGGGATCTGTTGCCGACGATGGCGCGCGACTATGGCAAGAGCATAAACGAGTTGATCGCCGTGAACAATCAGCGCGAAGCCGTGCGGGTCGCCACCACGTTCCAGACCAAAATCGTCAAATATCTCGAGAATACGCTCGGCTCTGTGGATGGCGCCGATCAAACCCGCGTCAAGCTCGCGACCTACACGGTTTCGCGGGCGGCGTATGGCGACCTGAACAAAATGCTGTGTGTGCTTCGCGCACGCGATGCCCTGGCGAAGTTCAGCGATGCGCTGCCGGCCACCATCAAAAAGTTCGATGACGCGCGGGTCGCCAAGGTGGCTGCTTTGCTGGATACGTTCGGAAAAAAACACCCCGAGGCCCTTCCCTTTGCTTGGTGGCGACACGGCTCAAGACTCCCTGGCAATTGATCCGCCTCGCCACCAAGGCTGCGCCCAGCAAGAACGCCGCGGATATCGCCGCCACGCCTTATGCGATCGCGGTTTCGATGGTGCTGGACCGCCTGGAGGACAATCAATCGGCGTTACGCGTGGCCCTCCGGAACAACCGGGTCCTGGTCTGCAAGGAAATTCTGACCGATATTTACGACACCGAATACGCCTTGCAGGTCCGCATCGATCTGCTCGACGAATCCGCCTGGGGAGAGCGGCTTCACCATCTGATGACCGCGATCGCCACCCTGGTGGAAGCCGAGGTGAGCAGGTTTCCCGATAAAATCGGCCATGTTCTGGGATCGCGCAGCCTGCGCGGCCATCAATCGCTCGCCGGTCGCCTGACCTATTTGGCATGGAAGGGGCGCGATGCCGTGAGCGGCGGAGCGACCTATTGCAGGAAGCTGATCGGCCAGTCCTAGGAAATCTCGGGCTGAGAAAGGCGGCTGCGATCGTCGTCCAGCCGATCCCGTGGTTCACTCTCCAACGCTTTCGCCACAAAGGCGTCGTATCGCAGATTCAGAAATTTCTCGAGAAATCGCCCCGAGAGGACGAATCTGAACCACCAATATGCCTTGCGTCGCAATTTCATGGTCTCGTCCTCGATGCTGAGAGGCCCCGACGGCGTCATCGATAGCGCCAAACCCGGCAACCGGGTGTGACATGCTTCACATTCGGCAGCACACAAACCGGTGAGATTGCGCCCCGACGCGCTGGCCTTGAAAGGCGAATTCTACCGGCCTCGCGCTGGAGATGGCGTGAGGCCTTTTTCCGCCGTTCGGCGGAGGCAGGCTTGCGAGCGGAGCCCGCCTCGACCCCGTCTTTTTTACGGTTCCTTCGCAGCCCACCGGGAACCCGGACCCGAGGTCGCAAGTTTCCTTGCCAAACAATCCACATGGGCTTTGGGGAGCGCCGCCGGAGAGCCCGTTCATGACCGTGTCCAATGTCGAGGCCAATTCCCTCACCCCATCCGAACATCAGGTTCAGCTTCGCCGCGCCGTCATCACCTCCACCATCGGGACCGCGATCGAGTGGTACGATTTTTTCCTCTACAGCACGGTCACGGGCCTCGTCTTCGCAAAACTGTTTTTTCCGCACTCAGACCCCTGGGTCGGGACGCTCGAGGCCTTCGCCATCTACGCCGTGGGCTTCGTTGCGCATCCGATCGGCGCTGCCATTTTCGGGCATTACGGCGACCGCATCGGCCGCAAGTCGACGCTGATCGCGACACTGATGCTGATGGGGGTGGCCACCTTCGCGGTGGCCTTGGTCCCGACCTATGCGAGCATCGGCATCTGGGGCGCGGTGATCCTGACGGTCCTGCGATTCATTCAGGGCGTCGGTGTCGGCGGCGAATGGGGTGGCTCGGTGCTGATGTCGATGGAATGGGCGCGCAGCGATCGCTCGCGCGGGTTGATCGCCTCCTGGCCGCAATTCGGCGTTCCCTGCGGACTGTTCCTAGCCAACCTCGCCGTGCTCGCTTTCAGCCAGATGTCCGGCGAGCAGTTTCTTGCCTGGGGCTGGCGTATCCCGTTCGCTTTGAGCCTGGTCCTGGTCGGCGTCGGGCTCTACATCCGGCTCGGCATTCTGGAGACGCCGGTGTTCGCCAAGCTGCTCGCCGAGCGCAAGGTCGAGCGCACTCCGATGCTGACCGTCATCCAACAATATCCCAAGGAAATCCTGCTCTCCGCGCTGGCGCGCTTGGCCGAGCAGGCGCCGTTCTACATCTTCACCGCATTCATCTTTTCCTACGGCACCGAAACCTTGCACGTTTCCCGCAACTTCCTGCTGTCAGCCGTGCTCTCGGCCTCCGTGCTGTCGTTTGTCTCGATTCCGTTGTTCGGTCATCTGTCGGACCGCATCGGCCGCAAGAATATGTACATGATCGGCGCTGTGGTGACCGGCGTATTCGGTTTCATCTACTTCGCCATGCTGAACACCGCATCGGAGGCGGTGATCTTTTTCGCGATCATCCTCTCGCTCATCCCGCACGACATGATGTACGGTCCGCAAGCCGCCCTGATCGCCGAGAGCTTCACCGGGCGCTTGCGCTACAGCGGCTCCTCGCTCGGCTATCAGCTCGCATCCATCATCGCCGGCGGCCCGGCGCCGCTGATCGCCACCTGGCTGTTCGGCACCTACCACTCCTCCTTCGCGATTGCGATCTATATCGCGATCTGCGCCGTGATTACGCTGGTCGCGACTGCAATGATGACCGACTACACCGGTCAGGACATCTCCGGGGAATATCGATCCCGGTGATCGGGTTTACGCCTGAGCCAGCATTTTTTGCGCGTATTCCATTCGCAAAGCCGCTATCCACCCTTGCGGCAATACGCGCTAGCCCGCGATATCCTGCAAATGCGGTCGGCTGTTCAAACGAGGGAGATGGCGATGGGTCGAGGTAACGTTTCACTGACGGCGATGGCGGCGCTGGCCGGCGTCCTGGCGTTCAGCTCAAGCGCCGGCGCACAAACGGCAGCGGCGCCGGCGGAAAACGCGGCGCCGACGACCGACAACGCCGTGATGCTCACCGTCTTCTTGAAGCACGACCAGTCGCGTCCGGTAAGCGAACTCAACGCGCAGCTCGAGAAGCAGGGCTTCTACAAAGCCTTCCCCCCGCCGGGCGTCGAAGTCGTGAACTGGTACGTCATGATGGGGATCGGGCAAGTGGTCACGCTACGGCTTCCGGCGTCCCGGCTTCGCGAAGTCAACCGCGCATTGGAGAACACGGCCTGGGGCAGCTATCGCACGGAATTCTATCCGACCTACGACTACAAGGCGACCGGCATCGAACGGCACGACAAGGCGCAATAAAGCCGCGCCGCCCTATACTACCGCGTTTCTCGCGATGGCTTCGCGAAAATAGGCCGCGCTGAGTTTGGCTGTGCGCTTCAGCGTCTTGAAATCGACATGGACGAGGCCGAACCGGTTGGTAAAGCCGTCGCTCCACTCGAAATTGTCCATCAGGCTCCAGTGAAAATAGCCTTTGATGGGCACGCCCTCCGCAGTCGCGCGGCGCAGATGAGCGAGGTGGTTGCGAAGGAACATGATGCGATCGGAGTCGTCGACGACCCCTTCAGCGGAAAGTTCGTCGCTCGCCGCGCATCCGTTCTCGGTGATATAGATTTCCTTGGTCTTCCACAGCGCCTGCACCTGCCGCGGCGCCCAATACATCACCTCGGGACCCAGCAGGTGCCACAACGAAAGCATCCGCGGGTGCGATTTGTTGAACGATATCGACCGAAATCCCGGGGTCCGTTCGGAACCCACGACATATACAGAAGGCCGATAGAGGTTGATGCCGATGAAATCGACCGGCGAGGAGATGATCTTCAGCTCCTCCTCGGTGAATTTCGGCGCGGCTTTCCCGGCGGCGGCGAGATAGGCGTCCGTGTACTTTCCCTCAAGCATGACGGTCAGGTAGCCGGCGTTCATCTCGCGGGTTGCGATCTCCGCCGCCTTGATATTCTCGGGCGTTTCGATCGCCGGCACCGCGGTGCTGAGGTTGTCTGCGGGTCCGCATTTGGTTCCTGCTTTTGCGTTCGCGCGGATCGCCTGGACCGAAAGTCCCTGGGCGAGGACGGCGTTGTGCCGGACCTGGTTCAGCTTTGCGTTTGACAGTTTTAAGCCCGGCGCATGTTCGATCCGGACTTTCTTGCCGCCGACCATCACGTCGACCCCACGATGCCCGATATCCACGAAAGAGAAGAACTCGTTGATCGTGAAGAAACGCTTGACCCGGTCGCTGAGCTGCCCCGCAATATAGCCGGCATAATCGGCAAACGCTTTGGCGGTGTCGCGGGACTGCCATCCGCCCTTGTCCTGGAGCGCCTGCGGCAGGTCCCAGTGGTAGAGCGTCGGAAACGGTTCGATGCCGGCCTCGAGCAGCGCATCGACCAGGCGGCGGTAGAAGTCGAGGCCCTTCGGATTCGGCTGACCAACGCCGTTGGGAAAGATCCGCGGCCAGGCGATGGAGAAACGGTAGGTTTTGACGCCGATATCCTGCATCAGCCTCACATCATCCTTGTAGCGATGATAGTGATCGTTGGCGACGTCGGCGTTGTCGCCGTTCCTGATCTTGCCCGGTGTGTGCGCGTAGCTATCCCAGATCGATGCGCCGCGACCGTCTTCCTTTACGGCGCCCTCGATCTGAAACGCCGAGGTGGCGACGCCCCAGGAGAAACCGTCCGGAAACGCGGCGCCTTCGCCTTGCACCGATTTCGGCCGACTTTCCGCCGAGGTCTGGGCCCGTCCCGCCAAAGGCGCCCCGGTTGTCATGCCGAACGCGGCCCGCCAAAGGCGCCCCGGTTGTCATGCCGAACGCGGCGGCACCTGCGACTTTGGCGAAGTCCCGCTTGGTGAGATTGGTGGACATTGAACAGAGCCCATTTGCGGTTGAAGAAAGCAAAAACGAGATCGCATAGCTTCCTTCGCCAAAGCGGCCAACGTCAAGCAGCCCCGGCACATCTACCAGACGGCTTTCCTTTCAAGAGGAAAATGCCATCCACGAAAAAAGCCCGCCGGTTGCTGCCGGCGGGCTTAAATCGCGTTGTCGTTATCCCCGAAAAAACGGGGCGCCGCCGAATGAGAGATCCCGGTACATCCGCGGGAAAAATCTCACATCGAGCTGGCGTCACATGGCGCGAAGGTTTTCCGCGCTGGTCTTGCCGCGCATGCTGTCGAGCTTCGATTCGTATGAAAGCTTCTGGCCTTCATTGAGCGAGCCCATGCCGGCGCGCTCGACG
>WNFJ01691387.1_pt3 | contig 12265 bp, 10 predicted proteins | sample 5400461 | NCBI WGS metagenome assembly WNFJ01 (sample SAMN13153349, study PRJNA577476) | soil metagenome | isolation source: 115 cm saprolite on Douglas fir-dominated hillslope | place: USA:California | collected 2013-09-17
CTTAAAATTCGCCACGAAAGAGCCTATAGCGCTATCCGTGCTATTGTTGTCTTTGATGCTGCTGATACCTACCGTGGCATAATTGGGCTCAATGTCGGTTGGGTACAAATAAGGATAGGGATAAGCTGAGGGGTCCTGTCCCTTTTCCTCTGGTGGGGATGGAAGATCGTAAATCGTATTAGCGGTGCTGCTGGCAGGAAAATGCTTTATGTGCAGTGCGACAATCTGCTTAAAGACGGCCCTCAAGACGCTTGTAAGCCAGGCATTATCTCTCAGCTCCGTTGAGAGCGATTGCGCTACAGTTGTGGTACTTTTAGAGCCAGCGGCGACGGTTTGGGGTTGCGCAATATCCTTCAACACGATGTTGTTCAATGTAGCATCTATTACGTTTGGTTGCTGAAGTACTGTACCGCTATCGGACGAAGATGCGTTAAAGACGCTGACACTAAAGGTAGATGTGCTCTTGTCGAAAGTAATAGAATCGAGTGATAAATTACAGGCCGTAATCAGAATCCTGCTCTTCAGTTCCACGATGCTCCAGCCCAGCAAAAAGACATCGTGAATACCTGCAAAGATAGGATCGTTGAGCAAGGCTGTAGAGTGCTTTTTTGAAGTAATCGCTGCGGCGTCCTGGCCTGGAGCTTTATCATTCATCGTGTTCACCCCTTACTTCTATGACCGTCTCAGCCTTTGATGCCAAAGGTGCTAAAGAACCAATCATCCTTGTATTTCCGCTTCAATTCCGGCATACGCCTCGTGAACCAGATATCGCTGATCTTCACTCGCTGAAAAGCCCCGTCAAAAGTTGGATAATTCCTTTGTGGATTCGTAATCAACCAGGAATGTCCCTTGCTTTCAGCTAAGGGACACTCTTGCGTTGCTAATGGTAGATTATCCGCCAAACAGCTCCGTATATCACCATAGACCTGCCGGGCAATTGATCAGTCTTCTTTCTTCTCTCCAAGCTCATCCCTGACCTTTTGCTCGATCTTGTCCAAAAGGCTGTCATCATCTTCACCTTCTGGTGGTGGTGTTGGGGTCGGCTCTGGCGGTGGATTCGGGGTCGGTACTGGTGGTGGTGTTGGGGTCGGTGTTGGCGTTGGGGTCGGTGTTGGCGTTGGATGCGGCACTGGTGGTGGTTGTCGTCTTGACGGGTCTGACTGCGTCGGAATTTGGAGCACCTGTCCAGGTTTGATAAGATTAGCGTTGTTTCCGATTACCTGTTTGTTCGCATCGTAGATTGTGTCCCAATCCTCAGGATCTCCGTAGGCTCGCTGTGCAATATCCCAGAGGGTATCCCCAGCTTGTACGGTATACTTTGAGCCTGGTGCAATGTGTCGCGGTTGTTGAGACATATAGTCCTCCTCATCTGTCCTTGAGATCAACGTGTCACCTGCAATGAATTGGTGAAGGGGATACTGGGCGACATACTCTCCCCATGGACATGTACACCTTCCGCAAGCGCAATGATGAACTTGTCCCCGAGTATGTGGGCCAACAGAAAACGCACTACAAAATTAGCTTACGATCTTTCGATTCAAGAACCATTACATCAATAATGTACCTTTCGTCAACCAACATTAAGAGCTACATTGGCTCCTCATCTGAGATCTATATTACTAGTAGCGAAATAATATGGTAATTTATCGATCTCCATACTCGATGAGGACATCCCAAATGCTCTTTAAGTATAACATGCTTTTCTGTGTTATGCTAGTGTAAAAAGGGGTAGAATCCACTTTGATCCTGTAGTTCTCCCTGATATGCTTTGCAAAAGCAAGGATTCGCTTTCAGAAAGGGATATGCTATACTTAGCCTATCACAGTAATTACCTGGACAACCCATTAGCTCTTCCCGGAGGGACGGTAATTATGCCTGTTTCTACAACCAATTCCAGGCTGATCTATGACGCTCTGAAGGCCTGCGATGTGAAGATCATGTCTGCCCTGCCTGAAACATGGCTGGTACACCTCATCCGCATGGCGGACGAAGATCCTGACATGACGCTGATACGCATCGCCAAGGAGGAAGAGGCCGTCGGCATCTCTGCGGGGGCACACCTGGCAGGCGTCAACTCCGCACTGTTAATGCAAAACCACGGTTTCCTGGCAGCGATCAACCCGATTGTTTCGCTGGCGCTGCTCTACAGAATCCCCCTGTTGATGCTGATAAGTTATCTTCTTTGTCAGTTGTGGGTGCAGGGAGTTCTCGCTTCGTGATGACGCCTACGCGACACGTCCACCCGTCACGGGTAGGAGACTCTTCTTCCGGCGCAGGTGCTGGCTCAGGCAACTCACTCAGGTCCGGCTCAGGTGCTGGCTCTGGTTCTTCGATAGGACCAAGATTGCTCTTCTTTAGCAGTTCCTCGTTGGTCAACACCTCGCTTAGTGGGATAGACTGATCTCCAATCTGTAGCAGAGGTTCCTTGCTTTCCCCTTCTTCCGTCCACGGCGCGACGGCAGGATTCATGTTCTTCCCACGCATCAGTTGCGCATCTTTCCATGTCAGCGCTTCATGAATGCCTGATGTGTTGAGCGTTGTATTCCGCCTTAGCTTCATCAAGCCACACTGCTGTACAATGGACTCCCACGTGCGTCGTGGGAGCGCCTTTAGTATGTCAAGCCTGTCTGCTTGTGGATAGAGTTTTTTTAGAGTGGCTATCTCCATGTCCGTCCATGGCGGTTTGGACCCACGGTAGCGATAAAGATGACATTCCAGTTCGTACGCAAACGGGGGGCGCAGTTCAATGACCATCTCGACGATGTGTGGCGCGATCTCCCGCACGTTGACTGTCTTGACCATCAGTTGAATAAAGCGTCTCTTGACCTTAAACGGGAGTTTGTTCCATCCTGTTAAGGCAAGGTCGAGCAGCCCCATACATTCTTTCAATCCCTCTTGTTCGCTGTCTGCTTGCTGCCGTTTAGCCTCTAAAGCTTCTTTGTCTGCGTGAAGGCGCTTGAGCTGCTTCGTTGCTTCCCGCACGCCAGGTTCGTACTCTTCTTCCAGTGCGACCTTCTTGTCTAGAGTAGCCTGGCGGATACCTTTGTCGATTTTGGCAAGATCCTTGGTGTAGGTATCCTCCTCCTCTGCTTTCTCTGTTTGCGCATCCAGTAGCTTCTGGTGCAGGTCGTCTTCAAGCCCCTGCTTGTGGCGCTGCTCAAGTTCAGCCAACAGAATGCGAATGCCCGTGCTAAAATCTTTGTCGAGTTGTCTGATGGGCAGGACTAGCTCGTTTGACTGCATCCCGCTGGTGTACTTCCTGGCAACATAGACTCCTCTTCCTGCCATGGCATAGACAGGAGTGCCGTCATTAGTAAGGACGTTCTCTAGCAGTGCGTTTTTACCCAATTTGTAGCGTCTATTCACAGGAGGCTTATTCTCGTTTGGGGAGCCGTTCAGGTCTTTCGCTGCTAACCGTATGCGTGCAAAAGCGAGGTCTTTGGGTGATATGATGGCAGGGTGAGCATCCCGACTTATCACGGTGTCATTGAAGCAGTACAGACCAACATATGCAGGATTGATTAAGATGTTGATCAATCCTTGCCGTGTCTTAATGGGGTAGCCGACACCTTCCACAAAGTCCAGCGCCAGGTGCGGTATCTCTTTGACACCAGCAAACGGGGGGAATACAAAGCCAGTGGTATGCAATTCTCTGAACAGTCTGTTCACATTTCCTTCAAGTTCTTGCAGGCGCTTGTGAAGCCATCGCACAAGACGGGCGTGCGGCTCGTAGACTGCGTAGTGCCGTCTCTCGCCTTTCTCTCCGATGACGATGTATCCTGGTGGTATGCAATGACCTCCGTAAGAGATATGTTCTTGGACAGCCAGGAGACGCGCAGGATTCGCCTTGAGGTAAATTTGGTCGAGTTGATGAGCAGTTTCCTTAAACTTATCGATGAGAGAATCCATATCTTGTTTTGAATCGGGGAAGTATTCGGTTTCCATGGTGATAACCACAATGCCATAATCCTCGCACATGTGTACGAAGTCCGTGTAGTACACCCGTGTCAGGTCTCTGTACAGTCGAGAGGGGTCAAATGCAGCGATGGCTCCAATCTCCCTGTGCTCGGCCATTGTATAGACGCGATCCAGTCCCACACGCTCATCACGTCGTTTCTGCCCACTCTTCCCCTTATCCAGGTCGATTTTTCTGATCAAGGTATCGTTATCCAGCCAGCCCATACTGATAAGACGTTCACGCAGCCAACTATCCTGTTGGATTTCTTTTGATATCGTGTTTCGCTTGACCTGCGTGAGTGTACTTTGTCGGATGTACTGCGCGACTGGCCTGCTGGTCGGCAGTTCTCGTTTTCGCCTGGTGTACTTGACCGCCTCAATAAGCTTTCTCTCTGTTATATCTCTCACTGCCTGACCTCCTGGCTCAACTGTCCTGTGCTTTCTCAGCATCCAGCGCTTCATAATCCTGACGAGTAATGCCAAGCGCCTTACACACGCTCACAATCGTTCTCGCTGCCACATGCTCCTTACGGTTCATTTTGTACAGCGTCGGAGTAGAGATGCCCGCTTGTGCAGCCACCCGAGTCGGGCTCAGGCCCCTCGGCTCCCATAATTCTCGTAAGGTCATATGCCCCTCACTTTATTAAACTTTACTAAGAATTAGTATAACATACTTTTGCCACGACTACAAGAGATGGGAGAACAGTCACTCGTCTTTGCAGGTCATAGGTGTGCGCCGCCTCCATGAGCGGGCAGGCGGGCGCATCTTGGGTGGCAGGAGCTAAAACAGCGTCCGAATTGTAGGATCGACCAGCATATTTAGCACCACCGGCCCAGAGCTTTCAAACGATCTGGTTAAAGCCGGGGCTAGATCTTCAGCCCGTGCGATATGCATAGCCTCGCAACCGTATCCTCTAGCAATCGACTCGATATCTATATTGGGCAAATCCACGCCTGGTGGTGCTTCGACATCAAACATGCGGCCAAAGGATTTTAGGGCCGCGTACTCCTGGTTATTGAACACCACAAATGTGATAGGCAGGCGATACTGCGCGGCGTTCCATAGGCCCTGTATCGCGTACATGCTCGATCCATCCCCAACCAGGCAAATGACCCGGCGCGTGGGGTCGGCCAATGCAATGCCAACAGGTAGGGCATAGCCCAGACCGCCGCTGGCTCCGGTATAAAAGCCGTTGCTGTGGCGAATGGGCAGGTAGTCATGCAGTTCGGTGCGATGGGACGGAGTCTCTTCGACGATCACTGCGTCCGGGGGCATGATCTGTGCCACTGTATGCATAGCAAAGCTTGCTGGTATGGGTTCGCGAGCTTCGGGAACAGGCGGGCGCACACGTGGGGCAGGCGCGGTTCGTGTCGAGGGTTCTACCAGTGCCAGTAAATGGGAGAGCCCCAGGCGTAGCGTACTGAGAAGACTGGTGCCCACAGGTGCCCAGGAGGCAGCTTCAGGATCGTCGATAAGCTGAAAAACTTGCACACCCGCGGGGACAAACGGCCCCTCACTATACGCGTGATACGTAAAGATGGGTGCGCCAAGTACCACCACCACATCATAGTCAACGAGTTTGGCGGCCAAGGGCTCTCGTGATGGAGGCAAAAAGCCCGCGAAAAGCGGATGATCCTCTGGAAAACTGGCGCGAGCAGCCCATGGGCTCTCCCAGACAGCGGCGCGTGTCCGTTCAGCCAGTTCCACAACCTGGTTCCAGGCACCATCACGGTCCACGCTTGGCCCGACAATGAATGCTGGACGTTTGCTGTGGTTGAGTGCGTCCGCAACGTGCTGGAGCGCTCTTGGATCAGGCGCGAACTCGAAGCTGAGCTTGCGCGGCGCGATGGGTTCCGCTTCGACATCCCAGTCGTCAACCGGAACGGAAACAAACGTTGGGCCACAGGGCTTTTGCATGGCGAAATAGTACGCACGCGCAATGGCGGCAGGCACGTCCTGTGCCCGTGCGGGCTCACAACTCCATTTTACGTAGGGTTTGGGAAATAGGATGGCGTCTTTGGCGAAAAGATACGGTTCTGTCAGGTGCATCGCACGTGTCTGCTGGCCTGCGGTAATCACCAGTGGGGTCTGGTTGCGATAAGCCGTAAAGATGTTAGCCATCGCGTGGCCCACGCCAGCCGCAGAGTGCAAATTGACAAAGGCAGCGTTGTGGGTAGCTTGCGCGTAGCCATCCGCTATCGCTACGGCTGATGCTTCCTGTAAAGCTAAGATATAGCGGAAGTCCGCAGCAGGCCAGTCTTTGTAGAAGGTCAACTCTGTTGAGCCAGGATTCCCGAAAATCGTGGTCATCCCAAGCTTACGCAGCAGGTCACATGTCGCGTCCCTTACGGTGTACGACGCTTTTTGCATGTGCTTCCTCCTTAAAAGCGTGGGGTTAGGTTAGCTCCGATTCATTCTAACACAAAAACACGGCTACTTGCAGGCATGGTTACTGCAAACGCTTCATTTCGTCCTTATTAAGGCATGTTTGAGACCAGATGAGCCACTACGTGAGTAGTTACGTTCTCTCACTATGTTTCTATTTTCACAAAATCTGAGGGGCCGTGGACGATAAAAATCCAGACACAGTAGTGAGTGGAAAATGGCTGTTGCAGCCCTCTTTATGCAGCGTCACGTTAGGAGAGAAAGAGCAGGCGCATTACACTCGTCAGTCATAAAGTCAATCAGCTTTCTTGTTGCTGATGGTATCAGCAAGAGAGTCACTTTTTCACGCTTCTTCATCTCTCTACGCCTGTCAATCGCTTGTGGCTGGTGTTGCTACGATGGAGCTGTGCTCTTTTAACCAGGAGTGGCGAGCATGTTCAGGCTTGATTGGCTCGATCAGTTCATGTGTTCGAACTGATCTGCTAGAAGCACATCTCTGCTTCATTCAGAGGCAGGCTCTATGCCTTCATCAAGCTCGTTCAGTAACATTTTTGGTGAGTGAACACGGTCACTGTTGTACTCCTTCTGTTTGTGATACTATTGAGAATATATGGTTAACGAAGGAATAATTGAAGGAGCTGAGAATGGACGTTTTAGTACAACTGCTTGAAGAGCTTACCACTGGTAAACTGAAAGTCGTCGACCTGACCTCACCATTGGAGCCGGATACGCCGGTGATCGACCTGCCTCCCATATTCGCCCCTTCGCCAGGCCTGACCCTGACAGAGATCTCTCATTACGACAATCGTGGCCCGGCCTGGTACTGGAACGCGCTCAACATGGGTGAGCATACCGGCACCCACTTTGACGCTCCCATTCACTGGATTACAGGCAAAGATCTGCCCAACAACGCTACCGATACCATCCTACCCGGCAAATTTATCGGCCCGGCATGCGTGATAGATGTCACTGCCGAAGTGAAGGAGGACCCGGATTATTTGTTGACCATTGAGCGTGTCGAACAGTGGGAAGCCGAGTATGGCCATATTCCCGACGGAGCGTGGCTATTGATACACACCGGTTGGAGCCAGCGCGGCGGGCGCGAGGCATTTCTGAATATCCACGAAGATGGCGCGCACTCCCCTGGTTTTCACCCCTCCTGCTCCGCCTTCCTGGCGAAGGAACGCGATATCCTGGGAGTAGGCGTGGAGACCGTCGGCACCGATGCTGGCCAGGCAGGCGGTTTCGACCCGCCTTTCCCCAGCCACACCTACATGCACGGTGCGGGCCGCTTTGGCATCACCAGCCTCATGAACCTGGATCTGCTGCCCCCTACCGGCGCTATCGTCATTGCCGCGCCGCTCAAGATCGTCAAAGGTTCCGGCAGCCCATTGAGGGTCATCGCGATTACCAGGTAGCAAATTTAGTCCCGAAGCCCCGATTCAGGTCTAATTCAGTTCCACATACTATAACCTACTCAGTCATGAACCCCTGGCTAAAGCCGAGGGGCTTGCAGTAGCCTTTAACCGACACGACGATTGTTCCGGCGTGTCTCAGGCTCCACAAGAGGCACCATGACCGATGCCCTTGATATATTCGTAGCGGCATTGATGTCAGCGTTACAGGCAAAGCCGCAATTGACACAACAGAAGGAGGCTTGACTTTTGCGGTTTTCTTTTGCACAGTGGCCACACGCACTACACGTACGACTGGTGTAGGCGGGGTCAACCAAGTGCAATGGCACACCAGCAAGAGCGGCCTTGTAGGAAAGGAAGAAACGCAATTGCTCGAAAGACCAATTGGAATGGCGACTACGCTGAGACCGTCTCAACCGTGCTTCCGTTCTGGAACGGATGTGTCTAAGGTCTTCTATCGCTATTCCCTGCTTGTTGGTTTTAGCCTTTTGCACAATGCGTTTGCTGATAACGTGGTTGGTATTCCGTTGAAAACGGGCTTGTTTGCCCGACAACTTCTTGAGATGACGCTTAGCCGATTTGGTTCCGCGTTTCTGCAAGCGTTGGCGCAAAGAATGGTAACGCTTTCGTGTCTTCTCGACTGGCTCACCACTAAAGCCCTCACCTGTGCTATCAGTGGCCAGATTGACAATACCGAGATCGACACCGAGGGTGTCCGTAGGGTCATCGGGCGTCGGAGTGGGAACGTCAAGAGTCACAGCCAGGTAGAAAGTTCCATTGCGGTACAACAAATCGGCTTGCCCTTTGATTTGGTCAAGTCTGGACTCTTGATAACCCCCCATGCGAAAAGGAACGAGTATACGGCCTTGCAAAGTCAAGAGGGAGACTTCACTGAGACCCTTAAAGGCCATAATCCGTTGATCGTAGGTCATGGCCCCTCCACGGCGGAAGGCGGGCTTAATGCTCTTGTCACGCTTGTAGGACTCAACCACCTTGGAGATACAGCGTATCGCCATTTGAGCCGAGAGGTTGTATGTCTTGCGGATATCGCCATACACCAACTTTTGCAATTCAAATTTGTTGGCAAGCTGATGTTCAAAGGCAACCTGTGCCGCAAAGTTACATGCATCATTGAAAGCGTGCATCGTTTCAAGCAGAGCGTTCGATTGTTCTGGCGATGGTGCCAGTTTCAAGAGCATTGTTTGTTTCATACAAGGAGTATAGCATGTTAGAAACATATTGTCAATGCCGTTCAATGTCCCCACCACCCGAGCCCCGAATAAGGAACGCAATTCCTCCCCGCTCTAAAGAGACGGGGCTTCCTTGCGATCTTACTTGTGATCGCTCGATCAAAGGAGGCGATACGCCATGCAGAAAAAATCGGCGCTATGGCTCATACTAACACTGAGTACATTACTTCCACTCCTGGCTGCCTGTGGTATAAACACAACAGTCAGCAATTCGACGACAACCCTGGCTCCGACCGTACCACCAGGGGAAAACATCTACGTTCTTGACGGTTATAACTCAACAGGAGGCGCGTCCTACCAGCAGCAAATCGTGGCATTTCATCCCGCGAACCCCAACCCTTCACAGTTTATCTCATTACCGGCCGGCTTGAGTTCGCTTGATCACCAGAAACTTTACACAGCCACACCAACAAATGGGAAGACGACAATCTCCGTTATTAATACTCAGAGCGGAACCCGGATGCGCACATTCGTCATTCCTGGCACCTACTCCACTACAGGAACAGGCTACGACGCCGCGGTTCTCTCGGCAAGCGGGCAATGGTTGGCCTTGCGCGCCCTGGGACAGAGCGTCAATCAGACGACCATCGCGCTCGTCGATACGCAGTCGGGAACTCTGACGAGGACAATTCCTTTGAACGGAGATTTCACCCTCGATGCCATTTCTCCCGGTGGGAAAGCGCTCTATCTCCTTCAAAGACTCAACGACACGCCAGGCCACTACTACGTCCGTGTCTATGATGTGAGCGGAAACACCCTCGTTCAGACACCCATTGTCGACAAAACAACTGTGAATCCCAATGGCGACCCCAACATGACAGGCGCAGCGCTGGCACGACAAATGTCGGCAGACGGACCGTTTGCCTACACGCTCTATATCGACACCCGGCGCAACAGTGCCTTTATACACGTCCTGCCACTCAATGATCAGCTTGATCTGCCGATTGCACACTGCATTGATCTACCCGTAGGAAAATCTGTCGATCTCCTGCATTACTATACACTTGCCCTCTCCGCTGACGGTAGTACGCTCTACGCGGCCAACGGTGCCATCGGGGTAGTTAACAGCATCAATTTGAATACCGCTAACCTCCCAGACATTTTCGATGATAAAATCCAGCATACTACCCATTTTAATCCCGGGAATGCCAGTATCAGCAACAACGCGAAAACACGTACACTCTATAACGGCGCAGCGCTCTCTTCCGATCAGAAGACCTTATACTTCGCGGGCGTGCAGGGCATATGGGCGGTAAATACATCCGATCTCAGCCCGCAGGGACATTACCTTGTGAGGCAGCCGGTAACAGGAATTGCCCTCAGTGGCGATGACCGGACCTTGTACGCGGTTGACCCAACCAACGGGATTACGTTGCTAAGCGCTGCCAACGGGCAAACACAGAAAGTTATCCAGGGACCTGCGCACAACCCCTGGGGTATCGCATGGATCACACATTGAGGTTAGCATCAGGGAAGCAAACCATCGCGGTATGTTTGCTCCTAATAACCAATCAGGACTGGACAGATATATGCTATATGCCATAGCCATGACCAAATGAGCAACACGAGGATGGGAAACGCACACATACTTATTGTCGACGATGATAGCCGCGTAACCAGCGCCTTACGCCGCACCCTGGCTTACGAGGGCTATCACGTCTCTTCAGCCCTGGACGGTGAGGGAGCGCTGGCTATTGCGCGCACAAAGTCGCCCGACCTCGTGATCCTCGATCTCATGTTGCCAGGAATCGATGGGCTAGAGGTCTGCCGCCGCCTACGTGCCGTAAACGACGATATCGCGGTGCTCATGCTCACCGCGCGCGACGCGGTGGCCGACCGTGTCGCTGGCCTTGAAACTGGTGCGGATGATTATCTCGTCAAACCGTTTGCGCTTGAGGAACTCTTAGCGCGAGTAAAGGCTCTTCTGCGCAGGCGCAGCCCTCCAGATGTTCAACGTGAGATCTTAGCTTTCGCGGATCTCGAACTGGATACCGCCACGCGACAGGCAACACGGGGCAATCGCACCATCGAACTGAGCACCACCGAATATGAACTCCTGGCGTTATTCCTACGCAACCCGCGCATTGTCCTCACGCGCTCACTCTTGATGGACCGCATCTGGGGCATGGACTTTGAAGGCGGGCCGAATGTCCTCGAGGTCTATATAGGGCATCTGCGCAACAAGCTCGAGCAGCATGGTGAAAAACGGCTGATCCAAACGATGCGTGGAGCTGGCTACGTGCTCCGTGTTACTGACTAGTTTCAGTACCCTCAAGCGGGTCGTGAAAGGACATGGCTCCTGCCGCCCCCGAAGGGCAAGTATACACACCAAACCCGAAAAGGTCAAGTGCAAATGCACTAGGGAGGGATAGCAATGTATATTCCCCTACAACTACGCCTGACACTTTTTTATACGCTTGTATTGGCCCTCGCCCTCTGGTTCTTTGGACAGACCGTTTACACTCAGGCAGAGCAACGCGCCTACAGTGACCTTGACTCGAACCTCAGTAGTCGGGCCGCCAGCGTGAGAATGGGCAAAGACCTGTTTCTCAGTAACCCCAGTTCGTTGCCCCTTATCCTACCCAGCGTTGACAGCCTCGGCACGGGAGGGGTCTCGATAGAAGTTCTGGACGAGCATTTTACTTTATTGGCAACAACGTCTGGTCCCCTGAAGGGCGGCACGCAAACATTCCTCGATGTTCCCTCTAGCAGCCCTGTTCCCTGGGACGCACAGGTCGCCCATACAGCCTTACAGAGGTTCAACTCGCAAAGCGATATGACGAATGGTATCTTCAGTACCATCAACGTTAACGGTCAGCGCGTGCGCGTCTATACGCTGGTGAATAATGACGTTGGTACGATGCATGTCATCCAGACCGCGCGCTCAGAGCAGGACATTGAGCAATCGCTGGGCGACCTCCGCTCCTTACTTCTACGAGGGAGCGCCCTGGTTCTGGCATTCGCGCTCGTGGGAGGCTGGCTTATCACCCTGGGAGTGCTCGCGCCAGTGCGCCGTATGACCAGGACAGCCCGCAGGATCAGTACCGCGGGCGATTTCCGTCAGCGAGTACCAGAAAAATCCTGGCTGGGAAAGGACGAGCTGGTCACCCTTGCTGGCACCTTTAATGAGATGCTTGCGACTCTGGAAGCGCTCTACCAGCAGCAGCAGCGCTTTGTCGCCGATGCCTCCCACGAGCTGCGCGCCCCCATCACTTCCATCCGCTGTAACCTCGATCTCCTGGCAAAAGCGCCTGATC
>WNFJ01730368.1_pt2 | contig 12265 bp, 9 predicted proteins | sample 5400461 | NCBI WGS metagenome assembly WNFJ01 (sample SAMN13153349, study PRJNA577476) | soil metagenome | isolation source: 115 cm saprolite on Douglas fir-dominated hillslope | place: USA:California | collected 2013-09-17
ACGCGTCGCCGGCTCACGCGATCACATCGACTGGAGCAACGACAGGTCTCACCATCAATTTGTCTGGCAGCAGCGCCCCCGCCAATGTCGTCCAGCCTACGGGCATTTGTAACTATATTATAAAGCGGTGATGTGCTGTGCCGCAACTTCAACCGGTGCCGATCGCGCCGCCTCCTGGCGTGGTTCTTACGGAAACTGACAAGGTCGTCGTTGGTCGCTATACCGGTTCGAGCATGTGTCGCTTCCTGCGTGGGCGGCTGCAGAAGCGTGGCGGATGGACGAAGCTCACATCCGTAGCCACGCTCGGAACCCCGCGGGCGAGCTTGCCGTGGCGCGATAACAGCGGCAATGCTTTTTTCGGTGTTGGCACATTTGAGAAGCTCTACGCCTACGATTCGAGCTGGATGCAGAACGATATCACCCCGTTTCGCGTGGGCGCCGCCGGTCCTGTGACGCTCGGCAACAATCCGCTCTCGACCGTGATTAGCTCGCCGACCGTCACTGTCAATTTTCCTGGTCATGGCGCGAGTGCTGGCGATTTCATCATCATCGCGGGCGCAACGGCGATCGGTGGTATCACACCAAATGTTTCTGAAGTTCAAATCGTTTCTGTCGTCGACGTCAATAATTTCACGTACAATTTCACATCGAATGCTACGAGCACCGTCAATGGCGGTGGTGGCAATGCTGTCACGATCCAGATTGAAATTCCGATCGGCGTCGAGCTCGGCGCTTTCGGCTATGGCTGGGGCGTCGGCGGATGGGGTCTCGGGACATGGGGCACCGCGCGGTCAACGTCGACCATTGTTATCGAACCTCGAATATGGGGCCTTGATCACTTTGGCAAGCTTCTTCTCGGCACCTACAATGTTGGATCGATGTATCAATTTGATCCGACACAGCCGCAACCATGGCCCCGCGCTCAGCTCATCCCAAACGCACCGACAGATTGCCGCTTCCTATTTGTGACGCCCGAGAACTTCGTCATTGCTCTTCGCGCGAATATGGTGGTGAGCGGGAGCAGTCAAGGTGATTTCAACATCTGGACGCCAGCGACGAACAATACCGCGTTCACGCGCACATTGGCGATCGGCACGAAGCTGGTCGGCGGCAAAGTGCTGGCCCCATTCAATTCTCTGATCTGGTCTGACAGTGCAATCTACCTCTTGCAGTACACGGGATCATCATTCGTCTACAACTCGATGCTGATAGCCAGCAAATGCGGGTTGATCGGTCCGAACGCCGCAATTACTGTCGGTGGCAAAGCTTATTGGATGAGCCCCGATAATTTCTGGATGTACGACGGCACGGCGCAGGTCATGCCGAATGTCGAGGACATCCGCCGGTTCGTCTTCGACAACCTCAACGTCAACAATAGCTTTCAGTGCGCAGCAATTTACAATCCGATCCACGACGAGGTCGAATTTTTTTATACGGTGATTGGGCAGACGAACCCGACCAAATCGGTGACAGTATCGCTCAAAGATAATTTTGCATGGGCGCCACACGATTGGTCTGGTGTCGGCCTGCCGGCGCGCGCATCTGGTGGCAGCTTTGAACAGGGCGATACGCGGCCGGTTCTCGCCGGTACAGACGGTTTTCTTTATCAGCACGAGAGCGGCTTTGACGCGGCTGGTGTGCCATTGCCATACTCATGGCAAATCGCGAGATACGCGATCGGCGACAACAGCCGCGTGCTTTCAGAAATGCAGGGCATCGAGACTGATTTCGCCAAAATGGCGGCGACGATGACGATCACGGTTGCCTCATATGATCGGCTGTTTGATGGTGCTGTGCAAACCGAGCCACTCGAAACCGATGCGCAAGTCATCACAACGAGCGAGGGTTATTTAGATTTCCGCATCTCCGGTCGCTACATCCAGCTTTCCGGATCTAGCTCTGACCTCGGAAGCAATTTCCGAATGGGTAAACCGGAAGTTTACCTTATGCCGATTGGGGCTCGACCATGATGCGGAAATGTGCTATTAAAATTGTGGGACAGCGGCGTAAGCCGAAACCGAACAGTATCCCATTCAAGCGTAGCGGGCCGTCGTCCCACCCATCCGAGTTTTAGCCGATGGGAGACCAGATCAGTTTTCCGAGCGCGTTGAGCGACAGTGCGAAGCTGCCAGAAGTCATCCAATGGGTGAAGGGGTTCGTGCGCGCGGCATCGGATGCTTCCTCGCGCAATCTTATTCAGGACGTCAATGCGAGCGGCGCTGCGTTGTCGAGCCTCAAGAATGCAATGGCGAACCAGTTCCCGTACTTTACCGGTCCAACGTCGGTCGCCCTTGCATCAACGACGGCAATTAATGCTCTTCTTGCTCCTTATGCAAATCCGGTCACTTATGGGGCCGATCCGACCGGGGCTGCTGATAGTACGGCGGCTCTTAATGCAGCATTGGCAGTATCAAATCATATTTACTTTCCGCCTGGACGCTTTAAGCTTTTAAGTCAGATCAGCTACACGCTCCCTACTGGAACCAACTCTATTACCATCGAAGGGTCCGGCCAGGATGTCACGACACTCTTTTGGCCGAACGCAGCGGGGGGTCTCCAATTCAATCTATCGAGCCAGGCGCATTCTGTTCACGTCAGAGATTTGACGCTGACCACTGCCCAAGTGGGTGGCGGCACGGCGATCGGGTTGACGAATTCTGTTGGGCTTATTCCATTCGTAATTGCAGGAACCCAAACGACTATTGAACGTGTTCAGATAGTTGGAGATGATCGCACTGGACTGACGAATTATTGGACGATCGGTATAAACAATTCTCAGGTTTCCAACGTCAACGTCGACAGCCTGACCGTCTACGGCAACTCGGCGGGAACTGGCGGAACTGGCATAGCGATAGACGGTGGCACGGCATTCCAAATCGGAACAAATATTAAACGCAGCAATTTTTTCTCAGTTGGAACCGGTATTAGCATAGGCACGAAGGTACAGGGCGTCACCGTCACCGAGAGCAATTTCGTCAATGGTACGACCGGGATTAATGTTCTGGCGGGGGGCTCAACCCTGGAACAGCTTTATGTTGGTGGTAGTCAGTTCAATGTGCTTGGCGATCAAATCATTACATCTACAGCTATGCCTCAGTCACTATTCGTCGGAAATCTGTTCTTCGTGCCATCCGGCAAGTCTGGGATCAACTTCGCGCAGAACCAAGGATGTACCATCGTAGGCAATATATTCCAGGGAAGTTCCGGCATAGTTGGAACTGGTGTTACGGTTGGCACATCCGTCACGGGTGGGATTGGTGTCATCAACGATAATGTATTCGTCAACCTTGTTACTGGTGTTGCTCTTCAGGCAGGGTCGAATGGAATCCAGGTCGATGGAAATAATTTACGGCAGTCGGTCACAACGCCAATCTCCAATTCCGGCACCAACAATGTAATCGTCAACAACTCTGGCTATAATCCTATTGGCCCTGCGGGGATCACGGTGGGTGCCTCTCCTTTCACCTATACCGCGGGTGCTTCGCCGGAGACCGTTTATATCTGGGCAGGCACTGTTTCGGCGGTGACGTTCGATAAGAATGGTGGCGGCCTAACTGTGGTGGCCAGCAATCAATCGCCTTGTACTGTAGAACTAGGGCCATATGAACAGACGAAAGTAACATACACGGCGGCACCGAACATGAACAAGATGATTCACTGAATGTCAGAGCAAATCGATTTCCATCTTCGTTACCCAAAGGGGGACGATGACATTATCAAAATTTTCCACTTCCTCTGCGTTGTGGCGCGACCTGTATTGCTCGGACCGGTCGATGCACAAAAGGCTGTCGCCGAGGTCGGGCGCGTCGTGATGGACCCATTTCGTGAGGAAGGGCCGGCGCCGGATAGCTTTGCGATCGTGGCTGAGACCAATGGCGAGCTCGTCGGTACCATCGGCGTGGTCACCATGGGAGACTGGTATGGCCATCGGAAATTCATGACCAACCGTTGGTTTTTTGTTTTTCCGCAGCTCGCAAATTCTGGAATTGGTGCTGCGTTGCTTGCGGATGCGGGCGCGATGTGCGCGCAGATCGGGCTCGACCTCGTTATCCACCGCAACACTCACGATCGGCGCAATCGCGCGAGCGGACGCGGTATCATCTTCACGTCGCCGCCGCAGGTCATGCGTGCCGGAAATATTAAGAAGTCAATGCAATAAGATTAGAGCAGAAAACCATGCTGCTGAACTACAGAGGTCATGTCTTGAGTTCGCTTATGCAGGTTACATGGGGCACAAAGAAACTGTAGGTTTTTGCGATCATCTGATCCTCCACATGAAAGTGCAACAATGTGGTCAACGTGGCCTTCACCTTTAAGTTTAGCGCGACACCACGGCATTGCACATTTGTCGCACTGCATACGTCTGATGTCATCAAGATCGCCGAGTGTATGAGTTCCCTGTGCCGCTTGTTTTCGGGCCCGTCGTTTTTGATTGTAAAGTTTTGCTGTCTCAGGATTATCTTTTCTCCACAATGCTGTAACTTTGTTTCTTTGCGATCGATTGTTGTGGTTGCGTTGAGAAATTGCCTTTTTGTTTTTTATATAATATTCACGGCGAATATCTGAAATTATTTCAGTATTATCATGGTAACGTTTCGATGCATCTATTTTTCTGCATTCAATACATCTCTTGTTTGCGACCGATCTTTCGCACACATGGCCGTATCGGCACGGCTTTCCAGTGAAATATCTCGTAAGACCGCGTTGCCGAGCTTCTGCTCTGGCGATGGGGATGAATTTTGTCATGAACAAATGAAAGCACGAAACAAGGGATCATACAACCATGTGCTTTGGCGAACAGGAACAGGGAAAGCAGACCACCACATATCAGACGAACCCGGGGGTCGCGAGCGCGGCTGACCAATCGCTGTCGTTTGCGCAGAACTTGCAAAACCAAGGCTATCAGGCGTACGGTGGTCCGCGCGTTGCCGATTTCAGCAATCTGCAGCAAAGCGGCTTCGGCGTAGCGGCCAACGCGGTAGACCAGAACAATCCGTACTATCAAACATCGGCCGACTACATCAATAATTATGCCACTGGCGCCAGCCCCGTAGTCGGGCCGAACACCATCTCATCGCAGATGTCGCCGTACATGAATCAGTACGTGTCGATGGCGCTTGCTCCGCAGATACAAGCGCAGAACGCGCAATTTGCTCAGCAGAACAAGAACCTTGATGCGACAGCAACGATGTCCGGAGCTTTCGGCGATGCGCGTGCCGGTGTTGAGGCAGCAAATCTCAGTCAGAACCAGGATATCGCCCGCACCGGATTGGTCGGGCAGGCCTATACGAATGCCTTCAACACAGCGATCGGCGCCGGCGCGCAGGATGTCGGCAATTCAATGCCCAGATGCAGCAAGCTGGCCTTGGGCGCCAGCTTACCGGTGCACAGGCGCTCCAAGGGCTCTATGGCACAAACCTTGCCGATGAGGCCAACCGGTATGGTCTTTCGGCACAGGCCGGCGGCACACAGCAACAGCAGGAACAGGCCAGGCTCAATGTGCCATACAGCGATTACCTTGCCGCTCAGCAATATCCGTTCCTCACCGAGCAGATGCTGAATTCGGCGGTCAGCACCGGCGCGCAGGCTTTCCCGGCCAGCAGCACACAGACGAAGAGCGCGCCAGATAATTCAGGATGGGGGGCGCTGGCTTCCATTGGCGGAGCTTTTCTGTTCTCCGATGAGCGGGACAAGGAGGACATCGAGAAAATCGGCCAACTTGATGACGGCCAGAAGATTTATCGCTATCGTTTCAAAGGCGACCCGGGGCGGACGGTGCATGTTGGCCTGATGGCGCAGCAAGTTGAGAAGAAACATCCCGGTGCGGTGGTGCAATTCGGCGGCCACAAAGCCGTCGATTATGGCAAGGCCACCAAATTTGCTTCTCTTATGGGCGCTCAAGATCTCAAGATGGCAGCATAAGGGGAGGCAAACGTGGGCTTTTTTGACGAAGGTGGCTCTTTCGGGGATGCTTTCAATAGCATATGGGGTACGGACGCCAATGCTGCGCCCGGCCCGAATTATCCGCCCGGAGGCGATCTTGCTGCGCAAGGTGGCATCAACGACATCGGGCCGCAAACTACACCGGTGACGGCGCCGCCGGCTTCGTCGACGTATGCGCCGCCGACGGGTGGCACGATGGCTGGCGATCTCGGCATGGGTGATATTCCGGGTGGGGCCGAAGCCGCGCCACCATTGCCGTCAGTGCGCCCACCCGGCGCTGACATGGGACCAAGCACGGCTGGAACGTCTGGTAGCCCATATGCCGGCCCTCCAGGTGGCGGTATGGCGATGAGCCGAACGCTACAACAAATTCCCACATCGACGGGCCCGACGCCGCCACCGATTGCATCGTCGACGACATACAATGCTCCTGGTGGGTCGCCAGCTTCTCAGCCTGCCGCCGGCCGCGCCGGGCTTCTCGATCCTGTCATGCGCGCGCTCGGCAAGAATCCAGATACGCCATGGGGAGGTGGCCTTTTTGGCGATCCACGCACGGCCCGCCAGTTTGCCGGGTCGCTTGGCGCCGGGCTTTCGGCGGCGGGGAACAGCGCCGGCAAATCGCCAGCACAAGCAGCCTTCGGTGGCGCCGGTGCCGCGATCCAAGGCGGCCAGAAAGCCGACGATACAGGAACCGAGCAACAGCGCAAAGCGACAGCGAGCGAGCGCGAGAACCAAAGACTCGCGGAGACCCAGCGCCGCAACGATCAGACCTTGCAGTGGCATATGGGCGAGCTTGCGCGGCGCCAGCAGGTCGGCACAGTACAAAGCCGCGCGCAAGCCTGGGAGACTTCGGATTACGGCCGGCTGCAAAAAGCCAACGCGGAAATCCTCAAACAGCAAGCCGAGATCAGGCAAAACTATCGGTCTGATCTGAACACAGCTTCCGTGCAAGGCAAGTCTGTGAGCGGTATGAGTCCCGACGAAATTCGCACACAGATGAAAAAGGAGCAGGACGAGGTCAAGGCCAACGTTTACAAACAGTATAACGTCGATCCTGATGCGCTCCAAAAACGTGGCACTGCTGTGTTTGGTGAGGATGGCAAAATTGATTCCGACAAGACAAAGTCGCAAGCCCATAAGCCGACTTCCTGGGATGACTTCCATGCGACGGTCAAGCCGGGCCAGTATTACATTAACCCATCCGACGGCAAGCTTCTGATGCGCAAAACACCGGCGCCATCGCCGGTCGATGCGGGCACCACGATCGCAGGCCCAAGCTTCATGACGCCGCCAGCCGCGACGCCGGACTATAGTGGTGAGTACGCAATGGCAGGGTGAGATGGTTGATTTTGAAATTCCAACGGTGCATTGTCAGGAGGTCAAGACCTTCCTCGTGTTAGCCACGAAGATGTAGAAACCCATTTCGACGAAGCGGAGGAAGCGTCTTGGCGTTTGACGATATATTCGGCGACGCTGATGCGGTCGCCAACGATCTTTACGCGCACGCCACCGAACCTCCGGGTTCGGTGGATGCGGAGGCTATGCGCGGTCGGCTGGCGCGCAAGCTGGGCGCAACGGATCCATATGCAGAATACGAGTCGGCCCCGGGCCGCACTTCAACCGATCCGTGGCGAGAGTATGAGGACCAGCGTGCCCGCCTGAAGGCTGGCAGACGCTCGTCGATCACACCATTAGAGACACCCAAACATGACTTCTCATCGGAGGGCGTTCCCGTAGACCCGGATACGGAGAAGGTGGATTTTTCGTCCGAGGGCATATCGCCAGAGACACCGGCCACGCCAGCACCAGAGGCGGTGCCGTGGAGCGCGTTGCCGGGCGTCGCCGGCCGGGCGGCAGGACAGGCCGCTGGCACGGCGATCGGCGAGACGCTCCAGGGCGCTGCGCTAACCCCGGAGATGAAAAAGGAGGCTTACGACCAAGGCGGGGTCAAGGCAACGATCGAAGGGGGCGGCTATGCGACAACGCCACAGACGCCAGAAGAGGCCGAGAAGGCTGGCGCAGCATTTGGTGTGACCGTGCCGTACCGCAAGGAAATCCTGGCGCGCGAGCGTGAGCAGCAGGCCGCGCGCGAGAAGATCGCCAAAGAGATCGCTGTGCCCCTCGAGGACAGGCCGCTCTACAAGGCCGGCAAGGCGGTTTCCGCCGGCGCCGAGAAGATGTTTCCGCTGACGGACGCTGAGAGGGATACCTTCACGGCGAAGGTTGCTGGCACCATCGGTGGTGTCGCGCCGGCTGCTGCACTGACCGCCGTTGGGGCAGTTGTGGGAATGCCAGGAGTCGGCATGGTTGCTGGTGCCACCCAAATGGCCAGCCAGCAGGCCGGATCGGCGTTCGAGGCGGCCATCAAGGCTGGTGCCACGCCTCAAGAGGCAGCGCATGCGGCTGGCCTCAATGCCATTGTTGGCGGCGCGCTTGGAGCGCTCGACCTGGGTGCGGTCTTCTCGCCGCTCGCGTTCGCTTCCAAGAATGCTCCGGGAATCATCGCCTTCGCCGCTGTCAAGCTCGAGCAGGCCCTCAAATCCGGTATCACGTTTGCGACCGTCGGCGAAATCCAGGAATGGCTATCGAAGCAGATCGCGTCTGAATACAATGGGAATGCCCGTGTCAAACTTCAGACCGAGCTTACGCAGATTGAGGGCCAAATTGCGAAGGTCCAATCCGACCCGCACCTGATGGCTCTCAACGCCGATTGGTTGAAGCAAGCCAATGTGGCGGTCGAGCGGTACAAAGAACAGATCAAGGATCCGAGCAAGTATTCGCTCGATTGGGAGCGCGTCGCGGCGAGCTTCTTTGGCGGCGCCATACTTGGTGTGGCGCACCCACCATATCGGCCGACACAGCCAGCGCCGGTTGTTCCTCCTCCTGGCGCCCTGCCTGCCCCATCGCCAGGAACGCCGCCCCCACCACCGCCCGGCACACCTCCGCCGCCCTCTCCTGGAACGCCACCGCCCCCTCCGCCTCCTGGTGGAGGGGCTGGAACGGGCACGAGTGGGGGCACCTATACGCCGCCGCCGCGCCCGCCACCGACCGACACGCCGCGGCAAGCCGGCATGCGTTCTGCCTTCGAGAAAGGTCTTGCCGACGCGGGTGTGAACGAACCGAATTTGCCATTTGCTGACTTGCGTGACCTCTACCAGACAGTCGACGGCTTGCGGAATGGTTTCGGCCGGGCGGATTTGGTTGGGAAATCCCCGGCTGATCTGAAGGCGATGTTCGATCAGTTGTCGCTGCTCAAAGATCATGGGTTCGAGGCTCACGAACTCAAGATGATGCCATACGATGCGATCGCGCAGAACTATGCTGAGGCGGTCAAGCGCGGCGCAACAGCCGGCCCACCGCCGCCAGAAGCCGAGCCACAGCCGGAAGCGGGGGCTCAACAAGCCGGTCCGACTGCTCCCGGCGCGGCGCCCGGGGCGGCGCCGCAACCAGGCGCTGGCACGCCTGGACAGGCCGCTCCGGGTGGACCAATTGGACCCGGCGAGGCCGTGGCAGAATTCGGCAAGGGAATTACCGAAGGGCTCCATAAGCACCTATGGGAGAAAATCCAGGCTGGCGCGACATCTGAAACCAAGGGCGGACCGACGTCCGGGTTGCTTCAAGCCGCCAAGAGAATCCGGGCCCGTGGCGGCCTACAGAATTTCGAGCAATATAAGGCATTCGCGCAAGACGACGGAAATATCCAGACCGGACCGAATTTCCAAAGTGATATGCGAGCGCTCGTCGAGCGGCACGTTCCGAAGGCTGGACAAACCGCTCCGGGCATGCCACAAGCCCCCGCCGCCGCTGGCCTCAATGTTCGGGGAGGGTCAGCGGAGGCTGCCGGCGGCGGCCCAGCCACTGCAATGCAGCAACCCACGAACGCAAAGCATACCGCCGCCGGCACCCATGACGACCCGATCGAGCTTCGGATCGGCGCTGATGTCGAGCGCGCGGCCGCGGTCGCAGCCCAAGATCATACGCACGAACAGGGCGAGGCGCGCAACGTCGCGTTTGGTCATGCGATGTGGGCCGGTCTTCCTATCTCTCTCGAAGCGCCGGCCGGCGGTGTCCGTAAGGGCATCAACAAAAGAACCGGAAAACCGTATGAAGGGCGGGTTGGTGCGGCGACCGGGTTCATCCCCGGCGTCAAAGGCGCGGATGGTGACGACCTTGACGTCTACATCGGGCCTAATCCCGAGAATCCCAACGTGTGGGTTCTCGATGAAGTAGACGCTAAGACCAAAAAGTTCCGCCAGACCAAAAGCTTCATAGGTTTTAACGGCCCGGCGGAGGCGGTTGATGCGTACCTGAAGACGGATAACAAATCTGCTGAACAGATCGGTGGCCTCACCCCGATGTTGCGGCCACAATTTGTTGACTGGGTACAAAATGGGGACCATAAGAAACCGGTCCGCGGTGGCACCGCCACCAGTCAACAGCAACCCACCAATTTTGAGCGTCCCGCCATCGCGGAACTACCCTCCCCCCAAGTGGGGGAGGGTACGGCGGAGCGTGCCGAAGTTCAGCCGCAGCACGTCCAGGCGATCGAGGACGCCATTACGTCGGCCGGGCACCCGCTCCATGACGTTGCCCCGGTCGATATTGCGCTCGCCGCGGAATATCATGCCATGGGCGTGCGCGATGCACGCGAGGCATTTCAGCTTGCGTTTTGGGTGAACGGTGTTCGAAACGGTTACTTCACACCCGAAGACATTTCGGAGGTCTATGGCGAAGATGCAGCCCAAATTTCCGAGCGCCTTCCCGATGAAACCATCGGCGGACCATTTGAACATGGCAAGATTGCTCCACCAGAAGGCGTCACTACTGGGCCGGGGGTTCCCGCGGGCGGTGCCGAAGGCGCCGCAGCCCAACCTGCCGGGATTGGCGAAGAAGCTGGGGTCGGCGAAAGCACTGGTCCGGATGTCGGCCCAGAGCATGCCGCACCTGCAGGCGCTGCCGGGGGCGCCAAAGCCGCAGGTGCCGCACCTGCTACAGAGCGGCCCACAGGCGAGGCCGGGGCTGAACGTCCCGGTGAGCGCCCCCGGATTAGGTTCACCTCAGCAGGGGCCGTTCGGCGTAAGCGCGAGGCCGCCGAACCAGCCGCTGGGCATCCCGGGGAGCGGAATGTTCCAGCCGAAACCCATCCAACCGCTGCCGACACCTGGCGGGCCTGCACCTGCCGAAAATGCGCACCCCGAGGCAGAGGGTAAGGCCCCCGCGGCTGCCAAGGTTTCCGTAAAGGTCACGATCGATAGCCTTCGCCCCGCCTATGAGGAGCTGAAGGTGGAGCAAGGTGGTATATCAACTGTCACGATCGGGAAGTTGATCGAGCGCACTAGCTTCCCGGCGGATAAGGTGAAGGAGACGCTGCTTGCAGCCGCAAAAACCGGTGAGGTGACAATTCATCCAACCACATCGGTGGAGCATGCCCATCAGCAGACCACGATCGCGGGTGAGATTAGGATTCCGGGGCAGCGGGATCCATTCGTAAATGTGCTGTTCAAGAAGCCAACAGAGAAGCCGGCCGCGGCTGCGCCAGCGCCGGCGCCAACGGAGAAGCCTACCAAAGGCCCCGTCGAGACGATCTCGGGCGATGGCATTGAGGCACGGATTTTCAGGAATACCGATGGCAAGACGTTCAACGTCATGTTCCGGGATCCTGAAAGTGGCAACACGTTGCCACATGGCCGGACCAATATTCGCACGATCGAGCTTGCGCGCAAGATCGCCCGTGACATTCTGAAAATGGACAAGCGGGTTGAGGATGAACTCGGCGCCGTCTTCGACGACGAAATCGCCAAGATGCGGACGGAGGGACTTGCCAAGCCTGCCGCTGCACCGGCAGAGACCGCCGCCTCGCGTGCTGCGCGCCTAGAAGTGCTCGGGCGAAAGTGGGTTGAAAAAGGTGATCTTTTTGCTAGCAAACTTGCTCAGGAAGGGCGCAAGGCGAGAGATTTCACGAAGCTCGTCGCCGCAAAAAAGGAAGTTGATGCCGATTTTATAGAATCGAGGAATATCTATCGCCGCAACCCGAGCGGCGCCGACGATGACGCGCGTCCCGAGCTCGGGCGACCGTGGACCGGCGCGGTCGAGATCGCACGCAACCACATCGACCATGAAATTACGTTTTTGGAGAGGACGGCTCACGGGAAGGAGCTGCTTGACATTGCGCGTAGGGCCGTTGCAGAACCGGCGTCGGAAGGCGGCAAGCCAGCTTTGGCAAGAAAACCAGAGACCTATAGCGAATCGCCGCCTTCTACCCCTCCCAAACCAGAAGCAACCATCGGCGCTGCTGCCAAAAAGGCCGCTTCGGCCCTCGATG
>WNFJ01134489.1_pt1 | contig 12263 bp, 10 predicted proteins | sample 5400461 | NCBI WGS metagenome assembly WNFJ01 (sample SAMN13153349, study PRJNA577476) | soil metagenome | isolation source: 115 cm saprolite on Douglas fir-dominated hillslope | place: USA:California | collected 2013-09-17
GGGGAGCACGCTTGGCAATCGAAAATCACAAGAGGGCAAACTCCGTGACTGAACGGGCCGCATCAGCATTCCCGAGCGAACTCGAAAAGTTCAGGAGCAATCTAAGCTACGAATCTTTCAGTCACTTAGTGGCGGACGTAGCGGATTACGCCATTTTTCTTTTGGATGCCGAAGGTCACGTGGCAAGCTGGAATCAGGGAGCGGAGCGCATCAAGGGGTATAAGGCCGATGAGATTATCGGAAAGCATTTTTCTGTTCTTTACCCTGCGACCGGTATCGAAAAACGTCGGCCGGAACGCGCCCTCGAATTGGCGGCCAAGGACGGAAGATTTGCCGAGGAGGCTTGGAGAATCCGAAAAGGTGGTTCTCGGTTCTGGGCCAGCGTGACAATCACGGCGCTTCGGAATCCGGATGGTAAAGTGGAAGGGTTTTTAGAAATTACCCGTGACCTGAGCGATCGGAGAAAGATGGAAGCGCTCCAAGAGGCAAACCGGCAAAAGAGCGAATTCGTTGCTTTGCTGGAAAAGCGGGTCCATGAAAGGACAGCGCAGCTGACTGATAGTAACGCCCAGCTGGAGGCCTTTGCCTATACGGTTTCTCATGACCTGAAAGCTCCCCTGCGGGGGATCCAAGGATTCTCGCAAGCCTTACTGGAAGACTACAAGGACAATCTCGACGAGCGAGGACGCGATTACCTGCAAAGGATTGGGAATGGCATTCTCCGGATGCAAACGCTGATCGAAAATCTGCTTGAGCACAGTCAGTTAAGCAGGGTCGAATTCAGGCTGACGACCGTCGATCTGGGTTCCGCGTTGCAGGAAGCTTTAAAGCTGCTGGAAGGCGAAATCAAAACGACGAGCGCGAAAATATCTGTCCGCGGGAAGATGCCGGCGGTTGTCGCTCAGCCTTCTGCGCTAGTTCAATCAATCCAAAACCTGTTGAGCAATGCCATGAAGTTCACCAAGAGTGGACGCGCCCCCCGAATCCAAGTATTCGTCGAAAAAATCGGGGATAGGACGCGGCTATACGTGCAAGACCGAGGCATCGGCATTGAAGAGCGTCATTTCGATCGGATATTTGAGGTTTTCGAGCGCCTCCATGGCCAAGAATCGTTTTCCGGCACCGGCATTGGTCTGGCCATTGTCAAAAAAGCCATGGAGCGAATGGGCGGAAGATGCGGTGTTGATTCAAAAGTTGACGTGGGAAGCCGATTCTGGATAGAGCTGGCGTCGGCGCCGAGGGAATCGCCAATGGCAGATAGGCAAGCCCTTCAGCAACTCCCGTAGATCCTACTCCGTACGGGCCCTGAGGTTGCAATCTTCGGGCAAGTAACTCAGTTTCAGTGCGATGGATAGCGTCGTTTCGCCCCAGGACAAGGTCATTAAACCCTCTGGACCAGAGCCGGTCACTGGACCGGTCGTTGCCTCCTGGATTCTCATGGGAATTGGCCTCCTAGCCGTTGTTCTTCTTCATTTAGTCTCGGCGTTAGTTGCCGGACTGCTCGTTTACGAGTTAGTCAGTCTGCTGGCACCTCTCATCGAACGTCATCTCATGCACCGCTGGTCCCGCTGGCTGGCCGTAGCCAGTCTCGCGATATTGACGATTGTCGTTTTGATCCTCGCTGGGTTCGGCGTCGCTGCCTTCCTGAAAAGTGAGGCAAACAGTCCCGAGGTCTTATCGGAGAAACTGAACCAGGTGATTACCGAAGCACGCAATAAACTACCACCATTCATGGTAGAGAGTTTTCCCGGGAACGTCGATGATCTTAAGGCATTGGCTTCCGGCTGGCTGGACGAACACTCGAAAGAAGTCCAGCAAATCGGCAAAGACGTTCTTCATTTTTTCATTCGTGGTCTTGTTGGCATGATCATCGGCGCATTGGTTTCGCTGCTCGAGGTGGCTCCTCATCGGCGACATCAACCTTTGGCCGCAGCGTTGATCGAAAGGATCTCGCGGTTCGCCTTTGCATTCCGCCAGATCGTCTTCGCTCAAGTCCGGATTTCGGCATTGAATACGGTCCTGACCATGATCTTCCTGTTCGGAATCCTTCCCGCACTCGGTGTACACCTACCGCTGGGCAAGACTCTGATCGCGGTAACCTTTTTTGCCGGGCTGCTCCCGGTCATCGGTAACTTAATTTCCAACACTGCAATCTTTATAGCCAGCCTTTCCGTTTCGGTTTATGCGGCTGCGTTCGCTCTCATCTTTTTAGTCGTCATCCACAAACTCGAATATTTCTTCAATGCGCGAATTGTCGGATCCCGCATTCAAGCGCGGGCCTGGGAACTCTTGGTCGCGATGCTGGTAATGGAGGTTGCGTTTGGGCTTGGTGGTTTGGTCGTGGCTCCAATCTATTACGCTTACTTGAAACGCGAGCTGAGTGATCAAAATCTCATCTAAAGAGGAGACCGCGAAGACAAAATTTTGAACAGGAGTTTACGGAGAGCTCAAAGAAAGACAGCGATTAGTTAGAAACAGACCAAATCCCTTAACCACGAGTGGATGATTTCTTAACCACGAATGGACACCAATGGACACGAATAGACTTCTAACGGGCCCTGTGGATATCGCGATGCACCTACTACCGCTCAGCCGCCTAACGCAGTCGCCACCGTTCTTTAATTATGAACCCCGAAAGCCGGGTGTTTTCTGGCTGGAGGACACCGACTCGGCTTCTGGTAAAACCGGGACCAACCGCGCGGATCTCCTCTCAGTTGTTTTATTCGCGTCCATTCGTGTCCATTGGTGGTTCAATCTCGTCGGATTCTTTCGCGGTTAATTTTACTCGCACCAAACCGCGTAGGGCATTAGAGAGATAAACTACGTCGGCGTTTAGCAAATCGTCGCGATAGAGCCTTTGAACGCGCACGGGTCTGGTGCGCAGAATCTCTTGACGCATAATACCGTCAAGTAACCCGCTCTCGACCGGGGGCGTGAACCACTTTCCATTTTTCGTGAGAAAAACGTTGCTGCGCGCTCCTTCGGTCATTTCCTCTCGTTCGTTGAAGAACAACGCATCAAAGCATTCCGCTTTCAGGCGACGTAAAACGCTATCGTACAGACTGCGGGCAGTGGTTTTGTGACGCAGAAGAGGGTCGCTGGAATTCATGCGTTCGCGAGCTATCACAAATGAAAGCTGCTCGGGAAGATCAATGAGAGCTTGAACCCGTACATCGATTTTACCGTCCTTCTCTAAGGTCAACCTGACTCGATGCGGACCTTCGGCTCTTTTCTTTTGGGTGTCGTGAAGCGCCGCTCGAATGTGTGATTCGGAATACTCGAACCCAAAAAATCGAGCGGACGCTTTTAGTCGGTTTAAATGAGCATCAATCAGTTGCAGCTTACCTCTCTGAAGCAGCAAGGTTTCCAAAATGGCAAAGTCGCAGGGCAATTCGGTAAGAAAACGAGCTTTCGACCAACATTCCGCATATTCCGAATTGGCAGATGAATCAGCGACGATACCACTTCCGACGTGCAGGCGTCCTCGGTTGTCTGGCATTAGCTCAATGGTACGAATGGCAACATTGAAGACGAAGTCACCGCCCGGCTTGATGTGACCAATAGTGCCGGTATAGATTCCACGAGAAGATCGCTCAAGCCCGCTAATAATTTCCATCGCACGCATCTTTGGTGCACCGGTGACCGAACCGGATGGGAAAAGCGCTTTGAGCGTATGAAACAACGATCGATCAGGAACTCGCCCACTCACTTGAGAGACCATCTGGTAAACCGTGGGATATTGTTCGACGGCAAAGAGTCGATCTACTTGGACTGATCCGGTTTGCGCGATTTTACCCAAATCGTTCCGGATCAGATCGACAATCATGAGATTTTCTGCCCGATCTTTCTCCGATAGGTATAGATCTTTTGCCATCGTCTGATCGGTTCCATTCTCGCCGGCTCTGGCCCTGGTTCCTTTCATCGGCTTTGAGACAAGTTCATCGCCGCATCGCTCCAGGAAAAGTTCCGGAGAGATCCGGAGAGAGCGACAGTATGACCCGGTCCGGAAGTGACAGGTACGCGCCGTAGTTGACCGGCTGAGATCGGCGCAGCTTGCGATAAAGGGCCAAGGACGAACCGAAAAATGTAAAATCAATTCTCCAGGTAAGATTAACCTGGTAGACGTCTCCGCCGGCGATATGGCGAAGAGCCGATTCTACGGCAGCGGAGTAGTCGGGCCGGCCTACCTCGGCACGGATTTCCGCTATTCCGGAGGGCTGTTGGGCTGAACCGGTCTTTTCTATGCGTCGGCTCAGCCATTTCGCAAACGCTTGATCTTGCAGCCATGTGGTTTCATCGAATAACCACGCCTGGAATGGCGCCCAAGAGTGCTCCTCAGCGACGATCTTTAGTTTTGGCTCGAACCAGGAGCCAACCTCATAGTCCGCTAGAACGATCGCGTGACAAGAGCGGCTGGCTTCGTCAACCGCGGCGCAGGCTACCTCTAACCGCTCTAGAGTCCGTGCCTCGATCACGCGAATTGGTTGCCCAAAAATCCACACTCCCGAGCTCGAGCGGTCAGGTCCCTTTCCATCCATCAGACCCATCACCTGTCGGAAGTCAGGGCCCATTATCGGGGCAGTGGAACAAGGGAGTAGTGAAGGGTTGGAGTAATGCACGCTCCTATTTCTCATTTGTGGTATCTGCTATTTTGCCATCCGCTATCTGTTATTGTCACAGATGACTGATCTAGACAAAGAGTCCATCGTTCCGAGAGTTATTAACCGGAGAGAGCATCGACGGCGGCGTCAGCTCGCGAGGTGAAACAACCGCCCTTCCAGCGTCTAGGCGTTCAACTACTCAGGATAGGCACCCACCACGTTCTGATCATAATCCACCAAGGCCCCAGTCATTACGCCGGACTCCGGGCTGAGCATGTAGGCGGCCAATTCCGCTACCTGGTCCGGCTTGACCAGTTGTCCCATGGGCTGAGCTGCTTCAGCTTGCGTTAGCCAATCTTCGCTTACACCGTGGAATTTCTGCTGAGTCACACTCTCGCCGGGAGTATCCATCCACCCGATCAGGATGCCATTGCACCGTATGCGCTTGGCCGCAAACGCGTTGGCGACATTCTTCGTAAGCGTTGCCAGCGCTCCTTTCGACGCCGAGTACGCCGTCAGATAAGACTGGCCGCAGTGGGCGGCCATTGAAAGGATATTGACAATGCTGCCCGGTTTGCCGGTTTCCACTAAGTGTTTGACAACGCCCTGCATGGTCAAGAACGGAGCACGCACGTTAGTATTGAAGTGTCGGTCCCAAAGCTCGAGACTGCTGTCTAGAAGGGTGCCACGGTCTGATGTGGCCGCCGAGTTCACGAGGCCATTGATGCCGCCAAAATGCTTCAGAGCTCTGTCGACGAGCCTACGGCAGTCACCGGCGGTCGAGATGTCTGCCTCCACAAATAAACAATCCGCGCCGAGAGAACGGACATTCTCGGCAGCTTCCTTGCCCTTTTCAGCGTTTCGACCACTAATGACGATCCCACGGGCTCCCTCCTGCGCCAGCCTTTTGGCTATTGCCAGCCCAAGGCCTTGAGTTCCGCCAGTAATTACCGCAATCGTCGATCGATTTCTCAAGAAAAAGTCGTTAGCCATACCAGTTCACTTCGCGGTCGGTCTTGAGCTCAACAGCTTCCTCCCGATGTGATTCAGGTCGTTGGCAGTGCGTAATCGCTTGGCTCGTCGATCAACGTTCGCTTCAGCAGATCAATCGATCGCCGCATGCCTTCCATTCTAGATAGAACAATATCCTCATGCTCGATAGATAGCCAGCCGTCATAACCGTTGAGACGGAGGCGATAACAAAACTCGCGCCACCATTGTTCACCGTGGCCATACCCTAACGTGATATAGCTCCAAGCCCTATCCTTCACATTCTCGTGTCCGATAGTTTCCAACCGGCCGGTTAATCTTAGCGCTGCATCATTCAGATAAGTATCCTTGGCGTGCACATGATGAACAGCATCGCCAAGGGCATCGATTGCCGCCAATGGGTCGGCGCCCATCCAAAAGAGATGACTCGGGTCGAGATTTGCACCGACGATTGTTCCAATCTCCCTTCTCAATTTCAGTAACGTTGGAACATTGTAAACGAGTTGGTGGCCGTGCAGTTCGATGCACAGTTTTGTTATACCGCACTCTCTGGCGAATGCGGCGAGCTTTTCCCAGTAAGGCAATAGCTTTTCGTTCCATTGCCAGTCGAGAATTTCCCGGTTCTCCGGCGGCCAGGCGCACGTGACCCAATTTGGCTTTAAGTCGTTCGGTCCGCCGGCTGGCAAACCGGACATTAAGACAATAGTGTGAACGTCGAGTGATTCGGCAACTCGGACCGTGTCGTAAACGATCTTGCTTTGCCGTTCTCCGTCGACGGGATGAAGTTGATTACCGCTGCAGTTGAGCGCCGCCAACGATAATCCATTTTGCTCAAACACAGACAAAAACTCATGCCGTTTATCCTTGCTCCCCAAAAGGGATTGCAAGTGGGCATGCGGAGCGGCATTCCAGTTACCCATTCCGATCTCCAGGGCGGCAAGACCAAGATCGGCGGAGGCTTTCGCAGCTTCCTTGAATGAAAGATGCCCCAAACTTTCAGATACAGCGCAAAGTTTCATTTTCGTCTCACGATTTTCCGGGATAAAAGTCAGTTGCCTGAATAGACCTTTGCGCTGGTGTCGGCATTAATCTGCCGCGTCACTTCTTCAGAGCCAATCTGGTCAGAGTCCGATCCGCTAAGCTGGCCAGCACGACAATGAGCCCCACAACGAGAATGTACCATTGGGGTTGAACGCCAAGGATGATGAGAAAACTTTGGATACCACGCAGGATAAAAGCTCCGAAGAGCGTACCAATGAGCGAAATTCGGCCTCCCGCTAAATGGCATCCGCCGAGAACCGCGGCGGCGATCGCGGAAAGCTCCATCGTTGCGCCGAAACTGCCGTCGGCGTAACCAATGAAAGCGGCATCCAACACGCCAGCGAATGCGGCCAGCACTCCGCTGACGACAAAAACTCCAAACTTTATTCTGCCAACGTTTACGCCTCGGGAAAAGCTGGAGCCGGCATCGCCACCCACGGCAAGGATGCGATTTCCGACCGGTGCTTCGAAAACCACCAGTTGAAGCACGACGAGGATAACCAGTGCCCAAATTACTCCGGTGTTAACTTCGGCGAAACCACCGCCACCGACAGCGTTATAGACAAACTGCTGCCGAACGGTATTAGTCGCGGCAAAAGAAAAACCAGAGGTGACGGCATAACCAATACCTTGAAACAGAAAAAGCGAACCCAGAGTTACCAGTAAGGATGGTATACCGACTAACGCGACAAAAACACCGTTCATCGCGCCGATAAGGATTCCGCAGGCTAGAGCGGCGAGGAGCGCAACGCCGCTGCCGGCGATGGGAGCCAGGCCAAGAAATGTCAGGGCGCCGATTCCAGAAACTGAGCCAACCGATATGTCGATTTCGCCCGTAGCGATGACGATTGCTTCCCCGAACGCCATAACCGCTAATACCGCCGTGAGCTGTGATATCGATTGCAGATTGCCAACCGAGAGCCAGCTCCCCTGGGTTATAACCGCGAAGCCCAATGAAATCAGGACCACCAAACTGATTGTGATCCCTTCCGGATGCCTGCGGACAATACTCCCAATGAACTGCCTCATGCAGATTTCACCCCTTTCGCCGGCGCCCGGCCACCATCCCGGATGATTTCCTCTAGCGCGTCAGCGCTCATCGCATCTCGCGGAACATCGGTAACCTTGCGGCCGTTCTCCAGAATAACGATCCGGTCGGCAATTCGATGAATCTGGAAAATATCGTGGGTGATATAAATCACGAGCAGCCCTTGTCGTTTCAACTGTACCGCCAGCTCATTGACATGAGCCCGTTCGCGTACCGAAAGATGATTGGTGGGCTCATCCATGATAATAACGCGATTGCGGAAAGTAACCGCCCGCGCAATTTTGAACGTTTGCTTTTCGCCCCCAGAGAGCAGGGCGATCTCATCATCCACATCAACCGTGTCCCGCAATCCGAAATCGTGGACGACCTTCGCGCTGGTTTCACGGATCTTTTTCTTGTCAAGAAATGGCAAGCCAAAGATGCGCTTGATCGGTTCTCGCCCCAAGAAATAATTACGTCCAACCGATAGGTTGTCGCATATTCCAATTGTCTGCTGGATGCATTCCAGGCCTAGATCGATGGCTTTCTTGGGATGGAACTTTGTTATTCTTTCCCCGTCAAAATAGACTTCACCATAGGTCGGGGGGATAATCCCTGAAATAATTCGAATCAGAGTGGTCTTACCCGCTCCATTATCTCCGACCAAGCCTACTAGTTCTCCTTGATAAAAATCGACGCTGACATCGGTAAGCGCCTGAAAGTTTCCATAGGAAAGGGAAACATTCTTGATGCTGATGAGCGGTTTTTTTGAGTCAATGGCCTGGTCGGTTTTGCCATCAATTTCGGTCCTCATTGTTTGCGTCCTCCAAAGGATATTATCAGGCGGATCTTAGCCTCTTCGATAAGAGGGTATTAATGGTCACGACGATGAGAAGGGCGATCCCGACAAAGGATATATACCACGAAGGGGGGGCGCCCAGGGCGATCATTTGGGCGCGAACTGCCGTGAAGAAGAACGCGCCCAAGATGGTACCGAGAATGGTTCCTCTGCCGCCAGTAAGTAGGGTTCCGCCCACGACTACGGCTGCAATCGACTCCAGTTCCATCCCGGTACCCAGAGAAACACTGGTCTCAGGTTGGTTGGTGAGGGTCACAATTGCCGACAGACCGGCGAAAACCGAGCACAGACAAAACGCCAAGGTTCTAACCCGGTTTACTGGAACTCCCTGAGACTCTGCGCTGGCCGGATCTCCGCCTAAAGCGAGCAAATGATTTCCAAATCGCGTTTCATAAAGGGTAACAGCGCAAAGAAACCCGAGAAGCAGGAGCAGCAAAAACCCATTCTCAATCCGAAGCCAATGACCACCGAAGAGTTGCGCGAGCCAGTTCTCCCGAGCGGATTGCGGTACTCCGGTGACCCCTCCATGGGTTGTCACGAAAACTAGCCCGCGGTAGAAAAACAAACCACCGAGCGTCACGATCATCGAGGAGAGCTTTCCGCGGATTACGAGGGCGGCATTTAGCAGGCCGATCAGTAGCGCTAAAAGCATGGCCAAGATGAATGAGAGTAGGACGCTAATATTACTATTCTCTAAGCCAGCGAACGTAATCCCAACGATTCCGTAAACGGAGCCGACAGAGAGATCGATTTCGCGAATGAGAATGACAAACGTCTGTCCGATCGCCAGGAGGCCAAGAATCGCTGTGTACTGGCCAATGTTGCTAATGGTGCCCCAATCGAACCATTGTTGCGGATTCCAGAGGCTGAACAGATATGCCGATATCTGTACGCCGAAGTAATTTCCGCATTTGGCCTCCCCGATCGGTACTCGTTTCCTGAATCGCGTGCTAGGAGATATCTTACCGTTACGGTCACATCCCTTGATCGTTTACCAGGTGATCTGCTTCTTGTAGGCGTCCTCCCCGATGATGGCTTTCACGAATTTTATCCACTGATCAACATTACTCTGATTGATGACTACCGGTCCGGTAATGACATCGGTGAGGGGGTACATTCCCATTTTCTTATAGAAGTAAAGAATCTCCATGGGGAGATAACCTTGGAGCCAGAAACCTTGACTGTGCGATGCAAGGATTTTCCCGTCCTTGATGCCTTCAAGAGAGTTTGGGCTGTCATCCACCGTGACGACCGTCAGCCCTTTGTCAGAGAGTTTCGGCTTTAATCCCATCTGGTCGGCAACGCTGTAGGCCCAAGGGCAGGACAAAGTGCCCAGTGAAAAGATGTAGTTCACATCCTTGTGCGTGCTCAAATAAGACTGCATGATACTGCGGGCCCGGGCCGGGTCGGCACCGATGATCAGTTCATCAACGCTCACGCCAATTTTTTTCATCGCATCCGTCATCCCTCGACAGCGCGCCTTCAGGCCTTGATGAGTGGCGTCGTGGTTAGCACACATCATTTTGGTCGGCTTGGGAATCTTGCCGGCATTTACTTGCTCGATGACATACTCCCCGAGCTTCGTGCCCGTGAGATATTCATCTCCGCCCACGTAAGTGAGATATTTGATCCGCTGGTCTGGAGGGCGGGTATCGGAAATGTTGAAGGCGACCACTGGAATGCCGCTGCTGACCGCCTTGTCCAATATCGGTTGAAGAGCTTCACTGTTCAAGATCGGGACAGCGATGCCGTCGGGGTGAGTGGCGATTGCCTGGTTCAGGATCGCAATGAAATTCTGCAGACTGTATTCATTGGTCGACAAGTACTCAGTTTTTACGCCGGGGTACTTCTCCTCGAAGGTTTTCATCGAAGTGGTTAACCAATTCATGTTCGGGTCGTTGGAGCCGATGTGGGATACCATGACGAACCGATAGTGATCGCCTTGAGCGAATACTGCTTCGGCGAACGAGACGGACAGCAAGAGCGACAGAGCGCCCAAGAATCGCTTCATTTTGTAAGCCTTTCTAAATAGGCGTCGCAGCTTAGCTCCCCATGTTAAGCGGCGAGCCAAGGGGGGAATTTCCGAGCCTCAGTATTAAGCGGGCAAATGGCGCTCGCGAAACTAAAACCCGGTTCTGAGAGAAACTTTCTCACAGCGGGGGTGCCAATTACTAGTCTAAGACTAAATAGTTAATCAATCAAAACGTTCTAATAAGAATGGAAGCAAACTTCGCCAAGGCTACGTCGGCCAGGGAGGCAAATGATTTGCAGCGTACTCCTCTTAGCGGCGGGGCACGGTAGGGCTCGCTCCACCAAGAACGCCGGGATCGCCGAGAACTGAATCCTAGTGCGTGCGCTTCTCCAACAAAAACAAATGCCATCCGTTTTCCGCGGAGCGGAGTCTGAGCAGCCCAACTCCGCGAAGCCTGCGTCGCGGCCAGTTTTATACTCTTCCTGCAGCTCTGTACCAGGGCGCGCCAAAGCGCAGCGACGGCAGCCTGTCGAGACGGCGAGGGACTTTTCATATCGCATCCGCAAACTAAGGTTCAGGTTGGTCTTCAGATCCGGCAGGCTGCTGCGTCGATACCCAAGCTCCGGAAAGGCTTGACCGTTCTATCGCTTCGAGGATCTCTTGATTCCGGGTTCCGAAATCAAAATCGGGTGAGCAGGCTTGGTCGCTGCCGATACCTTTCACGAGATCGTGGATCTCGATGACTTTGATGTCGAAATACCCGAGCCCGCCACCGGCAAAATCAAAGCCAAAGAATCCCGAATATTGTGGAACTTGCGATCCGCAATAGTAAGTGGTAAAACCTCGATCGCGTTTTTCCTTGCTCATGCGGAACACCTGAAGTTCGTTGAACCTCTCCCCGTCGTTAACGATCGTACCTTCCGTCCCCGAAACTTCCCAGGTGATTCCAAAAACGCGTCCGGCACAGATGCGGGAAGCCTCGATTACCCCGGCAGCTCCTGATGCGAACTTCACCAGAGACTGGACTTGGTCATCGTTTTCTACCATTCGCTTTTTTGCGGCTTCTGCGATCTTGCTGCTGTAACCAGCATCAAATTCAGGAACCGCACGCTCCTTGAAGAAGGTCTGACTTTGCGCAGAGACCGCTGTGATATCACCGACTAGGAACTGGGCAACCGAAATAGTATGCGCTCCGAGGTCCCCCAGCGCCCCCGAGCCAGCCAATTCTCGCGAACAGCGCCAGGACCAAGGCAAAGTTGGATCATTGAAAAATCCTTGATCAAAAGTGCCCCGGAAACGGACCACTTGGCCTATTTCTCCCCGTTCGATGATCTGTTTAGCTAGCAGAGCGGCTGGAGTCTTGATGTTGTTGAACGCTACCATCGTTTTTACGCCGGCCTTCTTCGCCGCTGCCGCCATCCGTCTGGCCCCCTCTACCGTTACTGCCATCGGTTTTTCGCAATAGACATGTTTTCCTGCTTCGAGGGCCGCTAAAGCCACTTCCACATGGAGAAAATTTGGAGTGGTAATATCGACCAGATCGATCTTTGGATCTTCCACCAGTTGTCGCCAATCGCCGTAAGCGTTCTCGAAGCCGAAACGAGCTCGGGCCTCCTCTGCTAATGCAGCATTCTGATCAGCGATAGCGTACAATTCAGGTTTGGCAGCAAGGTCTCGATACAAGATTCGAGCACGGCGGTAAGCATCAGCGTGCGCTTGTCCCATAAACCCAGAACCAACCAGCCCAATATTTAACGACTTCGACATAGGAAT
>WNFJ01598981.1_pt1 | contig 12263 bp, 12 predicted proteins | sample 5400461 | NCBI WGS metagenome assembly WNFJ01 (sample SAMN13153349, study PRJNA577476) | soil metagenome | isolation source: 115 cm saprolite on Douglas fir-dominated hillslope | place: USA:California | collected 2013-09-17
CGTAACGCCGCCGCCGGTGCAGGAACCCGCATTTTATCATGGCCTGCTGGCGCCGCAGTCCGAGAACATCGATATCTGGGAGACCGAGTACCTGCAGGTGCTTGAAGGCGAAAATCCGGTCAAGGAATGGACCAAGGGCACCTGGCTGACGCGATACCTGGACGCCCTTGCGGGCCCTGACAAGCTGGCTTTCGAGGCTGCTTACGGCGAGCGCGTAGCGAAAGCCTATCCACGGAATTCGGCCGGCCAAACGCTCTTCCCGTTCCGGCGGCTGTTCATGGTGGCTCAGTGCAAAGCTTGATGCCGTCATGCTCCCAAAGGCGTCCGGTGTGTGGCAAATAGCGCGCTGGAGACGGGCCAAAAAGCTGCCTATACAAATCTGCCTATACAACGGTCGTTCGGCCTGATCCCGGACCTGGCCAATTCGGCTTAGGTCTAGTTGTTCGAATACCGGTTTGCTGCCACTACTGAAGACCGAAAAACCAAAAAACAATCGGTTTCGGCGTTAATTGGGAGGAGAGTTCATGCGCAAGTTTATTCTCGCGGGCGTTGCGGCTGCCATCTTCGTCGTTCCAGCCGCCGCCGTGGCGCAGAGCCCACTCATCATCAAATTCAGCCACGTCGTCGCCAACGACACGCCGAAGGGCAAGGGTGCGCTCAAGTTCAAGGAACTCGCCGAGAAATACACCGACGGCAAGGTCAAGGTCGAAGTCTATCCGAACTCGCAGTTGTTCAAGGACAAGGAAGAGATCGAGGCCTTGCAGCTCGGCTCGGTGCAGATTCTTGCGCCGTCGACCGCGAAATTTGCGCCGCTCGGCGTCAGGGAGTTCGAGGCGCTCGATTTGCCCTGGCTGTTCAAGGATGAAGCGACCTACGACAAGGCCATGAAGGGACAGGTCGGCAAGTGGCTGTTCCAGAAGCTCGAGGCCAAGGGCATTTCCGGCCTCGCTTACTGGACCAATGGCTTCCATATGACTTCGGCCAACCGCCCCCTGATAACGCCGGCCGATTTCCAGGGGCTCAAGGTTCGCATCTCCGGTTCCAAGATCGCCGACCGGTATTTCCGCGACATCGGCTCGATCCCGCAGATCATGGCGTTCTCGGAAGTGTATCAGGCCCTGCAGACCGGCGTGGTCGACGCCTGCGAGAATACGCCGTCCAATTATTGGACGCAGAAGTTCTACGAGGTGCAGAAGGACATCACGGTCTCCTATCACGCTCACCTGCAATACGCCGTCATCGTCAATTCGAAGTTCTGGAACGGATTGCCGCCGGATATTCGCAAGCAGCTCGACAAGGCGATGGCGGAGGCCACCGATTACACCAACTCGATCGCGGTCAAGGAAAACGAGGATGCGCTTGCCGACATCAAGAAGTCGGGCAAGACCACATTGCACTATCTGACCGACGACCAGCGCAAGGCCTGGCAGGTAGCGATGCAGCCGACCTACAAATGGGCAAAGGGCCGGGTCGGCGGTGAAGTGCTCGATCTCGTGGCCAAAGAACTCCACATTGAGATGAATTGACCGAATTCAGCTCTCAGCAAACGGCAATAAGCGACCGGGATCGCACGCGCTCCCGGTCCAAACTGATTCCGGGGGGAAACGTGCTGTCGCGTGCGCTAGATCATCTTGAGGAATGGCTGATCGCCACGCTGATCACCGCCGCGACGGTGCTGATTTTTGCCGCGGTCCTGCATCGCTACGGCACCGGTCTGTCGATCGATGCCTCGAAATGGGCGACCGTGCACGGCTACACCTTCATTGCTGCGTTTCTGAAGTCCATCTTCCTGTGGCTTGCGGCGGTGGACGTGTCATGGGCGCAAGAGCTCTGCATCTACATGTTCATCTGGATGGCGAAGTTTGGCGCCGCCTATGGCGTGCGCACCGGCATCCATGTCGGCGTCGACGTGCTGGTCAATATTCTGCCCGCAAGCTCCCGCCGGCGCGTGATTACCTTCAGCCTGCTGTGCGGCGCGCTGTTCACCAGCATCGTCGCGGCGTTCGGCGCAGCATTCGTCGGCCAGATGTGGCAGACCAGCCAGCAATCCAACGATCTGGAAGCGCCGATGTGGATCGTCTATCTGGCGATCCCGCTCGGCTCGGGGCTGATGTGCTTCCGATTTCTCCAGGTTGCCTGGTCGTTTTACCGGACCGGCGAGCTTCCGCATCACGATGCCGCGCAGATCGACGGCGTCGAGATCGCGGCCGAAGTCGATGCGCTGCACCCGGCACCGGTCGCTCGAAGTGAGGTGGAAAAAGTCAAACGCAGCCCGCTGGGCCTGATCCTCATCCTGCTGCCGATCCTCATCGTGGCGGTCTGCTTCGCCCATGCCGGCGGACTTGTCGTGCTGCCGCAGGGCGTGCGGGTGGCGATCGTCTTTGCGCTGCTGCTCTCGCTGATGCTGACGGGCATGCCGATCTCGATCGCACTCGGGCTCACGGTGCTGAGTTTTATGTTCACGCTGACCGACGTGCGCACGGAATCGGTTGCATTGAAGCTGTTCACGGGCATCGAAAGCTTCGAGATCATGGCGATCCCGTTCTTCATTCTGGCGGGCAACTTCCTTACCCACGGCGGCGTTGCCCGCCGCATGATTGCCTTCGCGACCGCGATGGTAGGCCACTGGTATGGCGGCCTCGCGCTCGCGGCCGTGCTGGCCTGCGCGCTGTTCGCCGCAATTTCCGGCTCGTCGCCAGCAACCGTCGTCGCGATCGGATCGGTGATCCTGCCGGCGATGGTAGCGCAGGGATTTCCCAAGCGTTTTGGCGCGGGCGTCATAACCACGTCGGGCTCGCTCGGCATTCTTATTCCGCCGTCGATCCCGATGGTGCTGTTTGCGGTCTCGACAAATACCTCGGTCGGCAAGCTGTTCATTGCCGGCATCGTGCCGGGTATCGCGCTCGCGACGATGCTTGGCGCGACCACCTGGTACCGCGCCTGGCGCAACGATTACCCGCGCCTGCCGAAAGCCACGCTCGCGGAGCGCCTCAATGCCTTCCGCAATTCGATCTGGGGCCTGTTGCTGATCGTGATCGTGATCGGCGGCATTTACAGCGGACTCTTTACCCCGACCGAAGCCGCCGCGGTGAGCGCCGTCTACGCCTTCATCGTCGCGGTTTTCATCTACAAGGACCTGAAGCTTCGCGACGTGCCGAAGGTATTGCTGGCGTCCGCAAACCTCAGCGCCATGCTTCTCTACATTATCACCAATGCCGTGTTGTTTTCGTTCCTGATGACTTACGAGAACGTTCCGCACGCGCTGGCGCAATGGATGATCGATCAGGGCTTCGGCTGGATCGGGTTCCTGCTGGTCGTCAACTTGCTGCTGCTGATGGCCGGTAACGTGATGGAGCCGTCCTCCATCATCCTGATCATGGCGCCAATTCTGTTTCCTGTGGCGGTAAAACTTGGGATCGATCCCATTCACTTCGGCATCCTGATGACGGTCAACATGGAAGTCGGGCTGTGTCACCCGCCCGTCGGGCTGACGGTCGGACTGAACCTCTACGTCGCGTCAGGTATCGCCAAAATGGGGATCACCGAGCTGACCATCGCAGTATGGCCGTGGCTCCTCACCATGCTGGTGTTCCTGGGGATCGTGACCTACTGGCCCGGCCTGTCGCTCTGGCTTCCGACCCTGCTCGGCATGAATTAGATTCAATCCGGCTGGCTGGCGCCGCATCCTGCATTTGATCGGAGTTTCCGACCACTCCATGCGGATATTGCTGGATTGTCGAACGGCCCGCCTGATCCTAACTCCGAACCAACCGAGAAACCGTGCTGCTGCCTCACTCGAACAAGCCGGGCGAGATCGAGCGGCTGCGGCTGACGGCGTTCCGAGGCATGGTGCGAAGGACCAAGGTTATCATGAATCTCAAGCAGACCAGACTCGTCACCGACGATGTGCAAAAGCTCACAAGCTTCTACGAGCGATTAACCGGGGCGACCGCCGAGATTATCAGCAGCGGCTATGTTGAGTTCCAGCAGAGCCCTTGCGAAGGCCTCGCGATCACGAGCGCAGCCACGGCTCAAGTTTATGGCGAGGGGGTCCTCGCCCCCGGCGCCAATCGGTCGCTCGTGCTCGATTTCGAGGTGAAGGATGTCGACGCGCATTACACGCGGCTCAAGGAAAGCATCAGCGAATGGGTTCAAACGCCAACCGATCAGCCTTGGGGCAACCGGGCGATGTTGTTTCGGGACCCGGACGGCAATCTCGTCAATATGTTCATGGTGAAGCGCACTCCTGTGAGGGCGTGAGGTCATGCACGGAAAAACAGTCCTCATCACGGGCGCCAATAGCGGAATTGGCTTCGTCACCGCGGTCGAGCTCGCGAAGATGGGCGCGCGCGTTCTGATGGTTTGTCGCGATACCGAGCGCGGCGCACATGCCCTTGCGGCGGTGGCGCAGGTTGCCACGGGGGCCGCGCCTGAACTCCTGCTCGCGGATATGTCGTCCCAGCAGGCCATTCGGGCGCTTGCCGACGATGTCCGCCAGCGTTTCTCCAGGATCGACGTCCTCATCAACAATGCGGCCGGCATCTTCGCCGAGCGCGCACTCACCGTCGATGGCATCGAAAGGACTTTTGCTACCAATCATCTGGGTCCGTTTCTGCTGACCAATCTTGTCCTTGATCTTGTCAGGGCGGGGCCTGGAGGACGCATCGTCAACGTCGCCGCGGAATCCTTTCTGTCGAGGCTCGATTTCTCGAATCTGCAAGGCGAAAAAAACTACGGCTTCCTGAGCGCCTATTTCCGTTCGAAACTTGAGAACATCATTTTCTCGCTCGACATGGCGCAGCGGCTTCGGGACTCCGGCGTGTCGGTGAATTGCATGAGTCCCGGTCCGACCCGCACACGGTTCGGAGACAACATGACCGGCCTTGCCGGGCTGTTTCCCCGGCTGGTGAAAAAGCTTTTTCCCAGTCCCGAAAGTGGCGCCCGCACTTTGATTTATCTGGCGTCGTCGCCTGAGGTAGATGGTGTCTCCGGCCGGTTTTTCCTTCGTCAGCGCGCCCGGCCCACCAAGCCCGTGACGTCAGACGCAGAGGTTGCGACGAGGCTATGGCGTGTCAGTGCGGAACTGGTTGGTTTGCCGGTTGCCGGCCAGCTGGCCGGGCAGCCGCGAACAAGCGCCGAAACCTCCCGGAGCGTAGCATGACGAATTTCTGGAAAGTATCGCCCTGGCTAAGCCGCCTGATTATCCTGGCGGTCGCAAGCCTGTTCACGATGATCAGTCTGAAATTTGTCTTCAATCCGCAGCAAGCCGCGCAAAATTCCGGCATCATGATCCAGTCCGCAATTGGCTACACCAACACCCGCGCCGGGTTTGGCGGCTTTCCCTTAGGCTTCGCGGCAATTCTCGTGTTCTGCCTGTTCTCCTCGCGCAGGCTGCTGGCGGCGTTGGCGTCCATCGCGACCGTCGCCACGGTGATTTTGGCCGTCAGGCTCTACGGGGCAACCCAGGACGCTACCTTCAGCGAGAGTGCACATCTCCTGATTCCTGAAACGGTGCTCCTCGTTATCGCGCTGCTCGGCGTGCTGATGGAGACGAAACGGCGCGATCACTAGGCGGCGATGAGCTGATGGAAATCGACCATCCGGCCCTGACCGTGCCGTCGGCGAACCCGCCGCGCAGGGGACAGCGCACCGCGCTGGTGACCGGCGGAACGGATGGAATTGGCAAGGCAATCGCGCATGTTCTCGCCAGCGAGGGCATCGCGGTTGTCCTCGTCGGCAGCAGTGCCGACAAGGGCACAGCCGCCGTGCGGGAGCTGCGCGAGTCGTCGGGCAACGACCAAATCGAGTTTGTTCAGGCCGACCTCAGCCTCATCGCCAATGTCGATGCATTGGCGGCGCAGGTTTCGCAACGCTGGCCACGGCTGCACTATCTGGTGCTTTGCGCCGGGATCATGCGCGGCGAGCACAGTCTCACGCGGGACGGGATCGAGAGCAATTTCGCCGTCAACTATCTCAGCCGCTTTGCGCTCACCGGGCCGCTGCTCCCCAATCTTGCGGCTGACGGTCATGCCGACGACGCTTCCAGGATTCTGGTCGTCAGCGGCGCCGCGCAGAACGGCACGATTCACTATGAGGATGTCAATCTCACGGGGAAGTTCGGTATCTTGCGCGCCGTCTCGCAATTCTGCGAGGCCAACGACGTGTTTGCCCTCGAGCTGGCGCGCCGGTTGACTGCGACCGTACCGTCGCCATCGGTGACGGTCACGGTGCTGAAGATCGGGGCCGTGCGAACGAATATTCGCTTGCAGTTTCCGACCTGGATGAAGCTGCTGGTGCCGCTGATCATCGATCCGTTCTTGTCCCAGGCTCCGCAGCAGATTGCGGATTCCGCCCGGCGCCTCCTGCTAGGTCCAGAGTTCGAAGGTACAACCGGTACGCTGTTCCGACACATCAAACGCTTCAAAGAACTGCAACCGGGACCGCGCATGGGCGACCCCGCTCAAGGCCGGCATTTGTGGGAGCTTAGCGAACAGCTGATCGCTCAAGCTCGGGCGGCCATGAGCCCGGCATAGCCGGCGCCAAATCACCACATCGTAAGCAGGGAAAGGCCGCATCGTCGTTGCCGTATTCATGCAAAGTGCTCCACTGGTCGGTGTCCTGAATAACAAGACACCCCAGCAGCCTGAAACGTGACAGCCGGGACGGTTGAATCGACTATTTTTCAGGATTCGAGGGCGCCCTTGGGGCGCGAATGCGCCTTGATGAAGTCGATGAAGGCCTTGAGGGCCGCAGGAATCTGGCGCCGGCTGGGATAATAGAGATAGAAGCCGACCGAGCGAGGCGTCCAATCCTCCAGCAAGGGAACAAGCCGCTTCCTGGCAATGTGGGCCTCGATCGCACTTAGCGGCAGGCGAGCGATGCCTATTCCGTCCAGCGCCGCGCGGATTGCAAGGTCGCCATCGCTGACGACAAGGGAGCCTTTGACGATCACCTCCATGCTCTTTCCGCGCTTCTCGAAGGCCCAGGGTTGCATGGCGCCGCTCGCAAAGCGCATGCGGATGCAATTGTGGGACTGCAGATCTCCCGGCACTTTCGGATGGGGGTGTCGGCGCAGATAATCCGGAGATGCAACGACGGTGGGCCGTGCGTCCTCGCCGACGCGTACCGCGATCATATCTCGCCCGACACGATGACCGGGACGGATGCCGGCGTCAAAGCGGTCGCGAACGATGTCGGTCAGCCCGCTGTCGGTGATGATCTCGAGGCTGACGGCGGGATAGGCGGCGAGAAATTTCGAGAGGATCGGCTCGATCACCATTTTCGCGGCCGGGCGCGGAATGGTGAGACGAAGGTGCCCGCCCGGTTTGTCGCGGAACACGTTGACGGATTCCACGGCGGCTTCGAAGCTGTCGAGCGCCGGCCGCAACTCCGCCAACAGGCGCTCGCCAACTTCCGTCAGCGCAACGCTGCGGGTGGTCCGATTGAGCAGCCGGACGCCGAGCTTTTCCTCGAGACCGCGAATGGTTTCACTGAGCGCCGAGCGCGAAACGCCGAGCTGAATGGCCGCCTTGGCGAAGCTGGAACGTTCGGCGGTCGCGACGAAGGCGGTCATCTCGGCAAATCCCAATTTCCGCATTGATCGGAATCTCCGACTATCTCATACGGATAATGCCAGATTGTCGAACAAACATCAAAGGCTTAGTTCTCCCGCAGGCGAGAAGCGCGGTTCACGATGTCGACACCTGGACGTCGCTCGCTCTGCCGCGCATTCGACGGAGAACCTGTCATGACCCTGGTTTCACGCTATCATTCGCTGTTGGTGGCCCTGCACTGGATACTGGCCGTGCTGATCATCGCCGCGCTGGCGCTGGGCGCGCTGGTGATGGTCAGGATTCCAAACACCGACCCCATGAAGATCGAGGCGCTCCGCAGCCACATGATCGGCGGCGGCTTGATCCTGGTCCTGACGCTGGTCCGTCTTTTCGTGCGCGTACGCACCGAGCACCCGGCACCTGCATCGGCCGGGCAGCCGTTGCTGGACTGGCTGGCATGGGCTTCGCATCGCATGCTGTATGGCGCCGTGCTGGCCCTGGCGATCAGCGGCCTCATCATGGCGCTGCAGACCGGCCTGCCGGGCATCCTCTTCGGCGGCGGCACCTTGCCGGCCGACTTCTGGGTCTACCCGATCAGGTCAGTGCATTATCTCATCTCGAGAGTGCTGATGACCGTGATCGCGCTCCACATCGTGGGCGCGCTCTACCATACGCTGTTGCTGCGGGACGGGTTGCTGCGGCGGATGTTCTTTGGCCGCCGCATCGTCGCCGTGACCGATTTCCCGCCAGCACTTACCAAATCCATTTCGGAGACAAGGCCATGAACTACCTGACGCCGGCGCAGGCATCCGCGCAATTCATTACCTTGTTCGTGCTGGTTATGGTAGCGCGATGGCACGTCATTCCGTGGCTCAACAGCCATGCGCGGGCCGACGCGCTAATCGCGCTGGTATGGGTGCACGTATTCCGATATGTCGCCCTGCAGGTGTTCTCCGCGCAGCACACCGGCTTTCCGATATCCGACGGTGGCGCGATGGAGATTGTGATCGGCGACGTCGCCGGCGCTGTCATCGCATTCATTACGATTGCGCCGCTCCGGCACAGGGCGCGCCTCGCGATTCCGCTGGCTTGGCTGCTGGCGGCGGAAACGGCCTACGATACCGTGTCCAATATTCATGGCGGCGTTCAGGAGCACCTGATGGGCGCCGCCAGCGGCGTCACCTGGATGATTTTGGTTTTCTTCGTGCCGATGGTGGTCGTAAGCGGAGTGTTGATGATCTGGCAGCTTTATGCGAGGAGGGGTGAGGAACTCGGCTCTTCCCGAGAGCGCGGCTTACATGCGAACGAAGCGCCTCTCCGCAGGGCCTTTTAGGCCGCGTCAAGATGGACGCGAGCAGGGTCTGCAAATGAGCTGATAGGCACCGGATAGCGTGTGCCTACGCACTCAAGCCAAGTCCCAGGCTTTCATAAATCCGCCGCGCATAGGCGCCGAATTCATCCGTGGTCTTGATCGGCAGCGCGCGCGGAAACGGCAGATCGATCGGGAAATATTCCGCCATCCGCGCCGGACCGGCGGTGAGAACGGCGCAATGCGAGGCGAGGAACACCGCCTCCTGGATGCTGTGCGTCACAAAGATGATGGTCTTGCCGCTTTCGCGCCAGATCCGCAGCATCTCCAGGTTCATCTGTTCCCGGGTCAGCGCATCGAGCGCCCCGAACGGTTCATCCATCAGGATCAGTTTGGGATCGTGGATGAAGGCGCGCGCGATCGCCGTGCGCTGCTGCATCCCGCCCGACAATTGCTGCGGATATTTGTCCTCGTATCCGGCAAGCCCGACCAGATGGAGAAGATCGCGCGCTCGCGCCTGGGCGGCCTTGATCGGCAGGCCGACGATCTCGGCCGGCAGCAACACGTTGTCGAGCACGGTTCGCCATTTCAACAGTAACGCCTGCTGAAACACCATGCCGATGTCGCGCGCGGGATCGAACGGCGTCCGCGCGTTGCCGATTTCGATAGTGCCGCCGTCGGCGTCGTGGAGCCCGGCGAGAATCTTCAGCACGGTAGTCTTGCCGCAACCGGATGGGCCGACCAGCGAGATCAACTCGCCTTCCTGCACGTCCATGGTGACGTCGGAGACCGCAAGGAATTCCGCACCGTGCGAGCGGTAGACCTTGCGGACATTGCGCAGGCGGATGAAGGGCTGTTGCGGCTTACTCATGCGAGCCATTTCTGCAAGCGGGCGGCAACGAAGGCGTCGTCGGCCAGATCGGCGTGCTCGCGGCAGACGCGGTCGATCTCCTGCATCTGGCCGGGGCTGAGGCCTTCGGCGGCATCGAGGCACCAGATTCCCTTCATGAGTCCCTGCCGCCGCAGAATCTCGTGGCAGCCGGCGATGCAGCCGTGGAAATTGTTGGCGACGTCAAAGAACGCGCTGTTGCAGTCGGTAACGCGGGCATCCAGCGCCAGCAGATCTGATGGCACCGTGTCCTTGTTGCGCGCGGCGCGGCACATCTCGAACTGCTTGATGGCGCTCGCGGTCCACACCGACCAGTGGCCGAGCAGGCCGCCACGAAAATAGGTGCGGGTCGTGACGCCCTTGTCGCGCAGATCGAACGGCAGCGTGAGGTCGAGCAGGATGTGGTCGTCATTGCCGGTATAGAGCGCGACGCGGTCGAGCGCGCCCGCCGCGGCTACGCCGCGCAAGACGTCGAGCGTGCGGTAGCGATTGAACGGGGCGATCTTGACGGCGATGACATTGTCGATTGCGGCAAAGCGCCGCCAGAAATCCGCGCTGAGAATGACACCGCCGACCGCCGGCTGCAGATAAAATCCGACCAGCGGTATCTCGCGCGCTACCGCCTCGCAATGGGCGATGATTTCGTCCTCGGAGGCAGATTTCATCGCGGCGAGGCTGAGCAATCCCGCATGATAACCGATGCCGAGCGCGATCTTGGCCTCCGTGATGGCCTGTTGCGTCGGTCCGACCAGACCCGCGACCAGCGCCAGTGGCCGCGTGGTCCAGGCTGCCGCGGTTTCCGCGGCGAGTTCCAGTACCGGCCGGTACAGGCCGACATCGCGAATGGCGAACTGCGTGGTGTGAACGCCGACCGCGAGGCCGCCGGCGCCGGCGTCGATGTAATAGCGCGTCAGCGCGCGTTGATGGATGGTGTCGAGCGCGCGCCTGGCGTCAAGCGCCAGCGGGTGCGCCGGGAGCACCGTGCCATCGGCGATCAAACGCCGCACATCGGATTTCATTTCGCTATGATGCATGGCGCCAATCCCTATCCATATTCCGGGCCCGCAACGGCGAACGGTAGTTCCGCCGTCTGCGCAGAAGGCCGGCCGAACCGCATGCGCTGAAACGGCCGCTCGATGGTCCAGCCGGAGCCGGTCAGGCCCCGCAGAAATTCCTCATGCTCGTTGACGGCATCGATCAGCAAGGGGCCGGTTTCGGATCGAACGATCTCATTGACCAGGGCAAGCGCTTGATCCGGACTTCCCGCAAACAGGGGACCGATATGCCGCGCCTTCCGGCCATCGCGGACGAGTGCAATCGCATCGCCGCTCGACAACAGCCGGGAGCCCGGACGTGCGTTGATTTCCATGAGCAGGCTGCTGCGATCAAAACCCATGGCGAGACGATCCTGCGCGGCGAATTCTTCAATCCCGCCGGGCGATAGCGACGGGGGTGCTTCCGCCTTCGTTGACATCGCATGGTCAAGCCGCAATCGCCGCAGCTGCAGGGTCGGCGCAAATCCCAGCGGGCCATATACCCCAGCGCCCGCCGGCGTCGCATCGAGCCAGGTGACAAAGCCCTGCTTCGTCGCGGCATCCAGACACGCATCGACCAGTCTGGTCGCAAGTCCGCGGCGTGATCCAGGCGTTGCCGGACGGTGTAGGGCAATAGCGCGGCGGTGGCGACCAGATGGCCGTCACTGCCGCGCACGCCGAACACGGTTCCCTTGCCGAGAAAAAAGCGCCAGTCGGCCTCGTTCTGGTTCCACTGCGCTTCTGCCGACAGCGCAAGCCCGGCGAGCGCGTCGCCCGGCCCGAGCCTGATAATTGCGATCTGATCAGTATCGGCCATCGCGCACCTCGTATTTGGTGGGCTTGCCGAGGCTCGGCATCGCGCGCGCGACCCAGTCTGCGGTCCAGGCGATCAGTTGCGCGGTATCGACGATCGGCAGGCCAAACAATTTTGTTGCTTGCGAGGTGTCGGTGAGCCACGCGGTCGGCTCTTCCTCGCCAACGATGATGGGTTCGCGGCCAAGCCGCGCGCCGAGTTTTGCGGCGAGATCGCGCACGCTGAGGATTTCGTGTCCGCTGACGTTGATCGGCGAGGTCGGCGTGTCGCAATGCGCAAGGCAGCGCAGCGCCTGCGCCGACGCATCGCCTTGCCAGATGAAATTGACATGACCGAGGCTGACGTCGATCGGCTTGCCGCCGAGGATTTTGGTCGCGATGTCGTGCAGCACGCCATACCGCATGTCGATGGCGTAGTTCAGCCGGAACAGTCGGCCGGGTGTTGCAAATTTGCGGGAGAAATATTCGAACATGCGCTCGCGTCCAACGCAGGATTGCGCGTATTCCCCGGGCGGATTGGGTGGAACGGCCTCACTGGCGCCACTGCCGTTGACCGGCACGAACGGATAGACGCAGCCGGTGGAGAACGCCACGATCCGCGAATCCGCAAAGGCCTGCGCGACAAGGGCGGGGACGTGCGCGTTCATTGCCCAGGTCAGCGACAG
>WNFJ01704859.1_pt10 | contig 12261 bp, 14 predicted proteins | sample 5400461 | NCBI WGS metagenome assembly WNFJ01 (sample SAMN13153349, study PRJNA577476) | soil metagenome | isolation source: 115 cm saprolite on Douglas fir-dominated hillslope | place: USA:California | collected 2013-09-17
CCATGTAGCGCGCGGGGTCGTCGCGGCGCAGGCGCAGGGCCTGCTCGAGAGGGATCCGGTTTGGGACGTAGCCGTTCAGGGGATCGTGGGCGCTCGTCTGGTCCGTGACGAGGTCGGGAACGACCCCCCGCCGCACGAGCTCCGCATGGACGTCGGCCGCGTTTCCCAGGAGCCCGATGGAGAGCGGCCGGCGCGACGCCCGGGCCGCGTGCGCCTGCTCGAGGGCCTCTTCCAGGCTCCGGGCCATCACGTCGAGGTAGCGGGTCTCCAGCCGGCGCTCGATCCGGTGGCGGTCCACCTCGACCGCGATCAGGACGCCCTCGTTCATGGTCGCGGCCAGGGGCTGGGCCCCGCCCATGCCGCCCAGGCCGGCGGAGAGGACGAGCCGGCCCCGCAGAGAGCCTCCGAAGTGCTGGCGCGCGGCCTCCGCGAAGGTCTCGTAGGTCCCCTGGAGTATCCCCTGGCTCCCGATATAGATCCAGGACCCGGCGGTCATCTGCCCGTACATCATCAGGCCCTTGCGGTCGAGCTCGTAGAAATGTTCCCAGGTGGCCCAGGCCGGGACCAGCATCGAGTTCGAGATGAGGACGCGCGGAGCTTCGAGCCGCGTGCGGAAGATCCCCACCGGCTTGCCGGACTGCACGAGCAGGGTCTCGTCGTTCCCCAGCTCCTTCAGGCTGCGGACGATGGCGTCGAAGCACTCCCAGTTGCGCGCGGCCTTGCCGATCCCGCCGTAGACGACCAGGTCAGCCGGCCGCTCCGCCACCTCGGGGTCGAGGGTGTTCATGAGCATGCGCAGGGCGGCTTCCTGTTGCCAGGAGCGGCAGGAGAGGGCCGTCCCGCGCGGGGCTCGGACCGTCCGAGCCTCGCGGGCCGCGCTCACATCGGCCATCGCTGCTTGTTCGTGGAGTCGTCGGCCGCCAGGTCGTAGGACTCGCCGTTCCCCTTCCGTCCCGGGACCACGCGAAAGCGACGGCGGGCCTTCGGAGGCTTGACCGCGGAGCGACGCTGCCAGAGCCGCTCGAGTGCGCCCAGGAGCAGGAGGAGGGCGGCCAGGAGACCCACGTAGAAGGGCCAGCCGCGGAGGCCCACCGCCCAGGCCGCGGGGCCGACGAGTCCGGCGGACAGCAGGAGGAGCAGCGCCCCCGAGAGCCAGGGGGCCCGTCGGAGACGGCCGAGGGGGTTCATGGCGGGGCCTCCTTCACTCCAGCCTACCGCAAACCGCGGCCGCCGCGTCGGCGATCTCTCCCTCCGCGACGAGCGCCGCCGCCGCCTCGAGGTCGGGGGAGAGGAAGCGGTCGCGGTCGTGGGGGGCGACCTCGCGACGCAGGCGGTGATGGGCGGCACGCAGGGGCGCGGAGGTCGTGAGGGGTTTCACGAACTCGAGGGCCTGACAGGCGGCCACGAGCTCGATGGCCAGGATGCGGCGGGTGTTCGCGACCACCCGCGCCGCCTTGCGGGCCGCGGTCGCCCCCATGGAGACGTGGTCCTCCTTGTTGGCCGAGGTGGGGATGGAGTCGACGCTCGCGGGATGAGCGAGCATCTTGTTCTCGGAGGCGAGGGCGGCGGCGGTGACGTGGGCGAGCATGAGCCCCGACTGGAGGCCGCCCTCGCGCGCCAGGAAGGCCGGGAGGTCGGAGAGCGCGGGGTTGACGAGGCGCTCGATCCGCCGCTCGCTGATCGCCCCCAGCTCGGCGACCGCGATCGCCATCACGTCGGCCGCGATGGCCACCGGCTCGCCGTGGAAGTTCCCGCCCGAGAGCAGCTCCTCCGTGTCGGCGAAGACCATCGGGTTGTCCGTGGCCGCGTTCATCTCGACGTCCCAGGTGGCGCCCACGTAGGCCAGGGCGTCGCGGGCGGCCCCGTGCACCTGGGGGATGCAACGCAGGCTGTAGGCGTCCTGCACCTTGCCGCAGTCGCGGTGCGACTCGCGCAGGGGGCTGTCCGCGAGCAGCCGGCGCAGGTTGCGCGCGGAAGCCGCCTGGCCGGGGTGGGGGCGCGCGGCCTGGATGCGCGGGTCGAAGGCCACGTCCGTCCCCTTGAGGGCGTCGAGGCTCATGGCCCCGGCCACGTCGGCCGTGCGGACGAGCCGGCGCGCCTCCGCCAGGGCCAGGCCCCCGACCGCGGTGATGAGCTGGGTGCCGTTGATGAGGGCGAGGCCTTCCTTGGCCTCCAGCACGACCGGCTTGAGACCGGCGGCGCCGAGGGCTTCCGCCCTCGGGCAGCGGCGGCCCTCGTAGACGCTCTCGCCCTCGCCCACGAGGGCCAGGGCGAGATGGGCCAGGGGTGCCAGGTCGCCGCTCGCGCCCACGGAGCCCTGGGCGGGGACCACCGGGTGGACGCGGTGATTCAGGAGGGCCACCAGCCGGTCGAGGGTCTCGGGGCGCACGCCGCTGAAGCCCTTGGCCAGCACGTTCGCGCGCAGGACCATGAGCGCGCGCGTCTCGGCCTCGCCCAGGGGATCGCCCACCCCCGCGGCATGGCTGCGGACGAGGTTGAGCTGGAGGTCCCGAAGCCGATGCGGGGGGATGTGCACGTCCGCGAAGTTGCCGAAGCCGGTGTTGACGCCGTAGACCACGTCGCCGCGGGCCACCGCCTCATCCACGACCCGTCGGGCTTTCATCACTCCCTGGCGCGCCGCCTCGAGGACCTCCACGCGGGCGCGGCCGTGGGCTACGGCCTCGAGGTCGTCCAGGCTGAAGTGCTCGCCGTCGAGAGAAACCGGCTCGAGCTCGGGGGTGGGCGTCATCCAGGGGCCGGAGGCGGGAGGAAATATAGCACGGGGCTTGCTCTCCGGCCGTAAAGGCCGGTAATATCGACGCTTCGGGTCGGGACAGCCAAAGGAGCGGAAATGGCGGACTGGGCGCTGGTGGGCCTGCAGGCGCGCGGCAAGGTGCGGCGCTTCCTCCAGGCGAAGGTCCTCCGGGAGGACACGGGGCCCCTCCTTGCCCTGCGCAAAGGGGAGTGCAACCGTTGCGGCGCGTGCTGCAAGATCCTGTTCCGGTGTCCGTTCCTCGGGACGGACGCCGAGGGCCAGTTCACCTGCCGGATCTACGACAAGCGCTTCACCCAGTGCCGGCTGTTCCCCCTGCACGCGGAAGACCTGCGCGAGCTGAACGAGCAGTGCAGCTACAGCTTCGAGCCCGAGCCCGCACTCCCCGAGCCCGCTCCCGCCGTCGACTGACCGCGCCGGCCTGATGCCCAACATCGTCATTGCCGGCGCCCAGTGGGGCGACGAGGGGAAGGGGAAGATCGTCGACCTCCTCACGGAGAGGGTGCAGGTGGTGGCGCGCTACAACGGCGGCCACAACGCCGGGCACACCATCCTCCTCGGTCAGCGGAAGTTCGTCCTTCACGTGGTCCCGTCCGGGATCCTCCATCCCGGGATCCTCTGCGTGATGGGCAACGGCATGGTGGTGGATCCCTGGGCGTTCGAGGCCGAGCTGGCCGAGCTGGCGGGGCAGGGGATCGATGTGGGCGACAACCTGCTGGTCTCGGAGCGCGCGCACCTCGTCCTCCCCCATCACCGTGCCCTGGAGGGGCTCTCCGAGGACCTCCGGGGGGCGCGCAGGATCGGAACCACGCAGCGGGGGATCGGTCCGGCGTACGAGGACAAGGCCGGCCGCCGCGGGATCACGATGGGAGACCTGCTCCGGCCGGCCGCCCTGCCCGCCAAGCTCGAGGAGGCGCGGCGTCATTTCGAACAGGTGTTCCGGGGCGCCGGCCGCACCGCGGACGTGGCGTGGGACAAGCTCTACGAGGACCTGGCGGACTTCGGTGAGCGGCTGCGGCCAAGGATCGGCGACGCCTCCCTCGCGCTCCATCGCCATCTGGCCGCGGGTTATTCGATCCTGTTCGAGGGTGCGCAGGCCACGCTCCTGGACCTGGACCACGGCACCTACCCGTTCGTCACCTCGTCCTCCGCGGTGGCCGCGGGAGCGGCCACCGGCCTCGGGGTCCCTCCCACCAGCATCGACGGCGTGCTGGGCATCGCCAAGGCCTACAGCACGCGGGTGGGGACGGGGCCCTTCCCAACCGAGATGACGGGGGAGATCGAGGTGGCCCTCCGCGAGCGCGGCCGGGAGTTCGGGGCCACCACCGGCCGGCCCCGGCGCTGCGGCTGGTTCGACGCGGTCGCGGTGCGTTACGCGGTCCGGGTGAACGGGTTCGACGCGATCGCCCTCACCAAGCTCGATGTGCTCGACGAGCTCAGGGAGGTTCCGGTCTGCACCGCCTACCGTCACGCGGGGGATACCCTCGAGGAGCTCCCCGCCGACGGCTCGGTGCTGGAGGCGTGCGAACCCGTCTACGAGACCCTGCCGGGCTGGCGGACCGCCACCGCTGGCGTGCGGGACTTCTCGGCCCTGCCCCCCGCGGCCCAGCGCTACGTGGACCGGCTGGGGGAGCTGGCCGGCTGCCCCATCGGCCTCGTCTCCACGGGCCCGGACCGGGAGCACACGATCTTCCGCGCGCGGAGCGCGATCGCGGCCTGGTTCGACTGAGGCGCGTCTTTTGTGGCACGCTTGGGGGGTCGAAATCGATTGCGCCCGTAGCTCGAAGGTCGAGCGTGAGCCTTTTAAGCTCGTGGCGAGGGTTCGATTCCCTCCGGGCGCACCACGCCCGTGCCCGGCCGTCGCCTCGTCAGCGTCACGGGAATGGGCAATGCTGGAACGTTCCTGAAAGGAGATCCGCGATCATGAGACTCACCACACAGGGTGCGCTGCTCGTCCTGGCCACGGTGACGGGAGGAGCGGTGATGGCCGGCGCGCAGACCAAGCCCGCGGCCGCGAAGAAGCCGCGCGTCTTCTTCATCGAACCCAAGAACAACGCCGCCGTGAAGAGCCCGGTGCAGATGAAGTTCGGCTCCGAGGGGATCCAGATTGCCGCGGTCCCCAAGGGCGAGGTGACCAAGACCCGGCCGGGGGTCGCGCATTATCACGTCGGCATCGACGAGCCCTGTCTGCCCGCGGGCAAGGCGATCGTGAAGGGCACGCCCTCGTGGGTCCATTTCGGGGACGGCTCGAACGTTTTCGAGGCGCAGTTGGCACCGGGCAAGCACAAGCTCGCCCTTCAGCTCGGCGACGACCTGCACGTCACCATGCCGGGGACCTGCACCGTTATCACGGTGAACGTCAAGCCGTAGAACCCCCGGGGACGTTCGGCCCTCGGCGCCGCGCGGGGAGCCGCGCTCAGCGCACGCGGGCCAAAAGCTCGGGGGTGATGGAGAAGGTCTGGGCCGTCCCGCCCTCGAAGGTGAGGCGCACGGTGTTGCCGGCGGCCAGCGCGCGGAGCGGGAAGACGGCCTTCACGCTGCGCGCGATGCGGGTCGATCCCATGAAGTCCGCGTCGGTGGGGACGCGGCGCACGAAGGACTGGACCGAGCTGGGCAGGATGGTCTCCGAGGGCGCACCCGGCCGCGGGTGCAGGATCACCACGTAGTCGATGTTGGGCACGGGCCCCCGACCCGTGTCCATGCGAGCGTGGGCGTAGACGTGCACCTCGGGGCCGGCGACTTTCGGGGAGACGTCGGCTTCCGACGCGGGCGAGTTCTGGATCTTCATGGCCCGCGAGAGCTGCGCCACCCTGAGGAACGGGGTGTCGAAGTTCACGAGCCAGGTCCGATCGGTCCGTAGCTCGTACTGGTCGAGCTCGGTCTCGGGGGCGCGGAGGCCCCAGGCGAGAGCCTCGCGGACGCGGTCCGGGCTCATGTCGCCCACGAGCTGGGCGTGCGTGGGGGCCGCGGGGAGGAGCGCCATCAACGCGATCGCCGCCGGCCAGTGACGCACGGTCCGCCTCCTCGCTTCAACGCCACCCGCAACCGGAGCAACCCACGTGCCAGCGAGGGCCGCGTCCCGGGGCCCAATTTTATGAAGCACTTGGAGGACAAGGGCGGGAGGCGTCGCCAGGGGGTTGTCCGATTGGCGGCCGCGGGCGGAGGGCGGCCTCGGGTCAGTCGCCGCCGCCGAAATCAATCTCGTTCGGCAGCTCGTTCACGTCGGTCTCGCGCACTCCCGGCCCACGGTTTCGATCCCCTCCACCAGTCCCTCGGTGTACTCGGCCTTCCGAAAGCGCTGGGCCACCGCCTCCACGACCTTCGCCCAGAATTCGGGGCCGACCCGGGCGTGGATCCCCTCGTCGCCGATGACCGCGAAGCGGCGGCGCGCGGGGACGAAGAAGAACAGGATGCCGTTGCGGTCGCGGGTGCGCTCCATGCCCAGCCGGCGGAAGGCGCGGCGGGCCGCCTTCTCCACGCTGCCCCAGAAGAACGGAGCGATCGAGACCCGGATCTCGCCGGAGGTCCGGCGCTCGGCCTCGTCGATGGCCGTCCGGACCTTCTCCTCGTCGATGGCCCGGTGGAGCTTGCGGTGCGCGCGCAGCATGTCTATGACCTCTCGACCCCTGGCCCGGTAGCTACCACGATCCTGTCGCCCCGCCGCCGCCCGAGCGGCCGCCCCCTCCGGACCAGCTTCCACCCCCCCCGCCGCCGCGGCCGGAGCTTCCGCTCAGGACGTTCATGAGCAGCCAGATGGCGAGGGACGGGTTCGAGAGCAGGAGCAGCAGGAAGCCGCTAACCAGGACGGCGATGAGGACCTTCTGGGCGGTGGACAGTGGCCTCGGCCCGCCTCGAGGAGCGGGGGCAGGAACGGCCCCGGTGCCACCCCCATCGATCGCGGCGAGGAGGGCGGCTACTCCTTCCCGGATGGCGCCGTCGGGATCGCCGGCCTGCAGCCGCGGCGCCACCACCTCCCGAATGACCCTGCTCGCGGCGAGGTCGGTGAGGCGATCCTCGAGGCCGTACCCGACCTCGATCTTCATCTTGCGGTCCTGGTTGAACAGGAAGAAGACGAGGCCGTCGTCCTTGCCGGCCCGGCCGGGCTTCCATTTCTCGAAAGCCTTGACCGCGAACTCCTCGAGCGGGGTGTCGCCGGTGCTGGCGCCGATCCACACCAGGACCTGATGGCCGGACTGCCGCTCGTAGGTTTCGAGCTGGCGGTCGAGGGCCTCCCGCGTGCTCGGGGAGAGCAGGCCCACGGTGTCCGTCACCCATCTCTGGGGAGCCGGGGGGATGGGGACCTCGGCGGCCCCGAGGGGCACGGCCAGGGCGAGTGCGGCCGCGGCGGCGAACGTGGCCGCCGGCCCCGCGACAGGAAAACGGATCACGGGAATCGGATCAGAACTTGACCTGAGGGGCCTTCTCCGCGCCTTCCTGGGCCTTGAAGTAGGGCTTCTCGTTGAAGCGGGCGCTGAAGAACGAGGCGATGAGGACGGTGGGGAAGCTCATCCGCGTGGTGTTGAAGGCCTGGGCCTTCTCGTTGAAGCGCATGCGCTCGACCGCGATCCGGTTCTCAGTGGCCTCGAGCTGGGATTGCAGGCCCAGGAAGTTCTGGTTGGCTTTCAGCTCGGGGTACTTCTCGACCACCACCATCAGGCGGGAGAGGGCCGAGGAGAGGCCGGCTTGCGCTTCCTGGAACTTCTGGAAGGCCTGGGGATCGTTCACCATGTTCTGCAGGGCGCCGCCCCCCACCTGCCCGACGCGGGAGCGGGCCTCGGCCACCGCGGTGAAGGTGTCCTTCTCGAACGCGGCCGCACCCTTCACGGTCTCGACCAGGTTGGGCACGAGGTCGGCGCGCCGCTGGTAGACGTTCTCCACCTGCGCCCACTGGGCCTGCACCGCCTGGTCCAGTCCGACCAGGCGGTTGTAGGTCCCGATGCCCGCGAGGCCCAGGACCGCCGCGATCACGAGCACGACCACACAGCCGATTGCGCCCCACTTCATCGTGTCTGGCTCCTTGATTGGTGCGGCGTCCGACGCTGGACCCGCGAGCGAGTTTACGTCCGGGGATGCGATTTGGAAAGCCTCGGAACCGCGCGGGGGTTCTGGGAATCGGACCGGGGGGGGACCGGATTACTGACGCCCCGCGGACAAGTCGCGCCCCCTCAGCGGCTTTCCGGTGGTACGCGCTTTGCGTATTCGCTGCGCATGTCATTTTCGGATGCGCCGCAAACATGAGGATTCTGCGTAGCCGCGAGACCCTGAAGTTCGTTCTGCTCTTCGTCCAGTGCACCTGCGGCCGGCGGTTCGGCCATCGCGAGGATCGGCGCACCATCGTCTGCTTCCACTGCGGGCGCGTGGCCGACCTCGGCCGGGTGCGGATGAACGACGCGGCGCGCCGGAAGCTCGTGGACCGTCGCCGGAGGATGCGCCGGCTGCGGGTGGTCGAGGGGGCGCGGGCCACCGCGCGCCGCGCCAACACCCGGGGCTGAGTCGGCCGGCGTCTGACGGCGCCTCCAAGCCGGTTAGAATCGCGGATATGGGGTCCTCGACGTCCCCGCCGCCCATGACCAACCCTCCCGCCCCCCCCCCGCCCGTGCAGCGCCTCCGGGCGCTGCTGCCCGAGGTCTGGTCGCTGATGCGGCCGCGGCGCGGCGTCCTCGCCCTGGCCCTGCTCCTGATGGCGGTGAACCGGGTGGCGGGGCTCGTGCTGCCGGGCTCCACGAAGCTCCTGGTGGACGACGTGATCGGAGGGCGCCGGGTGGACCTGCTGCTGCCCCTCGTGGCGGGGGTGGTCACGGCCACGATCATCCAGGGCGTCACCTCGTTCGCCCTGACCCAGCTCATGTCCAAGGCCTCCCAGCGCCTCATCGCGGAGATGCGGCGGAGGGTGCAGGCGCACGTGGGCCTCCTGCCCGTCTCCTACTACGACGCGAGTCCCGCATCATGAACGACGTCGAGGGGGTGCGGAACCTGATCGGCACCGGGCTCCTGGAGTTCGCGGGGGGGATCATCACCGCGGGCCTGGCCCTCGTGGTCATGCTCCGCCTCAGCCCGGTCATGACCTCGGTCACCTTCGTGTCCCTCGTGACCTGCGCCCTGGTCTTCGAGCGGGCGTTCCGCACGCTGCGGCCGATCTTTCGCGAGCGCTCGAAGATCTACGCGGATATCACGGGCCGCCTCACGGAGTCGCTGGGCGGGGTGCGAGTGGTCAAGGGCTACCGGGCGGAGCCGCGGGAGGCCGCGGTCTTCTCCCAGGGCGTGGGCCGCCTGCTCGCCAACGTTCTCAAGACCCTGACCGCCACCTCGGTCCTCGGGCTCTCTTCGACCGTCCTCCTGGGCTTCGTGGGGGCCGCGGTCATGTACGTGGGCGCCCGGGAGGTCCTGGCCGGGCATCTCACAGTGGGCGGGTTCTTCACCTACACCGTCTTCCTGGGCTTCCTGGTGGCGCCCGTCTTCCAGATCGTCTCCATCGGCACCCAGCTCACAGAAGCGCTGGCCGGTCTCGAGCGCACGCGCGAGGTCCTGGGCGAGCGGCCCGAGGACCAGGACCCGGGGCGGGTGGCCCCCCTGGGCCCGTTGCGAGGCGAGGTGGAGTTCGAGGAGGTGGTGTTCGCCTACGAGCCGGAACGGCCGGTGCTCGAGGGGGTGTCGTTCCGGGCCGCGCCCGGGACGGTCACCGCCCTCGTCGGCCCCTCGGGAGCCGGGAAGTCGACGATCATCGGCCTTGTCTGCGCGTTCCACACTCCCACCCGGGGGCGCATCCTGGTGGACGGGGTGGACCTCGCGACCGTCACCCTGGACTCCTATCGATCTCAGCTGGGGGTCGTGCTGCAGGAGACCTTCCTGTTCGACGGGACCATCCGCGAGAACGTCGCGTTCTCGCGGCCACAGGCGTCCCCCGAGGACGTGCTCGCGGCCTGCCGCATCGCCCGAGTGGACGAGTTCGCGGAGGGCTTCCCGGAGAAGTACGACACCATCGTCGGGGAGCGTGGGGTCAAGCTCTCCGGCGGACAGAAGCAGCGCGGCTCCATCGCGCGCGCGATCCTGGCCGACCCTCGGATCCTCATCCTCGACGAGGCCACCTCGAGCCTGGACTCGGAGTCCGAGGCCCTGGTCCAGGAGGGCCTCTTCGTGATCGCCCACCGCCTCTCCACGATCCGCCGGGCCGACCAGATCCTGGTCGTCGAGAAGGGTCGCATCGTCGAGCACGGTGTCCACGCGGCGCTCCTTGCCGCGGGCGGGCGCTACTTCGAGATGTACACCCGGCAGCACGGCGTGGAGTCGAACCTCTTCCTGGCCCCGGGCGAAGGGGGGAGCGCGCCGGAGGCGGATGCGCAGGAGCCCGCCCCCGCGGGCGGCCCCGCCCCCCCGCGCTTCCCCATCCTGGGCGGCGGGGCGTGACCACTCTCTTCGCGGGAAAGGTCTGGCTGGCTCCTCTCACCGTCGGGGGGAATCTCCCCTTCCGGCGCCTCTGCGTCGAGTTCGGGGCCGAGGTCACGGTGGGGGAGATGGCGGTCGTCTACAAGCTGCTGCGCGAGCGCAACAGCGAATACGCGCTCCTCAGGAGCCACCCCGACGAGCCGATGTTCGGGGCCCAGCTCGCGGAGCGCAAGCCGGAGGCCCTGGCCGAGGGGGCGCGCATCGCGGCGGCGCGCGGGGCCCGGTTCGTGGACCTCAACTGCGGCTGTCCGATCGACGCCATCGCCCGGCACGGCCTGGGGGCCAGCCTGCTCAAGAAGCCCGCCCGCCTGGCTCGCCTGGTGGAGGCGATGGCCAAGGCGGTCCTGGTGCCGGTGACGGTGAAGCTCCGCACGGGGTGGCACGAGGGCAAGGAGAACGTATCGGAGGTGGCGCGGGCCTGCGAGGAAGCCGGGGCCGCCGCCATCACGATCCATGGGCGCACGCGCGAGCAGCGCTACAGCAAGGCCGCGGACTGGGACCTGATCGGTCGCGTGGGCGCGGAGCGCAGGATTCCCGTGGTGGGCAATGGCGACATCCTCACCCACTACGAGGCGCGGCAGCGGATCGCGCGCTCCGGAGTGACCTCGGTCATGCTCGCGCGCGGCGCCCTCATCAAGCCGTGGCTCTTCCGGGAGATCCGGGAGGGGCGGAGCTTCGAGCCCACCGTGGACGAGCGCTTCGCCGTGATCTGGCGCTTCGTTGTGCTGCTCCGGGAGCACTTCGGCGAGGACGAGCGCGGCCGTCGACGGGCCCTCACCTTCCTGCCCTGGCACTTGAACTTCTTCTGCCGCTACCGGCCGCTCCCCGAAGCGGAGTTCGAGGAGCGCTCGCGGGAGCACCCCCTGCTCCAGTCGCGCCTCCCTCTCCCGGAGGCGTCCTCGCCCCTCGAGCGGCTCCTCGCGGATGCCCGGCCGGACACCCACGAGCGCTTCGGCCGCGAGCTCATCGAGTCCGGAAGCCGCGAGGAGGGGTTGGAGCGCGCGCTCCGCCTCGCCGCCGCCCTCTCGTTCGACGGCGCGGACGAGGAGCTGAAGGTGGCGGCCTCCCAGGTCGCGGGCTGACCGCCGCGCCCTAGACGATCGGCCGGCGGAACACGCGGAAACCCCAGGCGTCGATCCCGAGAGTGGGCCAGGACGCGGGCGCGAACGAGCGCTCGGAGGTGCTCGCCCCCGGGAGGAGCGGCGGGGGCACGTCGAGCGTCAGCTCGATAAAGGTGGCGGGCCTCTCGACCTCGACCTGCCCGGCCCAGGGTCGGCTCGACAGGTTGATGACGATCAGGAACTCCTCGCCTCCTCCGCGCCGCAGGTAGCTGACCATCCGGCTCTCGTCGGAGTTCCGGAGCCAGACCGTGTCGCCGTGACGCAGCGCGGCGTGGCCCCGCCGGAGCGGGATCATCTGGGCGTAGAAGCGAGGGAACTCGGGCCGGCGCGCCGCGATCGGCCAGAAGATCGGCAGGCGCTCGCCGAGGGCCGGGCCGCCCGACTCCGCGGCATCGCCGACCTCCATGCCGTTGCGCCAGCGCCGCCGCCTCTCCGAAGCGGGCCACCGCCCGCCGCTCGTCGTGGTTGTCCGAGAAGCGCAAGTGAAGCGTGCCGCTGGGGAAGGTCCGGCGCTCTTCCTCCCAGGTGGCGCGGATGTCGGAGGCGGGCGCCCCCCGGGAGAGCACGCGGGTCAGGGTGTTGTGGAACGGCCAGGCATAGTCCGCGTCGAAGGCCCTGGCCATGAGCTCGGGGCCGCTCCACTCGGCGAGCAGGAACAGGCCGGGCTTCACCCGCTCGAGCGCGGGGCGCGCCTCCTCCCAGAACGACGTGGGCAGGAGGCCGGCCATGTCGCAGCGGAAGCCGTCGAGGTCGGCCTCGCGCAGCCAGTGCTCCAGGACGTCGACCATGAGGCGCCGGGTGCGCGGGTTCGCGTAATCGAGCTGGGCCACGTCGGACCAGTCGGGATTGGGGGGAAGGACGCGGCCGTTCGCGTCGCGGCGGTAGAGCTCGGGAGTCGACAGGAGGGCGCTGTCCCAGGCGGTG
>WNFJ01712743.1_pt1 | contig 12261 bp, 14 predicted proteins | sample 5400461 | NCBI WGS metagenome assembly WNFJ01 (sample SAMN13153349, study PRJNA577476) | soil metagenome | isolation source: 115 cm saprolite on Douglas fir-dominated hillslope | place: USA:California | collected 2013-09-17
GACCTGATCGGTGCCTACGCGGGCGAGATCGGCCAGACGCAGTTTCTGCCATCCTCGTACGTGAAATATGGCGTCGACTATGACGGCGACGGGCACGTCGATCTCCGGCACAGCGTTCCCGACGTGCTCGCCTCGACGGCCAATCTTCTGAAGACCAACGGCTGGCGGACCGGCGCGCCGTTTGGCGAGGGCACCGCGAATTTCGAGGTCATGAGCGAGTGGAACCGGTCGGTGGCGGTCCGCTGCTTCGGGTATCTGCAGGCGACTGTTGGTAGATTGAGGTGTATATTATTGCAATGTCAAATCCTTGCCGATACCACTTGATTGTCCAGCTATTCGCATAGTAAGTGGAACCAACACAAACCAGCAGGGGATCATCATGAACCTCAAATCAATGTCGATCGACGAGTTGTCGAAGCTCAGCGAACAAGTCGCCGCCGCCCTTAATGCCAAGGTGATCGAGGAACGTCGGGCAGTTCAAGACCAACTTAGCAAGTTAGATCGCCTTGCTGCGGGTGGATCGCGCCGCAATGGAGTTCGAGGCGGCCTGCGGGGTGCAGTTGCTCCCAAGTACCGTAATCCGGCAAATCCCGAGGAAACGTGGGCCGGACGCGGGCTGAAGCCGCGGTGGCTTGCAGCAGCGCTGAAGACAGGCAAAAAGCTTGAAGATTTCAGTATAACGGCGCCCGTAAAAATGGGCCAGGCGGCACCGAAGAAAGCGGGCCGGAAATAGGTCGGGCTGACATTGCCGTCTCCGTGCGGCGGGGACGGGGGCCATCCCATGTCACTGCGCAGGAAAATCTTTCTCCTCTGCCTTGGTCTGGTCACGGCACTCGTTGTCATCGCAGCGAGTCATTCCCGCGGCGGTGCGCACATATTGCAAATCAAGTATTTGCAACCCGCGTGGCGCACCCCACCCACGGATAGGCCACTGCGAATTTAAGGCATCTAAAGCCTTGGCGACCCCTTCACCGGCAGCCATGACTCGCCATCGGCGGCCCGCCTCCGACGTTACCTATGTGGGTAACGCTGAGCGGATCATCAGGTAAGCCGAAGGCGGCTATGCCGGACGGTGCGAGTCGTAATCCAGCGAGGTGATCATGCCGTCGCTGCTACAGGTCGCGAAGAAGTACGGCGCGCAAGTCGTGACGCCGAATGCGGCACTGCCGCGGCTGGCAATTGAAGCAGCGCACGCGGTCGCGTCAGGCCGTGCTTCAGCTAATGACGCCGACAAGGTGTATGTTGCGTACTTCGACAGCGTGATGGTGCGCTCCAGGGCTCAGTCGCCTAGCTCCCGCAAGGTGCAAGTATCGAAGCTGCGGCAGATCATGCTGCTCGCCGAGGAGCGGCCGACGCAAGCCCCTAAGTTGTTGCTGCGGGTCGAGAAGATGCACCGCCAGTTGGCGCGAGAGATGCGTGTCAAGCCATTGTTCGCCGCTATGGTGGACGTGGCGAGGGCGCAGCGGAACACGCGACAGCAACTCACCGCGAGCGAGTTGCGGACGCGCATCGCAAAGCAGCCCGCAGAGTAGCCGTGCGATCATGTCGTCTTGGTTCAGCCAGCGCTATCGAGCGGAACACCAGCAGTCGTGCAACTATTTATAGCTAAGAGAGATGATGATGGAGCGATCCATGCGCGGAAAACGAGTGCAGTTTGACGACGAGACATTTAATGCGCTGGACCTGCTGGCTCGGGACCGCATGATGGACTTCCAGGAACTTGCGGACGAGGCCTTCAGTGACTTGCTGAAGAAGCACGGGCGCCCTACAGACCTCAAATCGGCGCTACGTCAGAGCGTTCGCAATGAGGGCTCGGTTGGCGACCACCCAAACAAGACGCGTTCGCGCAATAAGCGCGCGGCAAGTTGAGGTCAGCTAAGAGACGAAGAACGGTCGCCGCAAGCGCATGAGCTTTTGATGCTGATCGCAAGGTAACCCGCCCGAGTAACCCTGCCGATGATGGCAACACGACTTCCGCAGGAATGCACCGTGAGTGCGCCACGAACCGCGGCAACCATAGGGCCCTGCAGCATAACACCATCGAAACCTTGATCGTCGCTGTACCGCGATCGATTGTTTTATGGCGAGCGCGCCCTGCCGGCGAGTCCGGTCCCCGAAACCACCATCAAACCATGACGACACACCACCATCTGACGTTCGCGACAGAGCGTTCCCATGGCGTGATGGGGCTTTCGTGGTCCAGCTGCGCCAGGAGCCTCGCTCAAGAATGGTTAGCTGGTATCGTGGCTTTGCGTGAGCGTTTCGTCGGTGCTGCCCAAATGGCAGCAGTGATGCAAAAGAAGTAGGCTGACGATCATAAATTAGGCAGAGCGACGCTTCGTCATTATCGGCTTCACGAGCTTCGAACTGAGCAGCGGACGCGAGGTCCTCTGAACGCCGGCGCGCCGCCCTGGTCCGTCTTTTGCTTGAGAAAGAGGCGCGCCACCGTTCCCGGAACTCGCGGTAGCTAAGCCGACCGCCGATTTCGGCATCGGTTGGCCGGTGACGAGGGGCATGTCCTCTGTCGGCAAGCGAGACGCTGCGGTTCGCACAAGCAAGGCTGGCCAACCACAACCAGACAGGCTGATGCCTGTCCTGCGCCGAATTCGCCCGCCGCGGCTCTATGTCTATTTCGACGCCATTATCCGCCACGGATCGATCAGGCGCGCCGCCGAAGCCCTGCACATCGCCTCGTCTGCTCTCAACCGGCGTGTCCTTGATCTCGAGCAGGAACTGGGCACTATCCTGTTCGATAGGCTGAAGGGCGGCGTGCGCTTGACCGCCGCCGGAGAAGCCTTTGCGGTTCATGTGCGGCGCACACTCTCCGACCTCGACAGGGTCAGCGACCACATCCAAGCCTTGCATGGCTTGCACCGCGGTCACATTGCGATTGGGGCTGCAGAGTCGGCAGCCGTCGATCTCGTACCAAGGGCCATGGCGGCGTTTCAGCGCGACCATCCGCGCGTGCGCTTCACGGTGGCGGTCGGGACCCCGCGCACCATGTTGTCCGACCTCCTGGAGGATCGCGTGGAACTCATCCTTACCCACGAGGAACCGGGCCATCACGACGTCGCCGTCATGGCGGCAGCGCCGAAGAGCTTTTGCGCCTTGATGCGCCCCGATCATCCGCTGGCCAGCCGGGCGCCTCTCCATCTGCGTGACTGCCAGGATTACCCGATCGTGCTCGCCGACGAGAGCCTTGCGGGTCGCTCGCTCATCGAAGCCACGCTGGCGGCAAGCTCGCTGCGGCTTGAGCCGGTACTAGTCACCAACATGGTCGAGGTGATGAAACAATACGTCCGCTCAAGCCAGGCTATTTGCTTTCAGTTCCGGATCGGGCCTGCGCACGATCCGACGGGTGGCGACCTCGTCGCCAACCCGCTCGCCGACCCCGAACTCGCCGGGGCGCGACTAATGCTCGCGGTCCGGCGCGGCCGCGTGCTGCCGCCGGCTGCAGCCGCTTTCGGAGAGACCTTACGCACGCTGCTTCGGGAATCCGCTGCGCTCTGATTTAGCGAGCGGCCCGCACTGATTTTTGCGCTATCGCCATGGTGCACCAACGGCAGAAGCTGGTGCCTTCCACGCGGTTGCTCTAAGGAGAGTTCGTCATGCGATCTTCTATCAAGCTTTTCGTGGCTGTCGGTCTGGGCCTCAGCCTGCTCCTACCTGCGACGCTCGCGCCAGCCGCTGAATCCGTCACGGTGCGGCTCAAATGGCTCAACCAGGCGCAGTTCGCCGGATACTATGTAGCCAAGGAGAAGGGCTATTATTCCGCTGCCAGTCTCGATGTCACGATCCAGCCCGGCGGCTCGGATTTCCCAGCAATCCAGATGGTGGCGGGCGGCAGTGAGCAGTTCGGCGTCACCGGCGCCGATCAGATTCTCATCGCCCGCAGCAAGAGTGTGCCGGTGGTGGCGCTCGCAGTAATTTATCGGGAAAACCCGTTCGTTCTTTTTGCGCTCAAGAAGTCCGGCATCACCAAAGCAGCGCAGTTCGCCGGCAAGAACATTGGTCTTAAGATCGGGGGAAGCGAAGAATTGATATACCGCGCGGTGCTCAAGAGCGCCGGCATCGACAAGAGCGCGCTGCATGAGGTGCCGGTGAAGTTCGATCTCTCACCGCTGCTCACTGGACAGGTCGACGTGTGGCCCGGCTATCTCATCAACGAGGTGCTGGCCGCCGAAGAGAAGGGCTTCGAGACGTCGCTGATTCGCCCTGCCCATTACGGCGTGGCCATGTATTCCGACACCCTGTTCACCACCGAACGCATGCTGCGCGAGAAGCCGCAAGTAGTGAAAGATTTCGTCGCGGCGACAATCCGCGGCTGGGCCGACGCGGTAACCGACCCGGAAGGTGCGGCGCGTGTCACGGTAAAATACGGCAACAAGCTCGAGTATCAGCACGAGCTTGCAATGATGAAGGCGAGCGTTCCGCTCATCAGGGCAGGCGCCGACCCCATCGGCGTATCGAAGAGCGGAGAGTGGGAGACCTTGCAGAATATGCTCGTCGATGCCGAGTTCCAGAAGGGCAAGACAGACATCGGCAAGAGTTTTACAAACGCAATGCTGCCGAAGTGAGAGCACCCACTTGCAGCCGCAGGTCGTATGCGAGCGACGTAGGCACCGAAACGAAGTCGTGAGCGATCGTACCAGCATGTTTTCGCGGGGAAATGCTGCAGTCTCGACGAGCAATAGAACGTCGTGATCGGCAAAGATAAGATCATTCTCGCTTTACGGCCCGGAACAGCAGAGACGATGCCGTCGTGACCGTGCAAGCAGCTATCAATGCGGATGTCGCACAAGTCCTGATCAGCGCCGATGCCGTGCGTATCCGCTTCGGCGCGGTCGAGGCGATCGGCGGTATTTCCTTCGCGGTTGCGACTGGAGAATTCGTCTCGTTGCTTGGGCCGAGCGGCTGCGGCAAGTCGAGCCTGCTGCGGGCGATCGCCGGCCTCATTACGGTCGCGAGCGGCACGCTTGTGGTCGGAGCACCGTCGGGCGCTCCCCTCGAAATCGGTCTCATGTTTCAGAAGCCACTGCTGCTGCCGTGGCGGACAGCGCTCGCCAACGTCGAGCTGCCGATGGAGATCGCGCTCGGCAGTTCCGCGGGTGCGGGTCGTCTCGAGCGCAGGCGCGCGCTCGAACTGCTTGCCATGGTCGGACTTGCGGATTTCGCCGGAGCGTATCCGCATCAGCTTTCCGGCGGCATGCAGCAGCGCGTCGCACTTGCCCGTACCTTGATGGCCGATCCGGACTTGCTGCTGCTCGACGAGCCATTCGGGGCGCTTGACGAATTCACTCGGGAAACCCTCAACGACCAGCTGTTGGCCATCTGGCGCTCCGGCGCCACACGAATCAGGGCGGTCGTCATGGTCACACATTCGATTCCCGAAGCGGTCGCGATGTCGGACCGAATCTTCGTGCTCAGCACAAGGCCGGGGCGGCTCGTCGATGTCAATCCGGTTCGACTTCCCCATCCACGTAATCCGGCTGATCCAGAATTCGCGCGCGTCCTGGGTGAGGTGCGCGGTGCCGCGAGACCTGCCCCATGAACCGTGCTGTGCTCACGCCGATCGCTTTCATTCTTGGCCTCATGGTCGCTTGGCAGGCGCTGGTGGCGGGGTTTGGGATCCCCGAATATCTACTGCCGTCGCCGTCAATCATCATCGCGACCGTCGAGCGCTCGCTGCTGGTTGAGATCGCCTATACGGCCGGCGAGGCGCTTTGCGGCTTTCTAATCGCCAGCGCGCTGGCGTTTGTGGCCGCGGTGCTGTTCGTACGCTTCCGCACGGTCGAGCAGGGCCTGTTCCCGCTCGCTATTACGCTCAAGACGACGCCGATCGTCGCCATCGCGCCGCTTCTCGTGCTCTGGCTCGGCACCGGTTGGTGGTCGAAGGTCGCGGCGGCTGTGCTGATCTCGTTTTTCCCGGTCCTGGTCAACACGGTGAAGGGCCTCAAAGCTCCCGAGGCCGACTTCCACGACTTGTTTCGCACGATGCGAGCCGAGCCGGCGCAGATCTTCCGTAAGCTGCGGGTGCCTTATTGCCTTCCGTATTTCTTCTCGGCGCTGAAAATCTCATCTTCGCTAGCGATCGTGGGCGCGATCGTCGGCGAATTCGTCGGCGCCGAGCACGGCCTCGGCGACCTCATTATCATTTCATCGGCCCATCTCGAAACCGCAACCGTGTTCCAGGCCATCGGAGCTGCCGCGCTGATCGGCATGGCGATGTTCTATTTCCTGGAATTCGTCGAGCGGAGAGTAGTGTTCTGGACGACAGTCGAACTCGAGTAGAGCGCGCTGGAGGGAACGGCAATGAATGAAATATCCTATCGCACCGATACCTTCCGCATCCCAATGGCGGGGCCCGCCGACATGTCTCAGCTCACGGCCCTGATCGAGGACGGAGCGCTCGATCCCGTGCACATTGCGGCGATCCTGGTGAAGACCGAAGGCAATGGTGGCGTCAACGACTTTACTCGCGAATACACCTGCGCCATGCTTGCCGCAACGCTCGCGCCTTATCTGCGCGCCACCAATGCGGAGGTGGAGCGGCGCGTCGCATTGGTGGTCTCCGGCGGCACCGAGGGCGTGTTGAGCCCGCACGCTACGGTATTCGCCAAGGTGCCGACCCGCGACGGCGGCGCACGCAATGGCGGCAGATCGGCCGTCCCAGTCGCTAACAACGGCTTTGGCCGCAAGCGGCTCGCGATCGGCATCGCGGCGACGCAGGATTTCCTGCCGCATGAGATCGGACGCGGTGCCCAGATCGAGGCCACCGCCGCAGCCGTCGCCGCGGCCATGGCGGACGCGGGCATTACGCGGGTCGAGGACGTTCACTGGGTCCAGGTGAAATGCCCGTTGCTCACGGCGGAGCGGGTGCAGCCGGCGCGGGCAGCCGGTCGCGAGCCGGTGACCGAGATCGCCTACAAGTCTATGGCTTATTCGCGCGGCGCGTCGGCGCTCGGGGTCGCAGTCGCGATGGGCGAGATAGGCGGTGCTTGCCGATTGGTCGCTCGCCTCGGGGGTGGCATCGGCGTCAGCTGGCATTGAGCTGAAGAACAACATCGTGATCGTGCTCGGCAATGCCGACGGCGTAGCAGGCGATACCGCGATCGCCCATGCGGTGATGCAGGACGCCATCGATGCAGCGGCGCTCCTCGCAGCGCTACGCGAGGTCGGCGCGTACGAGCGAGCGGATGGGCGCGGCGTCGATGTATCGCGCATCGTCAACGTGTTGGCGAAAGCCGACCCCTCGCCCGATGGCATGCTGCGGGGCTGGCGCCACACCATGCTGGACGATACGGACATTTCGGCAACCCGCCACGCCCGCGCGGCACTGGGCGGCATTATCGCGGGACTGACCGGATGCCCGGCCGTGTTTGTGTCAGGCGGTGCCGAGCACCAGGGGCCGCCCGGAGGCGGTCCAGTGGCAGTGATCGCGAAAGTGTGAGCCGAATGCGATGCCAAAGGGCGGGTCGCTAATAAAAAGGCGAGCAGGGTTGGGTAGCGTTCCGTATCCTCGACGGTTTCGGCAGCGCCACCAGCGCACCACGCCCAGCATCGCTTTCCTGGTACCGCGGGCGACGCACGTTGCGCCAAAGACCAGGCGCCCATCGTTGAGGCTAGATCAGCGCAGAATGCCAAACAACGCCACTCATCGCACGTTCCGCGACTGGCATTGTCTCAAGCCGATGCCGTGCGATTCCGTTACTCTAACGGAATCGATGGCTGTCCCGGGTTAACACCTCAAAAAAAAGCGACGGAAATACCCGTGACGGGTAACGGTGGTTTGGTGTTATTTTATGCGGACGTGCCACTCTTGACGAATGGCACTGCCAATTACCCATGCGCCGGAGAAGGGCAGGGCTCCAGCAATTGGCTCGACCCGGCCGCACCGTGCCATTCGCCGACACCCGGCTGCCAGGCTGCACCGAATCCTATCTGGATCAATGAGTACACCTTGTGCGTTGCTGTTAGTGGAGACCATCAGGGTACGGCTGGGAACCTACCGGAGTGTCCGGCCTACTCCCTCGACGCTCAGACTAAGGCACGCGTCGTCGAGGATGACTATTTGGTCGCCATGGATATTGCACGGGCGCTGAACCTGCTGAAGTCATAGGACCTGTGCTAACGACGGAAGCCGCCCAGGATGCCCTGCAGACGACGGCGCCCGACGGAACGATCCTGGACGTCAACCTGGGGGCGAAAATGGCCTTCTCGGTGGCCGACGCACTCCTGGTGCGTGGCATCCCGTCTATTTTTGCGACGAGGTATGCCGCCCACGTCATTTCCTCACGCTTCATACACGTGAAGCGGTGCGAGAAAGCGATCGCGTCGGAGCAGATCGCTGCGGCCCTGTTTGGGCGAGGAGAGCCCCGGTCGGCGATCAAATCTTGAAAGCGCAGCCGCCGCTTGATTCGCGACCGCACGGCGGGTGTCCTTATTGGATACAGCCATCGGGTGTTTGGATAAGGCCGGAGTCAAGCATGGAAAATCTCACCTGGGTCATCGTGGCAATTGGGGTATTGGTGGGGGGGCTGATCATGATGTTCGGCTTTCGCAAGACCGACCAGAAGCCGGTGGCGTTCGGTCAGATTGATCGCGCCCTGAAGCAGGATTGGATGCGGACCGGCAACATCGACTTCCATACCTCGGCCCTTGAAAACTCATCTCCCCAGCCCCTCAGGCTTCTGGTCGAGGAAAAGAGAGTAACGGAAGGTGCGGTGGGTCAGGACATCGCAGAATTGCGTTGGCGGCTCGCAACTCTGCAGGAAGGTAAGGAACTCGTGGTCTGCTGGAATGCCAGGCAGATCGGACTTCATTATTCGACGAGCCCTTACTCCGAGGCGACTGCGGTAGTACGGGCCGGCTCTACCACAGCAACGCCTTCCGTTCCAACGGTCCCAAGGCTGCAAAATCAAGAGCGCGGTGCGATACTCACCGAAGCGGGCGATCTCGTTGTTCGTGAGCCCGTGGAGTCCAGACGGATAGGCCGGCCCTTTCACGTCGGCGGGGTCGAGGATGTAACCACGACGCGCTAGAAGGGGCTTTCTCAGAATTCGAGACCACAATTGCCGTTGGTCGTCCGCCAACGTAACGCTGGCTGTTTAATGGGGAGCACCCTGCCAATCACTTCCCTAGGAACAAATCATCAAACCAAAAAATGATGAAACTAAAGTGAACCCAAAGTATCACTTCGGCGACCGCGTTATCTAGCCCACCTATTACCTTGAGACCCTTTCCTGGCGAGGTAACCGCGCGCACCGCAATTTGATGGTTCTACTCGTGAGCTCCAAGCCATCAACGACGGTACAAGATTGTGCACGAGCTGGCCGCCAACGCCGGTAAATACAGCGCGCTCCGAGCCATGACCAGGCGGTATGTAGAGCATTCCTAGCGAATCCACTATGCTTGAACGGCGACGCCTTCCGTGAGTGCGCCAGTGCCGCTGCTCGCGGAACGCGCCAGCGAGCCGCCTGCCTCCTGTGGGCCTGCGGGCAGATATGATACGCTAATGTAAAGCCCACAATCGCGATAGCTTGAATTGTAGGAGACCCCCGAGAGGAGGAGCAACAATGTCGTCGTTCAACTCGAAACAAAAGGTTCTCGTGAGTACGATGCTTGCTGCCTTATGGGTGGCGCCGGCCTCTCAGGCTGCGGCCCAACAACAGGGGGCACCGCCGGATTTCTCATCAAGTCAGTTCGGATGGGTTGGAGTTGGCGGTGGGTTTGGGGTCGGCGGCGCAGTGTTTAGCCCTGTTCCAGGGCAACTGCCTCCCCTTACCGATGATCCGGCGCATCGGTTCGTTCCCAACGGCACCAAAGCGCAGCCGACCTATCGGATGGCCGATCTCAGCAATCCGAACTTGAAGCCGTGGGTGAAGGAGCACATGGCCAAGAATAACGACGAGGTGCTCGCCGGGAAGATCGCCTTCACGGCTCGATCGAGCTGCATGCCCGCGGGCGTTCCAGGCTTTATGGCCTATGGCGGACCGACGCCGCTTTATTTCATTCAAACAGCGCGGGAAGTCTGGATGATCTTTTCGGGCGATCACCAGGTGCGGCGCGTCTATATGGACGTGCCCCATTCGGAGAACCCGAGGCCGTCATGGTATGGCGAATCGGTGGGGCACTATGAAGGCGACACGCTCGTCATCGATACCATTGCGCAGAATGACAAAACCGTCGTCGATCCTTACCGTACCCCACATACTGAGAAGCTGCACGTCGAGGAGCGCTGGAGACTAGTCGATGACGGCAAGATGATCGAAGTGACCTTCACGGTCGAAGACCCGGACGCTTTCTATCAGCCCTGGTCCGGCAAGCGACGTTACCGGCGCGTTCAAGAGCAGATGGTGGAAGACGTCTGCGCTGAGAACAACCAGCATCTGTTCGACTACCACATCCCGATCGCCGACAAGCCGGATTTCTAAGCTGGGACGCTCCCGCGACACCACAAGGCGAGTTAGTCGGCTTTATCGCCTCCTCTTCGGGTCAAGGGGCGGCGGTGGCGACCATGCAACCGGTGCGTCCGGACTCGCCCCAATTCCGGTACGGATGCGCGGGGACGGGCCGATCCACCTGCCTCGGTCACTTCCGCACCTCGCGAGTCAAGCCTTCCTGAGCGCCGGGCTGTGCAGGCATCTTGCTCCCTGTGTTCAATCCGCGCCAACAGAATGTGCTGCCGCAAAGACGGTCGAGAGACAAAACCACCCCCCAGCCGCTCGGTAATCGCCGAGACGGCGCTACTCCTGCGAGTTCACCGCTAATAGCGACTAGCTAATATTCTCGGGCCTAGGCTCACTGATTGGCAGGGCCACCGCCCGCATTGGCGCCCGGCGCAGCGTTCGGATTCCCCATCATGGTGCCGTCTGGAAGCGTCACGGCCATGAATTGCCCGCCGTTGTTGCCGTCCCGAAGCGGATGAATAACCGTCTTGATTTTCATGCCGGGCGTAAGGGTTTTGGGAACCCAGCCCTGCCGCGCCAAACCGGCAGGCCCGCCCATCTCGATCGCCCATTGCTCTGCCTGACCTTTGTCATTGTTGACGGTAATCAGGATCCAGCTGTGCGGATTGGTCCACTGGAATTCTTTGACGGTGCCCTCCAGGACCTTTGTTTTTTCGGCATCGAACATAGCAAAAGAGTGGTGTGCAATAGCAGGAATAGCGGTCATGGCAACCGCGATACCCGCAAAGCCAAGCGCTCGGAATGTCATTTGGCGTCTCCCGCTGATTTCCTATAAGGCATGTTTTACTGGGGTTCCTGGGCTGGTTCCAGCCTCTAGAAGCTTTCCCTCGAAATAATTTGACGCCACGAGGGGGCGTGCCGATTCCCTTTCTTGCAACGATCCTCGTGTCCTGTGTCGAGAAGCCCAAAAGTCCTTTTTTCCCGCTGCGTGGAATGCTAACGTGATGGTAAGATCGAACCGATCGCCTCGCTCGAAGGGCGGAAACCGGTTCAGTCGACAAACAGATTGGAGAGGAAAATGGGAGTCGTTTGGGTTTCTGCTCGTGCCAGCTCAGCGTTGACCGCGCTGCTCGCCATATCGGCGTTGTCCGGTTCGGCCCAGGCTCAAACGTCGGATATTTCCGGAACCTATTGGGCAACCGAATACCATGCCAAAATTCAGCTCGTCGGTGGCGGCGACCTGCCGCTGACGCCTGCCGGCAAGGCTGCCTATGAGAAGAACATGGCGGGTCTCAAGGACGGCTCGCTTACCGATGCCGCGAGAAAATTCTGCGTGCCCGATGGGCTGCCTCGCGTGCTCGCCTCGCCCTATCCGTTCGAGATCATTCAGGCGCCGCCCGGACAGGTCACCATCATCCATGAGCTCAACCACCAGGTCCGCGTCGTTGCCATGGACAAGCCCATGCCTTCGGCGAGGGAGCAGACCATATTCCCGTTCTACAACGGTCACTCGGTCGGTCATTTCGAGGGCGATACGCTCGTGATCCACACCGGAGGCTTCAACGAGAAGACTTTCATCGATGCGACCGGCGCGCCGCATACCGACGACATGATCACAATGGAGCGTATCCGCCGGATCAGCCCGACCGAGCTTGAGGACGTCATCACCATTCACGATCCTCAATATTACACCCGGGATTGGCAGGCACGCTTCGTTTACAAATAGCGTAATGACACTCGCCTCGAAGACTACGTTTGCGGTGAACCCCATCGCGACTTGGCGTCAGTGGCGGGCGTTCGCCGCCCGTGACGCGAGGTTGACGGACTCAGGGCGTCGCGGGGCGAAATTTAG
>WNFJ01174568.1_pt2 | contig 12260 bp, 12 predicted proteins | sample 5400461 | NCBI WGS metagenome assembly WNFJ01 (sample SAMN13153349, study PRJNA577476) | soil metagenome | isolation source: 115 cm saprolite on Douglas fir-dominated hillslope | place: USA:California | collected 2013-09-17
CATGTCGAGGCCGTACGCCTTGCCGGTGGGGCCAACGCGCTTGGCCGAGAGGATGACGTCAATGCCGCCGCCAGAGCCGAGATCGAGGACCACTTCGCCGGGCTGGAGTTTGGCCAGGGCAGTGGGGTTGCCGCAGCCGAGCGACGCGGAGACGGCGGTTCCCGGTAAGCCCCCCTTTTCCGTCTCCGTGTAGAGATCTTTTGTGATGGGATCGCAGCCGCTGAGTTGTGCGCCACCCCCACAGCAGGCGCTGCCGCCGCCGGCGGCGCGCTTGGCGGCTTCGCCGTATCTCTGTTTTACCGCTTCCTGGATGTTGGGTTCGCTCATACTGTTCCTCACTTTGAGATTTGAATGACGGATTCCGCGGGGACGGCGCGCGACCGCGTGCAACATTCTTCATAGAGAAAGTTCAGGACTTCGCGCAGCGCGTCGGTGTCCGCCGAATACCAAAGATAAGTGCTCTCGCGGCGGACGTTGATGAGGCCGACCTGTTTCAGCTTTTCCAGATGGTGGGAAAGCGTGGAAGCAGGGATGCGGAGTTCCTCCTGGATTTCTCCGGCGACCAAGCCGGCCGGGTGGTCCGCCAGGAGCAGGCGGAGAATCTGGAGGCGGGGCTCGGCGCCGAGAGCGGAAAAGCGGTCCGCGGAGCGCGTGACGAGGAGGGGATCCGGTCTCTTCATATTTCGATGATTGCGGAAATATGGAATTATGTCAAGCCCTAACTCTCTTTGGCACCGGAGTCAGTTTCCGATTACCAGGCATTTGAACTCGATAGGAGCCGGTTGCTCGCTGGAAACACCTGAACCTTGTGCCAGGTCCGTTCCTTCATTCGTCGGCCTTACACTGGATCTACAGGCCGTTCTACTCATATCGCCGTCAGTGGCCGGAGCCCATGTCTAAGCCGAAGCGCATCCTGATCGCACTCGGAATTACGGTCCTCGTCGGTGGAACCTACATACGGTTCTTCGGCGTTCAAACCATATCTTCACTTATGGTCCGCTATACCTACCGCAAGATGTCGGATGTGGCGAAAACTCCTGTTCCGCTGCCGGATTCATCGATCTCCAACGTCGCACACAGGAAGATGTCTTATTTTGGCTATGAATTTGAGGTTCCGTGGGACGACATCGATGAGCAGAAAAGCAAAACAGCAGGGACTATTCGCCTCACCTACTTTGGCTCGGGGAATGCTTTTTGGTTTTCATCATTTCCCCCGAAGGATTTTGTGAATACCGTTTTGAAAACGGCCCAACTTGATCCGCAGGGCTTTCGACAGCTCTATGGCGATGACGCATTCGCCTCGGACTACGCTTTCTACCAAAAGATGCTTCAAATCACGCCCGCGGAAATAACCCCCTTCGTCTCACGAAGGCGGGCCATAGCCGGACAGACGCTTCTCCTGTTCAAGGCACTCTCGATGCCCAAAGCCAGCTCGGGCATTTTCTCGATTCAGGCTCCAGGTTTCGAGGGATTTCAATTCGAAAATCCCGCGAGCCGACCGCTTAGAATAAGCGACGAATTGTTCTCAAAAGACGGTGGAATCGAACTTATATTTTTCCAAAAGGCTGGCGGAAACGCTCCTACCATCTCTCAATCAGAAATAAACCGCGTCATACGCAGTATCCACAAGGTTCCAACTCAGGTCGTTGCAGCGAACGTGAGCGGCACTAGCAAGTGAGACTACTTGCTGGTATCTACACCGCTCGCGTAACTCCCGATTAGTCGCTAAATCGGAAACTGGCCCACTACTCTCGCTTTCAAACGTTTTTCGCGGTGTCCGCATCTTACGACCGGGGAGCTCCCAAGCTCTGGAAACGCCATGCATTTGGTTTTTGACCGCGTTTCGGCCGCATGGGATAATTTACGTTTCTGGGGCTATGATGAAACTTCAACGGATAACCCTTCTCGCAGTATCCATGGGCTTTGGCGGGGCCGCCGCCGCAGGGCAGACGGCTCCGAATCCTTCCGCCGAAAAACAGAGCAATGTCGCCGCGGCCGCGCAGAATTCCTCGGCGGCGCCCAAGTCGGCTGCTCCCGAGAAAGACACCGCGCGGGCGGAGGCCTATTACAACTACACGATGGGCCACATCTACGAGCAGCAATACGAAGCCACCAGCAACGCGGAGTATGCCACCAAGGCCATCGATGCTTATAAGAAGGCGTATGCGCTGGACCCAAAATCTCCGGTCATCGGCGAGCGGCTGGCGGAAATGTACTGGAAGGCGCAACGGACCAAGGAAGCCGAGAGCGAAGCAAAAGAAATTCTGAAGCGCAACCCGGATGATGTGCACTCGCGGCGGCTGCTGGGACGGATTTATCTGCGGAGTCTGGGGGATGTAAATACGGGGAACGGGCAATCGGAAACGGCGACCCGGGCGATTGAACAGTTTCGCGAGATTAACCGGCTGGATCCTTCGGACACGGAATCGGCGCTATGGCTGGCGCGCCTCTACCGGTTGAAGAACGAACATGACAAGGCTGAGCAGGTGCTGAAGGGCATCCTGAAAACAGATCCGGAAAACGAACAAGCCGTGGAACAACTGACGCAACTCCTGATGGATGAGGGCAAGTCTCCGGAAGCGGTTTCGCTGCTGGAGGGAATCACCGCACACTCGCCTTCGCCAGTGTTGCTGGACCTGCTCGGGGATGCTTACACGCAAGCGCACGATCTTGGAAAAGCGGAGGAGGCCTACCGCAAGGCTGCGGAATTGGATCCTTCCGAGCTGAGCCACCAGCGCGGGCTGGGGCAAACTCTGCTGGCCGAAGAAAAATATGCCGAAGCGTTGTCCGTGTACCAAAGACTTTCGGACATGATGCCGGACGACTCCGATGTGTATTTGCGGATCGCGCAGATCTACCGGGAACTGCACCAACTGGAGAAGGCGGAAGAGAACCTGGTGAAGGCGCGGCAGTATGCGCCGGGCAGCCTCGAGGTGATGTACAACGAGGGGATGCTGTACGAATCGCAGGGGCGCTACGAGGATGCCATTCGTGTGCTGTCGGATGCCGTGACGGGAATCAAAGCGCAGCCTTCGACCGTGCCGTCGCGGCGGAGGTCTCTCTCCATTTTGTATCAACAACTGGGGCAACTCTATCGCGAGACTCAGAATTATCAGGCGGCGATTTTCACATTTGAAGAGCTGGGGCACCTGGGAGAAGAAGAAGACCGGCGCGCGCGCATGATGATCATGGACACGTACCGTGCTGCGAAGGATCTGCCGCGAGCGTTGCAAACCGGCAAGGAAGCGGTGACGAAGTACCCGGCGGATCCAGGGATTCGAACGAGCCAAGCGCTGCTGCTTGGGGAGAACGGACAGACGGACGATGCCGTCAAGATCCTGAAGGCGCAGCTACACGGAGATACGCGCGACCGTGAAACATATTTGAACATCGCCCAGGTTTACGAACGCGGCCGGCGGTACAAAGAGGCCGAGGCTTCGGCGCGCGCGGCGGAAGTGCTGCCGGGCTCGGCCCGCGACAATGAAATGGTGTGGTTTCTGCTCGGGGCCATTTACGAGCGGCAAAAATTCTATGACAAGGCCGAGGAGCAGTTTAAGAAAGTGCTGGCGGTAAATCCAAAGAACGCGCCAGTGTTGAATTATTACGGTTACATGCTGGGCGACCTGGGGATCCGGCTCGACGAAGCGGAAGCGCTGGTGCAGCGGGCGCTGAAGGAAGAGCCGTATAACGGCGGGTATTTGGACAGCCTCGGATGGATTTATTTCAAGCAGAATAAGCAGGCGGACGCGGAAGTCATGCTGCGCAAGGCCGTGGGGCGCGAAGGCCACGATCCCACCATTCACTCGCATTTGGGCGACGTGTACTCCAAGCGCGGGCGGGCGGATCTCGCCGCCGCGGAGTGGGAGAAGGCGCTGGTGGAGTGGCGCCGGTCGCTGCCGGCAGACCTCGAAACCGACAAAGTCGCCGAGCTCGAGAAGAAAGTCTCGCAGTCGAAGCATCGCGTGGCGCAAAAATCCGCGGCCACGGACGCTAAGCCGTAACCGGCCGCATGCCTGAAGTACGTATCCCCGCATTCGCAAAAATCAATCTACGCCTCGATATCCTGGGCAAACGCGCGGATGGCTTTCACGAACTGCGCACGATTTTTCAAACCATTTCGCTACACGACGAAATAGGGCTGAAGGCATCGCGGCGGCCAGGAATCTCGTTAACCGTGAGTGGAAACGAGCTGCTATCCGCGGAACCTGTGCAAAAGAACCTGGTTTACCGCGCGGTGGATGCCGTGCGGCGCGAGCTGAAACTTCACGGAGGTGTGGAGATCGAACTGAAGAAGACGATTCCCGCGGGGCGAGGGCTGGGAGGCGGCTCGAGCGATGCCGCGGCGGCGATTCTGGGCTATTTGCGATTGACGCGAAAAAAGCTGAGCGCGGCGAGGATGCTCGAGCTAGCCGCGTCGCTTGGGGCCGACGTGCCGTTCTTCCTTCTTGGCGGGCGAGCACTGGGCGTGAGCCGGGGCGATGAGATCTATCCGCTTGCGGATATTCCCAAACTGCACATTCTGGTGGTTGCGCCCAGAGACATTCATGTGCCAACTCCGGATGCTTTTCGCTGGGTGAAGGCCAAGCCCCTTGGATTGACAAAAAGGGCCGTAAACCCTAAACTTGCAAAGTTCTGTGCTCTATCCTGGAGTAAGCAGGGAAGCGGCCTTTCGAACGATTTTGAGGGGCCGGTTTTCCGGCGGTATCCCCGGCTTGATCAAATCAAGCGGGCATTGCTCCAAAGAGGAGCTTCAGAAGCCTCGCTGGCGGGTAGCGGTTCGGCGGTGTTTGGAGTATTCCCGAGCCCAGCGATGGCGCGCCGAGCCGCTGTTGGGTTTCCGCACGATCAGACCTTCGTCTGCGAGACACTCTCGCGCGAAAGGTACGCTCGTAGGATGCGCATCGCAGGATAAGCTGCGCGCGCGTTGCGGAATCAACCTCCAGCGCTCCCAAGAAGTTAACAGTCGACAGTTAAAAGTTGAAGGTCAAGAGAAAAACGGGACGGTTTCTTGCGCACTCGGTGAGGTCATACTCAGGGCTTTATTTTGACGATTGTTTTTCTTTTTAACCTTTAACTTTCAACTGTCAACTGTTGACTCAGGCCCAAGTCCCGGGTTGCGGAATGTAAGCTCTTCGAGGGAGAACTCGCGTCGTGGATGACGACCGATTCAAGATTTTCTCAGGGACGGCGAATCCGGCACTGGCGGAGAGCATCTGCCGGCACCTAAATGTGTCGCTGGGCAAGGCACTACTGGGGCGCTTTAGCGACGGCGAAATCTATTTCCAGATCCTGGAGAATGTGCGGGGCGCGGATGTATTCGTGGTGCAACCTTGCCATCACCCGGTGGACAACCATCTGCTGGAGCTGCTGCTGATGATTGACGCGTTCAAGCGCGCGTCCGCGTGGCGGATCACCGCGGTGCTGCCGTATTACTGCTATGCGCGGCAAGACCGCAAAGACAAACCGCGCGTGCCGATCTCCGCGAAGCTTGTTGCGGACCTGTTGGAAACCGCCGGTGCGAGCCGGGCACTGACGCTGGATTTACACGCGCCGCAGATTCAGGGGTACTTCGATGTGCCGGTGGATCACCTCTATGGGTCGCCGGTGCTGGTCGAATACTTCCGGCATTTGAACCTGCCGAGTCTCACGGTGGTTTCGCCGGATGCGGGCGGCGTGGAGCGGGCGCGGTTTTTCGCGAAGAAGCTGGATGCGCCGCTGGCGATCGTCGATAAGCGGCGCGTTGACGTGGACGTGAGCGAAGTGATGAACCTGATCGGCGACGTGCGTGGACGCAGCACGCTGGTGGTGGATGACATTATCGACACGGCTGGAACGCTGGTGAAGACCGCGGAGGCGCTTCTGCGGGAAGGAGCCACGCAGGTGTTTGCGGCGTGTACGCACGCTGTGCTTTCCGGTCCGGCAATCGAACGGCTCGCGAAATCCCGAATCTGCGAGGTGGTGGCCACGGATTCCGTGCCCCTCAGTGAGGCGGCGAAGAAGATGGGAAAGATTCGCGTGCTGAGCGTGGCGGATTTGCTGGCGCGAGGGATTCGCTCGATTCACGAAGAGACTTCCATCAGCGAACTGTTTATTTGAGGGAAGTTGAAAAGTTCAAGAGTTCAAGAGTCGAAGCGTCCAAGGTTGGAACACCTGGAGAGTTTAAGCGATACGGCTTCGCATGTTTTTAAACAACTTAAAACTTAGAACTAAAAACTTAGAACTCAAGAAGGGAAGAATTAGGAGGAAGGGAAGAAAGTCATGGCAGAGAAGATTGTGGTGGAAGGCGCGCCGCGCGCGGAACGGGGCAAGAACGAAGCGCGGCGGCTTCGTCAGACCGGCAAAGTTCCTGCCGTTTTGTACGGTGGCAAAGGCGGTCCGATCACGCTGTCGGTGAACGCCAAGCAGGTAGGCGCGATTCTGCGCTCGGAGAGCGGACACAACACGCTGTTTCAGGTGGATCTGGGCGGCAAAGCGGAGCCGGCCATCCTGAAAGATTGGCTGGTCGATCCGGTGACGGGAAAGCTCCTGCACGTGGATCTTATGCGCGTAGCAATGGATGTGCGCATGAAGGTGAAGGTGCCGGTGCACACGTTCGGCGAGCCTGCCGGCGTGAAAGTGCAAGGCGGTGTGTTCGAAGTCGTGACGCGTGAAGTGGAAATCGAATGCCTGCCGACCGACATTCCGACTGAGTTCAGACTGGACGTCACCGAGCTGATGCTCGGCAAACAATTGCGCGTGAGCGACCTGACGGTCGATGCGACAAAAGTCAAAATGCTCACCGAGCCCGAGCGCGTGATCGCGCACGTGGTTGCGCTCAAGGTAGAGGAAGAGAAGCCTGCCGAGGCCGTGGCAGCGGAAGTAGCAGCGCCGGCCGAGCCCGAAGTCATCAAGAAGGGCAAGAAGGAAGTGGAAGGCGAAGAAGGCGCCGAGGCAGCGGAAGCACAGCCCAAGGCCGAGAAAGCAGAGAAGACGGAGAAGAAAAAGTAAGCATCTATTTTGCGACAGGAGGCCCGCGCTGGCCGGGCCTTTGGATAAGAGGCTATGCGGCTCATTGTCGGACTTGGGAATCCCGATCCGGAGTATCAGTGGACGCCGCATAACCTGGGATTCATGGCCGTGGATGAGTTGGCGAATCGCAACGGGATTCGCGTGGAACGGCCCGAGGGCAAAGCGCTCGCGGGGCGAGGAAAGATTGCCGGGGAAGAGGTGGTCCTGGCGAAGCCGCAGACGTACATGAATCTCAGCGGCATCTCGGTGAGAGAGTTGCTTGAGAAGTACGAGTTGGATGTGGGCGACCTGCTGGTGCTCTGGGATGAAGTGCAATTGCCGTGGGGGACGATCCGGATTCATCCGGACGGCAGTGCGGGAAGCCACAACGGCGCAAAGTCGGTGATCAGCGCCATCGGCACGCAGGAATTTGCGAGGCTCCGGCTGGGCTGCGGGCCCGAGCATCCGCTGAATAGCCGTAAAGAGCACGTGCTGCGGCCGATGAAGAAGGCTGAGCTGGAAGTTGCGGCGGAGATGATCGGTGAGGCCGGCGACGCCGTGGAGATGATTCTGACGCAGGGCATCGACGCGGCGATGACGAGGTACAACCGCCGCAAGCCGGAAGAACCGGAAGAGCCGGAGAAGAAGTAAAAGAAGAATTTGCCGTGGCGCGCGCCGGAGGCAGTCGAGGCCGCCCACGCAAAACGGTTAAGAGGGAAAGAGGACATCATGGAAGAGCGTTACTACGATTTGATTTTCATCGTCCGCCCGGCAACGCCGGAAGAGGAGATTAAGAAGATTCTTGCGATCGTCGAGCACACCTGCGCGGAGAAGGGCGGCAAGGTGGAGAAAACCGAGCAGTGGGGCACGCGCAAACTGGCGTATCGCGTGGCCAAGCACCGCGAAGGCATCTACGTGCACCAGGAAATTCGCACCACGCACGGCGAGCTGATTGCCGAGCTGGAACGCCGCCTGCGCGTGCAGGACGCGGTGATCAAGTACCAGACGGTGCGCCTGGACGAAGATTTGAAACGGCAGAAGAAGCTTTCGCAGAAGCGCGAGAAGCGCGCAGCACGGCGTCCGCGGCGCGCGACGGCGCCTGCCCCAGCGGCAGCGCCGGAACAGGCGGCCACGACGAGCTAGCGGCGGGAAGCAAAGAGCGCGCTGCTTCCAGAAATTTTGACGCCTAGTAGATCGGGCTCATTGGTGGATGACCCTGACTTGGTCGGGGCGAAAGGAAAAAGGTGCAAGGTATGGCAGAGGAACAGAAACAAGCAGCGGCTCCCGGCGCAGCCCCACGCCGGGAAGGTGGCCACGGTGGCCGGCGCGTAGGAGGCCCGGGCGGGGGTGGGCCCGGTGGAGCGGCGGGCGGCCCCGGCGGGCGCCCACGCGGCAAGCGCCAGTATTTCCGGAAAAAGAAAGTTTGCAAGTTCTGCGTCGAGAAGATGGACTTCATCGACTACAAGCGTGCGGACATCCTTTCGCAGTTCGTGCAGGAGCGCGGCAAGATTCTTCCGCGCCGGATGACCGGAGTGTGCGCGCGGCACCAGCGCTGGCTGGGCGTGGCCATCAAGCGCGCGCGCAATATTGCCTTGATGCCATTTGCCGGCAGCGCCGCGGGCACGCTAGCGCCCCGTGCGGTGACTCCGGGGGCGGCGCACGGCACTCCGGGGCACGCACCGGCCGCGGCGCATCCCGCGCCCGCACCGGCAGCTGAGGCACCGAAGGCCTGAGTTGTCAGTTTTCAGTTTTAAGTTGTAAGTAGAAAAGAGATCGAAGGTAAGGTAAGGCGCTTGGGTTTGTACGATATAGGAAAGCCTCCGGGCTTGTCATCCCGAGCGCAGCGAGGGATCTGCTTTTCAGCTTGTTGAAATAACAAATCTTCGCACCATACCGGGATACAGGAGGTTAGAGAAGCAAGATGCAGATTATTCTTCGGGAAGACATTGATAAGCTGGGGCACCGCGGTGACATCGTCACCGTCAAGCCCGGCTACGCGCGCAATTTTCTTCTGCCGCGGAAGCTGGCGGTCGAAGCGACGCAAGGCAACTTGAAGGTCATCGAGCGTATTCGCACCGCGCTGGCCAAGAAGACCGCGACGGAGCTCGAAGCCGCGCAAAAGCAGGCGGAACTGCTCAACGGGATTTCTCTGAAGTTTACGCGCAAGACCGGCGAGAACGATCAGATGTTTGGATCGGTGACTTCGGCGGACATCGCCGAAGGACTGGCTGCGCAAGGATTCAACGTGGACAAGCGGCAAGTGCAGCTGGCGGAGCCGATCAAAATTATTGGCGAGTCCCAAGTGACCATCAAGGTGTTCCGCGACGTGACCGCGCAGATCAAGGTCAGCGTCGAAAAAGAATCATAGCGTGCTGCAAAGCGCCCCGACGTTGCGTCAGCGAAATATTTTGAGTTGAGATTCTTCAGCCATCCTCGTCGGATGGCTTCAGAATGACAAAGCCGAGATTTTTCACCCTGATAGTAGGTCTTTCCGTCAAAGATTATTATTGAAAAAAAGTTTTGCACATTTTCCGCAGTCTTGCACATCCATCCTGATTGACATGAGCGTTTCTCCGGCGCACACTGCGCCAACGATCACAGAGCAGCAAACAGGAATTGGTCGAGCCCATCATAATTATCCTCGCCACCTGAAAATGTTTTGCCTGCCGCGTTTCAGCGTGCAAGACGGTCTTGCGCGGCAAAAGAGGTTTGTGGTATTGTAGGCGAATAAAAAGCGAATGACAGGAAACACTTTCAATGCCCGTTGACGCGACCCTCGAGAAACCACTTCCGAATAACCTGGATGCGGAGCGCTGCGTTCTGGGCGCGATACTGCTGGATAACCACGCGTTGAATGCCGCGATCGAGAATCTGCGCCCGGAAGATTTTTTTCTGCCCCAGCATCAGCGCGTCTTCACCCACATGATTGCGCTCGGCGAGAGCCAGCAGGCCATCGACCTGGTGACGCTGACGGATGAATTGCACAACAAGGGGGAACTGGAGGCGTCGGGCGGCGCGCCGTACCTGGCTTCGCTGGCCGACGGCATGCCCAAGGTTTCCAATATCCAGCACTACGCGCGCATCGTCAAAGAGAAGGCGATCCTGCGCAACCTGATTCACGCCACGCACAATATTCAGCAGCGCGCGTTTGAAGGCGAAGAGGGCGCCGACGCCATTCTTGACGGCGCGGAATCTTCGATTTTCGCTCTGGCCGAAGACCGCGTGCGCGCCGGGTTGATTTCGGTGAAGGACATCGTCCGCGACAATTTCGAGCGCCTGGAAAAAATCTTCAAAGAAGGCAAGAGCGTCACGGGGATTCCCACCGGCTACACGGAACTGGACAAGCTCACCTCCGGCCTGCAGCCTTCCGAGCTATTGATTCTGGCGTCGCGGCCTTCGCAGGGAAAAACCGCCCTGGCGCTGAACCTGATGGAGAATATCGCCATCCGCGGCGGGCACCCGGCAGCCATGTTCAGCCTGGAAATGTCCAAGGAATCGCTTCTGCAGCGCCTGTTGGCTTCGGTAGCCCAGATCGACGCGCATAAGTTCCGCACCGGGCACCTGAGCCGCGAGGATTGGCGGCGGGTGACGGAAGCGTTGGGAACGATTTCTTCGGCGCCACTGTGGATTGATGACTCCGGCTCGATCACCGTGATGGAGATCGGCGCGAAAGCCAGGCGGCTCAAGCGCGACAAAGGAATGTCGCTGTTGATCATCGATTATCTCCAGCTCATCACGGCGCGGGGCCGCTTTGGAAACCGGCAGGAAGAGGTAGCGAGTATTTCGCGCGGGTTGAAAGGCCTGGCCAAGGAGCTGCAGATCCCCGTGCTGGTGCTGAGCCAGCTCACACGCGCCCCGGAGCGCGATGAGAGGGGGCCGCAGCTTTCCGATTTGCGGGAATCGGGCGCCATCGAGCAGGACGCAGACGTGGTGATGTTCATCTACCGGCCGCATTTTTTCAAAGCTGGCGCGACTCCCGAAGAGCGGGAGGAGACGGAGCTGCGAATTGCCAAGCAGCGCAATGGTCCGACCGACATGGTGAGATTCGTGTTTCGCAGCCGGTTTACACGGTTTGAGGAAGCGGCGCCGGATGCCTTCACTTCCTTCAGCCCGGAGGAAATGTAACTGCTGCCACAGTGCGGCAGTTTCTCCACACCTCGGGTAGTCCCTATCCAGCCAACCTCCTCAGGCGGAGGATAGATCCCTCGCGCCCGGATTTCTTCCACCACTCATCTTTCAATCTCCTTCATTAACTCCTTTCGCTTCTTTGTCTTGCGCACTCTTTTGCGCGACGGCCTTTCTACAACTCTTTTGGAATCAATTCGTTGCGCACTCTTTCCATGGCGACGGGGGTGTGTGTGTGTACCCCCTCAAGACGACCCATTCGCCCAATTCAGGGGCTTTGGTTGGGTGTCTGGTTAACAAAGGGCCCCCTCCCCCTGTTTTTTGTAAGTGTTGATTCTAAAGGATTTGGTAGTTTGGTTAAGTCCTTCAGAATCAACACATGCGAGGGGGTCTCACAAGTGTTGCTTCTAAAGGGGTTAGCCTGCACCAAAATGGTGCAACTTTGCGGGGATTCCAGTGGTCGTTGGGGCGCAAACTTCACTGCCGAGCAGAGTTGGCGCCTGAAAAAGAAAAAGCGACAGCAGGGCTGCCGCAGTCCAAACATAGTTTTCTACGAATCTAATTGTAGCATGGAATGGCAAAAAGTCAAGAAAAACTTCGCAGGGGCTGAGGATTAACGGTTGAAAGGGACGGATCCGATTGAAAATAAAGAAGAACTGGAATCACAAGAAGGGGTTGGGGTGTGCCTGCGAGCGGCGGTGAGAAGGGCCTGTGGCTTGCAGTGAGGAGGGGTGTTGTCTTTCACGCGGCAGCCAAAGTGGCTGTCGGCGGGAGAGGCGCGAATATCGTAAACTGGCATTTTCGGAAGGCAGATGCCGAGCAAACAGAAGAGTCCCCAGAATCAAGTGAGAAGGCCGGTATGGGCGGAAGTTTCGCTGGGCGCCCTGGCGCACAACCTCGAGGCGATTCGGAAGTACGTGAATCCGGCGAACGAGAAGCGCAAGACGCCGCGCAAAATCCTGTCCATCGTGAAGGGAAATGCGTACGGGCACGGCGGCCCGCAAGTCGCCAGGGCCCTGGAAAAGGCGGGCTCGGACTGGTTTGGCGTGACGTGCACGGACGAAGGAATCGCGCTGCGGGAAGCCGGCGTGCGGAAGCCGATTTTGATTCTGACGGGATTCGTGCCCGGGGAAGAAGCCCGGCTACTG
>WNFJ01246397.1_pt1 | contig 12260 bp, 10 predicted proteins | sample 5400461 | NCBI WGS metagenome assembly WNFJ01 (sample SAMN13153349, study PRJNA577476) | soil metagenome | isolation source: 115 cm saprolite on Douglas fir-dominated hillslope | place: USA:California | collected 2013-09-17
TAGAAGAGCTGGCGCGCTACGATGTCAAATTTCAGGAGACGCTGGCGGCACTGGAATCCGCGCGCATCACGGTGGAGGATGCGGGTATCATGCTGCGCGATTACGCCGAGGGAATCGATGCCTCTCCGCAGCGCCTGGCTGAGATCGAGGACCGGTTGGCGCTGATGGACCGTTTGAAACGCAAATACGGCCAGACTGTAGACGATGTCATCGCCTTCGGTGAAGAAGTTGCGCGCAAGCTGAACGAAATCGAGAACCGCGACGAGATTCTGCAGCAACTTCATAAGGAACTTACCGTGGCCGCAGAGGACTATCTGAAGCTGGCCCGCACTGTTTCCAAGAAGCGGCAGGAGCACGCCCGGAAACTCGAAAAGTTGGTCGAAACTGAAATCAACGACCTCGCCATGAAGGCCCGCTTCAAGGTCGAGCTTTCCGGCTCCGAAAGCCAGAGCTCCTGGTCATCGGAAGGATTTGATGATGCCGCCTATCTCATCGCAACCAATGCAGGTGAGCCCTTGCATCCTGTGGAACAGATTGCCTCTGGCGGCGAGATGTCGCGGGTCATGTTGGCGCTCAAAGCAACCGTCGAAGCAGGTAAAGCTCCAGCGGCTGCTCGCGGCAGTTCGAAGAACGGCAGGCCGGACTCCTCGATGCGTACCCTGGTCTTCGATGAAATTGATACCGGTATCGGAGGCCGTGCTGCTGAAGCCGTCGGAAAAAAACTGAAGTCCCTGGGCCAGAGTCATCAGGTACTTTGCATAACCCACCTGCCGCAGATTGCTTCGTTTGCCGACCAGCATTATGTGATTGAGAAGAAAGAGAAGAAGGAATCCGGTGCTGTTCGCATGCATACCACCATCCAGCATCTGTCTGAGGCGGAACGCACCGAAGAGATAGCGCGCATGCTGAGCGGCGCCAGGCTGACTGAGACCTCCCTCCGTCACGCCGAGCAGATGCTTAAATCCAAGGTTTGATCAGCGACTTGCGAGCCGGATCACATTCACAAGGCAATCCCTCCGAGTGGCGCCGAGGACCATCGCGACGAAGACGAGTTCCTTAGCAGGGTCTCAATGAGTGCGCGGGCTGGCTGCCATGGCGCGTTCCTTTTCCGCCTGTGTTTGCTTCAGAGCTGACACGGGAAAAAGCTGGGCTGGCGCGGAGAGCTGTCTATTCCGCACAGCGATGATGACCAGTTCTGCCAACTGGCTATTCTTTAGGATGGGGTATAGACGAATCGCCGTTACTGTTGCAGTGATGCCGGCCAAGAAAGAAAGCGTGATAAGCATGGGGAACTACCTTCATGTGGAATGCCGTGCTATATCGCCAGAGTCACATGAGATGCCATCCCCCCCCACCAGAGTTGACCCAAGTTGCTGGATTTCTCCATTCGCTATGCTTTAACCCCCATTCAATGCTAATTCCACCCTGTTCTCTGGATTACGTTGACGCTAATGGCATCTTTCTTGTAAAGTTTTGATTCTGAAAAACTTAGGCATTCTTGTATACTTAAGCCAAGCCCATGAGCATACAAATTGAAGCCCAACCCGCAGTGCAAACGGCAACCAAGACGCTTATCCTGCTCAAGCCCCGAGGGTTCTGCGCCGGGGTGGTCCGAGCTATTGACATTGTTCGTATAGCCCTTGAGGCCTTTGGAGCCCCTATTTATGTCCGTAAAGAGATCGTCCACAACCGCTATGTGGTGGATGAATTAAAGGGCAAAGGGGCTATTTTCGTGGATAGCGTGGAAGAAGTCCCGAATGGAGAGCGCGTCATCTACAGCGCCCATGGTGTCTCGCCCGAAGTACGGGAAGCCAGCAAGAAACGCAACCTCCGGGTCGTGGATGCCACCTGTCCCCTGGTCACCAAGGTCCATGTGGAGGCTGTTAAGTACGCCAAGGAAGGCTATTCCATCATCCTAATCGGCCACCGTGACCATGATGAGGTCATCGGGACCCTGGGTGAGGCCCCGTTCGTGACCCAGGTGGTCAGCAACACGGAGGAAGTTGAGGCCCTGGTGGTGCCCGATCCGAATCGGGTGGCCTATATCACCCAGACGACTTTGAGCCTCGACGAAGCCAAAGACACGATTGCTGCCCTCAAGAAGAAGTTCCCCAATATTCGTGGCCCGCACGCGCAGGATATCTGCTACGCCACGGAAAACCGCCAGGTCGCGGTTAAACATATTGCTGAAGAAGCTGATCTGTTGCTCGTTGTGGGTTCTGATAACAGCTCCAACTCGAACCGCCTGGTAGAAGTGGCCCGCAATTTGGGACGCTCTTCTCATTTGATCGAAAATTTCCGGGCAATCGCGCCGGAGTGGTTGGACGGCGTTAAAACCATAGCCCTAACCGCGGGAGCTTCCGCTCCGGAGTGCTTGGTGGAAGAGGTCATTTTGTTCCTTCAGAACAAAGGTTTCACCAACCTTCGTGAGGTCGAGGTCATGCCGGAAAATGTTCGTTTCGGCCTGCCTCCCGAAATCGTTGCTGCTATTGGCGAAGCTCCGGCGCCGGCCATCGCGGAGTAAGCATGGAACAGCCCCTACCCCAGGGCGCGACTGAGCGCCATCTACCGCCAATGACCTTCGGCAAGCTCGATGACATGCGCAGCCGCGTGGCTGTGGCCATTGATGCCATTCGCAAGTACCTCTTTGCCATTCAGGCCGACGAAGGGTATTGGTGCGGCGAACTGGAAGCGGATACCACTCTCGAATCCGATTACATTCTCGTTCACACGCTTTTAGGTACCGGCGATGCCGGCAAGATGGCCAAGGCAACGGTCGAGATTCTTCGCCACCAGAACGAGGACGGCGGCTGGCCCATTTATCAGGGCGGCCCATCGAATATCAGTGCTTCGGTAAAGGCTTACTTTGCTCTCAAGCTGATGGGCTACGCGCCCGATCATCCGGCATTGCTCCGTGCCCGCCAGCGCATCATGGAAATGGGCGGCGTAACCGAGGTCAATACATTTACCAAGATTTATCTCTGCTTCCTCGGCCAATACGACTACGATGCCGTTCCGGCCATTCCTCCGGAGATTGTTCTTTTTCCGAACTGGTTCTGGTTCAACATTTACGAGATTTCGTCATGGTCGCGGGCCATCCTGGTTCCACTTTCGATTGTCTACGCCAAGAAGCCCTTCAAGAAGATCCCTGCCGAGCAGGGCATTGATGAACTTTTTCCCAACGGCCGCGACACTACCAATCTGAAACTCAAGTGGTCGAACAAGATCATCAGTTGGCGCAACTTCTTCTTAGTGCTTGACCACCTGGTCCATTTCTTTGAGCGCGTGCACGTGCGCCCGCTGCGCGCCCTGGCGCTGCGCAAAGCCGAGAAGTGGATGCTCGAGCGCTTCGAGATGTCCGACGGCTTGGGGGCGATTTATCCTAGCATTCTCAATTCCATCATCGCGTTGCGTTGTCTGGGATACTCTGTTGATGATCCCCAATTCATCCGCGCTATGGATGAGTTTGAAAAGCTGGGCATCGAAGAACGCGAGACCTTCCGCATGCAGCCCTGCCTGTCGCCGGTTTGGGATACCGCCTATGCGCTCTTTGCTCTGGGCGAGAGCGGGGTCTCCTCCACCGAGCCGCGCATGGTCACAGCCGCCGACTGGATGCTGAAGAAGCAGGTCACGCATAGGGGTGACTGGTCGGTCAAGAACCCCCATGCTGCTCCCGCGGGCTGGTACTTTGAATTCAACAACGAGTTTTACCCTGACGTGGATGACAGCGCCATGGTGCTGCTCGGCCTAAGCCACGTACAGCATCCCAATGAGCGCTATCAGCACGAATCTTCGCAGCGCGCCATCGAATGGATCTTCTCCATGCAGTGCAAGAATGGCGGCTGGGCATCGTTCGACAAAGATAACGACCGCATGGTCTTCCAGTATGTCCCCTTTGCCGATCACAATGCCATGCTCGATCCGCCTACGGTCGACATTACCGGCCGTGTGTTAGAGATGCTGGCGGTGTACGGCTACACTCGCGAAGACAAGCGCGTGCGGAAGGCAATCGATTTTATCCTGAAGGAGCAGGAGCCCGATGGCTCCTGGTTCGGGCGCTGGGGCGTCAACTATATCTATGGCACCACGTGCGTTCTGCGCGGTCTGGAAGCCATGGGAGTATGGAATCACGAGCCCTACGTGCAGCAGGCGGCGGAGTGGCTGCGCATGTTCCAGAACCCCGATGGCGGATGGGGTGAGAGCTGCGACTCTTATGATGATTCCGCTCTGAAGGGTGTAGGCCCGAGTACACCGTCACAGACGGCATGGGCTGTAATGGGGCTTCTCGCTGCCGGGGATACACGCAGCGAATCCGTGGCCCGCGGCATCGCATATTTGTTGAGGATGCAGAAAAAAGACGGTTCCTGGGATGAGCCCCAGTACACTGGCACCGGTTTCCCCCGGGTCTTTTACCTGGCGTATCACCTCTATCGGAATTATTTCCCCATGCTCGCGCTGGCTACCTACGCGCGGGTCTTTGGCAATATCGAGAACCCCCGCAAGGTAGTGCGTACGGTTGTGCGGGTAGAAGAGTTTTAGATTGTTGGTATTGTTTAGATTGTTGTATTGAAGGGGCACGGCTTTAGCCGTGCCGACAAGACCATATAAAGAACAGGGGCTTTATAGCCCCTGAGGTTTGTTGGAGAGGAGCTCGAGTGCCTGTACCAGTTTCGCAGATGTGGACCGTGGCAACCTATGTCCTGAAGCAGAAGCTTGCCGGTCGTAAGCGCTATCCGCTGGTTCTGATGCTGGAACCGCTCTTTCGCTGCAACCTGGCCTGCGCGGGCTGCGGCAAGATTCAGTATCCGGCGCACATCCTGAAGAAGAATCTCACGCCAGAGCAGTGCTTCCGCGCCGTGGAGGAGTGCGGCACGCCCATGGTCAGCATTCCCGGGGGCGAGCCGCTCATGCATCCTGAGATTGGCGAGATCGTCGAGGGACTGGTCGCACGCAAGAAATACATATATCTTTGCACCAACGCGCTGCTGCTCAAGGAAAAACTCGACCTCTTTAAACCCAGCAAATATCTCACTTTTTCCGTCCACCTCGACGGCGAGCGCGAACACCATGATTTTTCCGTCTGCCGCGAAGGCGGATACGACGTTGCTGTGGAGGCCATCAAAGAGGCCCTGAATCGTGGCTTCCGCGTGACCACCAACACTACATTGTTTGACGGCGCTGATCCTAACAGCGTTCGTGCCTTCTTTGATGAAGCTATGGACCTCGGGGTCGAAGGCATGATGCTCTCGCCCGGCTATTCTTACGACAAGGCCCCCGACCAGAAGCACTTTCTCGGACGCGCCCGCACCCGCCGCCTCTTCCGCGCCATTCTCTCCAACCGCAAACCCGACTGGCGCTTCAACATGTCGCCCCTCTTTCTCGAGTTTTTGATGGGCAAGCGGCACTATACCTGCACCCCCTGGGGAATGCCGACCTATAACATCTTTGGCTGGCAGAAGCCCTGCTATCTGTTGCAGGATGGATACGCCGATACCTTCCAGGAGCTGATTGAAACCACCGAGTGGCACGAGTACGGTACTGAATCGGGGAATCCCAAGTGTGCCAACTGCATGGTACACAGCGGCTATGAGGCCTCTGCGGTCAACTATACCTTCAGTTCATTCAAAGGTTTTCTTGAAACCGTGAAAGCCACACTCTTCCAAGGCTACCCGGATGAATCTGCGCGCAAGCTGTTGGATGAGACCGCGCGCCCGGTGCATGCCCACAATCCGTTGGTGCAGATCGATAAGAACGAGACCGAACTTGAGGAGACCAGGGCATGAGCGGTACTCCAGAGACCGAAACCAAGACCGAAAAGCCTGTGACCGGGCCGGTCAGCAATCCGGATGCGCTCGAGGTCGCTCCTGGTACGGCCCACGAGAAGCTCGAAGGCTGGATTCCTGAGTTGGCAAGCGACGGCGAAATACGCGAGGCGTTGGAAAAGGCCTTTGATTATCGCGGCGATGTCTCGATTACCCTGAAGAACGGCAGCAAGGTCGAGGGATATATCTTTGACCGGCGTTCCGGCCAGACTCTTACTGATTCCCGCGTGCGGCTTTTCCCCGCAGGCTCAGATGAAAAACTCAGTATTTCGTATGCCGATATTGCCGCCCTTGCCTTCAGTGGCCGCGACACCGCCGCTGGACGAAGCTGGGAGGCCTGGGTCCGCAAGTACTGGGAAAAGCGCGCCGCCGGCGAGAAAAACATCGGCATCGAAGCCGAAAAACTCGATTAAGTTTGCACCGCTCTACAGATACCATTAATTCTTGTTGCGTGTCATCCTTAGTGAGGCGCTTGCGCCGAGCCTAAGCCACATCAAGGCATTTCCTGAAGAATCATGGTAGAACTTCCCCTATGAAAGCCTTTGTCACTGGAGCCACCGGATTCGTGGGTAGTCACGTTGCCCGCCTTTTGGAGGCGCAAGGCGCGGACTTGCGCCTCCTGACCCGCTCTTCCAGCCGCACGGAAAATATTGATGCACTCAAGGCTGAGCGCGTCATCGGTGATCTCACCGATCCTGAGTCGCTGAAAAAAGGTATGCAGGGATGCGAATTCGTTTTTCACGTAGCCGCCGATTACCGCCTGTGGGTCCGCGATCCGGAGCAAATGTACCGCGCCAACGTCGAGGGCACCCGTGCCATCCTTCGCGCGGCACAGGAAGCGGGCGTGCGCCGGGTGGTGTATACCAGTTCGGTAGCGACCATGGGCTTCACCGGGAACGGCGAACCCTGCAACGAAGATTCGCCCGTGGCGCTGCTCAACATGATCGGTCACTACAAGCGTTCCAAGTTCATGGCCGAGCAGGTAGTGCTCGAGGCCGGACGCAGCGGCGCCAACGTGGTCATGGTCAACCCCACGACTCCTATTGGCGAGCAGGACATCAAGCCCACCCCCACCGGCAGGATCATCGTTGATTTTCTGAACCGGCAATTCCCGGCCTACGTGGATACCGGCCTCAACCTGGTGGATGTAACCGAGTGCGCCCGCGCCCACATCAGCGCCGCAGAGAAAGCCAAGCCGGGCGAGCGATACATCATCGGCGGCGAGAACCTGACGCTGAAGCAGATCCTCGATAAGCTGGCCGCCATCACTGGATTTCCTGCGCCCACCATGAAAGTTCCGCATATGGTCGCCATGGGCTTTGCTGCTTGCGACCAGGTGTTCACCGGGTTGCTGCTGCGTAAAGAGCCGCGCGCCACCATCGATGCGGTACGCATGGGCCGCAAGAAAATGTTTGCCTCCTCGGCCAAAGCCGAGCGCGAATTAGGATACAAAGTTGCTCCCGTAGATAATGCTTTGCGTCGCGCCGTGGAGTGGTTCAAGGGGCACGGATATGTCCGTGCCTGAGACCTCACATCTCCTGCCATCTTCCCTCGCAATTATCGCCGCCCTGGAACGGGAAATTGCTCCCGTGATACGCGGCTGGAAGCATCGCGATGTTGAGCATGCCGGCAGGAAGCTTCGTTTCTATGAATCTGCAAAAGCCGTGGAATCTGAAAAAGCCGTGCTGGTGTGCGGTGGAATCGGTGCACGGGCTGCGCGTTTGGCCGCCGAAGCTGCGATAAAAACCTATCAGCCCCAGGGGCTCGTCTCGGCCGGACTCGCAGGAAGCCTGATCCCTGGCATGAGAGTTGGCGAGGCATTCCTCGCGTCGCCAGTAATCGACGCTGCAAGTGGCAAGTCATATCCCGCTCGTCTCGGAACCAGCACGCTCGTGACCGCCGCCAAAATCTCGGGATTAGAAGAGAAGCGCGCCCTGGCCCTGCGCTATTCGGCCCAGGCCGTTGATATGGAAGCTGCCGCCGTGGCCGAAGTCGCTGCCCAGGCAGGGCTGCATTTCTTTGCGGTGAAGGCGATTTCCGACGAGCTGGAATTTCCCATGCCGCCCATGGACCAGTTCGTAGATGCTGCGGGAAACTTCGCCACTGCAAAATTCGCGCTCCATGCTGCCATCCGTCCTGGAATGTGGCCTACGGTATTCTGCCTGGCGCGCAACAGCAGCCAGGCGGCCAAGGCCCTGGCAAAGCTCCTGCAGCACCTGATTGAGAACCAGGATTTACCCGCGAACGCGATAAAATCAGAGATAGGGCAAATCAAACCGTAATTATGGCGACTGCAACTCAAACCGGCACCACGGTCCTGGGCAAGATACCCGCGACCATGCGGGCTGCTGTCTATCATGGCAAAGATGACGTCCGCCTGGAAACCGTCCCCGTGCCCGCCATCGGACGCGGTGAATTGCTCATCCGCGTCCACACCTGCGGCATCTGCGGCACCGATCTCAAGAAGATCAGCACCGGTTCGCACTCGGCTCCCCGCATCTTTGGCCACGAAACCTCCGGCATGATTGTTGCGGTAGGCGAGGGAGTTACGAACTATTCGCTGGGCGAACGCGTGATGGTCTTTCACCATATCCCGTGCCGCGATTGCTTCTATTGCAATCGCAAAGTTTTTGCCCAGTGCCCGGTATATAAGAAAGTTGGTGTTACCGCCGGCTACGAGCCCAGCGGTGGCGGCTTTGCCGAATACGTCCGCGTCATGGATTGGATCGTCCAGCGCGGCGGCGTGGTCCGTATTCCCCAGCAGGTTAGCTATGAGCAGGCGGCTTTTATCGAGCCAATCAATACCTGTCAGAAGGGCATTGAGACCTTGCGGCTTGAGCCGAAGGAAACCGTCTTGGTGATTGGCCAGGGGCCCATCGGCATGATGCTGGCCAAGCTGGCTCAGGCGGCCGGCGCCCGCATCTTCGCCTCTGATATGTACGCGCAGCGACTCGCCGTCTCCCGCAGCTTGGGTATCACGGACGTCATCGATGCATCCAAAGAAGACGCAACCCAGCGCATCCGCGAGGCCACCGATGGCCGTGGCGCTGACGGGGTAATCGTGGCAGTTGCCGGGAACCCTCTGGTAAAGGTTGCGCTCGATGCTACCCGTCCCGGTGGACGCGTGCTTTTGTTTGCCCAGACCACGCGCAACCAGGCCACTATCGACCCTTCCGCGGTGTGCATGGATGAGAAATTTCTCCTTGGCTCTTACAGCGCTTCCGTCGATCTGCAGAAAGAGTCTGAACGCTTCGTCTTCAGCGGTGATATGGATATGACCTGCCTTGTCACTCACCGCTTTCCCCTGGAGCAGGCTGTGGAAGCAATCAAGCTGGCCATGCATCCGCAGCCCGATTCGCTGAAGGTTGTCATCACTCCCGGCATGAGCTGGGAAGGGAAGCAAAGCAACGGAGGCGGAGCCTGAGCGCCAACTCCAAGACGGCCTCCAGCGGCACCATGACTGCCGCCGTTCTCTACGGCAAAGAGGATATCAAGATCGAGCAGGTCCCTATTCCCATTCTGGGCGAAGGCGAGATTCTGGTGAAGGTGCATGCCGCACTCACCTGCGGCACCGATCTTAAGGTTTATCGACGTGGCTATCACGCTAAAATGATTGTTCCTCCTGCGCTCTTCGGACACGAGCTGGCCGGAGAGATTGCCGAGGTAGGCCCGGGCGTCAGTAACTTCCGCAAAGGCATGCGCGTGGTGGCGGCCAACTCCGCCCCCTGCGGCGCGTGCTCTTACTGCAAACACGAACAAGAGAACCTGTGTGACGATCTGCTCTTCAACAACGGCGCTTATGCCGAGTACATACGCATTCCAAAGCGCATCGTCGAAAAGAACACTCTTGTTATTCCTGACAAAATGAGCTTCGAAGAAGCTGCCATGGTCGAGCCCCTGGCCTGTGTTCTGCTCGGCCTGAACGAAAGCAATGTTCGCCCGGGCGATAACGTCGTAATCATCGGCGGTGGGCCTATTGGACTTATGTTTATCCAGATGGCCAAGGCCAAAGGGTGCCGCGTCATCAGTGTGGTCAAACGCGATGAGCAGGTCGCGACTGCCCGCCAGTTCGGCGCTAATGATGTGGTGCAGATTGCCCCGGAGCAAGCTGCCCAGCAGCCGGCCACCATAGCCGCCATACACAAGCTCACGCAAAATCTGGGAGCAGATGTGGTGATTGAAGCAGTGGGCCGTCCTGAAGCCTGGCAGTGGTCGCTGGATATGGTGCGCAAGGGCGGCACCGTGCAATTCTTTGGCGGATGCGCTGCCGGCACCAAGGTCGAACTCGATACCAATCGCATCCATTATTCGGCGTTACGGATGCTGGCGACCTTTCATCACACGCCCCAGGCGATACGCGAGGCCTTTGCCCTCATCTCGGAAAACAAGGTCAGGCCAACGGATTACATTACCGCCCGCGCGCCATTGACTGAGCTGCAACAGGTCTTTCGTCATATGATGGAGCGGACCGGCGACGGCAAGAGCGACATCAAGACCGCCATCCTGCCGGGAGGCTGAGCCGCAGAGCAATGTCAGTCACCATGCATAACGCGCAACTCGCACCTCAAAATCGCATAAGATTGCGGCAGTCCTGCGGGCTGTGCCAGGAAAATTGACCTGATCCTAATGGCGAACTCTCCCACCAGCGCGCGTGAGACGCAGCTTAATGCTGCCTATGCCACTTGTCGTGCCATTGCCCGCTCCGCCGCAAAAAACTTCTATTACTCTTTTCTGGCGCTACCCAAACATAAGCGCAATGCGCTGTGCGCGGTCTATGCCTTCATGCGCCACGCCGATGACATCAGCGACGATGAGAGCCTGCATCCGGAAGAGCGCTATCACAAGCTCGATGAGTGGTTGCAGAACGCCCAGCGGGCCTTCGGCGGCGAGCCCACCGATGACGCCGTCTTGTTTGCTCTGGCTGACGCCCAGCGCCGCTACAAGGTCCCAGTTGAGCTCTTTGAAAAGCTGGTGCAGGGCACTGCCATGGATCTGGAGCATAGTCTGGTCGCGGCCCAGAGTGCTGCCGCCGACCCGAACGCCGGCCAGGCCCCGGTGGCCTTATACGCGACCTTTGAGGATCTGTATCAATACTGTTATCACGTAGCCTCTGTCGTCGGCCTGGTGTGCATCCGCATCTTTGGCTATCGCGATCCCCACGCCGAAATTCTGGCCGAGCGCTGCGGCATCGCCTTTCAGATGACCAACATTATCCGCGACGTGAAAGAAGACGCCGCCATGGGCCGCATCTATCTTCCCCAGCAGGATATGAAGCAATTCGGCCGCTCGCCGCAGGAGCTTGCCAATTTTGGCAATGGCTTCCAGCCCGGCAAGTTCCGTACCTTGCTGGAGTTCGAGGCCCAGCGGGCGCGCGAATTTTACAAATCGGGCAGGGAGTTGATTGAGCTGATTGATTATGAAAGCCGTCCTGCGCTGTGGGTGCTGATTGAAATTTACAGCCGCCTGCTCGAGAAGATTGCCGGTCACAACTACGACGTCTTTAGCGAGCGTGTGCGTTTGAGCACAGGGGAAAAAATAAGAGTTCTTTCTCGCGGCCTGCTGCGCCGCATCATCTCATGATTGTGAACCACTGCTGCCGCCGGGCGCCCCAGCTTTTGCGGTTGGTGAAAACAATTTTCGCCACAGAAACGGAAACGGATACGCCAGTACCGAACATGCCATCATGCCGCGAACTTCGCTGCGCGTAACCTTTACGCGCTGTTGCAATTGATTCACATCTGCCGCGCGCAGTTTTTCGATGGTCTTTGCGCCGATCAAGATTGCCCAGGCGCAGGCAAGACGGACGCGAAATTGCGAAAAAGGCACCGTGTTCGTGTAATTCCAGCCGGCAAGCAAATGCGATTCTGCCTGGTCAAGGTAACGGTGATACAGCGGCAGAAAGCGTCTCTCACTGGCAGGCGAGAGCAATGTTTGCGGCAATAAACCTGCCGGTTTCAATTTGTCTATGGGCAAATAGCAGCGGCCTTTTTTCAAATCCTCCGGCAGGTCGCGCAAAATGTTCACAAGCTGCAGCCCTTTGCCGAAGCGAATGCCGTCGGCTATGAATTGTTTCTCATCCAACCGCGCGTGGGGAAACAAATGCGTGCGGCAAATCTTCGTCCAAAACTCGCCAACGCAACCGGCCACGCGGTAGGTGTAGTCGTCCAGCTCAATGCCGGTTTCCAGCGCAACGATTTGCTGGATGGAAGCTTGGGCGAACCGGCGCAGATCCAATTCCTGTCCGCTGGTGATTATCATCAGCACGTTTCGGATTAATTCTTGATCGGCTGCGGGAAAAGATTGCAATGCCGACAAACTGTCTTCGACCTTTTCCAGCAATAATTGTTCAGCCGCTGAACCCTGTTGCTTCGCGAATTCGCCGAAATTCAACGGCACAGAAGTTTGGCTAAGAATCCGTTCACGAAGTGCTTGCAGCGC